>Ga0307479_10000589_pt1 | contig 32519 bp, 34 predicted proteins | sample atmos_gasesECM4C_FD_203743 | JGI IMG/M metagenome (GOLD analysis project Ga0307479, IMG submission 203743) | Hardwood forest soil microbial communities from Morgan-Monroe State Forest, Indiana, United States - atmos_gasesECM4C_515 | ecosystem: Environmental > Terrestrial > Soil > Temperate...
GTAGGGCTGCGCCCTCGTGACAAAGTCCGAAAGCTCCTTGACAGGCACCGCGAGTGCGATGCGGTCCTTGCCCTCGCCTATGCCGTTCAGGATGCCGACGATCTTCTTTGTCTTGCTGTCAACCACAATGCCGCCGCTGGCGCCGCCGCGGACGCGACCTTCCTCGTAGCTGAAAGCAAGCAGACCTTGGTGGGTCTTGCCGATGAACTTTCCGTGCCAGTGAACCAGCCCGCGCTTCGGGTTCCAGTTGTACGGGTAGGCGTAGATGTCCGCTTCGGCGCTGTTCTCCAAATCCTCAGCGTCGAAACCAAGGCCATGGAAGTTCTTAAGGGGATGCCGCATCTCGTAGATGGCAAGATCGTGAGCCGGGGTGTACTTCAGCGAGCCGCCTCCGGCAAAGTTTATGTCTTGCGCGCCTCCGTCGCCCGGGTCGGAATCGAGGTAGCGCTGCGCGGAGAACACCCCTTTAATACGGACGTACTTGCCCATGACTTTAGCGACGTGGTAGTTGGTGCCCACGAAGCGGCAGTCCTGGTCCAGGCAAAACCCCGTGCCGAACTTCATGGAGAAAGGGGCAACATACCTGATGTCGGGCTTGAAATAGGTGATGGGAAAGACCACCCGCTCGGGAACGAATTCCTGAGCGTATACCGGGAGGGCAAGGGCGACTAGGAGGAGTACAGGCCCCAGTTTTCGAGCGCGGAGTCTTTTGCTGGGGTGGGGTAAGACGTAGGGACGAGGGATGAGGTCTTGCCTGCTGAGCGCGGAGCCCGCGAACAGGTTGATGAGAAGGAAATGATTTTGCACAGCCGTGTCGATCCCTCGCTGTAGAGATCGGCAGGGTCTGTTTATCCTTTCCCAAAATTAGTGAGACCTCACGAACGAAGGTTCTGAGATGCACGAACTCGGTTATCTGGTAATGGATCCGTTGCTGACCCACTACCGGTTATCTGCTGGACTTGACACGCTGGTGGGAACCAGATTTGGCAGAAAACACAAGGATCGGTTGCGGCGGAGTATTCGAACATGCGATTCGACGACTGCATCAATCGCGACGCCGTCCACCGCTATCACTTTTGCGCCCAACAAGCTGCGGCAAGTCGGCTAGGCTCGAATAATGAAGCACCAATCCGAAAAGTGGTAGAAGCGGTAGGGCAGGCGATCAGCATCGGCAACAACTTGCGACCTTCGTGCGCGAGCCCTCATGAAATATGGCCCAGCTATTGCCAATGAATCCAGCATGAGCCTAAGATGCCTTTCCGTCCTTCTGCTGTGGTCCACAGCGGCAGCCGCGCAGTCTGAGTCCGCCGAACTGATCTCGATCCGGAATGCAGCCGGGCGGCATTACGATTCGTGAGGATCCTGTGAGCGGGCGCTTTATCCCGACCCCGTTTCTCTATCTCGGCCCTTCGGTGATGGGCGGCGGCTACGCTGTATTTGCCTATCGCGTGGAAGGCGGCGTGAACATGGAGGCCACTCACGTCATTTTTCGCGCTCTAGCCGCCTATGACAATGGCCACAAGGTCGACGACGGCGACCAACCCAATCCCAAGGGCCACGATCGCTACCTCGAATCCGGGCTGTATTTCAGACCGGCGCATCCGGGATGGACGCGCATGTTCTATTTTGGAGGGTACCGCTGGAGTCAGCTTTCGACGACGAATTATACAAAGGGCGGTTCACGTTACCAGATCGGCGGTGGCTATGACCTATTCGTGCGTTCGTGCGAGGCCTGCCGTCGGGATTTATCGATGCGCATCAACCTAGATTGGGTGACCGCCGGCTCGGACTGGCAGAACGGGAGCCACGGACCCAACGTCACGTTCACCTGGCCCTCTCCGCGGGAAAAGCGCCACTGGTTCTATCGCCAAGAGCTTGGGGTGTACCGATTTCACCAGTCCATCACCGAACCGACAAATGTTCCTCTTACCCAGTTCCAGCGCTCCAAGAAAGGCCTGGACTCCTTCCTCGACTTCGGGATGATGTATCGGTTCTAAGACAGCGTGAGGCCGAATGACCAGGCCTCATTCACGTCGGCTTTAGGGTTTCGAAAGGCATTTGTGGGGAAGTGGTGCAGTTAGACGGTTGGCGGTGGCTAGTATCGGTGGATGCGATGTGTGTTGAGTTTATGGTTGTTGGCGCTCTCCACCTTTGCGATAAGCCCTCGAGAGTCCCTGCTGAGGCCCTGCCATTCTGGAAAAGGCCGGCGCGGGGACAGACGAAACACCTCGATCAGGTCGCGCACGTTCCCCCGTCGGAAGATTAGATGTGCAACTAGCCTTTCCAGTTCATGCAACGCTCCACCGTACCACTCCGGAGGAATTTCCATTGCCAGTCGCCACATCGCATGCTCTTTCATGCATTCAATTCGCGAGAGCCAAGGTTCGAACGACTGCCAACCCCACACGCCTTCATAGACCACATCTTGGGCATATGCCCCCTTTAGCGGATCATCTGGAAACGTCCACTCGCCCGCATTAAAACAATATCCCTGATCGATGAATGTGGCCGTATACTTCTTTCCCCGCGATTTCTTCCAGAATGTCGCTTGCCGCCCGTCACTGTTTCCTGTCCACTTGTCGAATGCCAACATCCCGGCAAAAGTCTCTAAGTTTCGCACTCGGTCCATCATCTCAATCGGCAAGTAATCAAATACTTGTCCGTCCAAGGGGCTCACCACATATCGCGAGCCGAATTGTAAGCCCGGCTCGCAGGGTATCGAGTGGTGAGCCAATTGGATATGCAACTCTGGTGTGTGGTTTACCAACCATTCGCCCACTTCAACCACCTCGGTCGCCGGCACTGGCAAGCCAAGCTGCTCTGCTAGCCTCGTCGCCAGCAGTTCATTCGCGAGCACCCGCAAATGCTGGGGGTTGTTACGGAACTTGACTATGTAGAAATGATTATCAGAGCAGCGCATAAGATGCCCCTGCGCTCCTCCACGCATTCTCCTGATGTGTTGCACCGCGACTACGCTCACCGACGCCTCGCCCCGAGGAATGGCTCGCGCTACGTTCAGCAGCGCATTCCTCAATCTCCGGCTGCGAAATACCGTGCTTCGCAGTGTCCGTGGGAAAGTCGGGCCCCTTTTGTTCGGGATGGTGTCGGCCAGAGAGTCACAGCCTACGCTCCTGTGAAACTGAAGTCTGTGCGGGATGTCACACGTTCAGGCTGTGGAAAAGATGGACACCACCATCTGTCATTTCCCAAAAAGGGAATTTCAGGCAAAAAACGAAGGAAATTGGTGAAAAATCGCGTTCCACAAACGGCTTTGGTAGATACTACTTCGGGAAGGGGGATAGCATGACGGCCTCTTGCAACGTTGAGTATTGTATCTTGCAGTATGTACCGAACGTGGTCAGCAACACGCAAATTCCAATCGCCGTTATCTTCATAGATTCCACCGACATGCAAAATGGGATCTGCACGATGACTTTCGCAGCCGACTGGCAAACCAAAATTCGGCGTCTCGATCCGGATAGTGACTTGGAGATGCTTGTGGCTCTGTTGACAGAGATAAGAGATCGGTTGCTTTCGAGCCTGGATCGTTCTGACATGATCCGCCAAATCGAAGATTCGTTTTCGAACGTTATTCAAGTATCCCAAAGGCAGAAGTGTCCGGTCGCTACCAATCTCGAGACCGTCGAGGCTTTCGCTCGCGCACTGTTGGAGAAGGCATCGAACATCCCGCCGCCCAGGTTGTTCGGGATGCAGGCCCCGACCGACGAAGCAATTCGCTAATCGGAATTTGCACTGGCGATGCCCGGCCCACAGCAGTGCGCGGTAGAGCTGGTGGCCCTCGAAGTGCTGTAAGGCCGCATGTGGCGATGGCGCACTTCACGAAACCGCGTCTTCCGAGGTCAAGTAGCAGACAAACAAAGAGCCTGCACCGTTGGCCGGACCATTAAACTGCCAAAACTGTCAAAATCAAATCGCCTCATCGAGCTACTTACACACGCCCGAGTCGCAGCTGAGATAAATTCCGAGGTAAACCGGGGGATCAACGTATTGGCGCGGCGTTGGGAGGAGTAACATGGAAAAACATGGTGGACACAGTTTCGTACGGCTCCAGTTCTCGCGTTCTCCAGTACGCTCGTTTCAGTTCTGGGTGAACACTTTTCTTCTCATATCGGTCATGTGGTCGACCTTATCGGTCACAGCCCGATTTTGGTTCTATTTGAACGGCATGGCTCTCGTGGCGATGATTTTCCCGCTTCTAGTTATGTCGACACTGTGGTTCAGATTACTGAGGGTACATCAAGGTTTTCACGATGCGTATGATAGGTCTTTGACTCCTGATGTGGATCAGAAGTCGGCGACCAACCTAGACGATCTCGCTTACCTGGCTTACTTGTCATTCCCAGGCTTTAGCGTCTCCTTGGCAGCACTGTTCTCGGCCAATATGGCATGGGCGTGGGCTCTGTCCGTGGCCACAAGCAGATGAGAGATGTGGTCCGATTTGGATACCGCATTCGTGGTAACGTTGGATTCTTTCAGGCTGTTCGCGCGCGGACTTTCAGAAAGCGAGGAGACCCTATGGCCGCCGCCCTTCAACAGATCCCCTGTTGCTCAATACCTGAGAATGTCAATTGGACTTCAAGAGTATTCTTTAGACAATCAATCCCAAGCCATCGGTAGATACGCCGAGAGTCACGGGTTCGCTCGCAAAACTTCGAACAAAGCAACCCGGTCACGAACACAGAACGAATTTCAACCCCCAGCGCTTCCTCTTGTTCCCGCTGCTCAGTACGTGCGCATGTCGGATGAAGCGCAACAATACTCGATTGACAACCAGAAGGAGGCAATCCAGGAGTACGCCTCCCACCACGGATTCACGATAGTGAAAACGTACACTGAGAGCGCGAAGAGCGGAGTTGTGGCTAAGCACCGTTCTGCTTTGCGGGAATTGCTAAAGGACGTTGTGGGTGGCACTCCTGGCTTCAGGGCTGTCCTCGTCTACGATGTGAGTCGCTGGGGTCGCTATCCGAACAATGACGAGGCTGCCTACTACGAATTCCTCTGTCACCGTTCCGGCACCCCGCTTCACTATTGCGCCGAGACATTTCCCAACGACGGTTCAGTATCGAGCGCTCTCCTAAAGGCTATAAAGAGGAGCATGGCCGCGGAATTCAGCCGAGAATTGGGAGACAAAGTGTTTCGCGGAAAGACCCGAATAGTTCAGATGGGCTTCTGGGTGGGAGGCCCGCCGGGTTACGGCTATCGTCGACTCATGGTCTCGGCGGACGGCAAACCCAAACAAGTAATGAAGCCAGGCGAGCAAAAAAGTCTAACGACTGATCGTGTCGTCTTAATTCCCGGTCCCCCCAAGGAACTGAAGGCTGTTCGAGTTATGTTCTCGATGGCGGCGGATGGAAATGGCCCGAGTGCAATAGCTCGCGAGCTTAATCGACGAGGCATAACTCGCGATGGAAAAGCGTGGATACACCTGACTGTTAGCAACATTCTACGCAATCGGAAGTACACGGGGTGCAACGTCTGGAATCAACGATCACAGCGGCTGCACGGGCCGTGCATCCCCGTGGAGCCTCAATTCTGGGTCAGGAAACCCCTAGCTTTCCCCGCAATCGTAGACGATGAAACCTTTGACCGCGCACAAGCGGGTATTCCAGCTCCTAGGCGGTGGTCAGATGAGGAAATCTTAAAGAGGATTCGACGCCTCCTGAAGACCAAAGGTCGGCTAAGCGAAACAATCCTTCAGAACGCACGCGGAATACCCTCAACATTCACTCTTCACAATCACTTTGGTACATACCGACAACTTTACGAAAGAGTGGGTTACAAGATCGGAGCCGAAGACATTCACAACGGTGCCCAGTCCGAACGATCGATGAAACTGCGCAACGATTTAGTCAACACCATCAGAGAACTATTCCCCGAACATGTGACCATCACTCACCTGCCCAATAGAACCCGATCTATACTCTTGATAGACAATAGCTTTATGGTTTCCGTCCTCCTTTGCAGGACAAAACGCAAACATGGAGCCTTGTGCTGGGCAGTCGATCCGAATCCTGCCGAGCGGGGTTGCATCACTCTGCTGTGTACCATGAATAGGACACATGATCGAGTAATCGATTACTTCGCACTTCCGCGAATGAATAGGTACAAGCGGACGAGCATCCACGATTCTTGGTTTCGGAGAGCGTTGAAGGTGGATAATTTGTCTAGCTTTTACAACGTCGTTAAGAAGTTGTGGGCAGGAAGATCAGATAACGTGAAAATACGCCGACCAGATTTTCCATAACAGTTTCTTGATCCATGGGTGGGTGACCAGAGCAGAGGAGTGGAGGTGAGGGCTGGCTACCCCTGGAGAAACCAGCGGCCAGCTCCTCTGCGGCGCGACACTCGTTAGCCATGGCTTCTCCACGTTGCCTTCTCTCTAGACGGTGAGAAAGCAATCAATCAAGCCATCAGTGTCATGCCGCTCCTGCTAGGAGCGACCTAGCTGGACCGTCGTCCCCTTCTGTGCCGGGCGCGAGGTACCCGGCGAGGACGTATCCATTATTTGAATTGTACCTTCAGCGAATGCCGGTGAGGGCCACCAGCATGAACGCGTCACCCAAATACGACATTCCCACTAGCAAGAAGTTTCAACTTCAGACATCAGGTTGCTCGAGATGAAATGCTTCGAGGTGTGGATCCAGCGCGCTGGCGCGATCATAGTCAGATTGAAAAATCCTTTCGTCGGCCTCCATCGTGAATGACGGCCCGTTAGCTGGCTACGTCATTTGGAGGCCGGCGAAAGGATTCCATTTCCTACGCTTGGGTCGGGGCTTGCAGTTCTACGTACGCCACCCCCAGCGCGGCCGCATCAAAAGACGTCATCGCCCATGGCTCCGGCTCGTAGAACTTGCGTCGGCTCGGTAGCTTCCATGCGAGATCGGGAAACCGAGTGGCAACGAGAGCGGCAACAGCGTACTTGTTGTTCTTCCCGTGTTTTCGGAAGAATGCTTTTAACGCTCTCTCAGACACGAAAGCAACGGGAATCGACCAGCGTTTTGCTTGCCGACGGACAACCCGAATAATTCTTTGAGCGGGCCGACTATTGCGTTTGCTGCGAACCGCTATTTTGCGGAGCACGATGGCCGATGGGCGGAATATTTTTAGCAAAGCGGCCATTCGGAACTCAGCCTCACGGAACGAGCCGAACCTCGATACTCCGCAATCCAGAAATCGTGTGGGCATTTCAAAGGCGGCATATCCAAATCGTCGCGCCCGAATATCCACCGCCAGAATACGGCTTGCGTGTCTCTTTCTCATAAGCGTCAGGTTATTGGTCTCCCGAACTCCGGCGCTCGCTGAGCCACTCCAACTTGCGGGCCACGGCTGCAGCGCCAGGGCCGCTAGCACAGCGTCCTTGAAGTTCGTTTTCGAGCTCGGCAAGTTGTTTCTCAACTACCAATTCTACGGTGTGCGTGAGTCCCGGAAAGATCTCGGATACCGGGGCTTGGAAGACGATTTCGTAGCCCAGAGCAATGAGGAGCGGCGGCAACGAATGGAATCGTTCGTGCCGAGAGACCGGACCTTCGTCTTTATATCCGAGCAACCTTCCCAACTCGCGTTGACTGAGACCGACCCGGCGACGATGAATGCGCACGTAGTTGGCCAGTGGCTCATTCACTTTTTCAATTGTCAGGAGCTTTGACATTTGCGACCTTTTCTTAAGACTAACAATCGCGGCGGGCGATTCGAAAGGAGAATGAACTGGCGTGGCATGCCAGGAACAAGCTTGTCTTTCGCACCGACTTGTCCACAGCAGAGAAACAACTCCGAAAACTGCGTCGTTGAGGACTCGACAACCTGGGGATATCCCCTGTGCGATGTTGAAAGTGTTGAACGAAGTGCCTGCCTAATGAGCAGTACCGTACACCTTCCAAGACTGCCTGATTGGCTTAAGATTCCTTGGATGTTTCAAGATCCGAGGACCCCACACACAGCGGCTCGCGGTCTCCGCCCGCAGTCAGCTGACGCTGATCGTTTGGGAAGTAGGAATCCGACGCCTCTGCGTGTCACACGCGTGGAATATAGACCATTGGCCGAAGCGGAATTGCGTACTAGGCTCTTCCGAGCGTTCGATCTTTTGGGCATGAGAGCCGACGTTTTGCAGCCCTTGCCAGATCGGGAGCAGGCGCTAATATGTGGAAAAGGGAAGGACGACGAGCTCGAACTCGTCGCGCCTCAACCATAAGGTCGCTAGCAAGACTTTTTATCCAGTCAGTTTCTATCATTTGCAATGAAATCAGATCACAGAATAGCCTGTGCACTCGTGCGCGTAAGCTCGGAGGAACAAGCCCGAGGGGGCTACGGCCTTGAGTTTCAAGAGCAAGACATCCGCACATTTTGCACAAGAAACAATTTCGAGTTGGCTCACGTGTTCCGAGACGAAGGATATTCAGGCGCCACCGCGGAACGACCAGGCTTCCAAGAAATGATGGAATGGGCGCGCTCGAAGCGGTTTGGCGTCCTAGTCATCTGGAAGCTTGATCGACTCTTCCGCGACACAAAGCTTACGCTGCAGACTGTGGACGAACTGGCGGCTTTGGATATCGATGTGCGCTCCGTGCAGGAGAGCTTCACACACGACTCGAATGGCCGGTTTCTTTTGACCATCTTTGCCGCAGGCGCTGAAAAGGAACGTCGGGACATCGCCCTGAGAATGCACTCTGGAAGACTGGCCTCCGCGAGACGGGGGACTTGGATCGCAGGTGGCGGGACGCCTCCTTACGGTTATCGATACGATCCCAACACCAAGCGACTCGTGATCGACGAACAAGAGGCGCCGGTCGTCAGAAATCTATTCAAGTGGCTTACCGAAGAAAAGATGAGCCTCTATAGGATTCAGTCCCGAGTGAACGATCTGCAGATTCCCACGAAGTTTGACCGCCTGGGGCGCAAAAGAACCAATGGTGTTACTCACTGGTGGGGGAAACGAACGATCGGTCGGATTCTATCCAACGAGGTCTACCAGGGAACGTTCACTTTTCGAAAATACTTCAAATTGGGGTCGATACACAGTAAGAGGAACCTGCGCCCGCAAGAAGATTGGGTCACCGTCAAGACTCCTCAGATTATTTCGAAGGCCACATTTGCAGACGCCGTAGCTCAGCTTAGACAAAACTCGGCAAATTCGCCCCGACGGACCAAGACTCTTTTCCTGCTTCGAGGTCTCCTAATTTGCGGTCACGACAACCGCCGCATTCAGGCCGCACGACGAATTTCGAACCGGGGCGACGAATGCAAATATTACTTCTGCAGCGGAGTCCGAAAAAGCGTCACCTCGGTGCGCTGCCCATCGCGTTCAGTCAGCGAGTCACGGATAGTCCCTCCCGTGTGGAGCAAGCTGAGAGAATTGCTTGCCAATCCGGCACTCGTTCTAGACGAGATCAGGCAGTATCGCGAGCAGACAGTAAATCCCAAAAACATCGCAGACCAAGTGCAACAACTGGAGGCGCACAAAAGCTCCCTAAACCAGAGAAACCGCCGCCTAATCGAGCTGTATCTGGAGGGCACGGTGGACAAGGGGCTTTTCCAGACGGAGAGCATGAAACTGCGCCTGGAAATCGAACGGATGGACAGAGGGATCAAAGAAGCAAGGAGCACGCTGATCACGACCGAAGAAACCATGGCGCGGGCATCCACCGTCCGAGAGGCTTACGCGCACTACCGCGACAGACTGGCTCAGGCCTCAGATCAGGTGAAGCGAGAACTCCTGACCTTATTCGTTAACAATGTCGTAATTCGAGACGAGAACCTTGTCATACAGGTGAACCTGCCGGAGGCCAGTGTCTTTGCGGGACAATCGACTCAGCGATCGTCCCGCAAAGAGACATTTCCGATCTTCCTACGAGCAAAGCTGGTCCCGATAAGCGAGATATTCAGGCAGAAAGAGCTACACAAGAATTTTTCACGACACAAAACCTAAGAGAGTGCTCCGCCCCGTCTCGAGGCGTACATCGAACTTGGAACCGACTCTTGAAGAAGCTCTGCACGATATTTGCAGAAGCGAATAGTCCTGACCTCCTCGAGATTCCCCCTCACCAACAGCCAGATACGCTTGCCGCGTAATATCGCGACTATAGTACGGCAATTCCACCGTCTCGCAAGGTAGGCGGATTTGTCTTGGGACGCAGTCTTCGCCTTCAACGATGTGCCCGCCCTTTACACGAACAGTAACTTCATAGGGATAGGTTAAACGGAGATGACAGCGCGTGCGAAGAAATATGCTTCTGCTTTTTGTTTCGGATTTCGTATCAAGGTGTGATTTGGCGCCCAATTTCCTGTTGACATCAGGTCCTTGTGGCGCTAGAGTCTGCAACGTCTTTGGGTTGCATCGCATTCTCTCGTTTGGGGCCAAGTCCAGGGTGATGCAATCAACCGATTTTAGCCGGCTTTCCTTTTAGCCGTGACGTTCATGGTCTGAATGGAAGGCAGCGATTCGGATTGCGAACCGAAAAGCGTCCAGGCAGATATGCCAGTGAAATAGTCATCCCCATCGGCGACAGTCCGCTTCGCATTGGAGGAAAATGACGAACGCGCGTTCATGGGCCCAAGTACGTCTGGCAGTGACCCTACTTCTCACGGGTGTTGGCACGCTAATCATTTCACAGCAAGGATGTATGGTTAGCGGAGATGAGCACCTTAATCCCGCCGCTCGGGACAGCAGTCTAGCCCAGGCCCAAGAACCCTGGTGGGGAAAATCTGCCACTGAGGCTCCTGTTTCTCCCAAGGATTGCTTATGCGCGAACGGGCTCGGGTACGGGCCATTTCGTGAGGGACAGAGCCCCGATTATGACGTCGCACCGAACACGGATCAGCTAACCGAGGACCTGAAATTCGTCAGCAAAATCACTAAACACATCAGAATCTACGGAACGAAGCCACCATTTGATGAAATTCCAAGACTAGTCAAGACCAACAATCTTGGAATTAGTGTATCGCAGGGAATACATCTTAGTAAGAACGAAAAGGAGAACGAGGACGAGATTAAAGCCGCCGTGGATCTGGCACGCCGGGGTCTAGTCGACTCGATAATCGTGGGGAACGAGGTCCTCACGAGCTCGACCCTAACGAAGGACAAACTCATAAGTTGTATCCGGGAGGTTAAGAAAAGTGCTCCCTCCCGGGTGCCTGTGAGCACAGCGGAGCTTTGGTCTGTCTGGCGTGACAACCCTGATCTCGCCAAGGAAGTTGACTTCGTTGTCGCGCACTTCTACCCGTTTTGGGACAATCAACCAATTGCGGGTGCTGCGGTCTACGTTCTAGAGAAGTACCAGTTCCTGGAGAAGCACCTCCGGGAGCAGACTGGACGTCACAACCTAAGAATAGTAATAGGAGAAACAGGTTGGCCTTCCGGCGGAGATCCGCGAGGCGTGGGAGCGGTCCCGAGTCCTCAAAATCAACGGAAGTTCTTTGAAGAATTCACGAAGGTTGCGTGCAAGAACTCTCTTCCGTTTTACTATTTCGAAGTTTTTGACGAGGAGTGGAAGTGGCGCGAGGGCAATAGCAGCTGGGAAGGCAACTTCAATCTTCCGAAAGGGAACCGCACCTTCAGCGATAATTGGGTCGGTTCGAGCTGGGGTCTCTACCAATCCAACGGGAGGTTGAAGCCCCTCTTCGCGGGATTACTGGACCAACCTGAATTGACATCGAGGGTGAGCCGGGACATCTTGAGCGAAGACGTGGGGCTGTCAGTCTACTATGACATTGGTGTGGACAGCTCGCAGCATAGGCACGATTGGCTTTCGGGCACAAATGAGTTGCGAATGTCATATCCCGGTGATCCGGAGTTTGGTTCGGTCTTTATAACGGTCGGCAAGCCAGTCCCAAGACCCCGACCGTGGAAAGACTTCTCAGAATTCCGTGTACTGTCGGTCGACCTCAAAGGCGAGAGAGGCGGAGAAACCGTTGACATTGGCATCATGACCCGCACGGACCCCGCGACCGGTCATGAAAGAATGTATACAGTTGGTAGACTTGGGACTGAATACCATAACTACCGCATTCCACTAGAATCGTTTTCCTCTTCTCATCTCAGCGTTCCAGATGATCTCAAGCAATTATATGTTGTCGTAGAGTTTGTGTTTCGCGGCCGCCAAGCCGAGAAAGTTTACGCGACAAACATACGGTATGAGCCCAAATAGCCAAAATCGAGTGAGTACTCCTCTGCATTCCCTCAGGAAGTGGGGGAAGAGATACTTGGACAAGCCGTTTCCGAAGGCGATCTTAGTCAGTTGCATTGGAAGTCTAATCCCAGGGATGGTGATCGGGATATTCATTCAGCCTCGTGTTATGCACTGGTTGCATGATTTGCCTCCGGAGATTTACGACTCGATTAAAAAGGAAGCCGACTGGGCCAAGAAAAGAGACTGCGGCAACTACGCTAGTCTCTTTACTGAAGAGGGTCGGATAGCCGACCGAAGAAATAATGTGTTTTGGGATGGCACGAAATCGATCACGAAACGATGTAACGATCTCCCGGAGTTCACGAGTCTGGAACATGTACCCATGGGTGATCCCGCAATGCCGGCTCATGGTTATCCGGTCGTAAAGACGAAGTCAGTTCTCGCGTTTGTTAATAAGAACAATGAAATCGAACGCTACGATGGCTACGAGAGTTGGGAGTTCACCAAAAACTCGAAAGGAGATTGGAAAATAGTCGAATTCGAATTCAATCTGCAAGGTGAAGAACGATGATTGGTGTGAATCGATTTCATGTCTTCGTCGTCGTGGCCATAGCGTCGACGATTTGCTTGACAGAAATCTGTCGCGCTCAGCAAAGTGCGCCGCTTGGTGTAGCGAATTGGCTAACCGTCACCGCCAATGTCCCGGATGCTGGCTATCGAAGAACTCAGTTCTTCACGCCACATTTCAACACCGCCGTTGTGGAATGGGACAGTCGTGTGGAGCTTTGGCTTCCACCATTCCGAGACAAGTTCTCGTGGGGCCCATATGTCCGCCTGGCTGGCATCGCCGGTTCTCAAGGCAGTTATGCTGGTATTCCGCCATCTGTTTGCCCATCCGTTTGCACAGATGCATGGCAAAACGCTTGGCTCGGAGGGCCCGGACTTGGGATTCAGGTGTATCCCCTGAGTTCGTGGCGGTTTCAAGGACAAGATAGCACGATCGGCAGACTGTTCGGGCCGTTGCGGTTGTTCGCCGAGTACAACTTCACTGATTATTGGGGAGCAGCAAACAAGTGGAGGCCCCACAACAGAGCCCGGGCCGGGTTTGAGTATTGGAAGGCGACAAACGTAAACAAGCTTGAGCGAGCCTGGTGGGCAGAAATTTGGAACGGCTTGTACTGGCAATCATCGAATGAATTCACATATCGATACGATTCGGTAATACTTGCCAACTCTGTGCGCTTTGGTATAAGGAGACCCAAGCGTGGCGCGATATCTACAATCAGTCCATATCTCGCGGCGCAGAGTTCAAGGACGAAGTACGACTACGCTGGCACGGGCTGTTTCCTTCCTGCCAATGGTGCGGCGAACCCATGTGATTTTTACTGGGAAAATCACTTCCTGGCCGGCGGGGGCCTGCGCTTTGCGCCCTCCTTGGTTCGTCCTAACGGCGAAAACAGAAGTTGGCTAACTCGTTTCGTCCTCTACGGAGAGTATCTGAACACGGCGGCATACTATGGCCCATCCGCGCCTTCGTACGTACCGAGATTCGACGTTCTGGTTGGCGTGAGCGCAAGTATCGGCCAATGGTATAAGTAGTTGTTTGCGTCCGTAAGCGCACCGGAATCTGGCTCGAGATGTCGAGTTGCCGACCCGTAGACTGACGTGCAGTTCCAACGGGCGCCTTTCAACGTTGCCTCCCTGTGCAACATCGCTCACCTTTTATTTTTCCGATCACGCCAAAGGATGAGATCACGCTTCGATGTGGGCCCGAGTCGAAGTACAACTAAGCCTGCAAGGCCCAAATTCATTTAGGGAGACATGGCTGGATCGCTTCATACTTAGATGAGAAGACCGTCTGGCAAAGTGGGTGCACGCACACGGGCGCTACGCAAAACGATGCGTAAAGATTGCCGGTGTTCGTGCTGCGAAACAACTCCCTATTTGCCCAGCAGCTCTGATTCAAAGCGTTTAAGCTGGTCCACTGACTGCGCAAACGAAGACCACGCCTGCACGACCTCGCCAGCGAGCAACTCGTGGCGCCTCTTTAGCTCCAATGCCTCATCGTGTGCTTTATAGCGCAATTCGTCTAGTTTCTTCTCTGCCTGCTCGGCCGACTTGCCGCGTAGATAGTCCAGGGCGCCAGCCACATGTTGATACGTGATATCTGGCAATTTCTCGAATTCCGATGCTTGCTCGCGCTGACGAAGACGCTCTGCATCTCGGCTCTGGGCCTCTTCTAGTTCGCCCTGCGTGCGTTCATAATTCTCCTTGCTGTACCGCATTGATAAGCGAGTGTGTCATTTGATTTCCGTCGGCCTTTAAGTTCATGATAGGCGCAATGGTGTTGCTGTCAATGCTTTCGGTGCTGCACATCCGCGACAAGCCCCAATCGACCGCGTGAAGCCCGATTCCGGAAATAGCCCCACACAAGCGCACTGAAAAACAAAAGTGTCAACGAAAAGAAATAGATTCCAAATCCTGGAGAGATCGTTTCGTAATGGAAATGATCAGCGGCCCGCCGCGAGCAATAGAGCAAGATTGTGGTCATCGGAATAACATATGAGATATAAAAACCCAACATTCGTGTGTCAGTAATCGCACCATACCAGTAGGGCCTAAGTGCGCGAAGCACAGGAGGCCAATCAACGTCGGCATTGGCGCAAGATGCGATCAATTCCAAGTACCCGAACATGAACACCAAGAAGACGATAAGAAAAACCGCTATCCCTAGGCTCAAGGCCGAGGAGCCATGGGCCGTAACGTAAGCCAGTAGGGCAATAGACATCCAAAGGGTGACGGCCGCCGCCGCAAGCATAGTGAACGCTGGGATCACTTCCTCGATGCTAAATCTAATTGCAAGTCGCGTTACGATGTTCATTGATCGCACGAGCAATTGCCAGAAGATCCTGGCCCCGGCAAAAGTGGAGTCTGCCCACTGTCGGAACTGCGCCGCCATGTGTTCAAACAGATTGCTACAGGTCGATTCGGTGCCTCCGCCCAAGAGACTAACCTCGTTACTGGCTTTCACGGCGAGGATAACCAGAGAGCCGACGATCAGAGTCACTCGCGCTGAAACTATCCAAAAAAACCAATCCGCGTACAAACTCGACAACCAGAGCGGACCGAGTCCAAAGCGGTTCAAAAGCACCACGAACTCGAGAGATAGGGAATAGAGAGTCACTAGCGAAGATGTTGCGCTTATCGCAACCGCGAGTTCGTGGTGTCCCAACTCCACGTATTTCAAAGCTCGGCGTAATATGAGAACGCCGAAAACTAGGAAGTATCCGCACACCCCGACATTGGTGACGAAGTTGTCGCGTGCAAACGCCGCTTGGGCTCCGATGAGACTAAAAGCTGAGATGCTCCACAAAACGACCGTCTTCCTCGTGCCGCCCAGAGAGCGAAATGCCACTGCGAGGTACAAGAGGATCGCCGAAGCCAACATCAAATAAATCAAGAAGGGTGAGTTCCACACAGAAAGGAGTAACCCAACGGCAGTTGGTGTCAGAATGAGTGTCGCAGTAAGCCACCATTTCGGTGCGAATGCGATCAGGGTAGATTGGTGAATGCAGAAGAAGGCCGTACTTGCCGTTGGACGACCACAGATAGGGCAGGTGACCCAATGACCTATGCAGGGATCTTGGAGCGGAGAATGTGCCGGAGACCAGTGTTTGGTGGACGTGGCTGACACGTTGCCTCAGTCTGGTCTACAACCGCCTTTCAGGTTCCCGAAAGAAGGTTCAGCAAAGACACCAGGCGGGTGACCGAATAGATTGGCGCGCCCGCGAATTGTTATTCAGCTCCAGCGGAATGTCAAGATGATTCCGCTCCGGCATTTCTAGTTACGAGACAACATCATTCAGAATTTCGTAGTAATAGTGCCGATTATGCGGGAATGCGCGGCTTAAAGGTACTTGCTCGACGCACAACATCGCCTACCTTTTCTTTCTCCGTCAGCCCATTAGAATGGACCTCACGCTTCGATGTGGGCCTGAGTCGAAGTCCAACTAAGCCGGCAAGGCCCATTCCATTTTAAGGAGGATGGCTGGACCGCTCTCATACATAGGTGGCAAGAACCGACTGGCAAAGCGGGTAATTGAGATCTTTCCGAAGCACACGACCTATGTAGAGGCGTTCGCGGGCGGGGCGCAGGTGTTCTTCCGCAAGGAGCCGTCGAAGGTGGAAGTGCTGAATGACTTCGACGGCGAGATCGTCAATTTCTACCGCGTCTGCCAGGCGCACCACGACGAGCTAGTCCGGTATTTCCGCTTTGTGGTCGTAAGCCGCAACTGGTTCGATCTGATGCGAGCGACGGACCCGGCGACACTCACCGATATTCCACGGGCCGCCCGGTACCTGTATCTCTTGCGGAACTGCTTCGCGAGCCTCGTGCGGAATCCGGTCTATCACCGGAACGTGATCCAGCCACCGAGCTTCAACCTCGAACGCCTCCCCAAGCTCATTGAAAATGCTCATAAGCGACTGGAACGGGTGCAGATTGAATGCGCATCGTACGACGAGATAATGACGCGCTTCGACCGGCCAACGACGCTCTTCTACCTCGACCCGCCGTATTGGGGCCGAAAGCTCTACCGCTACAACTTCGATAAGGCTGACTTCGAGAAGTTTGCGGAGCGGCTCGGAAAGGTGCGCGGCAAGTTTGTGCTCTCGTTGAATGACGTTCCCGAAGTTCGCTCCCTGTTCCATCGCTTCCATATAAAGGAGGTAGAACTCCACTACACTTCCCAAAAGCATGCCGGACGCCGCTACCGCGAAGTTCTGATCACGAACTTCCGGCGGTAGTGCCAATCACCATCGAGCAGAGTTTCATTGTGCGGAGGCCTCCCCTACTATCCCCCAACTCCCAGGGGGTCGGCATCGACCCTGGTCCCCTGGGAGTTGGGACTTCCTCTGTGCTCCCCGTTGTTACCGTTCTTGTCACAACACCCCCCACAATTCAATCAAGATGACCAACCTCTTCGAACAACTCGTTGCAGGTATTTGGAACCGCCTGCGCGGCCGGGGACGCGAAGCACGGCACGAGGGCGGAAGTCTTGATCTCGGTTTCCGCGTGTCGGACGGACAGATTACGCGACATCACGTGACGCTCAGCAGTGCGCGACGCGCGATGCACATCGCGGTACTCGGTAAGACCGGCAGCGGCAAGAGCTCGCTTCTACGGTATCTCGCCGCGCAAGACATCGTGTCTGATCGTGGATTCCTGTACTTCGATCTCCACGGGGATACGACACCGTTTCTTCTCCGCACGATCAACGCCCGGGAGCGTCGCGAGCGCCATCACTTGAGCGGCAAGCTCATCATCATCGAGCCCGCTGACCCAATCGTGTCCGTTGGTCTCAATCCCCTGGAACAGCAGTCAACCGATTTTGTCCGCATTGCGGAATTCGCCCAGGTGCTCCGGGACCGGTGGCATCTCGATACGTTCGGGGCACGCACCGATGAACTCCTGCGGAATTCGTTATACGCCCTCTCAGACAACGAGCTGACGCTGATCGAACTGGCCCCGTTTCTCACCGACTCGGGATTCCGGGCCGCGTGCATGAAGCGGGTCGAGAACGCGGACATCCGGCAGTACTTCGAACTCCGCTACGACCAGGCAAGCGACGCCATGCGGGCCACGATGCGCGAGCCGATCTTGAACAAGACGTCGGCCTTCACCTCCGACCCGCACTTCCGCCACATCGTGGGCCAGCAGTCCACCTTCTCCATGAGGGAGGCGATGGATAAAGGCTACTGGGTGATCGTGAACCTCGACAAGGGTCGGCTGGGTGAGCAGGCGCTCACTTTGGGAAGCCTGATCCTCACGGTTCTGAAGAACGCCCTATTCACGCGTGAGAAGCGGTCGCTCTTCACGGTCTACGCCGATGAGATCCAGAACCTCGTGGCCTTCGGCAGCGGCATCGAGACGATTCTTTCGGAAGCCCGAAAGTTCGGCGTGGCCGTGGTCTCGGCCAATCAATTTCTTGATCAGTATCCAGCGGAGATGCGGGCCGCGATCCTGTCGGTCGGTACGCATGTCTTCTTCCAGCTTTCAAGCGCCGACGCCACGCCTATCGCCCAGGCGCTCGATGGCGGCAAACCTTTGGCCGAGCGCCTGAAAAACCTCTACCAGAGGCACGCCATCGTGAAGAGCGGTCCGGAGCGCTGGACGGAAATCGAGGTACCCACGGTCCGTGAGCCTCAGGTCGACTACCTCGACCTGCAGAATCGCTCTCGGGGGGCTTGGGGCCGTTCCCGCGTGCTGATCGAGCGTGCCATCGCGAAGCGCCAAGCGGAATTTCGGCGCAGTACGGACGAGGTGCTCCATGAATGGGAATGAACATCACGGCATGGTTATCCAGGAACGGGACCGGCATCTTCTCAAGGAGTTGTCCGTCATGCGAGTCATCGACCGGGAGCAGGCGAAGATCGTTGCCGGGTTCGGCTCGACCACTCGCGCCAATGTGCGGTTGCTCTTGCTCACCCGAGCGGGACTGCTGCGTCGATTTTTCCTCGCAACCTCGGGCGGAGGCAAGAAGGCTCTTTACGCGTTGTCGGCCAAGGGCGCACAGCTTGTCGCTGTGCCACAGCGCGGACCTCGGCGGCGGGCGGACGAATCGCTCGCCACCGATTTCTTCGTACAGCACCAGCTCATTGTCAACCAAATTTATTGCGCCCTGAAGTACGGAGCGATCCCCGTGGACAGAATTAGCTTCCGGCGCTGGATCGCTTTTCATCAGCCGCTCACTTCTGGGCTTCGCCTTATCCCGGACGGTTATGTCGAACTCGCGACCCCAGCGGGGATCGTCGCGATGTTCCTCGAAGTCGATCTCGGAAACGAGAGCCTCGCGGTCTGGAAGGAGAAGGTTCGCAACTACCTCCAGTTCGCTCTCTCGGGCGAATGCGAGCGTCAGTTCGGACAGAGCCGCTTCCGGGTCCTTGTCCTCGCGAATTCCGAACGGAGGCTGCACTCGATCCGCACGGCCGTTTCGGCCGCGACCGACAAGATTTTCTGGTTCGCCAGTCTTGAGTCAGTTAACGGAGACGGCTTCTTTGCTCCCGTGTGGCTTCTCCCCAAGGGAGAAGGGCGGCTGCCGCTCATACAAGAAACATTATGAAGTACTGCTACCAATGCGGACGGATTACGGCGGGAGAGCCGCTCTACTGCAATTTCTGCGGTCGGAGCTACGACGTGAAGCTTTGCCCGAGGAACCACACGAACCCGCGAATTGCGGAAGTGTGCTCCCAGTGTGGCAGCCGGGAACTCTCGACACCGCAGCCCAGGGTCTCCCTCTGGTGGCACGCATTGGCGTATGTCGTGCGGATCGTGGCCGGGACGGCCCTGGTCTACGCCTCTATTTCAGTCCTCGTAGCAGTGGCTCAGGAACTTCTTCCGAGACCTGAAGTGCAGGGCGGACTCGTGATTCTCGGAATTCTCCTCTTTGTCCTTTGGTGGCTGTGGAGCCAGCTTCCGGACTGGTTTCGGAAGCTGATCCATCGATCACTCAGACGGAAGGATCGCAACAATGAGCACTCGCGCAATGGGAAATAAGAGCGGAGCGGGAGCAACGGAAATGATGACGGGAGAGGAGCGCAAGTCGGCTTTCGGCGGGAACGGCAAAGACGCGGAAAGATTGGACTTTTCGCCGCCCAGGGTAGGGCAGAGCTGCCCGCAGCAGTACCCGCACCCAAACGACGCGATTCACGCGACGAGTTCCAACGGATCGCTCGGCGAGGCGATGGACATCGGCCAGGTGGCGGCGCTTCTCGGGTGCTCGACCTGGACAGTGCGACAACGCTATCTCCGCCAGGGGCTGCCCCATCTTCAGGCCTGCGCTTCGGGGAAGCTCGTCTTCTTCCGCGAGCAGGTCATCGGCTGGATTCTCAAACGACAAAAACAGAAAGGAGGCACACTGCGGTGACGTTATATAAGCGGGGCCGGAAGTACTCGATCTCGGTATGGGTCGATGGCGTCCGGCACCTTAAATCCACGGGAACCACAAACCGCCGGGAAGCGGAAACGATCGAGCGCGACTTCCGCGAAGAACTGAACCGGCGGCGGCACCAGATTCGCGAAGCATCGCCTGACATGACGTTCGCGGACTTGGCTGCCCGGTTCATCGCGGATGGCTCACCGCGTCCCTACCATCTCGACCGACTGAAGGTGCTCTTGCCGCATTTCGGCGAGTGTCCCATCGGGCGTATCTCGAAGCCGCTTGTCCGCGATTATCGCAAGGAGCGTCACGCCGAGAAAAAGCTCACAGAGACGACCCTGAACCGCGACGTGGAAGTTCTTCGCCACCTTCTTTATTGGGCGGTCGACGAAGGCTTCCTCACCGCAAACCCGCTCGCCCGCATCCGCTTGGTGCGCGCGCGGCGGAAACCACGGACCGTGATGAGCATAGAGGAAGAATCGAAAGTCATCGCGTCTGCTGCCCCACATCTCGCCCCGATCATCATCGCGGCGCTCGATACCGGGATGCGGCGGGGAGAACTCCTGAGTCAACGCGCCGAGCACATCGACTTCAATCGCCGCGTGCTCCTCGTGACCCACTCGAAAACCCCGGGCGGCGAGGCCCGCGAGATCCCGCTCACGGCGAGACTCGCGGAACTCCTCTCCGCCTGCCATAAACCGGAAGGGTTGGTCTTTACGTTCAAAGATCGCCCGATCCTCCGGATCAAAACAGCTTGGAAAGCGGCGGTCCGGCGAGCGGGCATCCGTTATGTCCGCTTCCACGATCTTCGCCACACGTTCAACACCCGGCTAATGGAAGCCGGTGTCGTACAGGACGTGAGGAAGGCCCTCATGGGCCACTCTTCGGGCGAGGAAGTCAATTCCCTCTACACCCATGTCGAACTGCCGGTGAAGCGGGAAGCCATCCGGAAGCTCGAAGCCTGGGTGGAGGCAGAACGACAGAAACAGCGGAAAGAAAGGAGCACCGCATGAAAAACCAGAACGAATTCACGAACGAGAACTTTCTCGCCATGATGCGCAAGGATTGCCGGGCACAGGCGGGAGCGGCGGAGGTCAAGCTCGGACAGGTGATTGACTCCCTACTCGAAGAGAACCATCTGGGCGCGCTCGGAGCATTCGTCGGTCTCGACGAAGACATGGCCCGCCTCAGGGTATTTCTCGTACACATGGCAAGACTTACCGGGTCTGACAAAGCGAATTACTCATAGTCAGGCACGAAAACGATGCAGGAACAACAAAACTTGAAAGAAAGGAGAGAACTGATGTGAAGGAGAAGCAAGAACTGAAGCTGATCGCAGCGTACGACCGCAACCAAAACGAGTATTCGTTGGTCGCGCACAACCAATCCCCCGATGAGGCTGAGCGCTATCTCGGAGAATGGTCGCGCGAACTCCGTGAGGGCTGTTCATTCATTGTGATCGGCCAAGCGAGGCGCCACCGGACAGACCAAGCACAGGATTGCAAAGCGTGCCGCGAAACGGTTCGACGGTCGGCCCACCTTCAACCCCAACCGAAGTTCAAAAGGAGGAGCGAATGACAGCACAGAAGCATGCGGACCGGCCTCCGGCACGGTCCTCAACCGAAACCACAGCAGCACCCACAACCCAAGCAACGCGGAAACCGTGGAAAAAGAAAACCCCGGTCGAAGTCGTGCTTGACCAGATCAACCGCCTGCGCGACGACGTTCTCGAAAGAGAAGAAGAACTCAAACAGGCCAAACGACAACTGCAAAAGCTCGAGGAGGCCAAGAAGGTCCTCGAAGCCACGTAGCTCTTTGTACCAAGGAGTTTGCCCCGAGCAAGCTCCTTTTTATTAGGCGGGCAGAAGAAAAAGGAGAACGTGATGAACCATGAACTAGATGCCGAAAGCATTGGCGAGCAACTCGGGGTTGAAGGCGTGGGCAGCGTCGTGAGCAAAGTCGAAGCCTACTGCGCCTATGAAGAACAACGGATTGAGCTCACGAATCAGCCGATGATTCTGGCATTAAGGCAGGAAGGCTCGCTTCTCCTTGAAGAAGAACGGGGCCTTATGGAGCAATTGCGGCACGCTCCGCCGCCGGGAGACCTTCGCAGCCGACGGCGAAGGGCCGGTTACTACTGGGGAGTCACCATCATCCTCACTCTTGCGGCATTCGTCTTCTCCGTGCTTTCCTTCGATCCCTTCCGCTTGGGCTGGAAAGGCTATCTCTACTGTTTGGGTATCGCCGTCGTGACGCCATTCCTGCTGGAACAGTTCCTTGAGAAATGGAACGCGGCCAACCTATTCAAGGGACTAGCCGCCGTTGCCTGTGCTGCCGCGCTCGCGAGCCTTGTACTCTTGGCCGTCATCCGCGGGGACCTGCTTGCCGAGCAGATGAAGAACACGCAGCCGGTCGTCATTTTGGACGACACGCAACCAGAGCCGCAACCCCAGAACACCTTCTATGAGGCAACCGTCGCGCTTCTCAGGATGGTGATGGCATTGCTCGCAGTCGCGATGGAATTGGGCGCCGGTCTGGCCCTTCATGAGGCTTGGCGAATGGGATTGGATTCTTCCGAAGATTGGCAGAGGCTGAGGAACCAGCTGGGCGAAGTGGAACAGCGGATGATAGCAATCACGGGTGAAATCACCACGCTCCAGAACGAATCCCGCGTCTTTGCTGCCCGTTTCTGGCGGAATTTCTATAGGGCTATGCTCACGCACAGTATTCGGAGTGCGATGGCAAAACTTCTGGGCGTGGTCCTTGTTGCGTGCCTTCTAGTCCACGGGCGCGCAGTTGCCCAGGACCACGCGCTAGTCATTGCTGTCGACCTCACGCAATCAATCGCGGTGGCCGGGCCGGACCACAAGACGGAGTTCGAAAAGAACATCGACGCTGTCACGAAGGTGCTCGCACAGGTTCCCGCAGACGCAAGAGTGACGGTTATCGGTATCACTGACAAGAGCTTTGCCCAACCCTACATCTTGCTCACGGCAACAATTCCCGACGATCCAGGATATTTCGGGGAGCGCTTGAGGTCCGCACGGCTTCAACTGGTGCGCGTCTGGAAAGCTTGCAGTGCAAAGCTAACGCCCGGCTTTCGACAAACCGACGTCCTGGGAGCGTTAGTCCTCGCCGGTGAGATATTCGAGCAACAACCCAAAGCAAAAGAGAAAGTGCTGGTCATCTTTTCAGACATGCGCCAGCAGGCGAAGGAATTGGATCTTGAGACGCCCTCGGCCGTACCGAGCTTCGACAGTATTGGAACGAAGGGACCAAAGATCCAAATCGCGAATCTTGACAACGTTCACGTTAATGCGCTGGGCGTTGACGGAGCGGGTAAGTCGCTTCGGTATTGGCAAACCCTCCGGAAATTCTGGACCGAGTACTTTCGCGCAAGTGGTGCAAGCCTAGAAAGTTACTCTGTCCTCCGGGAGCAATTAAAGTTAGAGCCTCAGTGACCCAGATTCGAGGTTTACCAGTCCTTGTACTTCGTGCCGTCCAGAGCCGTGCCCTGCGATCTGGTGTGGACGTCGAACACGTTCTGACCGCCCCAGGAGTCGGAATCTGGATCATCTTGCATCGAACGCAGGCCCCACTCCGTACTACCTGTCATCGGGTCGCTGTGAATCCTGCGCAGAAAGCGAGTCTTCTTGCCCTGTACATCTACGCCTTTCACCAGCGTTTCGAGATCAGGCGGATAGTTGTAGGTGCCTACTTTGGTCTGGAACCCGCCCCGGTCGGCCATGTCTTTGTAGCGGTCAATTGCGTCACGCATCTCCCATAGGTCGATCCGCAGTTGGCGCTCTCTCTCCCGCTGGATGCTCAACCTCGCCAACGGCAGCACCATTGTCGATAGAAGTAACAGGATGACCGTGGCAATTATCAGTTCGAGCAGTGTAAAGCCCCATTCAGACCTCAAGCTGCGCCCGCGACGGTAGGTGAACAAACACATTAGTCTTGGACGAATTGTACCTTACGTCTTTGGGGCGCTTTGTGAGCGCGCCCACACATCGGACCACCGAAGGGTATAGACGGAGGCGTTACGCTTGGTCTCTTTACAGCGTGACCATCCGGGGAAGAGTTCGGCCTCCGAGTTCATACGAGCTGGCACCAGGAACTTCTTCTGAGCCACCTTGTTCGTAATTCGTAACAGATCCACCGAATTCACCGACACCAAACCTTTATGGATTTATCGACAAATGCCAGCAAAATGGCAGCTTTTATTTGCAGTTGTTCGTAATTCGTAACAAACGCAGATATGCAATTGACTCTGCGTGGTTTGTCAATTACAACACTCTGGATTTGGACGAAAGAAAATCCACACAAGCCCAGAGGAGTCCATCGCCGGACTTGGTAATCGTTTTTCCACCTCTCTTCTTCTTCCTTTCAAATTGAAGTGTTGTTCACGTCCGTGTGATGGCTGAAGCGTAGTTTTCTTCCTTTCAAATTGAAGTGTTGTTCACGTCCGTGTGATGGCTGAAGCGTAGTTTTGTTTTGCAGCTTAATGGACCTTGTTTATCAAATGTTTGTGGCTGTTCAGAGTGATTGACAGAAAGTGATTGACAGGAGGTTACGTTCGATGCGCTCCGCCTTTCATCTGCTTGCAATGTGTTTCTGTTTGATATACGTGAATCTCATCCTGTGCTTTGCACAGCAGTCTCCTCAGCGTGACCCGCAGGCGCTCGCAGTCGCAACACAGGCATACAACACGCTCGGTGGAACTGTGCCTGTAGATTCACGTGCAGAGGGTGCCTATGATCGCACAATCGGTTCTTCGGAGGACACCGGAAGTATAGAAATTCTGACCCGCAGTTCCGATCAGACGTCAGAGAAGCTAACAAGTTTGGGAAGCACAATCCAGACTGTGTACTCTAGAGGATATGCATCTCAATGGAACGCGACAGCTGTCACTCGGCTCGGCCTCGAAAAGTCCCTTGCTACTAGCTCGATCTTGTTTCCGCTGGTCGTCACCGCGACACCGATCCAGGATCTGAATTCAACGGTCCAGTTCATAGGTACAGAGACGCTGAACGGAATCCTCACAAACCACATTCAGATTTGTGCCAGCAGTCCGGATCAGAACTTTACCGATATCGCGTCATTCGCGACGAAGGACATTTGGGTGGCCAGTGACAGCGGCCTCCCGGTTCAAATATCAGTGCAAGTGTTTGATGCTCAGGGTGCTCCACCAATTCCAGTTGTGGCCACCTTCAGCAACTATCAGTCGGTGTCCGGTGTCTTGTATCCATTTCAGATTTCCATATCCCTCAACGGAACGCCATACAACACTATAACGATCAGCACTGTCGCCTTCGGTGTTGGACTTTCAGATCAAGATTTTCCACTGCACTAGGTAGGACACTAGGTAGGAGGGAACGATGAGACAGCTTGTTGCGGTATTTGCGATTTTCTGCGGTGCTTCAGCAGTTGCACAAACAGGCGTTCCCCTTTGGGGCTCCTTTGAGACGAGTAGTTTCGACGCCGTTAATCGCCAAAATCTCAACGTAAACTTCAAGATTTCTTTGGTGGGTGCTCCGAGCCGAGGAGGCCACTTCGGCTACTCCTTAATCTACGACTCGTTGATCTGGGCAAAAAGCACTAGCGGGACAGCCTGGACCCCTGTTACAGATGTTAGTGGGAATGCGATCTGGGGGTGGAAGGACGACTTGGGTCTCGGGTCGGCGAAATTCTTTCATTTCAATGAACTGTGCGACAGTATTCCTCCATCCTCTTCTCCTCACTATCTCAGCTATTCGTATGTCGATGGAAACGGAACGAGCCATCCCTTTGATCTGGACTTCTATCTAACGGCAACGACATGCCAGTTCAACACTGGGCCTAGGACAGGATACGCGCTTGATAAAAGCGGATACTATATCGACGCAACGGCTGCAGCTTCCCCAGTCGTCTACGCGCCTTCCGGCGACAAAATTTCTGGCACAGGCGGTGGCACCAGAACGGACGCTAACGGCAACTACATCAGTGGGATTGTGGTGAATTCATCGGAGACGGATTACAAGGATTCCAACGGCAGGATAACCCTTAAGAAGATAAAAAGCAGCAATACGTCTACCCAATACCAAATACTTGACCAAACTGGCTTATACGCCAATGTTGTGGCGACAGCGACGTATACTGCTCAAAATGTGAAGACTAACTTCGCATGCGCGGGCGTCGGCGAATATTCGGCAACGAACATTTACCTCATAACTCAACTCAGTTTACCAAATGGGCAAGCATATGCATTTGCCTACGAGTCCACCCCTGGGTCATCAGGATACGTGACAGGGCGGATTCAGAAAGTGACACTTCCAACAGGTGGATACTACGAATATGACTATCCGACTACCGGTCATGACGGAATAAACTGTACGGATGGGAGCGTGACGTCTTTGACTCGAACTGCCAATGACGGTTCCTCACATGTCTGGACATTTTCTGGCAGCGGTACACAGACAACCGAGACCTACCCCCTACTGTCTTACGACACTGCAGCAAACCAGTCGGTCTTTTCGTTTTCGGGGGGCCAGGTGACGCAACACAAGAGTTATCAAGGCGCAACTACAGCAACTTTGCTTAGAACAGTCAACACTACCTATGGAGCTGGTGGCGGTGGAAACACAGTGGTGACCACTTCTACAATTCTCGAAGACAATTCGACCCAGGCTAAAACAGTTGCCACGTACGATCCGAATGGCATGTTGTTGAAGAATCTTGAATATGCTTGGGGAGCAGGATTGCCGGGAGCACTTGTGCGCGAGACCGATTACACCTATTTGACGGGTTCGGCATACACGACAGCCAATATCCTAGGCCGTGTAACCCAAGTGCTGGTCAAGGACGGCAGCGGGAACACCAAGGCAAGGATCGACATCGCGTACGATAGCTACGGAAGCGGTATGACATGTGTTACGAGTGCCCCTCAGCACAACGATAGTGCTTATGGGTGCTCGTTTACGGCGCGAGGCAACCCGACCTCGATGACACGATACGCAGATGCGGCTACGCCGAGCGGAGGAATTACCAACAATCTCTTCTATGATTCCCTTGGCAATGTGGTCAAGACCGACGTTGGGGGTGTAGTCCAGCAACAAGTCGCCTATTCCTCCACAACACAATGGGCGTTTCCTGATTCTGTCACCTCGGGTCCTTCCACAGGCCCCCAACTCACAAACGCGGCGACGTATAACTCGAACACGGGGCTGGTAGCCACTTCAACGGACGCAAACACTCAGGTCACGCACTATACGTACGATACTTTAAGGCGTCTCACTGATGTACAGCGTCCAGACAGCACACACTTGGGGTACGCTTATGACGATGTGAACAAGACGGTCACCTTGACTAATCCTGTGCAGGGCACCGACGTAGAGCGCCAGATCACCTACTTGGATGCGTTGGGACGCGTGTATAAGGGCGCCATAGCGGATGTAAACAATGCCACGTATTCAATCGTCGAATCTCAGTTCGATACGCTAGGCCGCGCTTACAAGACCAGCAACCCGCATAACAGTACGCCGCAATATTGGACGGAAGTGGACATGGACGCGCTCGGACGTGTCACGAAGAAACTTCTCCCCGATGCAACAAATCAACTTACTTATTCCTATGGTGTTGCAGATGGAAATGCGGCTGTAACGATTCAGGATCCGGCGGGTCATCAGAGTAAACAGGAATCGGACGCACTGGGCAGGTTAGTTGCGGTCTATGAGCCGGATGTGAACAATTCCAACTCGCTCACGATCGCGACAAACTATACGTACAACGTTCTGAATGGCAGGACTCTTGTTACGCAGGGCGCCGAAACGCGAACGTCCGTTTACGATAGTCTCAGGCGTACAACTAGCGTCACAATGCCCGAAACCGGGCAGGTCCAGTATCAATACAACTCGTTTGATCAAATCACCCAGCGGACTGATGCTCGGGGAGTGATCACGACCTATTCGTTCGATACATTGAACAGGCCTTATCAGGTCATTTATAACGTGGGCACATCCGGGGTACCCGCGACGCCGACGGTGACTTACACCTTTGGTACGACGCCAGCTCAATTCAATAACGGACGGCTTATCACCCTCGCAACCGCCGGCGTCGGGACCGATACGTTTACCTACGATCTTCTCGGCCGTATAACCAATGTAAGCAAGAACGTCACCGGGGCAAAAACCTACAACCTCGGTTACGCTTACAATCTTGGAAGCCAGGTTTCCGCTGTGACATATCCTTCCAGTCGCATTGTGACGCAACATTATGATGCCATTGGAAGGCTTTCTCAGTTGAGCGACGGCGTTCGGACATATGCGAATCTGTTTAGCTACAGCCCGGCCCAACAAGTCCTGAGCTATTTTGCCGGAAACGGTGTTCAGGGTACCTTCGGGTACTCCGCAGATCTCCAGGAACTCCAAACGCTGAGTTATGCCAAAGGCGCGAACACGCTGTTCTCTCTGAGCTATGGATACGATCAGCCCAACGGCGGCAACAATGGGCAAATTACCGCGATTACGGACAATCTGACTAGCGCGAATAGCCTCACCTTTACCTACGATGCGCTGGGGCGCTTAACACGCGGCGCAACGAGCAGTCTTACCGCTCCGAATACTTGGGATATTTCCTGGGTTTACGATCGCTATGGCAATCGCACCAACCAGACGGAGAATGGCGGTACTCTGGCAGTGACGAACACCAATTTGACGTTCAACTCCAACAACCAGATGACCGGCGGTTTTTCCTTCGATCTCTCGGGCAACACCTTGGATGATGGCGTAACGCACAATTACGTTTATAACGCTGAAAATCACTATGTGAAGCTGGGTACAACTTTGGTGAATACCTACGACGGCGCGGGACTCCGAGTGGAGAAAGTGACCAGCGGCACGACCACGGTGTACGTCTTCGCGGGGGCGCAGTTGATCGCAGAGTACTCGCCCACCGCCCAACCTTCCGCCCCAACCAAGGAGTACATTTATCTTGGTCCACATTTGCTGGCGAGTCTTGATTCTGGCGGCAACCCGACATATCGTCATGCCGATCACCTCTCGGCGCGGCTGTTCGCCGATGGCAGCGGTAATGTAATCGGCACTTCTGGGCACCTGCCGTTCGGAGAGCCTTGGTATGCGACTGGGACAGTGGACAAATGGAAATTTACCAGCTACGAGCGGGATACTGACACCGGCCTAGACTATGCTCAGATGCGATTCGACAGCGATCGGTTGGCGCGATTCACAGTTCCGGACCCGTACTCAGGGAGCACCAGTGCCAGTAACCCCCAGAGTTGGAATCGGTATGACTACGTGGGAGGTGATCCGGTGAGTTCGGTTGATCCGAGCGGACTTTGCGACATTGTGAGCGGGGGCATAACACAGAACCTGGGGAGCGGGGCGATAACGCAGTTCGCCAGCAACAACAATGCGATGGCTGTCTTCCCCTTTGGTGGAGGAAATGGTGCTGTGAGTGACGTTATGCAAGTAGGACTGCAAGGCTTTGGTATCGATACAACAGCGACCGACACTCTTTCATTCGCGTTTGAGCTGGCTGCGAACTTGACTCCCAGTGGCTCTCAAGTAAATGCAAGTTTATTCAGTGGCTCGGCACAAACCTATTCGACGGCACTCTCCGGTTTATCTTCGGGAACCAAAGCGAAACTAGGTTCGGTAACGTACGTCTTGCCAGGTTTTTCGTCGCCGTTTATACCCCCTGGGACCGTGGTGAATGGCAATGCCTCTGCAGCCAACCTCGCGGCCGGTGCCGGAGGGTTTTGGGGCCTGCTCGCCGGACCCAATGAGACAATCAACTGTGATCACGATGCAAATTGTGCGTACGGCAATTATCAGCTTCTGAACACTACGGGACGGCCCTGCCCGAAGGATATTACCGTGTCAGCCGCGTCATCAGGCGGTTCTGATCTTGGGCTTACTTACCAGGGCGCGAGCGGCGTAACGTACGGAATTGAAATCGTTTGCTTCTACGTGGACGGCGAGAAGCAGGGCTGTGACGTCTACCTGCGCCCGCTACCACTGTGAAAACCGAGGGTATAGTGGCCCATTGGGAGTCTACTGAGAAACATGACCGCAAACTCCGGCCGAGAATCACCCGCGGTAAGGTGGATACGGATTATTGCGGAGATTCTCCTTGTGCCTTGGTTCGGTACTTTAACAGCCTTGCTACTGCAGTTCTTTGCGTCAATCGTCATACGGAGCGTGGGGTTGGGTAGTTCGGATCCTGTCCGCAGAGCCGATTTGGGAGGTTGGACGGAGATCATTGTCATGTACGCCCTAATGATTCTGACTGGGATTAGTATCAGGCCGTTGCTTTCTAGGATGTGGCCCGAGGTGAGTTTTGGCTCGCAGTTCATTTGGGTTTTGCCGACCCTTGTGTTTTTTATAACCCTTCTTCAACTTGAAGCCGCCACCAGCCCATATCCGGTGAATCCCCTTGGTGAGTTATTCGGCCCGAACTGCGAGCGCACGAGTTGTCTCAACGTATTCGTAGTTACCGGGCCAATGATAGTGGGCTTGGCGTATTCAATGGCTGCAGCGTGGATAAGACGAAAGACCAGTCGATAGGGGGAGGCTCTGGGACGAAAGACAGGGTCCGGGAGTACGGTCAGCTCGAAAAGCTCGGTTCGCAAGCGGGAGAGCCCGGGAATCGCCACAGCGTCGCAGTAAGTCATCGACCTAATGCTTGGGTATCCCGCTCCCCTTTGGCCGGGGAGTTCGAAGAAGTAATCATGATAGCGTTTGTGATCGAAGAGATGGATGGGTCGGACTGAGTTCCTGCCCCCACGATTAGGAGCGAACCCAAGTTGGAAGCGCAAAACATCAAACGAAAGCGAAATGGCGCTCTCTTGCGAGTGCATGTAGTAGTGTGCTCGCAAAGTGCTTGAGACTGCGGACATCGTTAGAGATGGCGATTTACCCACACTTAATTTTAAGATCGTGTAAACTTGGGGCCATGCGATGGTTTATTGGATCGACGTTAATTACATTTCTTGTAATCGGATCCGTTAACTCGCAAACTACTCCTGCACCTCAAAATGATATCGGCCAGCGCGTCCAACACCTTATGAACGTAGAGGTCGGCTTCGAGGAGATGGTGCCCCCAGGTACTTCAATCCATGCAAAAGAAGTGTCCCGAAGAGGAAAGTCCGGGAAAGACCTGATCGTCCAGTATCACATCTTCGTTGCCGGAGTAGCTCCCGACACCCTCTTTAACTACATCGACTGGCCGGTCAACGCCGAGAATCCGTCGGTTCGCTTGGAAGGCATTTCGGTAGGCAAGGACGGCGTGCTTATCTGCGCAGGAAGAACAGCCGAGGAGTGTGGTGACCCGAAAAACCCGGATGACCCAATCGAGTTTACGTCAATTCCGCTTAAGGGGGAGCCGAGTCGGTTGGCATTTATCTCATCGAACGTAAAGATCGGCATCGTTATCGTGCCGGACCCGGTTGAGGCAACGGATAACGGATGCGCGTTGACAGCCAAACGCTTGACGAGGCCCTTTGATTTGGCATTCATCTCTGGCACGGGATACCCTCCAAATGCCGACATCCATTACAAGGTTTCCTCCGAGATGGTGGGCGTCTTTATTGTAAAGTCGAATGGTAGCGGTGCTATACGTGTTAGCGTTATCCCTTTCCCAGGCAAAAAGAAAGAGGGTATAGCGACGGTGAAGATCATGGAGTCGAAGTGCTCTCCCGAAATCTCCTGGGAATGGGGACCGATGTGAGCCATCCAGTCGGATGATTTGTTGTAACAGGAGTGGGTGTTAAAAAAGTCACGTCGATTAGCGGGATGAGATTTGGCGGAAGCATGTTAGAAGAAAGCATCCGCCCATGCTCTGTTGGATTCTAATCTTCGGAGGCCTGCTGATCATGATGGGGCAGCACTGACCTGCTCCCCGTTTTCCGCACAGCGCTGAGTATGATTTCGGGCGAAGAAAATGGGGAAGACTCCAAAGTGATCGGCAAGTTCGTGGTTCAAGCAACTGGAAGGGGCTCGACCGAAATGTAGACGATTTTGCGTCGGTCAAAGCACCGAAGCTCAACAAAGATCAATAACGCGCCAGGGCGACGCCGCAACTCATTCCACGACTATCACTTGCGGCCTACGGAATTCAATAGAATTCAATAACCGCCGGAATCTGGTTCGGGACCAGGGGGTCGGAGGTTCAAATCCTCTCTCCCCGACCATATTTTTCGGATTCAGCAGTAAAATCCCACTACATATGCATTCGGAGTACCCACCCTTGCAAAAGACGCAAGGATGGGGCAGCCTCATTCGTGGTGATTCACATGTTTAGAAACCGCAAGGGTGGGCCAGCTGTGATCTATCAAGACGTTGTACCCACCGGAGACGCGCGGCTGATGGGCGGAGCGTAATCGAGACTACCATGCGGACGGTGGAAGTTGTAGTGCTCGAGCCAGGGCGAGAGCTGCTGA
>Ga0307479_10000591_pt1 | contig 32494 bp, 31 predicted proteins | sample atmos_gasesECM4C_FD_203743 | JGI IMG/M metagenome (GOLD analysis project Ga0307479, IMG submission 203743) | Hardwood forest soil microbial communities from Morgan-Monroe State Forest, Indiana, United States - atmos_gasesECM4C_515 | ecosystem: Environmental > Terrestrial > Soil > Temperate...
CAGAAAGGGCGGCCTGATTTCAAATTCATGGTCCGCACGACCCGATGAATGCCGCACTTGCGCAAGCTGCGGCATTTCTCCTCTGCGGATTGCGGAATTTGTCGAGCTTGCAACACCCGAGCAGACTGCTATTCAGAGCAGGATGAATGGCGCTGCAGACTTTCCGCCGATATCTAACGCGCGCCGCGCCAGCACTTAGACCCGCGCCAGCACTTGGACCCTTGATATTCATGCGCATCGCCACCTGGAACGTCAATTCGGTCAGGCAGCGGATCGAGCTGCTGTTGACCTGGCTGAAGGAGTGCTCGCCCGACATCGTCTGCCTGCAGGAGATCAAGTGCACCGACGAGGCGTTCCCACGGCTCGAGATCGAATCGCTCGGCTACAATGTGGTCACCCACGGCCAGAAGACCTTCAACGGCGTCGCGCTGTTGTCGAGGCTTCCATTCGACGAGACCAAATCGGGACTGGCCGGCGACGACGAGGACAGCCACGCCCGGTTCCTGGAAGGCGTGGTGACGCTCAAGCGCGGCGTATTGCGGATCGCCTGCCTCTATCTGCCCAACGGCAACCCGCCCGACACTGATAAGTATCCTTATAAGCTCAAATGGATGTCGCGGCTTCTCGAGTATTCGAAGGAGCGCCTTAAAGCCGAAGAGCCGCTTGTGCTGGCGGGCGACTTCAACGTCATCCCGGCGGCCGCGGATGTCTATAATCCCGCAAGCTGGGTCAACGACGCCCTGTTCCGCCCGACCACCCGCGAAAGCTTCCAGTCGCTGCTCGGGGTTGGGTTGACCGATGCGGTGCGCGCGGTGACCGACGCGCCCGGACAGTACACGTTCTGGGACTATCAGGCCGGCGCCTGGCAGAAGAACTGGGGGCTGCGCATCGACCATCTGTTGCTGTCGCCACAGGCAAGCGACCGGCTGATCGATGTCGGGATCGACAGCTATGTACGCGCCTGGGAGAAGCCGTCGGACCATGTCCCGGTGTGGGCGGATCTGGATCTGGAAGCGGCGTGAGGCGATTTTCGGCGTAGCAGCCGTGGGGTGGGCAAAGCGAAGCGCGCCCACCATTTCACGCATTGATTGAGGTTAGACGGTGGGCACGGCGCAAGGGCGCCTTTGCCCACCTTACTTTTCTGGCACTGATGCGGAAAATCAGTCCCGCTTGCCCTGCACCCAGTGCTCGAGCATCTGCAGCGCCATGGCTCGGTCGTCATCGGAGGCCTTGGCGATCGCGCGGTTGTAGTTTTCCTTGATCCAGATTTCATCCGGACCGGCGCTGTCGCGCGCCAGGGTCAGCCACATCAGGCCGCGCGCGGCCTGGCGCGGCAGCCGGTCGCCGTTGAACAGCATCTGGCCCAGCAGCGCCTGCGCCTCATGCTGACCCTTCTGCGCGGAAAGGAACAGCCAGCGCGCGCCGTAGCGGAAGTCGTCACGCGAGGCATCGGCCGTCTTCAGGTAGAGCCGCGCCAAGTCGTATTGCGCGTCGGCATTGCCGAAATAGGACGCCGCATAGGAGAACATCTCCCGCGCGCGATCAGGATCCGCCTTGACCTTGGAATTGGGGATGCCGTTCAGGTAGTAACGCCCCAAGGCTACAAAGGCATTTGCGACGATCTGCGCCTGCGGCGCTGAAGGACTGTCCTCGGCATGCGCGTTGGCGATCCGGCTGAAATACTCGAACGCGCGCATGTCGTCCTGGGCGACGCCGTCACCGCTGGCATACATCCGCCCCAGCTTCCACTGCGCGATCGGATGACCGCCCTCGGCGGCGTATTGCAGCGCGGTAAGCGATGAGTCGGGCGTCGCCGGCGCCGTCTTCCTAAGGGCGGCCGTAGACCCGGGTTGGGCCGAAATCACGGGAATCGCGGCGTCCTGATTGACGGGCGCCCCGTCAAATCCAAACGCCGGGGCGGCCAGCGGCGCGGCCCCCAACATCAACGCAAATATGATACGCTCAAATGTCCGCATAGCACTGTTTCTCGCGCGCGCCGCCCGGATGTGTCACCGCCCCGGCCACCGCCGGACCAACCTGCTGGGCATACTTCCAGAGCGCGCCCGACGTATGGTTGGTCTCGCGTGGCTTCCAGTTGGTTCTACGTTCGGCCAGTTCGGCCTCGGTCAATTTTACGTCAAGGGTTCCACCGACCGCGTCGATCTCGATGATATCGCCGTCCTTCAACAGCCCAATCGGGCCGCCGACAGCCGCTTCCGGCCCGACATGGCCGATGCAGAAGCCGCGGGTGGCACCCGAAAACCGGCCGTCAGTGATGAGCGCGATCTTGCCGCCCATGCCCTGCCCGGTCAGGGCCGCCGTGGTCGAGAGCATTTCCCGCATCCCGGGACCGCCGCGCGGCCCCTCATAGCGGATCACGATGACCTCGCCCTCTTTGTAGGTGCGCTTCTTGACGGCCTCGAAGGCGTCCTCTTCGCGGTCGAAGCAACGGGCCGGTCCGGTAAATTTCAAATTCGACATGCCCGCGACCTTCACGATCGCGCCCTCCGGCGCGAGATTGCCCTTCAACCCGACCACACCGCCAGTGACGGTGATAGGCTTGTCGGCGGGCCGCACCACATCCTGGTGCGGATTCCATTTAACGCTTTTGAGATTCTCCAAGATCGTCCGGCCCGTCACGGTCATGCAATCGCCGTGCAGGTAGCCATTATCGAGCAGCGTTTTCATCAGAAGCGGTATGCCACCAGCTTCGAACATGTCTTTGGCGACATAACGGCCACCCGGCTTCAAATCCGCGACATAGGGTGTCTTTTTGAAGATTTCAGCCACGTCGAACAGGTCGAACTTGATCCCTGCCTCATGAGCTATCGCCGGCAAATGCAACCCTGCGTTGGTGGACCCACCGGAGGCTGCAACCACCGCCGCGGCATTCTCCAGCGATTTGCGGGTGACGATGTCGCGCGGCCGGATATTGGCGGCGACGAGCTCCATCACCTTCTCGCCCGCGGTCATGCAGAAGGCATCGCGGATCTCGTAAGGCGCCGGCGCCCCCGCCGAATAAGGCAGCGCGAGACCGATGGCTTCCGACACCGTCGCCATGGTGTTGGCGGTGAATTGTGCGCCGCACGCGCCGGCCGATGGGCAGGCCACCCGCTCGATCTCATCGAGATCGGCATCCGACATCTCGCCCACGGAATGCTTGCCAACCGCCTCGAACATGTCCTGAACCGTGACCTGCTGGCCGCGGAAATTGCCGGGAAGGATCGAGCCGCCATAAATGAAGACCGAGGGCACGTTGAGCCGGACCATCGCCATCATCATGCCCGGCAACGACTTGTCGCAGCCGGCGAGCCCGACCAGGGCATCATAGGCGTGACCGCGCATGGTCAATTCGACCGAATCGGCGATGCATTCGCGAGACGGCAGCGACGAGCGCATGCCGTCATGGCCCATGGCGATACCGTCGGTGACGGTAATGGTGCAAAATTCGCGCGCCGTGCCGCCGGCATGCGCAACGCCCTTCTTGACCGCCTGGGCCTGACGCATCAGGGCGATGTTGCAGGGCGCAGCCTCGTTCCAGCAGGACGCCACGCCGACGAAGGGCTGGTGGATCTGTTCGGTGGTCAGCCCCATAGCATAGAGATACGACCGATGCGGCGCGCGCTCGGGACCCTCCGTCACGTGACGGCTCGGCAGTCTCTTCTTGATGTTGGTCTTGGCGTCCATCGCGAACCTGTTCCTCCGGCCAACTAACGCTTGAGGCACCCGGAAAATCCGCCCCTGGGCGGGATTTTTCTTTCGCCTTCGTTCAGCGTCGTGGCCGTCGATTACGAAACAATTATTTCATGGAGGGGTGTGGCTAAAAAGCGGCGTAGGCAATAGCGTACCCGAATGTCAGCCAAATGTTCGCCAACTGTTGTAACGACGCAACAATCGTGGCGCCGCAGCAACCATTTTTAGTCAATCTCAAGGGTTTACCACAACCAAAAGTTATCTATTGCGCTGCAACGCTACCCACCAAATCGCCGAAATGGCGATAGGCTTGCCGGCCCGCACAAGACCATTTGGCCGAGATCCGCGCGGCGCGATGCCGCCGGATTGTGCCGGGCGAAGCCGGTCTCGAAGCCATGCGGGGCCGTAGCCCGGCGCTCGCTCGCGCTAGTCGACGGCGATATGGGCGGCCTTGATCATCGGCCACCATTTCGCAATTTCGGCCTTCTGCCAGTCACCGAGCGCCTGCGGCGTCAACTGATTCGGAGGCGGCATCTGCAACCCCAGGTTTTCGAATTGCTTCTGCACCGAGGGATCGTTCAGGGCGTCGACGGCCGCGGCATTGAGCTTCGCCACGATCTCTTTCGGCGTGCCCTTCGGTGCCCATAGGCCCGACCACAAGGTCATGTGAAATCCCGGCAGGCCTGCCTCGTCGGTGGTGGGAATATCCGGTGCCGACGCCACGCGCTTGTCGTCGGTCACCGCATAAGCGCGGATGGTCCCGGCGCGAACCTGGTTGATGGAGTTGGAGGTCTGATCGATGATGACATCGATCTGCCCTGCGACGAGATCGTTCATCGCCGGCGCCGTGCCGCGATACGGGACAAATTGCAGCTTGATGCCGGTGGCATTCTCGAAATAGAGGCCGGCGATGTGGCTGCCGGACCCCAAACCGGCGGTTCCGGCCGTGACCGGCTCGGGCCGCGATTTGAGCCAGGCGAGGAGTTCGTTCAGCGTCTTCGCCGGCACGCCGTTCTTGCTGACGATGATCATGGGATTACTCGGCAGCATCACGATCGGCTCGAGATCGGCGACGAGGTCGTAGCCGAGCTTGTAGACCGCGCCATTTGCAACATGGGTACCGAGGTGACCGAAGCCGATGGTGTAACCATCGGCAGGTGAGCGCACCACGCGGCCGACGCCGATCGAGCCGCCAGCCCCCGTGACGTTCTCGATCACCAGCGGCTGGCCGAGCACAGCCTTCATGCGGTCGCCGAGGATGCGCGCCATCGCGTCCGACGGACCGCCCGCGGCGAACGGAACCATGATGGTGATGGGGCGCGAAGGGAAGTTGTCCGCGTGCGCACTCACGGAAAACATCAGCGTTGCGACCAACGCCGCCAAAACTGTTCTTCGCATCACCCTCTCCCAACGCCCCCGCGTCGCAAGGGGGCTACAACTTCGCGTAGTCGATCGGCTTGTGGCGATCGAGCGTGCGCGTGACCGGCGGCAACGGATACTTAAGCCCTGTGGCGCAATTGAACAGCATCACCCGATCACTTTTGCTGACGCGGCCGTCGGCGAGGCTTTGCTGGTAGGCGGCATAGGTCGCCGCCCCCTCCGGGCACAACAGCAGGCCCTCCTCGCGCGCCACTTCGCTCAGCGCGGAGGAAATCTTCTCGTCTTCCACCGCAATGGCAAAACCTTTGCTCTCGCGCACCGCGCGCAGGATAAGAAAATCTCCGACCGCCTGCGGCACGCGGATGCCGGAGGCGATGGTGTGGGCGTCCTCCCAACGCGGCGCGTGCTCGACGCCGTTCTCGAATGCACGCACCATCGGCGCGCAGCCTGCCGCCTGCACCGCCACCATGCGCGGCCGCTTCGAGCCGATGAAGCCGATCGCCTCCAATTCGGCAAACGCCTTCCACATGCCGATCAGGCCGGTGCCGCCGCCGGTCGGATAGAAGATCACGTCGGGCATCTCCCAGCCGAGCTGTTCGGCAAGCTCCAGCCCCATCGTCTTCTTGCCCTCGATCCGGTACGGCTCCTTCAGGGTCGAGGTATCGAACCAGCCGGCCTTGGCCTTGCCTTCGCCGACGATCTTGCCGCAATCGTCGATCAGGCCGTTGACGCGGTAGACGGTCGCGCCCTGCAGCTCGATCTCGCTGACATTCACTTCGGGCGTATCGGCCGGGCAAAAGATCGTGGTCTTGATGCCGCAGCTCGTCGCATAGGCCGCGAGCGCGGCGCCGGCATTGCCGTTGGTCGGCATCGCCATGTGCTTGATGCCGAGCGCCTTGCCCATCGACACCGCCATGACGAGGCCGCGCGCCTTGAACGAGCCGGTCGGCAGGCGGCCTTCGTCCTTGACGATGATCTCGCCGCCGCCGAGCTTCTTGCCGAGCCTGGGCAGGCGGATCAGCGGCGTCATGACTTCGCCGAGGCTGACGATGTCGGCGCACCTGCGCACCGGCAGCATCTCGCGGTAGCGCCACATGTCGGCCGGGCGCTGCGCCAGCGCGTCCTTGGTCAGCGCCTTCTTCACGCCCGCCAGGTCGTAGCGCACCAACAGTGGCTTGCCGGCCTTCGAGAGGTTGTGGATCTGATCGGCGGGGTAGTGATCGCCTTCCATGGCGCATTCCAGATGGGTCACGAACGTCGGGCGTTCGATCGTCAGATTGTCGTTGTCTTTCACTGAGCGGGGCTTTCCGGTTTAGCTGACTTGCCAGGTTTAGATGTTCAACACACGCCCATAGGCGTCGAGCACCGCTTCCTTCATCATCTCCGACAAGGTCGGATGCGGGAACACCGTGTGCATCAACTCTTCCTCCGTCGTCTCCAGATTCATGGCCACGACGTAGCCCTGGATCAGTTCGGTCACCTCGGCCCCGATCATGTGCGCGCCCAGAAGCTGCCCCGTCTTCTTGTCGAACACCACCTTCACCAACCCCTGGTCCTCGCCGAGCGCGATCGCCTTGCCGTTGCCGACGAAGGGGAAGCGACCGACGCGGATTTCGCGGCCACCTTCCCTGGCTTTGGCTTCGGTCAGCCCGACGGAAGCGACTTGCGGATTGCAGTAGGTGCAGCCGGGAATGAGGTTCTTGTCCATCGGATGCGGATGGAGCCCCTTGATGGCCTCGACGCAGACCACGCCCTCATGCTCGGCCTTGTGCGCCAGCATCGGCGGCCCCGCGACGTCGCCGATGGCGTAGATGCCGGGCACGTTGGTCTTGCAAAGGCCGTCGACGACGATGACGCCACGATCGGTCTTGACCCCGAGCTTTTCCAGCCCGAGATTCTCGATATTGCCGACCACGCCGACGGCGGAAATCACCCGCTCGAACTCGACCGTTTGCGGCGCACCCTTGCCGTCGTCGATGGTCGCGACCACGCTGTCGCTCTTCTTCTCGAGCTTCGTCACCTTGGTGCTGGTGAGGATCTTGATGCCTTGCTTCTCGAAGCGTTTGCGCGCGAGGCCTGCGATCTCGGCATCCTCCACGGGGAGAATCTGCGGCAGCACTTCGACCACGGTCACTTCCGACCCCATGGTGTGGAAGAAGGAAGCGAACTCGATCCCGATCGCACCGGAGCCGACGACCAGCAGCGATTTCGGCATCCGCTCCGGCACCATCGCCTCGAAATAGGTCCAGACCAGTTTCTGGTCGGGCTCGAGCCCGGGCAGCACGCGCGGCCGCGCGCCGGTCGCGAGGATGATGTGCCTGGCCTGATAGGCGCCCTCGCCCAGCGCACCCTTCGGCGCCTCGGCGGCCGATTTCTTCACGGTGATCTTGCCGGGCGCGTCGATTGAGGCGTCGCCCCAGATCACCGTGACCTTGTTCTTCTTCATCAGGAAGCCGACGCCGTCATTGAGGCGTTTGGAGACGCCGCGCGAGCGCTGCACCACAGCCTTGGCGTCGTAGGAGACTTTCTCGGCCGATAAGCCGTAATCCTTGGCGTGCTGCATGTAGTGAAAAATCTCCGCCGAGCGCAGCAGCGCCTTGGTCGGGATGCAGCCCCAGTTCAGGCAGATGCCGCCGAGATAGGATTTTTCGACGATCGCGGTCTTGAAGCCGAGCTGCGCCGAGCGGATCGCGGTGACGTAGCCGCCGGGCCCGGAGCCGATGATGATGACGTCAAAGGATGTGTCGGGCATTCACCACTCATACGATTTCAAAGCCAGTATCTGCGACCTAGCCGCCAGATATTCAAGCCTTCGATTTACGCTACGCAGCCGCCCGCGTCCATCGCAACAGGGGTTGCGATGCGGCGCGGACGCAGCCGCGTCAAACAAAAAGGGAGCGCAGCACGGCGAGCCCCAACAGTGCAGCTGAGGCCAAAGCGCAAATGTTCTTCACGAAAAAAAAGCAGTTGGCAGCCGACAACCATGCAGTCCGCGTTTGCTTATTATACTCTTGGCGGGTGAAGGACGTTCGCCCCTCGATCCAAGCTACAACGGTGTTGAAGTGTTGATACTCCGCGGCGTTTTGCAGATAGTCGAGCAAGAAGGCCGCCGAACCGCTGACTGCCGAAATGACGATCAACATTCGGTTGGCCGAAAAGAAGGAGGCCGCCGGCGTGCCTGACGCCGCGGTGAGCAGCGCAAACAGCGTGGCCATCGATCCGGCCCAGATGTACTTACAAAGCTCCGACATCTTGCCGGAATGTACGGGAATCTTCTCAGATTCATGGTCATAGGCGAGCTGAATTTCAGCGTCCGTCATCCTGGCCTCGGGCGCATCACTCATTTTCTGGCGCCGCCGCTGGAGCATGCGAGTGTTGAATGACAGGCTTGTCCTCTGGAACGGCCACCTCTTGTGGGGCCTTCTTTTTTTTGGACGACTTGGCCTTTGCCTTCTGATCCTTCTTGCTCTGGGCGGGTTCCATGCGGACGCTCCTTGGTAACGGTTGAGGGCGGCAGCAACAATCTAAACGAAAAACTACAAAAAGCACTACCTTCGCGAAGCGTACCTGACCAGGGCAGGCTCAATAGGGATTGCCCCTGCCCGACGCCTCACACCATCATCATGACGGGGTTCTCGATCAGCATCTTGAACGCGCCGATCAATTCGGCGCCGAGCGCACCGTCGATTGCGCGGTGGTCGCAGGACAAGGTCACGCTCATCATGTGCGCGATTTCGATCTTGCCGCTTCGCACCACCGGCCGCTCTTCGCTGGTGCCCACCGCCAGGATCGTGGCGTGCGGCGGGTTGATCACGGCGGTGAAGTGATTGATGCCGTACATGCCGAGGTTGGACACCGCCGTGGTGCCGCCCAGATATTCCTCCGGCTTGAGTTTGCGGGCACGGGCGCGGGCGGCATAATCCTTCATCTCGCTGGAGATGGTCGAGAGCGACTTGGTCTCGGCGTTGCGGATGATCGGCGTGATCAGGCCGCCCGGCATCGCCACCGCAACCCCGATATCGGAATGCTTGTGCTTGAGCATCCCGCTTTCGGTCCAGCTCACATTGCAATCGGGAATCCGCTGCAGCGCCACCGCCATCGCCTTGATGACGAAATCATTGACCGAGAGCTTGTAGAGCGGCTTCTTCTCTTTGTCCTTCGGTGCTTGCGCGTTGATCTCCTCGCGCGCCGTGAGCAGCTTGCCGATGTCGCAGTCGATAGTGAGGTAGAAGTGCGGAATGGTCTGCACCGATTGGGTCAGGCGCTGTGCGATGGTGCGCCGCATGCCGTCATGCGGCACGACCTCGTAGCTTCCCGGCTGGAACAGCGCGAGGATCTGCTTGTCCGACATTGATGGGGCAATCGCGGGCGCAGGCGGCGCCGCCGCCGGCGCCTTCAGCCCCTTGCCGGATTTCGCCTCTTCGACGTCGCGCGCGATGATGCGGCCATGCGGCCCGGAACCTGCGATGCGTTCGATTTCGATGCCGGCTTCTTTGGCCAGGCGTCGCGCGAGCGGAGAAGAAAAGATGCGGCCGTGGCCGTTGGCTTGCGGCGCGGGAGCCGCGGCAAGCGGCGCCGGCGCTGCGGCGGGCTTCGGAGCCGGAGCTGCAGCAGGAGCCGGGGCTGCAGCAGGAGCCGGCGCGGCGGCAGGTTTCGGTGCCGGCGCTTCGGCCGGCTTCGGCGCCGGCTTAGCGGCCCCCGCGCCCGCCGACTTCACATCCTCGCCGTCGCCGGCGAGCACCGCGATCACGTCGTTGACCGGTACATCCTGCGTGCCCTCGGGCACCAGGATCTTAGCAATCGTGCCCTCGTCGACCGCCTCGACCTCCATGGTCGCCTTGTCGGTCTCGATTTCCGCGATCACGTCGCCGGACTTGACCTTGTCGCCTTCCTTCTTGAGCCATTTGGCAAGGTTGCCCTTCTCCATCGTCGGCGACAGCGCGGGCATCAGAATGTTGATCGGCATGCTGACCTCACAAAAGCTCTTGTTGCCGGCCGTCTTCCATCCCTTGGGAAGCCAACCGCGCAAACGTTTGGGCGCTGTCCGCGCCCGATGAAAGACCGTTCCACATCAATTGCCGATATCGCCCTGCCACAGGCGCTCGTTGGCGGGATTGGAACGCCATGACTTCATCATGTTGATCGAGCGCTCGTCGGCAAGATCGATGTGGGGAATGCCGAATTGCGTCAGGATGTCCTTGCTTCCGGGAAACGTCACGGACTCGCCGATCACGAGAAGCGAAAGCTTGAACAGCCCGATCGCGCCGGCGCACATCGAGCAGGGTGACAGCGTGGTGTACATGACGGTGTCGTGGAACGACATCAGCCCGGCGTCGCGCAGGCAGGACATCTCGCCGTGCAGGATGACGTTCTTCTCCTGCATCCGGCGATTGTGACCGCGCGCGATGATCTTGTTGTCGCGCGTCAGCACGGCGCCGATCGGCAAGCCTCCCTGGGAGATGCTGAGCTCGGCTTCGCGAATGGCCTCGGCCATGAAGTCGAAGTGATATTGTTCAATTGCCAATGTCAGTGACCTTTTTGCGACCGAGGTGTCGTGGTGCCCATATCGGTTGGGCGGGCGATTTCAGCTTCGAACATGTCGATGATGCGCTTCAGCGCTTCGTCCTCTGTGTAATCGCTCTCGCGCGCATAGGCCCGCGCGGCGTGGCGGGCGATATCGACCAGCAACAGCCCCCACATATCCGGCTCCTCGAACGCGCGCATGAAGGCAATCGAAAGCCCGCCGTCGAGCACGAAGGCCCGCAACACTTCCGTCGCATCATCCTGGCCGATAACGTCCGGAGGCAGTGGCTGCTCCTTGGGACCTGCCATGGATCACCGATAACAGACGTTTTTGGCGGCCTCGACTACTTCGGCCGCCGAAGGCAATGCGAGCTTTTCGAGATTCGCCGCATACGGCATCGGCACGTCCTTGCCCGAAACGCGCAAGACCGGCGCATCCAGATAATCGAACGCGTGTTGCACGATCCGGGCGGCGACCTCGGCACCGACGCCGTTCTGCTGCCAGCCTTCCTCGACCGTCACCGCGCGGCCGGTCTTCTTCACGGATGCCACGATGGTGTCGGTGTCGAGGGGGCGCAGCGTACGCAGATCGATCACCTCGGCCTCGATGCCTTCCTTGGCGAGTTCATCGGCGGCTTTCAGCGCATAGGTCATCCCGTTCGACCACGAAACGATGGTGACATGGCTGCCGGCGCGCGCCACCCGCGCCTTGCCGATCGGGATCACATAGTCGTCGAGCTTCGGCACCTCACCGGTGTGGCCGTACAGCACCTCGTTTTCCAGGAAGATCACCGGATTGGGATCGCGGATCGCGGCCTTCAGGAGCCCCTTGTAGTCGGCGGCAGAGAACGGCGCGACCACCTTCAGCCCCGGAATTTGCGAATACCAGGCGGAATAATCCTGGCTGTGCTGCGCGGCGACGCGCGCAGCGGCACCGTTTGGCCCGCGGAATACGATCGAACAGCCCATCTGGCCGCCGGACATATAGAGTGTCTTGGCCGCGGAGTTGATGATCTGGTCCATCGCCTGCATGGCGAAGTTGAAGGTCATGAATTCGACGATCGGTTTCAGGCCCGCCATCGCCGCGCCGACGCCGATGCCGGCAAAGCCATGCTCGGTGATCGGCGTGTCGATCACCCGTCTCGCGCCGAACTCCTGCAACAGGCCCTGCGTCACCTTGTAGGCGCCCTGATATTCCGCGACCTCCTCGCCCATGATGAAGACGTCCGGGTCGCGGCGCATCTCCTCCGCCATCGCATCGCGCAAGGCTTCGCGGATGGTCATGGTCAGCATTTCCGTGCCTGCCGGCACTTCCGGATCGGGCTCGGCGACGGGATGAGGCGCCGGTGCGATCGTCGGCGCCGATATCATCGGCTTGCCCTCGCCAACCGGGGACCGGGAATCCGCCACTTCATGCGCTACATTTGGCGGCGGCGCGGCTGCCTTCGGCGCTGCTGCCGGCGCCTTGCCGAGATCGGTGACGCTTTCGCCGTCGGCCAAAATGGTCGCGATCGGCGTGTTCACCGCGACGTCGGCAGTCCCTTCCGGAATAAGAATCCTGCCGAGCGTGCCTTCATCGGTGGCCTCGACTTCCATGGTCGCCTTGTCGGTCTCGATCTCGGCGATGACGTCGCCGGACTTGATCGTCTCGCCCTCCTTCTTCAGCCACTTGGCAAGGTTGCCCTTTTCCATGGTCGGCGACAGCGCAGGCATCAGCACTTGAATTGGCATGGGAACTCCGAATTAAGCTTGCGCCTGCGTTAGCGGTAGACATCGGTGTAAAGTTCGGACGCGTCCGGCTCCGGATCGTGCTGGGCGAAATCCGCCGCCGCATTGACGATCTCGCGCACCTCGGCGTCGATTGTCTTCAATTCCTGTTCGCTGACTTTTGCAGCGAGCAGCCGATTGCGCACCTGCTCGATCGGGTCCTGATCGTGGCGAACCTTCTCGACCTCCTCGCGGGTGCGATATTTCGCCGGATCCGACATCGAATGGCCGCGGTAGCGATAGGTCTGCATCTCCAGAATGTAGGGCCCTTTGCCAGCGCGGCACCAGGCGACCGCCTTGTCGGCGGCGGCTTTCACCGCGCGCACGTCCATGCCGTCGACCTGCTCGCCGGGGATATTGAAGGAGACGCCGCGCTTGGAAAAATCTGTCTGCGCGGAGGAGCGGGTCACCGAGGTGCCCATCGCGTAGCGGTTGTTCTCGATGACGTAAACCACCGGGAGCTTCCACAACTCGGCCATGTTGAAGCTTTCGTAAACCTGGCCCTGGTTCGAGGCGCCGTCCCCGAAATAGGCGAGGCTGACGGAATCGTTACCGCGGTAGCGGTTGGCAAACGCAAGCCCGGTCCCGAGCGACACCTGCGCGCCGACGATCCCATGGCCGCCAAAAAAGTTCTTCTCCTTGCTGAACATGTGCATGGAGCCGCCCTTGCCCTTGGAATAGCCGCCGTGGCGGCCGGTCAATTCGGCCATCACGCCCTTGGCTTCCATTCCCGTGGCCAGCATGTGCCCGTGGTCCCGGTACCCGGTTATGACCTGATCGCCCTTTTTCAGGGCCATCTGCATGCCGACCACGACGGCTTCCTGGCCGATATAGAGGTGGCAGAAGCCGCCAATCGCGCCCATGCCGTAGAGCTGCCCGGCCTTTTCCTCGAACCGCCGGATCAACAGCATGTCGCGGAGCGCGGCCAGTTCCTGTTGTTTGGAGAACTCCAGCGGGGAGCCGCTTTCGGTGTCCTGCCCTGCTTCTTTCGCTGCGCTTTTCTTGGGTGCGGCCATGGCAATTCCGGGTGAGAGAATGAACAGCCCTCTCTATCCCAACTCAAACCGCCGTGAAAGGACTGCTTGACGCGCCGAAAGGTTTGCTATGCCGCAGTGCAACGCGGTGAAAGTTTTGCAAAAAATTCAACCGGGCTCGGATATTCAATTGCTTTGGCCGACCGGACAGAGCAGCGACCGAGTGAGAAACCGCAGCTCCCGCCCGTTGTCCAGCGAGAACATGCCGCCGCGGCCGGGGACCACGTCAATGATCAAGTCGGTATGCTTCCACGCCTCGAACTGGGCCGCTCCAATATAGAACGGCATCCCGCCGATATGCCCGAGCAGCACATCGCGGTCGCCGACGATGAAATCACCGACCGGGTAGCACATGGGCGACGACCCGTCGCAACAGCCGCCGGATTGATGGAACAGCACCGGACCATGGTCGGCGCAGATCTTGGCGAGCAGCTCGAGCGCCGCGGGCGTCGCAGTAACCTTGTCGTGCATGGCTGCGCTCACATCAAAAGCGAAGACGGCGGCGCAGCGCGCAAGTCGCAGGCCGCCGTGCTCGCGCGCTAGAAGAATCCGAGCTTCTTCGGGCTGTAGCTGACCAGGAGATTCTTGGTCTGCTGGTAGTGATCGAGCATCATCTTGTGCGTTTCACGCCCGATGCCCGATTGCTTGTAACCGCCAAACGCCGCATGCGCCGGATAGGCGTGATAGCAGTTGGTCCAGACCCTCCCCGCCTGGATCGCCCGCCCGAAGCGGTAGCAGCGATTGGCATCGCGGCTCCAGATGCCGGCGCCGAGGCCGTACAGCGTATCATTGGCGATCGCAAGCGCTTCCTCGTCGGACTTGAAGGTGGTGACCGATACCACCGGGCCGAAGATCTCCTCCTGGAAGATGCGCATCTTGTTGTGGCCCTGGAACACGGTGGGCTGCACGTAGTAGCCGCCCGCAAGATCGCCGGCCAGCTTGGCGCGCGCGCCGCCGGCGAGCAGTTTTGCGCCTTCCTGCTTGCCGATGTCGATATAGGAGAGAATTTTCTCCATCTGTTCGCTGGAGGCCTGTGCGCCGATCATGGTCGGAGGTTGGCGTGGGTCGCCTTGCGTGATGGCGGCGACGCGAGCCAGCGCGCGTTCCATGAAGCGGTCGTAGATCGCCTCGTGAACCAATGCCCGGCTCGGACAGGTGCACACCTCACCCTGATTCAGCGCGAACATCACAAAGCCTTCGATCGCCTTGTCGAAGAAGTCGTCGTCTTCGGCGACAACGTCCTTGAAGAAGATATTCGGCGATTTGCCACCGAGCTCGAGCGTCACCGGAATCAGGTTCTGGCTGGCATATTGCATGATCAGCCGCCCGGTCGTGGTTTCCCCGGTGAACGCGATCTTGGCGATGCGGGGGCTCGACGCCAGCGGCTTGCCGGCCTCGAGGCCGAAGCCGTTGACGATGTTGAGGACGCCGGGCGGCAGGAGGTCGCCGACCAGTTCGGCCCACACCATGATCGAGGCCGGCGTCTGCTCGGCGGGCTTGAGCACCACGCAGTTTCCGGCGGCCAGCGCCGGCGCAAGCTTCCAGCAAGCCATCAGCAGCGGGAAGTTCCAGGGGATGATCTGCCCGACCACGCCCAGCGGTTCGTGGAAGTGATAGGCGACCGTGTCGCGATCGATTTCGGAAAGCGTGCCTTCCTGGGCACGCACCACGCCGGCGAAATAGCGGAAGTGATCGATCGCGAGCGGCAGGTCGGCGGCGCGGGTTTCGCGGATCGGCTTGCCGTTGTCCCAGGTTTCGGCAACCGCGAGCAGCTCGAGATTGGCTTCCATGCGATCGGCAATGCGGTTGAGGACATTGGCGCGTTCGGCCACGCTGGTGCGCCCCCACGCGTCCTTTGCGGCATGTGCCGCGTCGAGCGCGGCCTCGATGTCCTGTGCGTCCGAGCGCGCGATCTTGCAGACCATTTGGCCGGTCACCGGCGAAATGTTGTCGAAATATTTGCCCGCTCGCGGCGCGGCCCACTTGCCGCCGATGAAATTGTCGTAGCGCTCCGCGAAGGGATTTTCGGTCGTCGTGACGAATTCTGGCTTGTTCATAGTTCACTCCCAATGATGTTTCGATCGTTTCGTCGCTGCGCATTGTCCGGCAAAGCGGCATCGTTTGGCGATTTGCGGGGGTGCTGTTCGCGTCTTTGCGACTTGACGAGACGATGTCGCCGACCGGCGCTGCTGTCAGCCCGGGGATAACAGATCGCTCGATCGATCTGTCGCAGATCTGCGACAGTTGCCGCCGCGATCAAATCGTCCACGGCGGTTGAGCAAGACAACAGGGTTGGTTGATCAATGCGGCCTGAGTTCGAGCCGCTTCAGCTTGCGATGAAGCGTTGCGCGGCTCACGCCCAGTGCCTTGGCCGCGGCCGATACGTTGCCGCGGGCTCGCAACAGGGCACGTTGCAATACGCCGCGCTCGACGTCGCCGAGCTGCTCCTGTGGCGCACCGGGGCCGGCGAGCAGGTCGGTTGCGGGAACCGGCTGCAATTCGCGGTCCGGCGCCATTCCCAGCATCAGTCGGGCAGATCGGGTGGCGCCGACGACGAGATCGTCGCCGTCAATGGCCAGCAGTCCTCCGCCGTGGCCGTCGGTCGCCGGCATCAGCACAATTCTGGCCTTGGCAAAGGCGGCGCGGAAGATATCGGCTTCGATCCGTCGGGCCGCGTCGCTGACGGCAAGGGCGATCAGGTTGGCGAAGCCGTCGGTGCGATCAGCGCGGCATGAGGAGATGTCGAGCACGCCTGCAAGCCTCGCATTCTGATCGTAGATCGGAGCGGCCGTGCAGCTCAGCGACGTATTGCGGGTGAGGAAATGCTGGTCACGGTCGATGGTCAGCGTGCGCTGCTCGACCAGACAGGTGCCGATGCCGTTGGTACCTTCCTGCTCCTCGCTCCAGATCGTACCGGTCCACAGGCCCCACGAGCTGAAGGTCGTATCGTCAGCCGCAGAGCCGCGGCGGTCGACCGGTACGCCGTCGCCATCGGCCAAGAGCACGCAACAACCGGCGGCGCCGACGGCCTGATGGAGCCGGTCCAGGATCGGCGCGGCCGCCGGCAACAGCCGGCCTGCCTTCTCCCGCGTCCGCAACAGTTCGACCTCACTCAGCCTGAGCGGCGCGCGCGTGCCGGCGGGGTCGAGCCGGTATAATCGAGAGGAGCGGCGCCACGAGGCCACGACAGCGGATTTCGCCGCCTGACCCGACGTGATTGCGGCCTCGACCTGGGCCGCGTGATGCGCGAGCTGTTGCCCTGCCATCGCCTCGACGTGCTCCTGCCCCTCCCTAAGAAGGATTAGGGCACCCTGGCTCTATCCCAGTTGATCTGGGTCAATCGGCCCCGGAGGCCACGTCACTTCGGATTGTTCATCCGCACCAGGTCGTGCGGGTTGACGTAGTCGAGCTCAAAGCGCGCGCGCTCATCCAGCATGTCCGGGTCGACCCGGTCCGACCGCAAAAGCGACACGCGCTGCTCGCCCTCGGCCCGCTCCCGCTTCAACCGCGCGAGTTCGGACGTCAGCGCGATGATCTCCTGATCGAGCTCCTGCCGCGCGTTCAACCCATACTTGCCAGTATAGGCGTTGACGCCGAAATAGCCGATCAGGGCTGCTGCCATCGTGTAGAGGGCAAGCCCGGTGAGGAAGGATTTGAGGCGCGAACGGGTAACCATGGCCGCGAGGATGCGACGCTCGGGTTAACGGATTACTAAGCCGGCGTGGCGTCCCTGCTATTTGCTCATCCGCTCGACGAAGGCGGCAAAGGCCTCGAGATATTGATGCAGCACCTTTTGCAGCGCTTCCTTGGTGAGCTCGCCCTTCTCGTCAAAGGCGTCGCCGACGGCGTTCAGATAGGTTTCCGGCTGGCACATGATCGGCCCGGAGATGCCCGGCAGGATGTTCTGCAGGTGTTTCGCCGCGCTGACGCCGCCCAAGGGGCCCGGCGAGTTGGAGATGATGCCGGTCGGCTTGCCGAGGAACGAGCTCTTGCCGTAGGGGCGCGAGCCGACGTCAATGGCGTTTTTCAGGACACCCGGGATCGAGCGGTTGTATTCCGGCGTGACGAACAGGACGCCGCTCGACTTCTTCAGCTTCTCCCGGAACGCCAGCCAGTCGGCCGGGGGCGCGGCTTCCAGGTCCTGGTTGAAGAAGGAAATGCCGTGCAGCGTCGTCACTTCGAGCTTGAGCGAGGCAGGCGCAAGCTTGGCCAGCGCATTGGCGATCTTGAGCGAAAAGCTCTCCTTGCGAAGGCTGCCGACGATCGTGACGATGTTGTGGGCCATTGGCTTTCCCCCTGCTGGCGAACTGACTGCGCTCACCTAGCCAGATCGGCCAAAAAGATGCAAGTGCATGGATGTACAATTTTGGAAACGCTGAGTTTGCAAAACGGGCCGCCCCCCAGAGCATGATCCGGAAAAGCATGCCCTCGGGTCACGACCCGATGGGTGGGTACCGCTTTTCCGAAAGGATCATGCTCAAGAAATAAACTAAAGCGCGATCGCTATCGCGCTTTAGAGGCGGCCGTCGTTTCGTCGCGCGAAAAGGCTCAGATCACCGGATTCCAGGCGGCTGGGATCAGCCGGTAGCCGTTACCGTCCTTTTCGACATGGCCGACCGAGGGGAAAGTAAAGTGGAATCCGACCACGGTCGCCTTCTCGGCCGCCGCCATGTCGTAGAATTTGTGGCGGGTTTCCTGCGCCAACGCCGGATCGTAGTCGTAGGCAACATGCCAGTCCGGGTTGCGCACGAAGAACTCGGGGATGTTGGTGACGTCGGACTGGATCAGTATCTTCGAATTGCCCGAGGCCACCGCGAAGGAAGTATGGCCCGGCGTGTGCCCGGGGGTGGCGAGCGCGGTGACGCCGGGCGCGACTTCCTTGCCCCAATCGTACTTCGTCACCTTGGACTCGATGCCGGCATAGATCTTCTTCACATTGGCAAAATAATTCTTGGTGATGTCCGACTCGACCTTGGCCGCGTTCTCATCGCTCATCCAGAATTCCCATTCCTTCGCCGGCACCATCAGCTCGGCATTCGGAAACGCCATCGAGCCGTCGAGGGCGCGAATGCCGTTGGTATGATCGGGATGCAGGTGCGATATCAGGACGATGTCGATGCTCTTGGGATCGACGCCGGCGGCGGCGAGATTCTGCAGGGTGCGGCCGACCGCGCCCTTGGTCGGCTCGAACGTGGCGATGCCGTTGCCGGTGTCGACCAGGATCAGCTTGGAGCCGGTGTTGATGAGCTGCGGGTTGAACGGCACCGTCACCATGCCCTTCGGCATATAGGCGGCCTCTGCCGCGGCGAGTGCCTCATCCTTCGCCACATTGGTCACCCATTTGTCGGGCATCGGGAACGAGCGCGCGCCGTCATTGATCGAGGTGCATTCGTAATCGCCGACCTTGTAGCGATAGAAGCCCGGGGCCTGGGCTCCGGCGGGTGCAACCGCAGCGCGCGCGGCAGGTGCTCGCAGCGGCGACAGCGCACTTGCCGCGCCGGCGGCGACCGCGCCGGCCAGAAGTTGACGACGGCTCAGATCAATCATGGTGTCCTCCCTCGGCCTAAATCTGCGGTTCAACCGCATGCAATTTCGGCGGGAATTTTCCCCGGTTGCCGGTGAAACGCAAGTCTCGCTGGTAGGCAAGAACACCGGTCGGCGGCACTTCATCCGATCTTGTTCGGATTGATCAGAAACTTCTCGCCGGTGGCGCGCTTGGCGTAAACGGCGATGTTCGAGAGGTCCAACACCTCCTGCAACGACACCACTTTGGTGTAGTGGCTGGCAAAGGTGGTCTTGAGTTCGGCGACCACGCGCTCGCGCAGCTTCTGGCCGTCGGCCAGCCCGATCTTCATCAGGAACGGGAGCAGCAGCCAGCCGCCGACGCCCCAGGCCATGCCGAACGCCCGGTTCAGCTCTACCGGCCTCGGATCGAGGCTGCCATAGATATAGACCTGCTTGTGCACGCTCGACCCGTAGCGGCTATAGGCCTTGGCCGTCTTGTTGATCGCCGTTTCCATGCAGGTGAGGATTTGTCCGGCCAGCCTGCCGCCGCCGATGGCGTCGAACGCGATGGTGGCGCCGGTTTCGACCAGCGCGTTGGTGAGGTCGTCCATGAAAGTCGGCGACGTCGAATCCACGACATGCTTGGCGCCGATGGTGTGCAGGATGTCGGCCTGCTCCTTGCTGCGGACGATGTTGACAAGGCCGATGCCGTCCTTGAGGCAGATCTTGTTCAGCATCTGCCCGAGATTGGAGGCAGCCGCCGTATGCACCAGCGCCTTGTGACCTTCGCGCCGCATGGTTTCGGTCATGCCTAAAGCGGTGAGCGGATTGACGAAACAGGAAGCGCCTTCGGCCGGCGTCGTTCCGGCCGGCAGCGGCATGCACTCGCTGACCCTGAGACAGCGATATTGCGCGTACATCGCGCCGCCGATCATGGCCACCGTCTTGCCCAGCAGCGCCTTCGCCGCATCCGACGAGCCGGTCTTGATGACGACGCCGGCGCCCTCATTGCCGACCGGCATCGATTCATCGAGGCGAGCGGCCATCGCCTTCATGCCGGCGTCCGGCACTTTTGCGGTGATGACGGGTTGCTCCCTGGTGCCCGACAACTTCGCCGTCGTCATGTCGGCGGCGCCGGTGAGCAATCCCAGATCTGACGGATTGATCGGCGTTGCCTCGACCCGCACCACGACTTCGTCGGCACCGGGCTCCGGCGTCGGAATGTTGACCAGCGACATTTCAAGCTCGCCGCTCTTCTTGATCAGCGAACGCAGTTGCAGTCCGGTTTTACCGTCACTCATGCGGAATCTCCCTGGAATTGACCTTGCGCCGACGGGCGAAGGCTTGCGGCTCGAACCATCGAAAGTGGCATTGCCGATATGCTCCCGCACGGTAATGATGTCCAGACACCTCCCCGCCTCGCTTTCATCCAAACGATGTGGTTTTCGCCAAGAGCCCGTCCCTCCAGCATCGGCCGATCAATGATGGCGTCGCTGAGGTCGCGCATTCCGCGATACGATTCTCCGGCTGCGATGCTTGCCTTCTGCTTCGTTGCGGTTGCGGGTCTCACCGTTCTGCGCGGGGTCTTCGCGGTGACCATCGATCTGCGCGTGGACGAGGCCTATTACTGGACCTGGTCGAAAGAGAGCGTGATCTCCTATCTCGACCACCCGCCGATGATCGCCTGGTGCGTCCGCTTCGGAACGCTGTTGTTCGGCGACACCAATTTCGGCGTGCGGTTTCCCGGCCTTCTCGCCATGCTTCTGATGCAAGTGCTGCTGGCCGATATCGTATGGAGAACGCTGCGCGACGTTCGCTATGTCGTCCTCGTGGTGCTGTTGCCGGAAGCCTCGCTCGACTACGGACTGCTGATGGCGAAGGTCGCGCCGGACATCGCGCTTATCCCGCTCGAACTGGCAATGGTCTGGTCGCTGGTCAGGCTGACACAGTCGGGCAACCAACGCTGGTGGCTGGCGGCCGGATTGTTTGGCGGTTTTGCGTTGCTGACAAAATACACCGCGATCCTGCTGCTTCCTGCGGTCGTTGCCTTCGCGATCGTGCCCGACTGGCGAAAGAAGCAACTGTCGAGCCCGCAACCGTGGCTCGCTGCGGGGCTCGCCTGCCTCATCTTTTCCCCGGTGCTCTACTGGAATGCCGTTCACGACGGCGCGTCGTTCAGGTTCCAGCTCGATCGGCCCGCGCAGTTCTCGGGCTGGTCGGCCAGATTCCTGGCCGATTTCGTCGGTCAGCAATTCGCGCTGGTCGGCATGCTGTTGTTGCCGATTGCCTTGACCGGAGCGCTGATGTTGGCCCGACGGGGATATCGAGGCCGCGACCCGCTGTCGATCCTGCTGTCGACCGCTGTGATTTTTCCGCTTGGATTTTTCATCTGGCACGGGTTTTCCTCGCGCATCGGCGACAGCTGGCCGCTGTTCGTGTGGCCGCTCGCCTTCGCCTGTGCCGCAATCAACCTGAAGCAATGGCGGCAAGAGGCGCCGGCTTCATCCATGGCGCAAATTGCTCCCGCACTCACGGGCGTAGCGATCTTCTCAGGAATGGCTTTTGTGATCGCAACGCTGCTCTATTACATCGGCGGAACGGCCAATTACCTGGACAGGAACGATCCCATCGGGAAGGAAGCCGGTTTCGCCGGCGTCGTCGCGGCCGCCGAGCAAGCAAGGACCCATGTCGGCGCGACCTGGTTCGCCACGACCGACTACCGCATGTATTCGATGTTGCGCTGGCATCTCAGGGATGCCGTGCCGGTCGTGCAGATCAACGAGCGCAGCAGATACATCGGATTCAGCCCACCGGCGCTCGATGGCCCCGTCGGATTGTACGTGGCACCCAGCGACAAGAGCTACGCCGCGCTGTGGAAGAAAACCAGCGCCGTGCTGCAACCGGTCGGCGAAGCCGATCTGGTCTGGCGCGGCGTTCGCTACGACACCTACGCGTTTCAAAAACTGATGGACTGGAAGCCCAAGCTGGCGCCGCCTGCGGGCGACGACTTTTATGCCGCCAGCCCGAACTGAAGCGTTACGCCAGCGCCTTTAGCGCCGCCCTGCCCGCATATTTCGCCTGCTTGGCCAGTTGCTGCTCGATCCGTAGCAACTGATTGTATTTCGAGGTGCGGTCGGAGCGCGCCAGCGAGCCGGTTTTGATCTGGCCGCAATTGATGGCGACCGCGAGGTCGGCGATGGTGGAATCCTCGGTCTCGCCGGAGCGGTGCGACATGACCGCGGTGTAACCGGCCTTGTACGCCATCTCGACGGCCGCAAGCGTCTCCGTCAGCGTGCCGATCTGGTTGACCTTGATCAGGATCGAATTGGCGCGACCGTTCTTGATGCCGTCGGCGAGCCGCTTCACATTGGTGACGAAGAGATCGTCGCCGACGAGCTGGCACTTGCCGCCGATCATGTCGGTCAGTTCCTTCCAGCCATCCATGTCGTCTTCGGACATGCCGTCCTCGATCGAGACGATCGGATAACGGGAGACGAGATCGGCAAGGTATTTCGCCTGTTCGGAACGCGAACGGGTCTTGTTCTCGCCGCCATAGACGTAATTGCCGTCCTTGAAGAATTCCGTCGCTGCGCAGTCCAGTGCCAGCATCACGTCGCCGCCCGCCTTGTAGCCGGCCTTGCCGATCGCGCTCATGACGAATTCGAGGGCGGCGTCCGCCGACGGCAGGTTCGGCGCGAAGCCGCCTTCGTCGCCGACATTGGTGTTGTGGCCGGCCTTCTTCAGCTCGCCCCGCAGCGTGTGGAAGATTTCCGAGCCGCATCGCAACGCCTCCGCAAAGGTCTTGGCGCCGAGCGGCATGATCATGAATTCCTGGAAATCGATCGGGTTGTCGGCATGCACGCCGCCATTGACGATGTTCATCATCGGCACCGGCAGCGTCCGCGCCGAGGTGCCGCCGACGTAGCGATAGAGAGGCATGTCGAACGATTCGGCCGCCGCCTTGGCGCAGGCGAGCGACACGCCGAGGATGGCGTTAGCCCCGAGCCGGCTCTTGTTCGGCGTGCCGTCGAGATCGATCATGATCTGGTCGATCCGAACCTGCTCCTCGACCTCCATGTCGCTGAGTGCCTCGAAGATCTCGCCGTTGACCGCGGCAACCGCCTTCTGCACGCCCTTGCCGAGATAGCGCGCCTTGTCGCCGTCGCGCAGCTCTACCGCTTCATGGGCCCCGGTGGAGGCGCCGGAGGGGACGGCGGCGCGGCCGACCGAGCCGTCTTCCAGCACGACGTCGACCTCGACGGTCGGATTGCCGCGGCTATCGAGAATTTCGCGGCCGATGATATCGACGATGGCGGTCATGGGTGCCTCTTTGAAATCGAAAGGGGATGAGACGGCTTGGCGCCGCTTCTAGCGCAACGCATCAAGGGGGAAAAGGTCGCGTGACGGGGCCGGAATGATTGGCTAAGACCCCCGAAACGGAGGCGGTCATGTCCAGAAAGCCCAATAATCCGGCAAATTCGCCGCCGCTGCAGCTTGGCCGCGCGGTGGAATGGCCGCATACCCCTGAACAGGCCCAGATCGACCGCGTCCCCAATCCGCAAAAGGACACCGATTATCTGGTGCGCTTTGCCGTGCCGGAGTTCACCTCGATCTGCCCGGTCACGGGACAGCCGGACTTCGCGCATCTCGTGATCGACTACGTGCCGGGCCCGTGGCTGCTGGAATCGAAATCCCTGAAACTCTACGTCGCAAGCTTCCGCAATCACGGCGCCTTCCACGAGGACTGCACGGTCATGATCGGCAAGCGGATTGCCTCCGAGATCAAGCCGAAATACTTGCGCATCGGCGGCTACTGGTACCCGCGCGGCGGTATTCCGATCGACGTGTTCTGGCAGACCGGCAAATTGCCGAAGGGCATGTGGATTCCGGATCAGGGCGTCGCGCCCTATCGCGGGCGTGGTTGATCCTTCCCGCCTCAGGGCTGCTCGTTCCGGCGCAGCTGCAAATCCAGCAGCGGCACGAATTGCTGACCGCTGTGCATGTCGCGCTCATGCACGCCACCTTGGGGCGTGGCCCGCGGGTATGAGATCTTGACCATGCTCAGGGACTCGACCTCGAAGCGCTTCACGTGGGCGGGATCGACACCGTAGATCGCGGCAATGGTCGGAGCCGAGATCGCCGGGTCGTCGTGATACTCGGCATAGATCTCGGCGCTGTCGAAAAACACATCCACCGTCACCCAGAACGGGCCGGCGTTCTTGGAACGGACATAGCGGCAGACATCCTTGAGCCTAGGCACCGGCGGCATTTCCCATGGCGGCCGCAACATCGATCCAGCGGGTGCGCGCCAGTTCGAACGGCGACGTTGTATGCACCACGTGGTTGAGGTGAAACTCGAACACCTGGCCCCGTTCGATTTCGGCTGGCGAGAACGGGAAAGCGTAGCTCGGCAATTCGCGTCCCTCGTGCGCCGGGAAATGGAAAAAAAGCGGATTGCATACCCTCGCCGCTTCGGTCGCCATCGCCTGCGTCGGGGCGGTTGCCACAAACATCAAGCCGATCTCCCGCGGTGGCGCCGCTTCGGCGGCGACGGCGCGTCCGGACACGGCGTTCCAGCCGTAGGGGCGAAGCGAGAGGTCGATCATCCCGGCTTCGGCGCCAAGCGTGCGGGTCATCCGGTCGCGCAGGCCCCGTTCCATGCGTGCAACAAAGGAATCCACGTCTTCCAGCACGGCCGGATCCTCGATGCCCACCAGCATGATGGTCTGGAACGGACCGCCGCCGGCGCCTTCCAGCTTCATCGTGTACGGTTTCGTCTCCCACCGGGATCCGGTGACGCGGACGCGCCGGTCGTCGATGGCGACGTACCGCGCATCGGTGACATCCAGCACGCCACCGGGCTCGACCAGCCGGAACGGATCGCTGTTCTCGTACAGCATATGCGCCGATACGGTTTCCGGCGTGCAACGATTCTGCGGCGACAACGGTTCGATGGTGAAGCCACGGCGATCGATGCTCATCATGACGCCCGGACTGGTCGGATTGATGCTGCAAAGACCGCCGCACTCGGCGATCTTGGCGGCATGCCAGGCGGCCGGCGCGTCGGCGCCGCGCATTAAGGGCACGGCGGCCAGGACGGCGGTGTCCGTCGTGCGCCCACCGAGAACGATGTCCGCACCGGCGGCAAGCGCAGCGATGTAGGGCTCCGGTCCCAGAAGCGCGACAATATGATTGCAGGCATCAAGGCTTTCGTCGCGGAGCGGTCCGGCCGGCGCCAGCGGCGTCACCGTGCCGGCAGCATTCCGGGCTTTGAGATCCGCAGCGCTCTGTTCGGAATAGATCACCGCGATCCTGAGCGCCCCGCTCTGCTCGCGGGCGACTTCCAAGGCAATCTCAAGCGTTTGATCCACCGCCATGTCGCATCCCGAAGTCCCGCAGGAGCCGATCAGCAAGGGTATGCCGGCGCGGCGCCTTGCGTCCATCAGCAGGGACAAGTCGCGTTTGACGGACTGGCGTCCGTATTTGGAGCGGCCCGTCGCCAGATAGGCCGGACCGCTGTCGGTCGATCCGGCATCCACTGCGATGGCATGGGGGGCATGAGCCAGCCCCGCCTCGATCTCGTCGGCGCGGACGCCCCATCCGAGCACGCCTGCCGGCACCAGGACGCGAACGGATAGCTCGTCTTCAGCGGTCATGCCGATTGCACTTTCCAGCGGTCCATTCCGGCTAGCGCGAAATCTCCTCGAGCTCAAGGTCAAGCGTGCGCGGCCCCCAGCCGCCGATCGAGATGACCACGATCAGCATCGCGAAGGCGATCAGACCGAATACACCCTTGGTGCCCGCGGTCTGCAGAAAGAAGCCGATAATGAAGCTCGCAAACACCGCGCTGATGCGGCTGAGCGAGTAAGTGAACCCGACGGCGCGGGCGCGTATCCGGGCGGGGAACAGCTCGCTCTGATAGCCGTGGAACGAGTAGGAAAGCACGTTGTTGGACAACGTGATCAGCACGCCGAACAGGATCAAGAGCGGCATCGTGCTCTGAAACGAGAACAGCATTCCGAAGATCCCGATGCAGCAGGCCGCACCGACCAACTGCCATTTCCGCTCGAACCTGTCGGCGAAGCTCATCGCCAGCAACGGGCCGAACGGATTGGCAATGGCGATGATGAACGAATAGAGCAGGCTCGCACCGAGATTGATGCCGGTCTGCTGGGCGATCAGCGTCGGGACCCAGGCGGCGAAGCCGTAAAAGCCGAAGGTCTGGAAGACCTGGAAGACCATCAGCATGATGGTGCGGCTGCGATAGCGCGGCTCGAACACCTCGGACAGGCGGCCCCGGGGTTCGGCCTTCTCCACCGAATGGCTTCCCGGCATCGGCAACGGCGTGCCACCGAGGTCGGCCATCACCTTCGCCTCGATCGAAGCGGTCACCGCCTCGGCCTCATCGAGCCACCCCTGGTTGATCAGCCAGCGCGGGCTCTCCGGTACGGCGCGGCGGATGAACCAGACGAACAGCGCACCCGTGGAGCCAATCACGACGACCCAGCGCCAGCCGTCAATCCCGAACGGGCTGATCGGCACCAGCTGATAGGCGACGAACGCCACCACCGGGACCACCGAAAACTGTACGGCCTGGTTGAAGGCGAATGCGCGGCCGCGTATCGATTTGGGCACGAGTTCGGCGACGTAGGTATCGATCGTGACCAATTCCACGCCGATACCGATACCGGCGATCAGTCGCCACAGGCTCACGCCAAGACCGGTGTCCTGGAATGCCATCACCAGCGTTGCCGCGCTGTACCACAGCATCGAATAGGTGAAGATCGTTCGCCGCCCGTATCTGTCGGCGACGTAGCCGAAGAACAAGGTGCCGATGAACAGGCCGGTGAAGGTCGCGGCGACAAACAAGGCGGGCCCTGCGAATATGCTGACCTTCACGTTGGTGAGCAATCCTGCCTTCATCAGGCCGGGAACGACGTAGGCGGTCATGAACAGATCGTAGAGTTCGAACATGCCGCCGAGCGAGAGCAGCGCTATCAGTCGCCACACATGCCGCGTGCCTGGAAGTCGGTCGAGGCGCGCCAGAATAGCGGCTGCGCGCGTCTGGCCGGATACGTCCGTGTCCATCTTCGTCCCCCCCCCGTCATTTTTTTTGACCGTCGATCGCAGGGTCGACTGGCCTGTTGTGCGGCAAGCATGCCCTGTTTTTTTTCATCGTTGTAGGGGCTGCGGGAGTATTATCTTCGACCTATGGCCTGCAGACGCGCTTGCGGCCGGCGCGTTGCTGGCCAACCGAACACAGGTTCGAATTTGCTGCGCCGCACGAGCCGCGCACCAGCTCCCAATCTCGGGTTACGAGCAATTTTGATTAGGGCGCTACATCCGGCCTCGTTGCCGCGTCCGCTGGCAGCCGCTGCCGCAACAGCCGCCCGCAGACAAATCCGAGCGCGATCATGGCGGCGGCAGCCGTCAGCAAAGTCAAAATCTTTCCCGCATGCAGGAGCCCAAAACCATAGGCGATCGGCCCGACCGTCTGTCCCATGAAAAAGAAGAACGAATGCAGCGACAGCGCGGTGGCGCGTGCCTCCACCGAAAGCTCGCTGGCAAACACCTGCAGGCAGCCATGGATCATGTAGAAACCCCAGCCCATGAACAGCATGTTGAGGAACTGGAGCTTCCAGCCGAGTCCAAACGCGACGACAGCGAGTTGCACCCCGACCAGCGCGGCGCCCACGATCATCATGCCGCCGACTCCAAGCCGCGGCAGAAAGCGTGACACCGTCAACGTGTAGAACAGGCCGCCGACCGCAAAGCCTGCAATCACGATGCCGGCGACCGAGAGCGAGGTTTCGCCGAGATCGAACAGGAACGCGGCGATGAAAGGAAACAGTCCGAGCACGCAGCAGCCTTCGACGAACACCGCCCCGTAGCAGACGCGCGCGTTCGGATTGGTGAAGATCGTGCGGTAGCCTTGTCGCAGCGCCGACAAGCTCGTTCGCGGCGGATGCTTCAGCTCCGCGCCCCTGAAGCCGGCGGCGACGGCAACCGCCGCGACGATGACTAGGCTCCCCAGCACCGCCAGTACACCGCGCCAACCCAGGAAATCACCGATCAAGCCGGAGGCGGTGGCGCCCAAGAGGTTGCCCGTCATCGAGCCGGCCAGGGTGCGCCCGATCGCGACCTGGCGCTTCTCCGGCGCCACCAGATCGCTGGTCAGCCCAAGCGCCACCGGAAACACGCCACCGGACGCAATGCCGGCAAGGATGCGGCTCACGAGCAGCGGCGGAAACGAGGTCGACATGGCGCCGAGGATGTTGGCAAACCCCAACAGCACCAGGCAGCCAATCATCAACCGCGCCTTGCCGAACAGGTCGGCGGCCGCCCCCACTACCGGCTGCACGATCGCGAAGGTGAAGGCGTAACCAGAGGCGAAGCCTGCAGCGGTTGCAATGCTCAGGCCAAACTCGTCAGCGACATGCGGCAGCACCGGATCGAGCGCGCGCACCGACAGGCTCGCCGCAAACGTCGCCAGCGCAATGATGTTGAGCGCGGGCGGCAGGCGTTGCTCGTGCGTCCGCGCGACGGTTTGGTGCATCAGGGCGCTTTGGCTTTGGCGAGCGCGTCGAACGCCATCAGCCTCCGCACCAGTCCCTCGAACTCGCCAAGCGGCACCATGTTGGGGCCGTCCGATGGCGCATGATCGGGATCGGGATGGGTCTCGATGAACACGCCGGCGACGCCGACCGCGACCGCGGCGCGCGCCAGGACGGGTACGAACTCCCGCTCGCCGCCGGACGACGCGCCCTTGCCGCCAGGCTGCTGCACCGAATGGGTGGCGTCGAAAATCACCGGCGCGCCGGTGGTGCGCGCAAGGATCGGCAGCGCGCGCATGTCCGAGACCAGCGTGTTGTAGCCGAAGGATGCGCCGCGCTCGGTCACCAGCACGTTGCGGTTGCCGCTAGCGGTAATCTTGGCAACGACATTGGCCATGTCCCACGGCGCCAGGAACTGCCCCTTCTTGACGTTGATCACCTTGCCCGTTGCAGCTGCCGCGACCAAAAGATCGGTCTGCCGGCACAGGAAGGCCGGGATCTGCAGCACGTCGACCGCTTGCGCCACCTCCGCACATTGCGCGGCTTCATGGATGTCGGTGAGCATCGGCAAGCCGAGCGAGGAACGTATCTCGGCAAAAATCGGCAGCGACTCCTTCAGCCCGATGCCGCGTGCGGCCGAGACGCTGGTGCGGTTGGCTTTGTCGAAAGAGGTCTTGTAGACCAGCCCGATCTTCAAGCGAGCCGCGATCTCCTTCAGCGCAGAAGCGACTTCCAGCGCATGCGCCCGGCTTTCGAGCTGACAAGGGCCAGCAATGATCGAGATCGGCAGGTCATTGCCGAATTTGACGGAGCCTATGCTAACGACCGGCGCGGCTGAGGTATTCGCGTTCAAGGGGTTTCCGTTCCTGTTGTCGCGCGGACCATGCCGGTCCAGGCTTGGGGGATCAATCTATTTCGCGGCCTCGAATATCAGGGTTGCGCCGTAGGCCAAATCCGGCGGTACCACCAGCCGCCCGACATGGCGTTCGGCCGCAATTCCGCTCGCCCTGAGCACGGTTTCCGCCTCGCCGATATCGGCCACTTCGAAGCGGATGGCATTTAGCGTCATCCCCTCCCCGCTTACCTCGGGCGAGAGGCCGAACCGGTCGCGAAACGCGACCGGCTCCACGATCTCGATATCGCCATTCTCGGTACAGGCGCGGACACCGATCGAGCTCGAATGCAGGTCGCTGACGCCGGTGAACGCTTTCAGGAAGATGTGATGATCGCTCGGATTGTCCGCGACCATCACGACGCCCGGCACGCGCCTCGCGCCGTTCGCGTGGATCTGAAACGCGGGGTCCCAGAAATTCTCCGGAAAGTGCTGCTGGCAGACCGCGAAGCCCAGGTTGGGCGAGATCGGATCGGCTGCGAAGGCGAGCGAGAAGGCGAGCTTCACCGGCGTGCCATCCGGCTTCTTTCCCTCGCGGGCGAAGTCGAGCACGTCAGAACTGGAGATGCCCGAGGCTTCGAACCAACGCCCGTCCGCGACCGCGTCGCGGCTACCCAGGATCAGCATCGAAAAGCCCTGGCGGTCTTTGAGAAAATCGCGATTGAAGGCGCCGAATGAAAACGAGCGCCCGGCATGCGGTGCGATCTTTTCGGGTTCGGCGACTTCTAGGATTTCGACAAAGCAGTCCTTCAACTGCACGATGCGGTTGTGGGTCCCCCAGGGATGGCGGTTGCGCGCACCGACGGTGAAGCCGGCGCGGCGATAGAACTCGCCGGCGGCGTCGAGGTCGCGCACCGCGTGCACGATGTGGTCGAGTCCGCGGGGCAAACCCGCGCTCACTTCAGCGCGGAGAACGATGTCGGCACCAGCAATTGGTTGACGATGTTGCCGACGATCTGGCCGTCTTCCTCGGTCTTGGCGCGCGCGGAAATCCACTCAGGGTCGCTCTGGAACGCGGCCCATTTCTTTTCCCGATCGGCAAGCGATTCCCAGGCCAGCAGGTAGGTCAATTCCTGGTTGGATTCGCCGACCAGGGTGGTGAAGAAGCCGGCCTGCTTGATGCCGTGCTTCTCCCACAGTTTCAGCGTGATGGTATCGAAGCGTTTCAACAATGCCGGCAACCGGCCCGGCAGGCAACGATAGACGCGGGTTTCGTAGATCATCGGAAATCCTCCCATTTATTGCGCGGAAGGTTATAGCGGGTGGTCGGCAGGCTGTCTTGGCTCAATCGAGCACGCCACGCAGCGCGTAGTGCATGGCGAGTGTCAGGTCCGCGGTGGGTACCGCGACATCAATCAATCGACGATGGAATTGCCCAGCCGATCTTTCGTGTCGCCCGATCAGGGGCTTTAAGAAAACCGATCCCGTGCGGCCTGCCGGGAAACGCCTAGCGCCTTGACGGCGCCCGCGTCACACCAGCCGGCTCTGCACCATCGCCGCCTCAATGAACGACGCAAACAGGGGATGCGGCTCAAACGGGCGCGATTTCAGCTCGGGATGGAATTGCACGCCGATGAACCAGGGATGGTCTTCGTATTCGACGATTTCAGGCAACACACCGTCGGGCGACATGCCTGAGAATTTCAACCCATGCTGCTCCAGCCGGTCCTTGTAGGCGGTGTTGACCTCGTAGCGGTGGCGATGGCGCTCGGAAATTTCGGTAGCGCCACCATAGACCCCGGAAACCCGGCTGCCGCGCTTGAGCGCCGCGGGATAGGCCCCGAGCCGCATGGTGCCGCCGAGGTCGCCGCTCTTGGTGCGCTTTTCGAGTTCGTTGCCGCGCAGCCACTCCGTCATCAGTCCGACCAGCGGCTCGGGCGTCGGCCCGAACTCGGTGGAGTTGGCCGCCTCGATGCCGACCAGATTGCGCGCCGCCTCGATCACCGCCATCTGCATGCCGAAGCAGATACCGAAATACGGCACGTCGCGCTCGCGCGCGAACTGCGCCGCGCGGATCTTGCCTTCGGCGCCGCGCTGGCCGAAGCCGCCGGGCACCAGGATGCCGTTGACGTGCTCCAGGAACGGCGCGGGATCCTCGTTCTCGAACACCTCGCTCTCGATCCAGTCGAGGTTGACCCTCACTTTGTTGGCGATGCCGCCATGCGACAGCGCCTCGATCAGCGACTTATAGGCATCCTTCATGCCGGTATATTTGCCGACGATGGCGATGGTGACATTGCCTTCGGGATTGCGGATGCGCTCGTTGATGGTGTGCCAGCTCTGCAAGCCCGGCGGAATTTTGGGCGCGATTCCGAACGCCGCCAGCACCTCATCGTCGAGACCCGCGGCGTGATAAGCCTCGGGCACCGCGTAGATGTTGTCGACGTCGCGCGCCTCGATCACGGCACTTTCGCGCACATTGCAGAACAGCCCAAGCTTGCGCCGCTCCTCCTTCGGGATCGGCCGGTCGGTGCGGCACAGCAGGATATCCGGCTGAATGCCGATCGAGCGCAGCTCCTTGACCGAATGCTGGGTCGGCTTGGTCTTCAATTCGCCGGCGCTTGGAATGAACGGCAGCAGCGTCAGATGGATGTAGACGGCGTGCTCCCGCGGCAAATCGTTCTTGATCTGGCGGATCGCCTCGAAGAACGGCAGCCCTTCGATGTCGCCGACCGTGCCGCCGATTTCGACCAGCACGAAATCGAACTCGTCATTGCCGGAGAGGACGAATTCCTTGATGGCGTTGGTGACGTGCGGCACGACTTGGATGGTGGCGCCGAGATAATCGCCGCGCCGCTCCTTGGTCAGGATGTCCTGATAGATGCGCCCCGTCGTGATGTTGTCGGCCCTGGTCGCGGGCCGTCCGGTGAAGCGCTCGTAATGGCCGAGATCGAGATCGGTCTCGGCGCCGTCGTCGGTCACGAACACTTCGCCGTGCTGATACGGCGACATCGTTCCGGGATCGAGGTTGAGGTAGGGGTCGAGCTTGCGGAGGCGGACCTTGTAGCCCCGGGCCTGCAGCAGCGCACCGAGTGCCGCTGAAGCCAGACCCTTGCCGAGCGAAGAAACCACGCCGCCGGTGATGAATATGTACCGCGCCATGGGACTTTACCTTTAAGGCCACCGGGCCGATTCGCCAAAACGAA
>Ga0307479_10000592_pt1 | contig 32454 bp, 23 predicted proteins | sample atmos_gasesECM4C_FD_203743 | JGI IMG/M metagenome (GOLD analysis project Ga0307479, IMG submission 203743) | Hardwood forest soil microbial communities from Morgan-Monroe State Forest, Indiana, United States - atmos_gasesECM4C_515 | ecosystem: Environmental > Terrestrial > Soil > Temperate...
AGTCGCCACGTGAAGAAAACTGCTTTATCTTCCGGGAGCCAGTGCGGAAGACGCCGCTTGTAGAAACTCATTCTTGTCGAGCAGATAGCACAAGCAATGAATGGTCAGCAATCCGTAGAAGTACGAGGGCTACTACGGGCAGATGACGCAAGGAGTTTGCGCGGAACGTCGGTGATTGTTAGTGAGCGCAAAACACGCAGGCAAGAGTGCCTGCGCCACTGAAACCATCGCTAGCTAGTGCGCGGCGGGTGGTTCGGGGTTTTCGCGGGTGTGTTCGGTTGGAGCTTCGATTGTGAGCGTAAGGCGATGATCCTGGAGTGACGGGTTGTTGTCGAGGTAGAGCGAGACGTAGAGGGTGGGGGTGTCCCAGATGGTGAGGTGATTTTCCCATTTGGCGCCGGAGGTGTCGTGGGCGGGGATGGATTTTTCGCTGGTGGGGCGGCCGAGTGATTTGAGTTCTTCGGGGGGTGCGTTTGCGAGCATGGAAATTTTGACGAGCTTGCCGCCGTCGAGGATGAAGTTGGTGGTTTCGCGATCGCCTTCGGGATTATTGGGGTCGGCGGGGACTGTGGTGGAGATGTCGGCGCGTTTGCCGTATTCGATGGCGTCGAGGAGGCGGCCGCAGGCGGGGCGGTTGGGATTCTGGCGGCAGACTTCCATTTCGCCGCGCGCTTCGAAGTCGAGACGGAAGAAATGTTTCACGGGTTCGCCGATGTAGTGGCCGCGAATTTCGAGCGGAGCGGCGGCGGGCGGGGATTGTTGTGCGCGCGAGTTGGAGGGATGTGTTGCGGCGAACGCGGCTGTGCAGGCGATGAGTGAGAGGAAGAGTTTTGTTCGCATGGCGTGCGTGGCCGATTGGAGAGTATAGCGGTGGAAATGATGAGAGGTTAGTTATTTTGTGCTGCGAACGGCGCGAAGGAATTCAAAGGCGCCAGCCCCGGGAACAGCATCGGGACGCGGACAGCGCGCGAGACACCGGCGGTACGAACGGCAAGTTCAAAGACGCCGGCCGGAGGCCAGCGGTACAAACTGCGAGAACAGAACGATTGCGGCGGGGAGGCAAGCATCGTGGTTGTGTTGATGGTTACTTTGGGCACAGGCAGGAATGCCTGATGCTACTTGAAAGAAAGGCGAAGATACTGCGTGGAGGCGTTACGTTTACGACAGCGGGGGTGCGGAATTGAGTTGTGAGCTCCACAGGAGCGATTACGATGTACGTAGTTAGCGGTGTACTTTGGCTTGCCCGGGGTGTGTTCTGGAAGGGGCTGAGCCGGGGGCACCGCACCGGTCGAATTCGGTTTTCGCGCTACATGATGGATTCAACTCAAGGTGCGAGGAGCGCTTATATGCAGAGTTTTGTGGCCCAGCGGGTGGAGAATCGGTTGGCGATGAAGACGACGGCGCTTTTGATTGGGCGGCATGGGAGGCTGGGAGTGGAGCGCGCGATCACGGAAAACGTGAGTTCGCGCGGGGTGCGCGTGATTTCTACGAGCGAATGGTATACGGATGACACGATTCTGGTGTCTCTGCCGGCTGGGCATTTTACTTCGGCGGCGCGGGTGACGTATTGCGATCCGATGGGGCAAGGACAGTTTGTGACGGGCTTGGAATTCGTGGGCAAAGAGCCGCTGCAGGTGACGGCGATGACGCCTGAGTCATAGCTGTTCGGGGCCATGTGCCCCGTGGCGCCGGGTTTAGCGCGTCCGGTCAAGCATGTAAAAATCAGGTGAAGATGCTGTATGGACGCGATTTCAGGCCCGAAATGTGATATACTGCCTATCACGTTGATGGTGCTATGGTTGCGCTGTGGCAGATGAAGTAGGGATCTGAGAACATCTCCAGCTGTTCTCTCCAACGTCTTCATCCGTAACTTAAGCAAGCAAGGGACTTAGGGTTGTATCCGAGGGCCATCCAGTTAGGGTGCTGAGGAGCGCCTCGTTCGGTAACAGATTCGCGTCAGATCGTAAATAAGAGAAACGATTTGATACCCTCTGAGCATCTAAGACGTGAGCAGGGGCGGTTGGGCAAATTATACCGGGGGATTGTTGGCCCAGTGCCAGGCCTTCCGGGAAAGTGCTTCAAATACAGATCGTTAGGCTAAGTGCCCGTTGGGCGCCGTCGCCGGTGCCGACGCAAAGGGCGAGCATAGCGCTAATTGAGAGGAGGAAAGAATGGCCGAGAAACTAAAAGGTGAGGGGCGGTTGGTACCGACCCGGCCTACGGGAGTGGAGTACCGCGTGGTATATGGAATCGAACTGGTTCCGGAAGTTCGGCAACATGGAGTGCCGCCCGCAGTGGCAAAGTCGCGCTGGGCACGGTGCCAGGTGAAGTCGCAGCACGCACGCCAGATTCCTGATGGAACGTATTTCCTCCATGCGGATGAAGGCCGCGTGCACCAATTGAAGTCCAAGGATGGGAAGTGGGAGTATCTCGCGGCAGCGTGAGTTAGCTCGCTATCTCGTCGGGTCACAAAAGTAAGCCCCATTCTCCGGAACGGAGAGTGGGGCTTTTTGTTTTTATGGCGAGCCGTCGCTGATGATTTCGGGCTGGGCTTCGCTAATTACGAGTGCTTCGGCGAATGGGCGTTGAGAGTTTGCAGCAAGAGCTGTGCTGACGGAGGCGGCGGGACGGCGCCTTTCAGCACGATATCCTTGGAGGAAATACTTCTTCCGTAGAGGGCCTGATTGCCGCCATTATCCGGGCGGAGCGTGGAACCGGCGAGAGAAATACCTGCGAACAATCCACGCGCGCGGGAATAGGTGAGGATTTCAGCGCGGAAAGTGACGTCGGTCTCCGCGGAGGCGTTCCGGCCGACTGGTCCTGCGGCGGCGGAAGCATCGCCGCCGATTTTTACTTTACTGCTGAGGATGCTGCTGGCGGAACGCTCGCTCATGAGGAGGAGCACGAAGTCCGTGGCTTGTCCGCCAGCCTGAATACCGAAGCTGCCGCCTTCGAGAGCCATCATGGTGGGGGCGCCCCAGGGGCCGCGCATGTTGTCACCGGTGCGGCAAGTCATGACGCCGCGACCGTAGCTGGCGCCGATAACAAAGGCAGCTTTGAGGACGGATGGGAGAACGACGACGCAGTCGGCTTTGTCGATGACGCTCTGCGGGATATTGTCGGGGATATCCATAATTTCTTTCACGACTCTGCCGGAGTTTTCGAGGCGATCTTGCTCTTTCGATTGCGCGTGGGCGGAGACGGCGAGCGAAGCCGTGAGCATAAAGGCTAGAAGGAATCTAGTGCGGTTCATCTGTTCTCCTCAGTTTTGCTAGCGGCGCCAGTGTAACAAACAGGGGTGCAAATATGCAGCACTTCCTTCCCTGGCGGGATTTAGGGGTCTCTGAGTGCGTGATAGCGGTCACTGCGACAGGCGATGCGGGTCACCGAAGCTGCGAGAGCGCAGAGTTATAAGTCGCCCTAGAAGGAACGGAGACCGCAGATGGAAGAGAGACGCAAAGCTGCGCGGGCGATTCGAGAATTCGATATTTACGCGGCGGTGAGCTCGCGGACGGCGGATTCGAAGATGCGAGTGTGGAGATCGACGTCGGCGTCAGTGGTGGCGGGCGACATGAGCGCCATATTGTGGAAAGGGGTGAGTAGAACACCGCGATTGAGCGCATAGAGATGCATGTAGCGCTCGAGATCGAAATCGGCCGCGGCAGCGGCTTCTCCGCCGTTGCGCGGCGGGTTCGGGCGGAAAAGATATTCGGCGCGGCAACCTAGACGCGTTACGTGCCACGGAAGGTTTACCGCCTCGATCGCGCCGGCTACACCCTTTGCAAATCGCTGCGCGAGCGGAATCATGTGAGCGAATGCTTGTGGCGTAAGAACGTGTTCGAGTGTGGCGCGGATCGCGGCTAGCGAGAGAGCGTTTCCTGCGAGAGTGCCGCCAATCCCTCCCGTATCGCAATCTTCCAGATGAATTCGATGAATGATTTTTTCGGCGACTTCGGCTGAGCAGCCATATGTTCCGGCGGGTAGTCCGCTGGCGATGGGTTTGCCGATGACGAAGATATCGGGCCGGATGGCGTGTTCACGGGTGTAGCCGCCGGGGCCGGCACAAATGGTGTGAGTCTCGTCCATGATGAGAAGAGTGCCGTAGCCGCGGGCGATTTCGACAGCGGATTGCCAATAGCCGGGATCGGGATGGACAATTCCGACATTCGTCATTACTGGTTCCGCGAGGATGCAGGCCACGTCTCGAGGGGCCAGGGCTGCTTCGAGGGCAGCGAGGTCGTTGAACTCGACGACGCGGGTGGTCTCGGCGGGATTCACTGGTGGACCGATGTTGCCACGGCGTGGGGCGGGTTTCCCTTCGATGATCGAGATGAAGCTCTCGTCGACGCTGCCGTGGTAGCAATAGTTGTAGACGAGAATTTTCGGGCGCGACGTGATTTCGCGCGCGATGCGGATCGAGAAACGATTCGCATCGGTGGCGGTAAGAGTGAATTGCCAGTACGGAAGACCGAAGCGATGCGCGAGTTCTTCGCCAACCCATAAAGCATCTTCCGTGGGTAGCATCAGCGTGATGCCCTGCTTTGATTGCCGCGCAATGGCCTCGACTGCGGGCGCGGGAGAGTGGCCGGTCATCGCGCCGGTGTCGCCAAGGCAAAGATCGACGTAATCGCGGCCGTCAACATCGGTGAAATGCGCTCCGTGGGCTTCTGCGACGAAGACGGGAAATTTGCCAGCCCATTTTTTCATCCAGTTCATGGGGACGCCGCCGAGGAGGGATCGCTGGGCGCGTTCGTAAAGGGCCGCAGATTTCGGGTGGTCGGCTATGAATTTCTGTTCCTCGCGGGCCATGAGAGCCGCGAGGTGAGCTCGATTGATAGAGTTTTTTCCAAACCGATTTTCGGGAGTGCTCATGGATCGCCCTGTAACCTATTTCCGGAGGTCGCGGAGGATTTCGCGGGCGGCGTTGGCGCCGGAGGCTCCTGTGACGCCGTTGCCTGGGTGAGTGCCGTTGCTGCAGAGGTAGAGGCCTCTTACCGGGGTGGCGTAACGGGCCCAGCCAAGAATGGGGCGCATGGTGAAAATTTGGTCGAGGGAAAGTTCACCGTGGAAGGGGTGGCCTCCGGTTAGGCCGTATGTTTCCTCTAAATCCTTCGGGGTGATGATGTGGCCGCCTAGAATTTTTGATTGGAGATCGGGGGCGTATTCGGCGACGGTCTTTACGATTGTGTCGGCGAGCGCGTCGCTGTGTTGGGCCCAATCGCCTGCTTTCAGGCGGAAGGGAGCGAACTGCATGTAGATGGACATGACGTGCTTCCCTTCTGGCGCGAGGGCGGGGTCGAGAATTGTAGGAATCGAAATATCGAGATAGGGCGCGGGCGAAAATTCGCCGTATTTGGAGGCGTCGAAAGCGCGCTCGAGGTAGTCAATGCCGGGGCCGACGTGGATGCGGCCGCTTAGCGCAGAGCGATCAGCGGATTGTTTGAGCGCAGTGAAGGTGGGCAGGCCGTCGAGCGCGAGATTGAGTTTTGCGGCGGTTCCCTGCGCGCGGAAATGCTGCATCTTCACGACGAAGCTCGGCGGCAGGTGAGTCGGGTCGAGGAGGCCGAGCAGAGTGCGGCGCGGGTCGGCACCGGAGACGACGCATTTGGCGGCGATTTCCTCGCCGCTTGCGAGCGCAATGCCGATTACAGCGCCATTTTTTACCAGGATTTTCTGCACGTCGGCGTTGGTCCGAATTTCAGCGCCGGCCTGTTTGGCCGATGCGGCCATGGCGGCTGTGAGCGCCCCCATTCCTCCGCGCGGCATTGCGGAATTACCCACTGGATAAGGATCGGCAGCGGCGCGAAGAAGCAGGAGAGTTGTTGAGCCGGCCGACCAGGGGCCGAGGGCGGCACCAAAAATTCCACGGGCGGCGACGGCCGCGCGAAGCAGGTCCGTTTCAAAAAATTCCGCGACGAAATCGGCGGCGGCCATCGGGCCCCAGCGGATGAGCCGCATCATTTCCTTCTTGCCCAGGCCGCGGACTCTCTTCCCTAGCTTGAGAAGCTTCCAAAGATCTTCGTTGGAGGGATCTTCGATTACCGGTGGAGTGAGTGAAAGCAGCTGTTTGAGGATTTCACCGAGGCGCGTCAACGAATTGTGAAGCTCGACGTAACAGGCAGCGTCCTTCTGCGAAAACCTGTCGATTTCTTTTGCGGATGCGGCGGGGTCGGTGAAAAGCGTGAGGGCGCGGCCATCGGACGCAGGCGCGAAAAGTCGCACTGGAGATTCGAGGCGCTCGAGGCCAAATTTTGCGAGCTGCATGTCTTCCACGATCGAGCCGAGCGGCGGGCCGCCGGCATGGGCGAGCGTCGAACAGCGGAATCCGGGATGAAACTCTTCGGTGATGGCCGCTCCGCCAACAATCGAGCGGCGTTCGAGGACCAAGGGCCTGAAACCTTTCTTCGCGAGATAGAACGCGGTGACGAGGGCATTGTGCCCGGCACCGAGAATCACGACATCGCGCTGGACGGCCACTATTTGTGCCCCGCGTCTTTCAGTATTTCGAGCGCGGCGAGGCGCCCGGGGGCACCCATGATTCCGCCACCGGGATGAGTGGCGGACCCGCACATGTAGAGCTTGCGAATGGGCGTGCGGTAGCGGGCCCATCCAGCGACAGGACGCAGAAAGAAAAGCTGTTCGAGAGAAAGTTCGCCCTGAAAGATGTTGCCTTCGGTGAGGCCTGTCTGGCGCTCGATATCGAGCGGGGTGATGAACTGCTTGCCGATGATGATGTTTTTTATGTTCGGCGCGTATTCGGCGATGGTGTCGATCACGGTGTTGCCGAACGCTTCGCGCTGCTCATCCCATGTGCCGTGGCTCAATTTGTACGGCGCGTATTGAACGAAGCAGGAGAGGATGTGTTTGCCGGGCGGCGCGACCGATGGGTCGGTGAGCGTGGGAATCACCATGTCAATGTAGGGCCGGCGAGAGTATTCGCCGTACTTGGCCTGGTCGTAGGCGCGTTCCATGTAGTTCATTGACGGCGAGACGGAAATTGCGCCGCGCAGGTGGCGTCCGGGACCCGGCATGCAGGTGAAATCGGGAAGAGCGTCGAGAGCGAGATTCACTTTGCCGGATGAGCCACGATATTTGTAGCGACGGACTTCTTCGACGAAATCGCCAGGAAGGTCGCGGGAATCGATAAATTTCAGGAACGTGAGGTTCGGATCGAGGCTGGAGGAAACGATACCTGCGTGAATTTCCTCGCCGCTTTCGAGAACCACACCGTGCGCGGTCCCGTTTTTAAGCAGAATTTTCGAAACCGGCGCTTCAGTGCGGATTTCGACACCGGCTTCGCGGGCGGCGCTGCCGATGGCATTGGAAATACCACCGGTGCCGCCTCGGCTGAAGCCCCAGGAGCGGAACGCGCCGTCAATTTCGCCCATGTAGTGGTGGAGAAGAACGTAGGCAGTGCCTGGCGAGCGGATGCCGAGAAATGTACCGATAATTCCTGACGCGGCCATCGTCGCTTTGAGTACATTGGTTTCGAACCACTGATCGAGAAAATCGGCGGCGCTCATGGTCATCAGCTGGACGAGGTTGTATTTGTCCTCGGCAGGCAGCTCTTGAAAACGCTTGCCTAGGAATGCGAGCTTTTTCAGATCGCGCGGATCGAGCGAGGTGGGATCCGGCGGAATCATGCCGAGAATCGGCTTCACGAAGCGGCACATTGCAACCATCGATTTGCCGAATTCTTCGTAAGCTTCGGCGTCGAGCTTTGAGTGGCGCTCGATTTCGCGGCGGGATTTGGAGTGGTCGTTAGTGCGCCAGAGATGATTGCCATCGGGCATGGGCGTGAGAGTGCCGTCGAGCGGAAGGATTTCGAGGCCGTGGCGGGGGAGATCGAGGTCGCGAATAATTTCCGGACGAAGAAGCGAGACGACGTAAGAGAAAACCGAGAATTTAAAGCCGGGGACTATTTCTTCGGTGACAGCTGCGCCGCCGAGAACGTAGCGGCGTTCGAGCACCAGGACTTTCTTTCCTGCCTTGGCGAGGTAAGCCGCATTCACGAGGCCGTTGTGGCCGCCGCCGATGACAATAATGTCGTAACGCTTCGCCATGAGGATTTGTGCGAGTCCCCCGCGGGAAAAACAAATGCGGAAAGAGTCGAAGCATTTTACAGGTGCGGGTGAATGGTCACAAGGAAGAAGCGCAGCTGTATGGTGACCTGAAGTCAGCAAATAGGTAAAAACGAACAAGAATCCAATCGAAAAGAAACCGCGAGGAGGAGTTCGCCTTGCGGGTGAAGCGTGGCGCACACTATAATCGCGAGCTGATATTTTCGAGCATTTTGCTTGTGTGGGAGAGGCCTTGCCGATCGGAACAGCAGTGCACGAAAGAGTGATCAAGCTCTGCGAAAGCCTGAACTTTCGCGAATGGTCGGGATATTACGCGGCCAGCGTGTACGAAATGCACCACGAGCATGAGTACAACGCGATTCGCAATGCCGCCGCGCTCATCGATGTGACTCCCCTCTTCAAGTACAGAATTACGGGGAAGGATGCGACAAAATTCGTGAACCGTGTGATTACGCGCGACATCAACAAAGTTGCCGTAGGCCAGGTGATCTACTGCTGCTGGTGCGACGAACAGGGCAAAGTGATCGACGACGGCACGATCTCGCGGCTGGAAGAAAACGTATATCGGTGGACGGCGGCCGATCCGAGCATGCGCTGGTTTCATCAGAACGCGCTGGGTCTCGACGTGCAGATTGAGGATATTTCGGATCAGGTGGCCGCGCTGGCGCTGCAAGGGCCAACGTCCGGGCGTCTTCTGAAGAAGATTGCCGACGCGGACATCACGAATCTGAAATATTTTCGCGTGACGCACGGAAAAATCGCGGGAGTAGAAGTGGATATTTCGCGAACCGGCTATACGGGCGATCTGGGATACGAAATCTGGATTCCGTGGAATGATGCGCCGAAGGTGTGGGACGCGCTGGTGGATGCGGGACAAGAATTCGATTTGCATGCGGCGGGGATGCTGGCTCTCGACGTGGCGCGCGTGGAGGCCGGGTTGATATTGATCGAGGTGGATTATTTCAGCAGCAAGAAGGCGCTGATCGGGTCGCAAAAATATTCGCCTTACGAAGTCGGGCTCGGGCGGCTGGTGGATTTGAAGAAAGAATATTTCATCGGGCGGGCGGCATTGGAAGAGGAGAACCGTCTAAAGCCGAAGCGGCTTCTCACAGGACTCGACATCAATTGGGACGACGTGGAACGGCTCTACGACGCGATCGGGCTTGCGCCGCAAGTGCCGGGGACGACTTCGCGTGTGCCGGTGCCGGTATATCGCGGCGGATTACAGGTGGGGAAAGCTACCTCGACGACGTGGTCGCCTACGCTCAAGAAGATGATCGCGCTGGCGAGCATCAAGCGCGAACATGCAGCAGCGGGAACCGAGCTGCAGATGGAACTGACTGTGGAGGCCGTGCGTCACAAAGTGCGTGCGACGACGCGCGAGCTGCCGTTTTTTAATCCGGCGCGGAAAATGGCGACGCCGGTTACATAGGTTTTTGGTCTTGCATGCCGATGTACGCGGTCCCGGGCGTGGACCGCGGAGAAACAAGCAAATCATACTCAAGATGACCGAGAGGAATGGGATGCACGATTGTGCGTACAGAAGAATTGCAGCAGTGATTGTCTTGGCGCTGGTAGCTTTGGTGGCGCCGGCAGGCGTAGCGGCGGAAACCATGCCGGGAACGATCCGGCTGGCCGTGGATGCGCGCCAGGCGCCGCAGAAAATTCTGCACGCGCATATGCAGATTCCGGTTCAGGCCGGACCGTTTACTTTGTACTACCCGAAGTGGATTCCCGGCGAACATATGCCGGATGGACCGATCATCGAAGTGGCGGGGATGAAATTCAGCGCTGGAGGGAAAACGATTCCGTGGCGGCGGGATCTGGTGGAAATGTTTTCGATTCATCTGGATATCCCGCAGGGCGTGACGTCACTCGACGCAGATCTTGATTTTTTGCTGGCCGCACCTGCGACTGGATTTTCGGCGGGAGCGTCTGCGACGGCGTCGCTCGATCTTCTGAGCTGGAACCAGGTGCTGCTCTATCCGAAAGGCTACGCCGCGAAGGACATTACGTTTGCACCGAGCCTGAAACTGCCGGCGGGATGGAAATACGGCACGGCGCTGCCTGGTGCGAAAGAGAATGGCGACACGATTGATTTCGATCCGGTTCCGCTGAACACACTGGTGGATTCACCAGTGATTTCGGGGAAATATTTTCGAAAGATTCAGCTGACGCCCGGTCAACAGCCGCCGCACGAGATGGATCTTGCGGCAGACAGTGCTGCGGCATTGGCGATGCCTCCCGATCAGGAGATGCATTTTCATCAACTGGTGCTGGAAACTGGAGCGCTATTCGGAGCAAGGCATTATCGCGACTATCATTTCCTGGTCACTTTGAGTGATGACGTGGCGCATTTCGGGCTCGAGCATCATGAGTCGAGCGACGATCGCGTGAACGAGCGCAGCTTGATTGATGAACCGCTGCGGATCGCTTTTGCCGGGTTGCTTCCACATGAGTTTGTTCATTCGTGGAATGGAAAATTTCGGCGGCCGGCGGGTCTTGCGACGCCCGATTACCAGGAGCCGATGAAGGACGATCTGCTCTGGGTCTACGAAGGCCTGACGGAATATCTGGGCGACGTGCTCACGGCGCGAAGCGGACTGCTGACTCCAGAACAATGGCGCGAAGGCCTGGCTTATCAGGTGGCGGTCTATCAGCATCGTCCGGGGCGCGATTGGCGGCCGTTGCAGGACACTGCTGACGCTGCGCCGTTTCTGTATGACGCGACGCCTGACTGGGCAAACTGGCGCCGTGGTACGGATTTTTATGAGGAAGGCGAGTTGCTGTGGATGGCTGTAGACGGAACTCTGCGCCGGCTGACGAAAGATGAAAAGTCGATCAACGATTTCTGCCGCATTTTTCACGGCGGGTCGAGCGGGCAGCCGGAATTGAAGCCGTATACGTTCGAGGACGTGGTTGCCACGCTGAATGGGCTCGCACCTTATGACTGGACGGGCTTCTTGCGCGCGCACCTCGATGGAGTTGCGACGAAAACTCCCATCGAGGCTATTGAAAATAACGGTTGGAAGTTGGTTTACAACGAAGAACCGAATGCGATGGAGTCGAACACTGACCTGGTTTCCGGGCGGCTCGATCTTGCGTTTTCGATTGGTCTCAGTGTGGGTGAGGATGGCTCGGTCGGCGACGTGATTCATGGCGGGCCTGCGTACGCGGCGGGAATCGGGCCGGGGATGAAAATCGCGGCGGTCAACGGAAGGCAGTTTTCGCCAGAGGGAATTCGAGAGGCGATTGAGTCATCGAAAGGTTCGTCCGAGCCGATTCGGTTGCTCGTTGCGAACGGCACGCAGTATCAGACTGTGTCCATCGATTATCACGGCGGGATTCAGTATCCGCATATCGAGCGGGACAAATCGCGTCCGGACTACTTGAACGAGATTATCCAGCCTCTTGCTCAGGCGAAGGAAGCTCGACGGTAGCGGGGGGATTCGATTCGGGCTTTAGCTTGAAGAGCGGGATGAAAGAAGCCGAAGGAGTGTTGAGTTGAAATTTAACTCGCTGGTGATCTTCGGTGTTCTGTTCATCGCGCTCGGAATTGCCGGCCTGGTGCATCCGAACTTGATGATGCCCGCGAAAAAACAGGAACTCGAGATTGCCGGTAATAAAGTGATTATGGAAACGCGGCGGGTGGTGGAAATCCCGAAGGTTCTTGGAGTGCTTCTTGTGGTTGCGGGCGGCGCTATTTTGTTTCTGAGCCAGGTGAATCCAAGTCTGCGTCGTAGGTGAATCGCAGTTGATCGCCGCGTCCACGCGCGCTCGCCTCAGTTATCCTGGTTCCCTTCTCTCTCGAAAATGCTAATTTCCTGCCTAGTTACACCAAGCCGAATCAGCACACTAGTGCTTGGAAAGCGAAGATGGAAGTGCAATCATCACCCACAGATTTGTAATCGGCTTCACAGACTGAAACTTCTGGAGGGCGGATGAGTTTGCGAACGGGTGCGGTCGGGTTTGGCGCGTTTCTATTGATTTGCGCGGCGGCGGTTCCGGTGATGGCGCAACAGAAGCGTCCAATCACTTTTCAGGATCTGGCTGCGATGCACCGCTTAAGCGGCCCGCAGATTTCTCCCGATGGCAAATGGATCGCTTACGAAGTCGGCACGCCGAATCTTGAAGCGAATCGGGTCGTGCGCGACATCTGGCTGGTTTCCGCGGAAGGGGGCGAAGCGCGGCAAATTACGCGCGGCGGCAGCGACATGCGCCCACGTTGGTCACCCGACGGCAAGCGAATCGCGTTTCTCTCATCGCGCGACGGCGAGCAGCAGGTTTACTGGATCACGCTGGATGGCGGCGACGCGAATCGGCTGACGTCGCTTTCCGGGGGAGCGGACACCGAGATGTGGTCGCCCGACGGAAAATGGATCGCGTTTGTTTCGAGTGTCTATCCCGATTGCAAGGACGAGGCCTGCAACGCGGAGCGCAAGGCGCAACGCGAAAAAAGCAAGGTGAAGGCGAGAATTTATGAGCACTTGCTTTATCGGCATTGGAATCGCTGGTGGGATGGCACTCGGAGCCACCTGTTCGTAATGCCGGCTGGCGGAGGCGCGGCGCGCGATCTTACGCTTGGCGCTGACTATGATGTGCCGCCATTCAATCTGGGCGATCCAGACGCGATTGCGTTTTCTCCTGACAGTAGCGAGCTGTGTTTCACGGCAAATACCGATCCGGATGCGGCGCTCAGCACGAACGGTGACTTGTTCACTGTGCCGGCGGCGGGCGGAGCCATGCCGAAACGGATCACGACAAATCCAGCGAACGACTGGGGACCAGCATATTCACCCGATGCGAAATGGATCGCCTATCGAGCGCAGACGCATCCTGGTTGGGAGAGCGATCGATGGCGATTGATGCTCTACGACCGCGCGAAGGCCGAAGCAATCAATTTGACCGAGAATATTGATCGCAGTATAGAGTCGTTTGCATGGAGCACCGACAGCAAGGCGATCTATTTCGCGACAGAAGAAAAATCTGAAATGCCGGTCTTTTCGATTGCTCCGGCGGCCGGCAGCGCTCCGAAATTGGTTCTGGGCGACAGTTTCAACGGCGAAATTGGAGTCAGCAAGGATGGCCGCGCTTTGATATTCACGCGCACAAGCCTGACGATGCCCGCGGAAATTTTCACCGCTGGTGCCGATGGAAAGAACGTGAGGCAGATTACGCATCAGAACGATGCAATTCTCGCGCAACTGGATCTTTCGCCGATGGAGCCGTTCTGGTTTGCCGGCGCCGGCAAGACGCAGGTGGAAGGCTTGATGGTGAAACCGCCGAATTTCGATGCATCCAAGAAATATCCGATGCTGCTTTTGATTCACGGCGGCCCGCAGCAGGCTTGGACCGACGCCTGGGGCTACCGTTGGAATCAGCAAATGATGACTTCGCCGGGATATGTAGTGGTGATGGTCAACCCGCGCGGTTCACCCGGCTACGGCGAGAAATTCGAAGCAGATGTCAGTCGCGACTGGGGTGGAAAGGTTTACGAGGACGTCATGAAAGGCGCGGATGCCGCGATTGCGAAGTATCCCTTTATTGACGGCACGCGGCTTGCGGCGGCCGGAGGCTCGTTCGGCGGCTACATGGTGGACTGGATTGCCACGCATTCGGACCGGTTCAAATGTCTGATCAGCCATGCGGGTTCGTACGACATGGTGAGCATGTATGGAGCGACGGAAGAGCTTTGGTTCATGGACTGGGAGTTCGGTGGGCCGCCGTGGTCGCATCCGGAGTTGTACAAGAAATATTCGCCGAGCGAGTATGCGGCTGCGCTGGGTAAAAACAAGACGCCGACGCTCGTGGTGGGAGGCGAACTGGATTTCCGCATTCCCTACACGCAGGATCTTGAGTTTTTCACCGCGCTGCAACTCCAGGGCGTGCCTTCAAAGCTGCTGCTCTTCCCCGACGAGGGTCACTGGGTGCTGAAGCCGCAAAACAGTCAGCTCTGGTACAAAATATTTCTCGATTGGCTGGCAAAGTATTTGCACTAGCCTAACCATTCGTTTGGCACGATCCAGTGCTGGCTACGGTGAATACGGATGCCGACCGTATTTCTGCGCATTTCCCCCAATTGACATCTTTCCCTGTCTCCTGTGAGAGTGGCAGCCTACTTCTAATTCACCGGGAGGCCGGAGATGCAAGCACCCAGGCACTCCTGTCTATGCGCGCTGATCTTGTTGGCCGCATTCACAGTACTAGCGCCGCAAACGCTCGCCGAGCATCTGACCATAACTAGTATGCCAGCCGGCGCCACCATCGAAATTGACGGCGCTGCAATTGGAGTGACGCCCTACACAATCGACTATCCGTCCTCGTATTTTCACAAGCCGCATACCGTGTTCAGCTCTCGTCTCGAACATGCCCTCATCCTCAAGATCCACAAGGACGGGTACACACCGCAGCAAATCACCTTGACCGATGGCCCATTGCAGTGGATTTCGGTGACGGGCCGGCGCCATGGCAGCTATTTTTTGTTGAAGGGCGGCCATTTCACTTTTCAGCTCGAACAAGTTTCTGAGGCGAATGCGAAAACGCCTGTGGCACCCCCAGTCGGACACGGCGGAGCAGGAGCCAGCAGCGAACAATCCGGAGCGCTGATGAAGGCAAGTCTTGAAGCGGCGCATACCGCTGCGAGCACGGTGAGTTTCAGTTCCGAACCTAACGGCGCGGACATCTACATCGACGGAAAGTTCGTCGGACAAACACCAGCAACGATCAGCGTGCAGCCCGGGTCGCATGTTGTGGTGGTCAAAGACGACGGGACGCAAGAACTGGCAGCGCGATCTCGAGGTATTGAAGGATAGCCAGGTGGCGCTGCGTCCGATGCTTGAGCTTCAGGCGTCCTCGCCAGCTCAGCCCTAGCTACGGATTGGCGCTTGACGAATCTGAAATTCAAAAGAGCCGGCAGGATGCCGGCGTTACGGTAGTGCAGGGTCGCCCTCTGCAACGCACAGGTCTGGCTCGGCTCCTTCACTAGTGAGCGACGTCTAATCGGGACTTGTGATATCAACTTGCGTGCGCACTCTTCCTCGACCGGCGAGTGTGAGGGCTTTCTCGAGGTAGGCTTCGAGTTCCGGCACTCGTAGAATTTTTAGTAACGCTGCAAGCACCACGATTCCAATCGTGGTCGCGATCGCAAGGAGTAGCAATGCGCCGAAAGGTTCTTGCCAGGACATGCGCATTTCAAGCCAGCCCACCAATTTGTAGCAAACGAAACCTGCCGCGGCGGACGCAGCCGTTACCTTGCAGAAAAAGAGGGCAAGACTGGCCTGCTCACGGTTCTTGGTACGGCGGTTGAGCAGAACAAACAGCACCACCGTGTAGGCGATGATGCCAAGCGAGCTTGCCAGCGCCAAGCCGAGATGTTGGGAGCGCCGCACGAGCCACCAATAAAGCGGCAGATTCAGCGCGGTCATGACGGTGCCCACGACAGCCGGCGTGATCGTGTCGCGAGTGGCGTAGAAGCCTCGCGCCAAATTGTACTGAGCGCCCCAGGCAAACATCCCAATCGAGAAAAAGGCGAGGGTGACGGCGGTGGCCTGCATATCCGGCGCGCGCAGCCGCGTGTGAGAAAAAACAAGATGCACGAGCGGCAGACTCTGAGCGATTGTCAGCGCCGAAATCGGAACGAGCAGGAAGACGATTCCTTTGAAAATTGAATTCAGAACGCGGTTGAGCTCATCGAACTTTTTCTCCGAATAAAGCTGCGCTAAAACCGGGAACGATGCGACCCCAACTCCCTGCCCCACGATGCCGAGCGGCACCCGCATCAGAGTCTTGCCGTAGCTGAGCCACGTGATTGACGCAGGCTGAAGATAGGAGGCGAACCAGCGAATGATCCAGTCGTCCGTGAAGGAAAGCGAAACAGCCAGCATGATGGGCACGGAAAGCTTCAGAAAAAGCCAGAAGCCAGGATGACGGACGTTGAAATTAGGAGAAAACCTCGCGCCCGCTCGATACGCGCCATAGATTTGCAGCAAAAAATTACCTGCAATAGCGCCGCCCAGAACGCCTACCGCAAATCCCGTCATGCCGATTCTTGAAGACAAAAGTACGCCACCGAGAATAATTCCGATGTTGTAGACGAGCGGGGCGAGCGACGGGATCACAAATTGCCCCTTGGCATACTGCACGGCGCTCAGGATGCTGCCCTGATAGAAACAGAATTGCGCCGGGAGCATCAGCCGGGTGAGAAAAACCACGCGCTCACGTTCGGCAGGACTGAACCCGGGAGCGATGACGAGTACGAGTTTGTGCGCAAAGATTTCGCCAAGGACTATGAGCGCCACTAACGCGAAGCCCATCACGCTAATGACCGTCGAAAAAACGTGCCAACCCTCGTCCTCAGACTTCTCAGCGACGTATTTGGCGAAAACCGGAATGAAAGTGACACTCAGCGAACCGCCCGCGATCAGGTAATTCAGGAAATCCGGCAAGGTGAACGCGGCGTAGTAGGCGTCGGTGACCGCATTCGAGCCCATCTGATGCGCGACGGTCCAGTCGCGAAAAAATCCGAGAATGCGGCTGAGCAGAACGCTCGCCATCACGATTCCGGTAGCCGCAAAGATTCGACGATGGAGGGTGCCGGTCGTCACGACCGACATGGTAGATGGTTTATTGCTGCGGAACTAGAGGCTTGGCCGCGGGTGTTTCCGCCGAAATAATCTGAAACTGCGATTTACTCCGCGGCGCTGGTGCGCACCGATACGCGACGGGCGGGTTCGGGTGATTCCAGCGGCTCGCGCGCGGGTGTTCCCTGCGGAGCTGCTCGCAGATATTGAGCCGGCCATGGGGTCTGGAAACCTTCGGCGTGTGCCGCGTGCAGCGGCCAGTATGGTTCGCGGAGGAACTCGCGCGCCATCAGGATCACATCCGCCCGGCCTTCCCGTAAAATCGTGTCTGCCTGATTCATTGATGTGATCATTCCGATCGCGCCAGTAAGAATTCCGGTCTCGCGCCGAATCGCTTCCGCAAACGGCACCTGGTAATTCGGCGCAACTGGAATCTTGGCATTCGCAGCGGGAGAAATTCCGCCGGATGAACAATCCACGAGATCGACGCCCAGCGGGCCGAGTTGCGCGGCCAGAGCGATCGATTGTTCGATGTCCCAGCCGCCTTCGATCCAGTCACTCCCAGAAATGCGAATGAAAAGAGGCCTGCCTTTCGGAATCACGCTGCGAATCGCGCCAACCACCTCGCGGACAATACGCGCGCGGTTTTCGAGCGATCCACCGTAGGAATCGAAACGGAAATTCGAAAGCGGCGAAAGAAACTCATGCAGCAGATAGCCATGCGCCGCATGGATTTCGATCAAGTCGAATCCCGCATCGCAAGCGCGTCGGGCGGCGTCGGCAAATGCCTCCACGGTGACGCGAATCTGCCGATCATCGAGAGCGATCGGGTTCGGATAATCGTCCGCGAATCGCACATCGCTCGGCGCCATGGGAATCCATCCTCCTCGTGACACGGGAACTTCCTTGCCGCCCTCCCACGGCCGAGCAGTGCTGCCTTTCCGGCCTGCATGGGCGAGCTGGATTCCGGCTACCGCGCCCTGGCTATGGATGAATCGGGTAATCCGCGCGAGCATCTCGATGTGCTCGTCTTTCCAGATTCCGAGATCCTGGGGACTAATACGCGCTTCGGGAAGAACTGCCGTTGCCTCCGTAAAAACGAGCGAGGCCCCGCCGACGGCGCGACTGCCGAGATGTACGAGATGCCAATCGTTGGCGAAACCGTCCGTGCTCGAGTACTGGCACATCGGCGAAACGATGATCCGGTTGCGAAGCAGGACGTCGCGAATCTGCAAGCTATCGAAGAGCACTGGGCAGCTCCCTGGAGCGAAAGTTCTCGGCGTTCACGGCAAAGGAAGAATAGCAAGGAGTACCGTAGGCGTGAAGCTCAGCCATAGGTGAAACTCTCAACAGGCTCGCGAGGGCGCGATCAGTCATCGCGGCGATGAGCTTTCATATGACGATGGTCGGCCACCGGTTCGAGCAGGCGAAGCACATGCTCGCCGGCCTTCGCGTCGAAGCGGTGAACCAACACCGCGTCCGCAGCGCGATCATCGGCAGCAAGTTCAAGCTCAGGGTTGTCGATCACGATGTCGCCATTGTTTTTAATTCGAAGCGCGGAGCCGACTTGCAGTGAAATCTTGGTTTCGTTGGAATTGGAGGCCATGCGGAGTCTCCTCGCTGGATTGAGCGGCGATGTCTTCGCTCTCAAGCTATTCGATGAGAAAGAGGATGGAAAAGTGGCGAAAATTACTTGCCCTTCTTCTTACCTGGCGCCGGCTCGTCGTGACCTCCGGTCCATGCCGGTGGATCGCTCGCAGGAAAGGACTCACGCGACGCTTCGTCGACCTCTTCATCGAGGCTGGGCGGCTCCGCAGCCGGCACTGGTTCCGGCGGGCGGGTTTTCTTGCGTGCAGACTTTTGGGACCGACGCGCTCCGGGCATCCTGAGTTCTTCTCGCGGATCGCAGACCTTAGAACTTGAAGCCGACTCCGCCGTAAACTTTCGGGTTGAATTGATTGTTACTGAAATATCGCGTCCCAATCATGTCGGCGCCGGCGCGAAGGACGATCCTGCGCCAGGGAGTGGGAAAGTCTGCTCCGCCACCCAGCTCATATCCGAATGCTTCCTGGTTTCCGAACGCGGTCTGCGGGGTCAAATGGGAGTAACCGATGAGTGCATGAGCGAAAACTTCGATCCCCCTTCGAGCCTGCCAGCGAAATCGAGGGCCGCCGCCGCCAAACAGGAACCACGAACTCTGGTTGTTGGGCGAGTCGTGCGTCGCAAACATCTCCCCCTCAACTCCAAACCAAGAGTTGAAGTAGCGTACGATCCCCAAATTGAAACCGTTTTGATTGCGGCTGATACCGCCTTGGGCGCTAAAGTGAGTGTAGGTGTAGCCGAGATATGCCTGCCAGTTATAGTTCACGAATACGCCCTGCACATATTGCGGGTCAGGCGCGGCATTAGGCGCCGGCGCGCTCGAAACGGACGTACCCGAAAAAGGATTGGCTGCTAAGGAATCACCAGAGCTAGGGGCGACCGACGCTGGTGAGAGTGAAAGAGCTGTCGAGGAGGCCGATGTGGAAACCGCAGACACATCTCCCGTGGAAGATATTGTAAACGGAGCAGCTAGCAGCAGAGGATTTGCCGCGCTGCTTTGTGCGTACGAAGCGCAGGTGACAAGGAACACCAGTCCCAAGAGAAATAGAACATGTCGCATCGCCCAAACCCCCAGATAACACTGCCTCGTGCTACATCCATAATTTGACATGAGAATAGCCCGGTGTGTCCACCTGAATTGTTTCTTTTCTGGTGAGCGGACCAACGAGGGCGGCTCGGTTGAAGTACAAGATTCTCGCATATGGTGATACAGGAATCATTCGAATCAAAGCAGTTCCAACCTGGTTCAAGCTAGGGCCATAGCGGTCCGGCCAAGCAACGTGATCGCAAAGCGCGAGTTATGGAAAAACCTTCACATTATGAAGAATTAAGAAGAGGCCAGGAGCATTTGCGGTATCAGTTCATCTCGACGGAGCTCGACCTAGCGCTCACATTTGTCGGCATTTCTCAATCGACAGATGACGAACAACGCTCCGAACGCAATCTCAACCATGCGAGGAAAGCCGTTGAAACAGCGAGGAAGTATCTAGGAGAGACGAATCTGACGGCGTGCATGAGGGAAGAACTGGTCGAAAAGTTGCAAAACTAGAGCCTCTGGTGGAGTCCGACCATCGGGTCACGAAGGCGAAATGAGGTCAAGGCGTCGTCCATCGCAAACGGAAGTATCACGCGTTTTGCGCCTTCGCATTGAGCGAGCTATAGAACTCTTCTCCGCGTAGCACCGCGCGAATTCCGCGGATCAAATCCTGTGTTGCATTCGCCTTCACCACAAACCCGTCGCAATCCGCCGCGCGAGCGATACGTTCCAATCCAGGAAAGGTGTGCGTTGTGTAGATTAGAATCTTTGGCGTAAGGCCGGCATTGCGAATCCTATTCGCGGCGGAAAAGCCCCCGCCTCCGGGCATGTTGAGATCGAGAATCACTAAATCCGGTTTGAGTCTCTGAACCTTCTCAAAGGCTTCCAATCCATCTTGTGCTTCGCCGCAGATTTCCAGGTCGTCCTCGTCATTGAGCAGGAAGCGTATGCCTTTCCTGGCGACTTCGTGATCGTCCACTATCAGGATCCGCTTCGCGAGGCCGGTAGGCGCCTGTGTGGCTTTATCCTTCTGCTGACGCCGCGCACGGGCACTATCCGGAGAAATGGCGGCACCATCACGCAATGGAACGCTCGCAATAACTTCAGTGCCGTGCGGGTCCGATTGCAGGTCCAAGCTCCCACCCAGGGATCTAAGGCGTCCCCTCATCCCTTCGATGCCAACACCTGATGGCGCAGAACCACCATGAGACGTCTGGTCGAAACCTCGCCCTGCATCACGAATTGACAGTTTCAGGTAATGCGCATCGAGCTCGATCCGAACCCATGCTTGCTTGCTTTGAGAATGGCGGATCACGTTGGAAAGGCTCTCCTGCATGATACGGAACAGGGCAGTCTCTGCCTGCAGCGTGAGGCGCGGTAAATTGTCCGGAACCGACAATTGCACGGAGATGCCAGAGCGCTTCGAGAAACCTTCCATATACCAGCTCAGCGCCGACGCGAGACCCATATCGTCCAAAAGGGGCGGGTGGAGCAAATAGGAAAATGTGCGAATCTCGGACTCTACCTTGCGCAACCAATCGACCGCTTCGAGCAGATTCTTTCGAGCATTCGGATCGGGCTTGTCCCACGTGCGCGCAATCGTATCCAAGGTCATCAGGACGACAACGATCTCCTGGCCGACTGTGTCATGCAGGTCGCGCGCCAGGCGGCGCCGTTCTTCGTCCTGCAATTGAAGGACGCGCGCACTCAAAGAATTCATGGAATCCTTCGATGCCTTAAGTGCAGTCTGCGCTTTTACGAGATCGGTAATGTCGGTGGCAGTGATTTTTATGGTCGCTGGCGCATCCAAAAAAGGAGAAAAACAAACCCGTATCGTTCGAAGGCCATAATCAGAACTCGGAACTATGATCTCGCCTTCCGTCGTCTCGAGAGCGCCCTGAGACATTGCCTCTTCAAGCGAACGCCACGAAGCCGCCGCGACGAATGATTTGAGATTCGACCCCGACGGATTCTTACGGGGGGGTTGACCGAGTGTTTCCAGGAAGCGGCTATTGGTGTACAGAAGGCCGCCGTTGCGAGTGGCCACGGCCACCCCAACCGAAAGCGATTCCATTAATGAGGCGAAGGTGCCGTCGAGCGATTTTCCATAGGGCCCCTTCGATTCGACGGGAAATCTTTTCTCGCCGCGGATTTTCCTGGGGCGGGCCCGATTCGCACTGGATCCGCGTTTGGAGTTGTTTCGCACCGGGAGCTCGGGGATGAAACTATCCTACAGCCGGAGCAGCAAGAGACAATACGCAATTCCCTTTAGCTCCAGGCTTTTTAATGTCACTATCGCCGTCCTGAAGCCATAATAGTTGTTTATCCAGTATCGTTAGGACTAGAATTACTTGTTCGGCCCAGGCCCATGAGATTTTCCGTGCGAGGGTCGACAAATGGCATCGAAGCGGCTCAAAGCGAAACCGTTAAACAAGCGAAAAAAAGACCCCGTTTCAACTTCGTCGCCTCGCCGAGCCGAATTTCTAATTGCCGGCGTGGGTGCCTCCGCCGGCGGCGTCGAAGCTTTCACCGAACTCCTGACCAATCTTCCCGCCGATACAGGAATGGCCTTCGTCCTGATTCAGCATTTGGATCCAAAACATGAAAGCCTGCTGAGCGCTTTGCTTGCCAAGAAATCCACGATGCCTGTCGTCGAAGTCCGGAAGGGTATGAAACTTGAGCCAAACCACGTTTACGTAATTCCGCCCAACGCAACAATGACCATCTCAGATCATTCCCTACAACTCGAAAAAAGAATTGAAACGAGCGGAACACCGATGCCCGTGGATCTTTTCATGCGATCTCTCGCCGAACAACAAGGCAATCGTGCGATCGGTATCATCCTTTCGGGATTGGGTAGCGACGGTACCCTGGGTATGGCGGAAATTCAGGCGCAAGGCGGAGTGACCTTCGCGCAGGACGAGGGTTCGGCAAAATATGACAGCATGCCACGTAGCGTGATCGATGCTGGATCTGCCGATTACGTCCTTCCTCCAAAAAGCATCGCGCGCGAACTCGTGCGGATCGCGCGACACCCATACACGGCGCGCCCTAAGAGCGAGTCAACCGACGCCCCGGCTCAGCAAGGAAATGGGCTCGCAAGCATATTTCAGCTATTGCGGCGCGCCACCGGACTCGATTTCACGCATTACCGGCAAAGTACGATTTTGCGGCGGATTCAAAGACGGATGGTCGTCCACAAAATCGACAACCTCGATCAGTACGTGCGGTTTCTGCAGGTGAATCCGCCCGAAATCAAAGCCCTTTATCAGGACATGCTGATCAACGTTACGAGCTTCTTCCGGAATCCCGGGTTGTTTGAGGCTATGCGCAACGAAGTGTTTCCCGAGATTCTGAAAGGATCGGGTGCCGACCGCACGATTCGGATCTGGACTCCCGCGTGTTCGTCGGGTGAGGAAACCTACTCCGTCGCGATCACTTTGCTGGAATACCTGGGAGACAAAGCTGGCGCAAATTCGATTCAATTCTTCGGCACGGATGTGAGCGAAAGCAACGTGGCACGTGCGCGAAGCGGTCTATATCCCGACAACATTCAAGCGGACGTATCTTCCGAGCGCCTGCGCCGATTTTTCAGCAAGGTTGACGGCGGTTACCGGATCAGCAAACTGATTCGGGACATGTGCATCTTCGCGCAGCATAACATTTTGAGCGACCCGCCGTTTTCCCAGATGGATTTGATTTGCTGCCGCAACTTATTGATTTATCTGGAACCGATTCTACAAGCCAAGGTAATTTCTCTGTTTCACTACGCCATCAGGCCTGAAAGATTCTTGATCCTCGGCGCCTCGGAGGGCATCGGCTCGGCCAGCAGCCTTTTCACGACAGTGGATCGCGTCCAGAAGATTTTTTCCAAGAAAACTACGGCGGTGCGCCAGGTGGTGAGCTTCTCCCTGGAGCATCCGCCCGGACGCGCCGGGACACCCGCAATCCGCACCTCCCTGAAACCAACGGACTCGGCTTGGAATTTTCTGGAAGCGCAAAAGGAGTTCGACCGCCGTGTGCTGAACCAGTATTCGCCCGCCGCGGTATTCGTCAATGAAGATCTCGAAATCATTTATACACGGGGCAACCTGGGTCAGTTCCTGAAGCTGATGCCGGGCCGAGCGAGCCTGAGTATATTAAAAATGGCGCAAGAAGGACTCTTGCTCGAACTGCGCAATGCCATAGCCCGAGCGAAGAAAGACAATGTCGTGGTGCGGAAAGAAAATGTTCAAATCAAGGATGAAGACAGCGGCGAGAATGGTTCTTCCTCATCCAACCTGCAAGTCCTTCGATCGGCGGCCTTTGAAGTTACGCCCGTCAGCGTACCCAATCTGAAAGAACGGTATTACATGATTGTTTTTCACGACAAGCCGGCCGAAAAGCCAGCGTCGCGAGCCGCGAGCAAAGGCCGGCGGGCAGCCGATTCGAAAGTGTCCGCCGCTCAAATCGCCAAGCTCCAGCAGGAGCTTACCGCCGCGAAGGAATATTTGCAGTCCGTGATCGAAACGCAGGAAGCCACGAACGAGGAATTACAATCGGCAAACGAAGAAATTCTTTCGAGTAACGAGGAACTTCAGAGCACCAACGAAGAACTGGAGACGGCCAAGGAAGAATTGCAGTCGGCGAATGAAGAATTGACGACGGTGAATGACGAGTTGCGCGGGAGGAATCTCGAGATTACGCAGGTAAACACCGACCTCACCAATCTATTTGGCAGCATCGAAATTGCCGTGGTGATGATCGGCAGCGACTTGACGGTGCGCCGGTTTACACCGGAAGCCCAGAAATTCCTGGGACTGATATCGGCGGACGTGGGACGCCCGCTTCTGAATATCCACCCTTCGGTCGAGATTCCTCATTTTGAGGCGCTTGTGAAGGATGTGTTGTCCACCATGAAGCCCATCAATAAGGAGCTCATCGACCGCGACAAGAATCGTTACCTTGTGCGGATCCTCCCCTGTCGCACGCTGGAAAACAAAATAGATGGAGCGGTGATTACGATTATTCCGGTTGCGGCTCGAAACGCTGCGGATGCCAGCTGACGCTTTTATGGGCGAACTGCGTTCTTACAAAGGCATGCGGATCGCAGCATTGCGAAGATCTGCGATTGTGGGATAGCCGTCGATGGCCATGAGCAAATCAGCCTCGGCGAGTATGGAACGAAGCACGTGAACGATTCCGTCCACTCCATCGAGCGCTAAGCCGTAGCAATAGGGGCGCCCGATACCCACCGCCGTTGCTCCGATGGCAAGCGCCTTTACAACATCTGAACCGGAACGAACGCCCGAATCGAACAGCACAGGCGTACTACCCGCCGCCTTCACTACACCGGGAAGCATGTCAATTGTTGCGATGCCGCCATTCGCCTGCCGTCCCCCGTGGTTCGAGCAGTAAATCCCGTCAACGCCTCCATCGATCGCCCTGCGCACGTCATCGGGATGGCAAATACCTTTCAGCAACAGTGGCAACTTCGTGAGGGAACGCAGCCAGGGCAGATCTTCCCACGTCATGGGATTCGCAAACACCTTCGTCCATTGAAGGATCGCCGCGCGAGGATCGTCTTGAGGAGGTTTTTCCAGCTTGGCCCGAAATCGAGGGTCGGAGAAGTAATTCGCTAAACAATGACCGCGCAGCTGCGGGAAATTCGCTTGATTGAGGTCTCGTGGGCGCCAGCCGGTGATCCATGTGTCCACAGTAACGACAATGCCCTTGAATCCGGCCGCTTCGGCCCTCTGCACGAAACTTTCGGCGAGCCCGCGATCGTTCGGCGTGTAAAGCTGAAAAAGGCCGGGAGTTCGTCCGAATTCTTTCGCCACGCTCTCGAGCGGATCGACGGTGAGCGTCGAAGCGATCATCGGCACTCCGCTTCGCGCGGCCGCTCGAGCAGCGGCCAGATCGCCATGGCCGTCTTGCGCGCAGAGCCCGAGCACTCCGATGGGAGCCATGAAGATCGGCGCAGCCAGCTCCATTCCGAATAGTTTTATCGAGAGATCGCGAACCGGCCGCGCAGCCAGCATCCGCGGAATCAGCCCCCAGTGCTCGAAAGCTGCAACGTTAGCTCTTTGCGTGTGTTCATCTCCGCAGCCGCCTGCCACGTAAGACACCAACGAGGGCGGCATTGCCGCGTGAGCTCGCTTTTCGAGAGCTGCAAAATCCACGGGAAGCTTGGGAAGCGTGCCCGTTAATCCCGCAAAGTAGATTTCGTCTTGATATGCGCCAAAGTTCTTGCCAGAGTTCGTCCCAAAGCTCGTCATGGATGTCTCGTGTGGAACCGTCGTGTCCCGATCAGCAACACGATGGGCGCACTTATACACCGGAGGCTCCTCCGAGTGAACGAAATTGTCGATGAGCGAGCAGGGTCCCAAAATCGGGCTGGAGCAACTTCTCCCACCGTGTGGTGCTGGAATTTCGAATGGCACTTCTGAAAGTTGCTCGCTGCGAAAAATGCGCCAAACGCCGTAAACTGAGCTAGTTCCGAAGCCGCGCCATCTGTTACTGGGCCGGACAACTCAGGCAATGCTGGACACAAACTTGCAGAGATTGCGAACCGGCGATCCAAAGTCAGCGAAGACATGGGATTACGGAGACACCCTCCTAGGGGTCCGAGCTCACTTCAATTTTTTTTATATTTTTTCACTCTGGCAACTGACCGCACTAATAACGCCTTTCTCTGGGAGTGGAATCGCGAGGATGGCGAGGGACCGAAGACGAGGAGACCCCGCGATACCTATTGCTGAGCGGAAGTAAGCCTTATAAGTTCCGCATTTGTAACAGCCTCGTACAGCACGTAACCACGCCCCTGATCATGGATGACTTCTGCGCGCGTTGTGCGCTTCCCTTGACGCACTTCAACAACGCGCCAATCGATGGGCACGTAAGTTTTTAATGTGAGAGGGAGATCATAGCTCAGGTCAGTCAGATCGTCGCGCAAAACCACCGAGAATGCGTCGCCATCCTGGTACGACCGAACCGCGCCATGCGCTCGTTCCCGCATGTATTTGGTCACGTCTTGAAATGTAGCGATCCACAACGAAGCTTCCTTGGACTGCGCGTATTCAAGGTATTCTCTGATTTCCTCGTGTGTCTTGGGCTCCCAACCGATGCCATCGACCCCGTGCGAAACGAAAACCAACCAGATGTTGTTGTGGGTAGCCGCCGTATCCACCCATGACTTGATCAGTTTCATTGGCGTATTCGTTAGCACCCCTCGCTGCCAGCGGACGTACTCTTTTTTTGAGAGGGTGGGGTCTGTAGTATTTGCGCGGTCGAGGTCTTCCACGAAGGAATCCGGCATGCGATTGCGCGCGGCTTGAAAACGTTGCAGCGCAAAGGCGACGGCACGAGAGTCCTCGGTGCCATAAGGACATTCAACCGAAAATGTGTGCTTAAAACCGAGATGGTCGAAGAGCTCTAACCGGCTCTTCTCCAATTCATAGACCAGGTTGGCGTCATCAAGGACCGCCACGCGCGGATGGGTAACCGTATGGCTCGCAAATTCATAACCGTGCTTGGACAGGACGTCCAACTCTTCCCAGGTAATGTCACCCTCCTGATTTGTGGAAGCTTCGTCCGCGGCCACTGGTTTGAACCTTCCTTGACGCACCTTCGCATACGCATCGTCGATAATCCTGTACGCTTTGGCAAAGTTCTTTTCCTCATCGTATGTTTCGCCTGCCCGTGTCTCGTAATCGATGGTCCCTTGATAGCCAAGAAAAGCTAGCGCTGAGGCCCGCTCGAAAAAGTTACCTTTGTCGGTTGGTACGGTGGCCGTCTCTTCAATGATCGCCGTCGTAGGTCTCCCGATGAACGCACCACGGTACTGCGAACCTGGAATCTGGCCGGTAACTATGAAGAAAGTGGCGGGAAATCCAAAGCTGTCCATGATGGGAACCGCCACCCTGAATTGATTGATACTTCCATCATCGTACGTCAAGGAGACCGCCCCGTTTTTGCCGTATCGCCACTTTGCGATTTCCGTCTGTCCCACTTGACCAGACGAAGGACGTACGGAACAGAGCATCAGCCCGCCGATAGCGAGACAGCGTAACCAATTGTTGTATGTCATCTCGGCCCTCATGTTGCCATCATAAATGCACTAATTTCGCTTGATGGAAGTGTAGTCGGCTACTCGGAAGTTGTTCTCGGTCGAATCCGAGCACGGCGTCGCGGAGAGGCTTGGGACAGAATGGGCTTGATCAATGCGCCTTCAGCGATGCCGGCCAGTTCGTTATGAGTGTCAGCGGTGAGGAGCGGTCGGCGGGCAGGGAGTTGATGAGGAAATTCCCATCCGCCGCGACCGCGTATTGAAATAAATCGAAGGCCGGGGCAACAATTCGAGTTTGAAAAAGCAGGCGCGGAGTTCCCGCGACGCCCGTCTGGGGATCAAAATTCGCCGCCATCAGCTTCCGCTCCAACGTCACGAAGAAGATCTGGCGACCATCGTGACTCCATCGCGGCTGGCAGCCATCGTTCGAGATAGGAATGCGAGCGCCAGGGCCTGGGAAAGGCTGGACGAAGATGCCGCAGAAGGCTACCCATTTACCGTTGGGCGCGATCTGGGCTTCGGCGCTCCAAGAGGAAGTGATATCGAAGGTTCGGCGATCGGTCAGGGAATATGCCTTCAGCGTCGGCAAACCCTTTGCGAAGTCCATGAGCGCGAGAAAGCCGTCTCTGGACCAGTCATTGACGATCCATCGGCCTCCCCGCAAGAGTTCACGAGGAGCGCTGGAACCTTCCGCTGAGACCTGATAAATCACGGTGTCACTGCCACGCTTTCCAAAGGTGTAGACAATCCACTTGCCGTCGGGTGACCAGATGGGCATTTCACCAACTCCACCGTCGGTCAGACGCGTGCTGATGCCACGGCGGAGGTCGTAAACGCGAATCACATATTTTCCGTTGTGCTCGTCGTCGGAAGCAACGGCCAGGAAACGACCGTCAGGTGAGAGACCAGGGTCCTTGTAGCCCGCTTCTGCGATCCGACCTAATTCCTTGCCGCTCGGGCTAAACCACACCAAGCGCGACGAGGAGTCAAATGTGGATTGAAACGCCAGCGCTCCAGTGTCAGAAGCTGAAAACCCAGCTTTGAAGAACGTCCCGTCTTTCTCAATTTCCTGACTCGCAATCGGCACGGCTGTGCCTGTGGTTCGAAGGCGGACTGGATCAAAGGGTTGGGCCAGTAAGTTCCGATCATATACGTAAAGCAAGTGTCCTGAGGCGTACGACACGTTTCCTGCGACGTCAGGTAAAATCAGCTTGGAGCTGTCTGAATCGAGAGACGCCGCATAGATTCCGCTTTGTTGCGATTCGCTTGGACTCAGCAAAGCGCGGTAATAAAGGAAGTGATTTCCGTCGGGAAGAAAGACGGGCCAGAGGTGAGCCTCTTGCCAAATCTCTCCCGGGATCTTCGTCGCACGGACGGGCGTTCCGCCCATATCGGGGACTCGCATCAAGGGGCCAAATATATTCGGAGCGAACACGACCGTGCCGTTCTGGCTCCAGGTGCCTCCGCGGCCTGCGAGGGCCGGACAGAGAACGCGCACCACCCCGTCGGCAATGTCCACTGTCTTCGCATAGCCAACTGCTCCGGCTGTGCTGGCAGTGCTGGCAAAGAATCCGATTCGGTGGCTGTCAGGAGACCAGAAGGGGTATTTGGCGCCCTCAGTGCCGTTTAATTGCTGGGCGTTGGCTGATGAAAGGCTGCGCACCCATAACGTGTCCGTGCCGTCTGAACCAAGCGCCACGAAGGCCAAGCGTTCGCCGTCGGGCGAAACGGCGAAGTTGTAGGGCTCAAAGGCCACGCCCGCAGGCGGCATCAGTGAGGAGCGAATTGCGGGCTCTGGTCGCGATGGCCTCAAATAGAGAATCGCGGCTAGTGCGATTGCCAGGAGCAGGGAAAGCGCGGTGACGCTCCAGGCGGTGACACGAGAGGCTCTTCGAAGTGGGGCTGTCGCGGGAAGTATCGCAGAGGGCTGCGAGCCAGCTTCCGCCACCCAGGCAAGTTGCAAAGAGAGGTCATGGGCGCTCTGGATGCGCTCGTCGGCATCTTTAGCGAGGCAGGTTCTGACGATGCGGTCAAGCGCCGCGGGCATCATGGGATTAAGGCTTGAAATCGGCGGCGGCTGGTGCTCCATTACAGCCGCGACAACGCTCGCCGTGGTCCTCCCTTCGAAAGCTTTCTTCCCCGTGGCCGATTCGTAGAGAACTGCTCCAAATGCAAAGATGTCGGAACGAGCGTCGGTTTCCTTACCTTCCACCTGCTCTGGAGACATATACTGGACTGTTCCGACGATCGTCCCTTCCGTTGTCAACGGTGCGGACTGAGTGGCAAGCAAGCCCTGCGCCGGGTCCGAGACAATAACGCACTTGGCCAGACCGAAATCCAGCAGTTTAGCGCCTGACTTGGTCAGGAATATATTGGCCGGTTTCAAATCGCGGTGAATTACACCTTGCCGATGCGCCTTGTCGAGTGCGTCGGCGACCTGGCATGCGAGCCTCAGCAGTTGCTCGAGCGAAAGCGCGCTCTTCTGGAGGCGCGACGCCAGCGTCTCTCCTTCCAAGTACTCCATAACCAGGAAGTCGGTCGCGCCTTGGCGGCCCACATCGTAGAGCGTGCAGATGTTGGGATGGTTCAGCGCCGAAATGGCTTTGGCTTCGCGCTCAAAACGGAGGCGCTTGGCCGGGTCAGAGGCAAGATCAGCGGGCAAGACTTTGATGGCGACGGAACGGTCCAGACGCGTGTCGGTGGCAAGATAGACTTCCCCCATTCCGCCCGCGCCTATCGATGCGTGGATCTCATAGGGTCCTAGCTTGGAACCTGACGTCAAGGCCATTCGATTTGCGGCATTATATGGGAGTTAGGCCCCAAGTGTACTGGATTCGTCGGCGGCAAACTTCCTTACCAAGTTCAACGTTAACAGCTCCCGCGCGGTAAACCAGGCATCTGGGAAAGTTGACGCCGGCGTCGATTACTGTTGCCACCTATCTCAACCTGAGATGGTTAGTGATAATCCTGTTATCGACAGTTATCTGAGAGTCTATGTCCGGTTACCGCGATTATCAGGCCTGAACGTTTCCGAGTACGTTGTGATCCAGGGCAATTTTCTTACGCCACCTTGATCGCAGACCGCGAACACAACTCTTATTCTATCGGTGCGCGAACCCGGCGATAAGGCTTCGGTGGGTGTTTCGGATTTGAGGCGCCAAGCGATGGATCCAGTTTCTTTGCCTACGACGCGAGGGGATCACCTCGGCTGTGGACAAAGCGCTCTCGTTGATTTTTTATCAGTTGCGGCAGTTGCCGAAAAAGAGTACTTTACCCCGCAGCGAGACGTTCTTCCGTAATCCCGTTTGCTTCGCATCCCAGCCTAAACAACAACCTCGAACTACCGAAGATGCATCTGCGGAGGAGAATCTATATGAATCGAATTCTGATTGGCTGCGGAATGGTGCTGACCATCGCTCTTACCGCCGTCCTCGTCGGATTCGCTAGCAACAACGGCGTGAGGACGGACGCGGAGATTAGCGCGATGATTAGCAGAATAGACCCGTCTCAGATTCGAAATACAGTCAACACGCTCGCCAATACCTTCACTCACCAATCGTGCTCAGACTCGCCTGCACCGGGACAAGGCGTGACTGCCGCCCGCGAATTTATTTTCAGCAAATACAGCGCAATCCCGGGTCTTCAGGTGGTCCGAGATCCCTTTGTTCACCCATCTTGCCCGACCGCCCCCACATTCAACGTGATCGCATGGAAGCTTGGCGAGAAACATCCGGAGCGCTTGGTGATCGTTGGCGGCCACTACGATTCGCGCACCATCGATGTGTTCGACTCGACTAGCTTCGCCCCTGCCGGCAACGACGCGGGCGCGCAAACCGGCGTGGTTCTGGAAGTCGCCCGCGTCCTTGGCCAAGGCAGATTTGACAACACCGTCGTTTTCATGTCCTTCTCCGGCGAGGAACAGGGACTTTTCGGCTCTGCCTCCATCGCCGCAAACCTGACAAAGTATTTCACCAACCCGCAAGTCGTCGCCATGCTCAACACGGACATTCCGGGTGGAAACAACGAGGTTAATACCGGGGATGACTTCTTTCACTTCCGCCTTTACTCCCCCGGCATTCCCCGCGAGCAATTCGCTAATGATCCGGACGGCACAACCGACAATACCTCGCCCTCTCGTGGCTTGATGCGGTACGTGGCCACTTGGGGAGGCGTATACGTGCCTTCGATGACCCCAAAGATCGAGCTGCGCCAGGATCGCCCCGGCCGCGGCAGCGACCACATCTCCTTCATCAATAACGGCGATCCCGCGGTCCGCATCATGGAGACTCACGAGTGCTCGCCTTCCCCGCCGGACAATAGCTGCGGCCTGCTCCCACTGCCGCTGAACGGTTGCCCGACTCCGGCCAATATTCCGGACCACTGCAAGAGCTTCCTGACGGCGGATCAACATACGCCGTTTGATCTGCCCCAGTTCGTCACGCCAAGCTATGCGGCGCGCATCGCACAATTAATCGCGGCCAGCGCTGCCAGTCTTGCGCGCGCTCCCATCGCCCCGCTCAATTTCAATGCGGTCGGCGATGCGCTAAAGGGCGTGAACATTCGCTTTCAACGGCCGCCCGGAGACCAACCGCAGCACTTCATCGCAGCCGCACGCCCGGTGACCGAGAACTTCTATCACCAGCGGGTCAATCTGGGTCCCGATAATGGTAATCGCGTCATCAGTCCGGAGACACTCGGCATCACTCCTGGCGACGCATTTTTTGTCTCCGTCGCCTCGGTAGATGAAGCTGGTCACGAATCACTGTTCGCCTTCCCTGAGGTGCGCTGCGATTCAGCGGGCTGCGCTATCCCGGCCGGTGTCCAGGCCGCGATGGCGCCCGCAGCAAAGGCTGAGAAAGCGGTCTTCAAGGACGTCGACGACGAATAGCACGGCCGAACGGGAGAAGGCGCCCCTTCTCCCGTTCTTTCTCATTTCGCAACAGATAATTGGGTTCTCCGATCATCGGCAGCCACCTCAACAGGACCGCCACAGGCTCGCGCCCGGATAACTGTTGATAAATCCTCTCTCTAACAATGTCGGCTGAGTCAAGGACTGTTTGGACGTGGTTCTGCCTGCGCTCCGAAGAGCGCGCTAATTGATTCTGTTGA
>Ga0307479_10000593_pt1 | contig 32432 bp, 41 predicted proteins | sample atmos_gasesECM4C_FD_203743 | JGI IMG/M metagenome (GOLD analysis project Ga0307479, IMG submission 203743) | Hardwood forest soil microbial communities from Morgan-Monroe State Forest, Indiana, United States - atmos_gasesECM4C_515 | ecosystem: Environmental > Terrestrial > Soil > Temperate...
ATGGAGTGAAACTGGCCGACTCCTTCGCATCCCTTGCTTTGCCGCATCTGGATTGGCTCGCCGCCATTTTTTGCCCGTTTTGGGGGGCGAAAATCGCTCAATCTAGGTGAAAGTCAGCGCCCCCGTTACCGTCGTCGCGCCGGGGCCAAGTTGCATTCGCTCTCTGGGCGAGTGGTTCATTGAAAGATTTACAAAGGGTTCATCTGCTGGAATTCCGAGGTGGTTGCATTCGCTCTTTGAGCGAGTGGTTCATTGAAAGGAAATTGGATTCACCCCCTTCTGGTTCGCAGTGAATGTTGCATTCGCTCTTTGAGCGAGTGGTTCATTGAAAGCTTCGATGATGCGCTGGACGAGCTTGGAATCGCTATGTTGCATTCGCTCTTTGAGCGAGTGGTTCATTGAAAGAGAATCGCGTAGTCAGTGTTCGCTATTAGGTTGTCTGTTGCATTCGCTCTTTGAGCGAGTGGTTCATTGAAAGAGCGTATCCTTGAGTCCGACGGCGGTAGCCTTGGGCGTTGCATTCGCTCTTTGAGCGAGTGGTTCATTGAAAGCAGGAAAACTTCAACGTGGTGATTGATCCCACGCAGGTTGCATTCGCTCTTTGAGCGAGTGGTTCATTGAAAGCAGTGGATCTCGCAGTATGAGCAGCCTGGCGTATCGTTGCATTCGCTCTTTGAGCGAGTGGTTCATTGAAAGGTGGGATCAAGGCGATTAGCGTGTGCGGAAAACCATCACTTGACCATACGGGTGACCATGGGAATTCGTAAGAAGCATACGTTCCGTACCATTCATCAAGAATCAGTGGGTCTTTCTTTTCTCTCGCCTTCTGGCGGACGTGCTCCCCTTCTGCATCCAGCTTTTTCTCTTTGCGATCAAGCTTGTAGAGCGGCCACTGCAGGCACGTCTCGTGAATCACCGTGCCATCCCGCAGGATCAGGAGTTGTATGCCGAAGCATTTCGGATTTCCGCTCCAGGGTCTTTTCTTCACGTTCCTGCAACTTGACGATGTTCATGTTCCCCTCCTGTCGGGCGTAGGTGTATACAACGGTAAAGGTCGATTAAGTACACTGAATTAAATTGACATGTTCTAATCAAGGGCACATGGTTGACGGCGTCCAGCCCCCACAGGACCGGGCCACATTCAGGGGTGAGCCAGTTCCCGCCAGAAGGAGTCCTCCATGCATAAACGATTGCCTTACCATCTCATTCTTTTTCTGGCGGTGCTCTGTATTGTCCCGGTCCCGGCACTGCCGCAGGTCAAAGGACTCACGGTGTCGCACACCTACGATCAGGCGAACAACAAGATTACGCTTCATGTTGTGAACACGAGTGGGAAAGACGTAACCGCTTACAACATCAAGATCAAGGAAACCTACCCGACCGGCATCAACGAGCACGAGTACTTGACGGACACTCTCGGAATAATGCTCAACATCCAAGAGTACGCGGGAACCTCTAAAGGCGACGAGTTTCGCAAACAATTCGGTAACGGAACGTTGCAAGCAGGCGCAAGCCGCGACGAACTGCAGTTTGTCCGACCAGGGCTAACGAACTACGAGACGACGGTAGACACCGTAATCTACGCTGACAAGACAGCGGAGACCACGAATAAAGAAGCGTTGGATCGTGCTTTGGGCCGTAGGAAATCCGAGGCTTCGACGTTACAGGCAACCAACGACATCATCAAAAAAGCACTCCAGAATACCCAGGACCCTACTCCCAATGAAACAGCCGCAAAAGAAATCGAGCAGGTTCAGCGGAGTTGGGAGGCGAAGTATCGCCACAACCCTCCGGACCTCAACGTTGGAACGCTGAATGGCGTCATGCTCGAACTACGAAACGCTTCGAACGAGACCGGTTTGTTCACGAGCATGCACGCTTACCTCAATGATTATGTCACGAAGAAAACTCAGCGTGCAGGTGTGTTGCTTGAGCATGCTGCGCCGAAACTAGGAGGTGCTCAGTGAGATTCCTCCTCGCAGTCGGTTTTCTTGTAGTTCTGTCTTCGGTGTGTCAAGCACAAAACCCCTCGGCGAATTGCAGCTATGGCTACTGGACCCTGACCGGTGCTCCGTACAATCAAGCTGCATGTGCCGATCCACCGGTCAACAACATTACTGAGACGGATTATTACCACGAGGAATGCAGAGCGTTGTCCGGGAATTCTGCCGGATACGCGCCTGCTTCAGATTATCAGACCATGGACTCCCAGGTTACCGGAAGCGGACAGAATTGGTGTAGCGGCTTCCCGTCTTACCTCACCGCGACCTGCAAACCGTACATGCATTTTTACGAGACGGACGGAGGGTATTCGGGAACCGACAACTACGCGAACCGCTTCTACAATGACGCCTATGACATGATTGTTGCACACACTGCGTCTAGTAATCAGTGCGGTCAGAGTGGGGGCTTTCACGAGGACTTCAAGCAATGCACGACGCTGACTTGCTCGTCAGGATGCCCCAATCCCACGACCGGCCCTCCGTATTGTGGAGCCGGAAACTCCGCTGTATGGAACACAAGCTCGTGCTCGTGGGTATGTGTACCAACTGGCCAGTCGCCAGTTGTCGTTGACGTGTCCGGGAACGGCTTCCAATTAACCTCAGCAGCGAATGGCGTGAAATTCGACATGGCCGGAACCGGACCCGTGCAAATGGGCTGGACCGCACCGGGTGCAATGAACGCTTTCTTGTGCCTGCCCGATGCCGGTGGAGGATGTGATAACGGCAAGAACCTCTTCGGCAACTTCACACCGCAACCTCGGTCCTCAACCCCTAACGGGTTCCTGGCACTCGCTGTCTACGATAGCAACGGAGACGGCGTGATCGATTCCCGTGATGCCATCTTCCCGTCACTACGTCTCTGGATCGACACCAACCATGATGGCATATCGCAGCCAAATGAGTTGTACACCCTGCCAGCACTCGGCGTTCAGTCCATCAGCTTGAATTACAAACTGGACGAACGCCAGGACCAGTATGGCAATCGCTTCCGGTACAGGGCACAGGTCAGCAGCACATCAGGTGCCCACTTTGCGTATGATGTTTTCTTTGTCACGCAAACCAATTCGGCATCAACCAAACAGTCAAGTTGCCCCGTGCCAAAAGGAACCCTGCTACCAGCGAGCAAAACAGGCGGCTTCAGGTAACCGCCCGGGTTCTTGGGCAGCAACGGGCCGGAGACTTGCTCTCCGGCCTTTTTGTTTTCATCGTCTTTCCATGTTCTCCAAAAACTGTACAGATGATGTTGGTCCGTAATCCCCTAGAAAATAATTCAAGATGTCTCTAACCTCACACATGCCGCAACGATAGATGCGGAGGCCCTGGAAGTTCTTCCAGAACCCCCGAGGTCCGCCGCACCTCCGGCAGATTATCGCGTTCGCATCGATCCACACGAAGTTCATTTGTTGATCTTCGCCCATCTCGCCTTCTGTGCGAGTGAAATGCGCCTTCGGGCAGACGCTGACATCGTCCAGCCCTTCTTGCGTCCAGATTTATGCCTCGGACCAGATTTGTTTCCAGCACCGTCTAGGGCGTTGATCGCTGCCGCGAGACTTTCTGCCTGGGCCTGAATGCGGCTATGTTCCTTTTGTAGTGCCTTGATGATGTCCATGATTTTCCCCCTCAGTAAGATTCTACAACAAGAAGACCGGAGCAACATGCCCCGGCCCCCCTCGGTTGCAGGTGAGTGCTTGCCGTTACGCTTATGCGGACCAGGGGGGATTCTTCTTAGGGATCGTATCCAGTCGGAAGAAATCCCATCGCTCCGTCGCCCAAAGAATCAGTAAGGGGATCGCTGCGGCAATCAGACTCACCTTTAGCGACGTCACTAAAGCTGACAACCATAAGAGCCACCATAGCCAATGACCGATCCGTTTAACCCAGGGTCCCAGGACATACCAAAGCATACATGCCTCCAATTGACTCTTCAGGCTAACCAAACCGCAGTCACGGATCACATCATTCAATTTCACGTTTGGCCGGAATCTCCTGAACCTTCAGCGTTGGTTCTTTCGGGAAGCTCCGTCTATGCCGCCTAGCTGAGAGAACTAAGAGACAACCAAATAGAACTGAGAAACGCAGGTCACCGATCAACATACCGACAAAACCAAAAAGGCTGGCAAGTCCGAGACCCTCGTGCCTCCACCATCTGTTGTAGTCAGAAATGAACACTACACCCAGGGCAACCCAACCAATCAGTTCAAGGACAGACATTGTTGTAGGTTTCTCTTTAACCATTATTCCCTGTGTGCTTTTGCAGTTCCGGGGATGCTGCAAACCAAAACTAACAGCAGGATTTTCGTTAGGTTCATGTTGTTCTCCGCAAACTCCGAAACATTGACAGAAAATCGTGCCGACCTGTGCTTGATAGATATGCGTTTCGAAGTAAAGGACGCTTGTAACATTGTCAAGCCATGCGCTACTCCGGTCTACATGTGTGCTCTCACGACTAATGACTGTTTGGACAGCTAATCGGCTCCGCCATCAACATTTCTTGGGCTTTTCTTTTTGGGCTATTTAGCGTAGCTTGTCGCCGGGAGGATTCGAATGAAACTACTCGCAGCATTGCAGAAAGAAGCGCGAACACGCACGAAGGCAAAAGATAGCCTGGAGCGGCAGTTGAATGCAATCAGTGCGGCTGTGAAGGCGTTTGGCAGTACTCTAGCTGCTGAGTCTGCTAATGGCCGTCGTCAAAAGCGTGGTAGAAAGAAGGGCCACAAAATGTCTGCCGCTGGTCGCAAAGCGATTGCAGAGGCGCAACGCCTCCGATGGGCAAAACAGAAAAAGGAAAAAGCAAAACAGGAAAAGTCCTGAGGCAGGCCGAGGCCCATGTTTCTACTCGTTCAAGTTGACTAACGAGAGGCCGACCTATGTCTGATGTGAAAAACAGATTCAATCCAGACTGGCTTACTGGCGTCTTCACGGCAGTCATCGCGTTTATTAGCGTTTTGGCCCTCATATACGCTCACTGGCAACTCAAAGAAGCCCACGAGGAATCCCAAGTTCAACATCTGCTTTCATTGCAACAGCAATACGAGCAAGAGCCGATGGTTACTTATCGCAGGGTATATGCGACACAGAGACTATCTGGCTTTGAAGACCCACCTGAGCGATACAGGCTTCTAGATTTCTTCGAAACAGTGGCACTTTTGGTCAAGCGTGGCTATCTCAGGGATTCGGACGTGTGGGAGACTTTCGCCAATGAAATCTTTCCGCTCTACGCTGACACTAGAGACAAAATTGAGCAAGAGAGAAAGGATGACCCCGCCGAATATTCAAATCTTATCTCGCTCGTGACTCGGCTCGAAGCTATCGAGAGCGAACAGAAAGGAACTCTCGCCAAACCATCGAAACAAGACATTGTGGACTACTGGAAGGACGAAGCCGCAGTTGGCGTAGGTACGCCCACGGCGCATCACAAAGCGAAAGCACGATGATGCGCCCTCAAGTCCAGCCAGGAACTTGCCGCATTTGCGGATGCACCGAATACAAGCGGTGTCGATACCTGCCACGTCCTGGCGTACCCCCTGGGCAGTCAACCTGTGCTGACGTGCGAATGAGTGGACGCGACCAAGACGATAGCAGACCCTCAGTCCGGCCCCTTCTCTTCCGCCTCCAAATCCCGCATCAACCGTGCAAACGCTTTCTGATATTCGTCGTGATCCTTCCACTTCCGAAAATCACCAATGTGCCGCGTCCGCCGGATATTCGCCGCCCAAGCTTCGTCTGCCTCGATCACGGCGTCATCCAATCGAATCGGGAACAACACGGGCCGCCCCTGCTTGCGCTCCTTCTCGAAGGCCGCCTCGACCTCTGCTTCCACCCACGTGCTCTTCACGGAATCCTTGGAAAGAACCAGCAGCAGCTTGTCGAATAGCCGGATGGCCTCATCGATTTTCGCCCGGAACTTGTCACCGATTTTCAAATCCTCCGTCGCCAGCCACACCCGCGCCCCCTTGCTTTGCAGTTGCGAATGCAGCAAATCCGCAAACTTTTGGTCTTTTGTGGAATAGCTGATGAAGCTCGAATAGTATTCAAAGGCCTCCGGCGTCCCAGCCAGGGACTTCATGTACGCGATGAAGTTCTCCGGCACACCCGCTCCGCGCAGGAAGATCTCCGGAATGTTGCCCTGCGAACGGTAGATCGTGTCAATTCCCACCGTCGATGGGCCGACATGTTTGACCGTCTCAAGCCACTTCGCAACGCTTAAGTCGAGATCGACAACCAAGGTGTACTTCATCACAGAATCCTTCAGGTCCGCCGCGCTGAGGATCGCCCCGCCGAGGTCAGCCTCGCTGAGGTCAGCCCCGCTGAGGTTCGCCCCGCTAAGGTTCGCCTCGATGAGCTTTGCCTCGACTAGGTTCGCCCGGAGGAGGTTCGCCCCGCTGAGGTCGGCCAAGTGAAGGTCCGCCTCGCTGAGGTCCGCCTCGCTGAGGTTCGCCGCGCTGAGGATCGCCCAGCTAAGGTTCGCCTCGCTGAGGTTCGCCCCGCTGAGGTCGGCCAAGTGAAGGTCCGCCTCGCTGAGGTCCGCCTCGCTGAGGTCCGGCCTGGTTTCAGGATTCTGTACCCTCCACCGATTCCAAGCCTCCACGCCCTTCATCAGAATCTCCAGATGCTGTTGGTTCGCCATACACCCACTCCATCCGCAATCGTGCGCCGGATTATAGCCCCAAGCACGTCCCAGGGTCGCCCTTGATGACAGCACAGGCCAGCCCAAGGGAATGCCCGACCGCATGATTTTCCGGGTAATCGCTCATAACCCGCTAGAGTCGAATCCTCTGTACCCGGATGATATTGATTCAGCGACAGTGGCACCGTGGCCTACACTCTTCGGGGTTGCACGTTGGCGGACCTGGGACGCTATGGCGACGTTTACACCTGGGTGTGGAAGACCCTGAAGGGGAACGAGGCCAGCCGCTCAAACTCCGTCCTATTAATGTCCGTTCAGCCCTGGTCGCCTTGGCCAGGGCTTTTTCTTTGGGCAGCATGCCAGCCGTCCGCCATTATTTCTCGTAATGCGGCCAGCCGTCCGCATTATATTGTGTAATGCGGATATCGGCCCGTCCGCATTATATGTTTTTCTTTCGGTCGGCCACGTCACCGGGCAATCTTTTCGCATCAAATATCCATGTAAGGAACGTTGGGTTGTCCTGTTCCCGTTTATCTGTAAGACACAGACTGTCCTCCTTGCATCGTGCAACCAAGCGCACTCTGTTTGGTATCTTAATAGGTGACGGATTAGTGGGTTGCCCTCGGTCGGTCATTTCCCCTCGCGGAATAGCCTGGGTCCGAGGTGCGCCCCGAGGAGTCAAGTGCGTCATCACATCCAAGCAGGTAGGAAAGGCGGACAAAGCCGCAGCGAAAAGAAGCTAGTCGCTGTCCGCGAGAACGGAAAACTTGGCGGACGGCCAAGGTATCCGGTTTCACTGCTCCATACCTTCTCACCTGCTCCTGATGCTGAACTCCTCCAGGTCCACAAAGATGTAGCTCTGCGTCGTGGCGAACAAAAAGGACGCAGACTAGTATTTCGTCCGCTGAACGAGGAAGAACGGTTGGAACATCTCCGGTCAGAGCATTTCATGCACCGGAAAAGATCGGCTCGTGAGTTAGTCCGGTATCTGCGGTCGAATAACATTTGGGCGAAGACGGAGGAAGATTGGGTACAGATGCTGGAAGATCGTCGTCGCGGTGTAAGCGATGTATACCATGTAGAGGTTGACGTTCTGATCCGGGACCGTGATCGGGACCGGGCACTTCGGGCATATCGTGATTGGGATCGGGATCAATCGTTTGCTTAGGTTACTACCCTGCGGCACTATCCCGACACGGGGCATAACCAAAGCAAGTCGGAAACATGAGCGAGGGCGGTAGACGGGGGCGGGGTATAACCAAAGCAACTAACCGCAGCCGGGGATCGGTGCCCAAGATCGACCGGACAACCTGATTGGCTTCGGTAACATCCTACCAAATGCGGGAACATAAAAGTTTCCCTTAGGGAACCTAAAGGTTTCCTGGCACGGCCAACTACGTTGGCGAGGGGTCAAAGCCTTTGTGCCGAATTAAATCCCGGACTTAAATCCGTGGCGTATCAAACCGGATCGGTGTACTCGATCCAGGTTTGATGTTTGACCATTTCGGCTCCCTGACCGGAGCCAGGTGGATTTGTGTGTGTGCAAATCAGGCCACGAAAGTGGAGAGGAGAAATGTGTATGGCTGCTACTAAGCTGAAGAAGTTGGGAATGAAGCGTTACAGTGTCGGCATAAGTCCCGAGCTTGACCTTTCATTCGACATCGAGGTTCAGGCAACGAGTCCCAGGCAGGCTATCAAAGCGGTTCGCAAGTTAGCACGAAAGGAACTGCAAGCGTACTTGCTAGACCTGACTCGAAACCTGGCTCGTTCGAAGTCCCACATCACCAGAGCGGAGTTTCATGCTCATGATATGGACGCAGACATGAACTCGAACTTGCCGTTTTCTGTAGCACAGAACCGGACCTCGGACAATACGCAGTACCACAACATTTAACAATCAGCCGCTCGACGCGGTGTGCGTGCTCTCGAAGCGAACGCGTCAATTCAAATCCGCCATAGGCGGGAAAGAAGGAAAAGAAAATGGCTGATCCTATTGTTCATGCTTGGAGATACCGCAAGAACATGGTGGAAGAGAAGGACGTTGCGAAGTTGTTCAACGCGACGGTGAAGGAAGCACAAGAGAAGTCGAAGGAGAAAGGTGCCGCAGGCGCAGTTGTGTTTGCGATGGCGGGACCCGAGATCGAATTCGCACTAGTGAATGACTACGGCATCAAGGGGTGGAATATCGAGAAGGACACCCGTGTGCTGTTGTCTTTCATGGACCCTGTTGGTGTCGTGGCTATCGGCGCAGGTTCAGACAAAGCACACGGTATCTTCCGGACATTCAAAGGCAAGGAATGGGCGCAGGAACATGCCGCTGCAATCATCGAACAAGCAGACAACTCGTTGCCAATGTACACGATTACGTTGAGCAAGCCCAAGGCTACAGTAAAGAAAGGAAAGAAGGCAGCGTAACCAACATCCGCTCCAGCCGTCGAGCTTGTGACCTGCGGTAGCAGGAGGCGGCATCCAAATCGCTGGCGAGCATAAAAACGCACAATCCACCACAGGTGGAGAAAGAGGAAAAGAAAATGGATCGAGTTGAAAATCAGATCGACGGACAAACCCTCGATTTGTTGAGCAGGATAGCACTGAATGGCAAATTGCTTGTCTACAGTGCTTATCCTTTCGAAGTGAAACGGGATAACAAACTCATGCGTCAAACCGGACTTGTCAACATCAGACGCACACGCGAGTATGGCGACAGTAAGTACGAGTACACTCCGCTTGGAAAGTTGAAAGAACTGACCGAGGAAGTTGAGCGCATTCGCGGTCAGGCGAGCCGGGAATTGCTCCAGCATATTGAGCAACGTCTGACGGGCATTATGCGGACTCCGACATCTGTGTTGTCCGACTCACCCACTGAACAACCAACATCATTCGAAGGAGGGCAGGATCATGTTTCCACAGGAAATTGAGACAACTCTAACTACACTATTCAAACAAATTACTCGCAACGTCGTGGTATTTCTACAAGGCCCTCCGGGTATTGGGAAGACCGCTATCGTGTCTCAAGCGGCGGACAGGGTTGGGAAACAGTTGGTCACGTTTGCGTTGCCAACTTGCGAGAGTGTGGACTTGCGTGGCCTGCCTCAGACCAAGAACGGTAGCACCGTGTGGGCGTCCCCTTTGCCTAAAGATGGTCAAGGCGTGTTGCTGCTAGACGAAGTGTCGAGTGCAGCACCGGATGTACAGGTCTCGGCGCATCACATTGTACACGCGGAACCTGGTAGCGACATGTCGTTGCCTGCCGAATGGCACCTGGTGCTCACCGGAAACCGTGCTACCGACAAAACCCACTACCGTGCGACCAGCGCACCGCTGCGTAACCGTCTGGTGGTTATCAACTGCGAACCGGATGTAACGCAATGGGCTGAGTGGGCAATGGACCACGACATCAATTCTATCGTTACCGGATTCCTCCGTTGGCGACCAGAACTTCTGATTGCTAAGGAAATCCCAGGCGAAGGTGCTTTTCCGTCTCCCCGTTCGTGGGAAGCGACATCGAACATCCTCGGTCTCGGTATGAACGGACCAATCGAGAAGGAAATGATTCTCGGTGCAATCGGTGAAGGCGCAGCCACTGAGTTTGATGCGTATCTCCGGACTGCACGAGAACTACCTGCCATCGAAGCAATTCTGGAATCGCAGACCAAGGCAGTGGTGCCGAAGTCCCCGGCTCAGTTGTACGCATTGTCAACGTCTTTGTCGCAGTACACCCGTGAGCGTAAGAAATCTGCGATGAAGTACGTGTCCAGGATGCCTGCGGAGTTCGCGTTATTGTACGTCATGGATGTTCGACGTGGCGGTAACTACAACATCCGCGAAGACAAAGACATTGGTAAGTGGATTTCAGAACACCAGAAACTCTTCCAGACGGAGATGGCGGCGTAGACATGATTAAACATGAGTTCGTACTAACGGTGAACGGCAAATCCGTCTTCACGAAGGAAGACGTGTCTTACAGGGCGTTCCGAGAGGCACAGAAAGAGTTAGATAACCTTCTCTGGTCCCAATGGCAGAAGATTCGCAACGCACCAAAGGGCAAGAAAGGTTCTATCAACAACATCGATTTGTCGTGGGAATGCACATGGAACGGGAGAGCACCGAAACGTGCGCCAGATGTAATAGCAGCGGAGAAGGCGAGAAGGGCCGCAAAGTACCAGAAGAAACAACAGCAGGAAGCGGAATGGGAGAAGAAAAGGCAACAGGAAATTCTCAACGTCCGGCAGCGTATCAAGCACCAGGTGGACCATGCGTTCGTCAAAGGCAAGTCCGGCACCGAGCCTGTGTCCAAGTACATCACCTGTCAACACTGTGACGCACCAGCAGCTTTCTTGCTTTTGAGTCAGAAGGTTCCTCCGGGAGCCGCTGTGTTGGATGAAGACACAATCACAGGTGCGGTCTGCGCCACTGACAACAAATGGAACGGCGGCAAAGTGAAGATTCCTTGCTCGAAGTTGGAATTCTTCTATGACGGCATTCGCCAGATTGCGATAAAGCGATGAGCACAGCGTCTGACAAAATCGAGCGTTGTTCCGCACAGATGCTGCTCCGTTATCCGTGGTGGGCCAGCTTGTACCTGCATCTGGTTCGCGTGGAAACCGAGTCTGTAGATACGATGGCGGTCGATGGTACGCATTTGTTCTTTAATCCGAAGTTCACGGAGTCGCTGAGTGACAAAGAATGTACTGGCGTACTGATGCACGAGACCGCCCACTGCGCCTTCCTGCACTGCTATCGCAGGAAGTACAGGGAGCCTGAACGATGGAATGTCGCTTGCGATAAATGCGTAAACGCAGTGCTGGTCGCTGCGAATATCGAACTGCCGAAGAACACCGTACCACCGGGTCCGCTTGGGAAGTTGGCCGAGGAATTATACGAGGAAATCACCCCGGAAGAAATGGCTCTGTATACCAAGGATGTCCTGGAAGCAGGTTCGATGGACGTTGCTGGCGATAAAAGCATGTCAGAGAAGGACTGGCGTGACGCTATCGCTAGCTCCTACGGTTTAATGCCGGACTTTATCGCTCGCACCATAGAAGAAGCAACAGCACCACGCAAAGACTGGAAAGAGGAGCTAGCTCGATTCGTCCACCAGACATGCAAATCTGATACTCGCACCTGGACACGCCAGTCACGACGTGTAGAAGGTTTTCCCGGCTGGTCTCGTGAGATTGAGAGCAACATCGTAATTGTGCTCGACACGTCTGGTTCCGTCACCCGTCCGATTCTGAATGCGTTCGCTGCTGAATGCAGAGACATTACATCGTTGAACGGTATCAGTGCTGTCATTATGAGTGCTGACGCAGCGGTACACCAAATCATTCAACCCGGAGAGCCTTTCCCTACCGAATTCAAAGGTGGCGGCGGAACAAACTTCATCCCCGCGTTGAAGGCAGCGGAGAATTACCAGCCAAACTGCATCATCTATTTGACGGATGGCGACGGGGCGTATCCGAAGGGAAGCCAGTATCCGGTGCTGTGGGCGTTGACCAAACCACGCACGGTTCCATTCGGAGAGAAAATTCTATTAGAGGGTATCGAAGATGGCAACTAAGACACCAAGAGTCAAACATCGTGTGAAGGTGATAGTCACAGACGATGAGTACGTCTACCCGTCGTCACGATGGGGTAACAAAGACGGCATCCACGAATTCACCGAGGGTGGTTATGATGATGGAACTGTGTTTCTTTCGTTGAAGGTGCCGAAGAAACTCGGCAAACCCAAGACGTACACCGTCACCGTGGAATACCTCGGTGAGAAGCAGTACAAGCAGACCTACGCACAGCGTGTCAATGCGCACCAGAAGAATCAGGACCGTGTGAGGAAATTTAAGGAGGAACAAGCGAGGCTGGAACTGGAAAAACAAGAGAAAGAACTGATCCAACGTCGTCAGCGCATCATGAACCAGATCGAACTAGCATTCGTGAAAGAAGGCAAGGAAGCTGTGAACTTCGTGACTTGCGACAAATGCGATGCTAAGGCGAAGCTTCTCGGTCTACAGTTCGAGAATCCCGGCAGCAGCGTGATCGTCCCAGAGCAGATTACCGGAGCGTGGTGCGAAGAACACGACAATAAGTACAAGCGTCCTTTCAAGACGAAGGCTGCTATTGCCTGCGGACGACTGGAGTTTTTCTACGATGGGCTGCGTCAGATTTACGTGAAGGCAAGTTGAGTAGGAGTTTGCCTGTGGGTTTCGAACACTGTTATGCCAGCTAAACATTGTCAACAATGTGGTAGACCGTTCCCGCCACGAGGCCCATGTCCGCATTGCCCGGTGGTTGCTCCAGTTGCTGCTACTCCGGTCAATCCGACCAGGACTGCGTCTGCGATACGTGCAGATGAGAACCGTGCGAAAAAGAAATCAGAAAATCCGGGGTTCAATAATCAGGAAGCGAAACGCCGAAAGAAACAACGAGAAGAAAACAAACGTGCTGTTGAACTACGCAAACTGCTGAACATTGACGCTGATAACCTTGGCTTGACTAAGGACTCGAAGATCAGTCTTGGTGACAAGGCACTAATGGTAGGTGAAAACAACCGAGCTAACAACTTCACATTTCATGCTCCAGTTCGTTCACAACTTACTGATGACGAAATTCGTGCGAAGCTGCCACAGGATACAGACGGAAAGATTAAAAGTCTTGAGTTGCTCGATATACCCACGAGTGAAATGTCTATCGATGAAATCGATAAGGTATTCGCTGTGGAGTTTACGGACCTAGGCTGGCTGCGGAAATTGATGTACGGTGAGAATCCAGATGAAACTCCGGAGATACTCAACGCTGCGAGTGGCGTACTTACCAACTTCGGTCCACATATCAGAACCGGAACCGAAGTACAAGGCGGTAGCGGACCTAATTCATATGATAAAGATGCTGATACTTCAAACGAGAACCGAGGGCCGAGGTTTATAAATGTTGTATACCGCCCTTCCAAAGATGTTCAGGCGATGCGTCAAACGATCAAACGCTTCGTTAATTTCGAGCCAGAGCACCCAGGGGTGTGTTTGCTGTGCCAGAAACAAGATATCGGCAAGGGAGTTGACGAGAAACTAGCTGGACGATTCGGAATAGAGTGGGACGAAGACGGGCACTGGCTAGAAGCTGTGTACCGTCATCTGGAGAAGCTTCACCCGAAAGAGTTCCAAGAACTGCAAAAAGAAATCAAGAACGCCCAGGTGGAGAAAACCAGAAAGAGATGTTCGCACGACCATGACGCAATGGCTGCGAGGCATAAAGGTGTAGGCATAAGAAAGGTCTATTGCCGCTGCGGAAAGCTCATCTATAAGCCTCCGAAACAGAAGAAAACCAAGACTGGTCGGACACCAGACTTAGTAGACACCGTGAACGACCTATCTCCTGTCGGCACAACAGCTTAGCAGCCGTTTGTGGCATCAAAAAATCCGTGTATCGATATTGGTGGGCCACCTTAGAAGGATACTCCTCAGTTTCCGGACCTTCCAAGCCTGACCATTTAATCGTGCGTCCATGATTTTCGCGGCGGAGCTTCATCCAATCGGATTGAGCCTGCCGCAGTTTTTGTTGGTCAATTTTTAGGTAACGGAGTTATTTCATGTCAGCAGCACTTTCAGCGGAAGGTCGGATCACTCAAAGTCTGCGGGTGTTGGATTGCAGCGCACGTAACTTCGTTGCGATTGCCAGAAGCCTGGGAGTAGATGTTAATGACGCGAAACTCAGCCGAGCTATGAATGACCTGACGCCGCTTGATCGGGAGACCGGCGACAAGTTGTTAAACACCTTAGATCGTATGCGACAGCTTCAGAGTTTCATCTTCACCGCAACCGATTCCTTTATTACGGTGGACTGGAGCAAGACCGACAAAGTTTCTACTGCTTTAGCTGTTCGACTCCTGGCTGACATTACCAGGGATACCAATGATGTTGACAACGAGCAGGCGCAAAAAGCGGCAGACTACACAGCGCGACAAACAGTTTCACAACAATAAGCAGTTTCCGAATTTCCGTTCGCAGTCGATGGTCAATCCTTCGATCATGAACCAGAGGATTTTATGACCATCGATCTACCCGGCCTGACTCCAGACCAGCAGGCGCATTTGAATGAGGTGTTGAAGATTTGCGAGCTACTAGTTAAAGCTAAGAGCGTTATTATAGATCATCCACAATCGTATTTGTATTGGGTCGGCAAACTAGCTGACGCGCTCAACAAGCTCAAGAATTGAAATTCCTTTGTGGCTTCTTGCTCTGGAGCCACGAGGACGAGGCATCGGGTACTGTCATGCTCGATGCCTCACGAGTTTTAGAAGTGCCCAAATAGTCTTCGGACATCGAAGGGCAGAAAGCATGAAATGAATTTCGAATCCGCAATTGCGGAAAGGTGAATAACATGATCGGATCGATCACATTTTGGGACAGTCGTAAAAAGTACGGATTCATTTCCGTTATCCAACCCGATGGTGTACTCAAACAGTATTTCTTCCACTTCAGCAACTTCAGGGGAAGCCCGATGCTAGGCGGAGTTGTTAGTTTCAAACTCGGTCCTCCAGTTTCTGTCGGCAAGCGAGTTCAGGCAGTCGATATCAAGTATGCGAGTGAAGCTGATGTTCAGTCGAGTGAGAACATCGAAGCTGCGGTTGATGCTGGTACCGATGCGCTCAAGGTAGGTCAGTGATGGCGACTGAAACCTTATTGACCCCGGTAGAGCTAGAGAGGTTGAGTCCAACGGATCGAACTTCGTACTTGGTCGGTTTAAGTCTGGAGGATCGACAAGCAATATACGCTGCAAACCAGACAGCGAAGACTGCAACTCCCGTAGCGAAGTCGGAATCAACGCAGGGTCCGCTAACTAGACCACAAGCAATCCAGCTTGTTAAACAGTGGGTAGCACAAGACGATCAATATGGTGATCCAACACCGTTTGAAGAGTTTCTGGAAAAACTTCTAGACGTTGCTGACACAACGGAGTCTGAAATTCCGACTTCCGAGTTGAAGGAGATTGTTGCACAGCATGCTCCGAATGCTCCGCATCGAACGCAGGAATCGGTGAAGCTGCAATCCGGATCGATGAAGCAATCGAAAGGCGGATCGTATCCACCAGAGCTTGAGCCGTTGATTAAGTCCGGAATCGCGGAGTTGAATAATACTGCTCCCGGTGGTGTGGTACTCAATCGATGCATAAAGTGTGGGGAGTTCAAGACCAAATGCTGTGGCACGATAGAGTATGTCACAGCAGTCAGAGACGATGATAACACTCTGACCAAGTTTGGAAGACAGGCTCTCACGTTAGAGTCGATTCCTCCGCCTAAGCCTCCGAAGACCAGTGAAGAACTAAAGAAAGACAAGCTCCAGCGTGCGACTACACAAGCATGGTGGATGGAATACCGTGGTACAAATCAACTCGAAGGGAATACGAACTTGAGGATGTACATTGAGAACTTCTTACCTGAAGGCGTCACGCTAATCTGTGGCCTCCCGAAGGAAGGTAAAAGCTTCCTCGCATTAGCTATCGCCAAAGCATTGACCAGTGGTCAGCCGCTATTCGGGAAACTTGGCTACGAGGTTCCGGAAGCTGTTCCGGTATTGTACCTGGCAGCAGAATCCGGTGATAGTGGCCTGAAGATGCGTTGCGAGAAATTCGACATCACTAACGACAAGACTATGTTCCTTGCAAGGACCTTGTCCATGGGGCCGATGATTAAGTTGGATGACGAGAACCTCGCAGAACTTATCAGGACACTCAAACCAGTTATCATCCTCGAAACCTTGATTAGGTTCAACGATGGTAAGGACGAGGACAGCGCGACCGAAAACAGGAAACTAGCCGAGAGCTTGTTCAGGTTGATCGGATTAGGTGCTCGTGCCGTGGTAGCGATTCATCACAGCAGGAAGGACCTGGATAAGAAGAACCCATCTAAGGAGTCTGCCGCTCGTGGTTCCGGCGACGTTCTAGCCATGGCTGATGTAGTGTGGTTGGTCATGCAGGATGCTAGCTTGCACCAGGGTGGAGCCGGACCTAATGAGGTGGATATCCAGGGTTGGGGTAGAGACTTTAACCCGACACCGTTCCGACTAGCTTTGACCAGGAAGGCCAAGCCGGAGGATACCAGGTTGTTCACGCCGGGGATCGTTAGCCATATCGATACCATGGGTAACCTATGGTGGGTTGGTAAGGGCCGGAAGGCTAGGAAGCTGGAGTTCCAGGAACACCTGGAGAAGCTGATAACCGAGAATCCAGGGATATCCCTTGAGGAGCTTATCGAGAGAACCGGCCAGTCCGAGTGGAATGTCCGGAAGACCTTAAAGCAACTTGGGTATGCTCGTGAGAAGGGTGATGCGGTCGTGACTAAGTGGCTGAAGAAATCCGACTAGGATTTCGATTGAGAATCGATTGAGAATCGATAGCAGTTCTCAATCGATGTCCTGGCTGGGTTTCGATTGAGAATCGATTGAGAGCTTTTCCGGTAAGTCGTTATGCATCTATCGACTGAGAGCTTTTTGTTGACGATTGTGAGTTCTCAACCGACTTTGTATCTGATTTCGATTGAGAGAATGGGTTTCCCTAGAAGGGAACCCTTCTCAACCGATCAGAAGTGAGAGTAAGCAAAATGATGAGAGAAAGAGCAAAGAGGTTTGGTGACAGGATTCTTTGGGAAATTCGTGAGGCGACGATTTGGGCGGGATTTGGGTTTGACGCTCCCTCGAAATGGGTTATCGAAACGTGAATGGTGCCGGAATCGTAACAGCGTGTATCCCGGCGCATGCTTGTCAACGATTTTTCAACGATCACTTTCTTTCTGTCTCGACAGAAATGTCAGAAATCCGAAATGGTTAACACCGTTAACCTGGCGACTTCGACGGCAAACTAAGTCCAACGCTGTCAACGCTGGAGATACCCTGGGAAGCACACAGGACGGCGGAGGCGCACGCAGGGGACGCATCGATCCCGCAGCAGAAGCTCCTGAGCGATCCGCAAGCGAGGAGTTCACCGGCAGGGATTTCCGGGTTGCTCAAGAACTATTCGTTCTTGCGGTCCGCGTTTATGTGCCTTCGAATGAATGAGTTAACGGATTACTCGACAGGAGTGTTTCTACTTTGTCCCTAATGAGCTGCAATGTAGGGCAAGTCCGCAACCCGCAATAAAACCGGTGCAACGAACTGTCGAGCCGGGAAGGTCCGCAACGAAAACGGAAAACCGAAGACCGATCTGCTTTCTTTTCAAATGGTTAGCGGAAAAACGTTGATCGTAGTACTCGTGGTACTTTTGGCCTACCCCGGTAGTACTATACCCCGTAAACGCCCCAGGCCGGTCTTCGCTGTCGGCAACGATGGCGACGGTACAACGCTGATTTCAAGGATGTTACAGGTAATTCGGCAAAACGACAAAAGGGACGTTACCTCCTCGAAAACAGGGCCGGGAGGGGTTGACCAGGGAAGCCAAAACAATTCGGGTCCTTCTGGTTCCACCGGGAGCCATCCGGACAGGAAATGGTACCAAAGAAAGACCGGTAACACAGAAGTAATGCAGCCCCATCCGCATTATAGAAAATAAGGCGGACAAGGAAATTAAAACCATGGACGAACAGAACGAAATCCAGGACCCGCAGGACCAGCCAGAAGGAGCGAGCGACCTACAGTCGGGCGCTACCTCTGTGGAGTCGGAAGAGGTAGCTGTCGCGGCAGGGGCCACAGCCACTACACAGGGGGAACACCCCGGTGCGTTACCCGAATCGGGGAACGCTACCTCGGAGGATGCCCCCGAGCCTCCCACGACGCCGCAGGAGAACGTAGGCGCGACTCGCGCCCACATGCCAGAAGACGCCGCTGCCACGACGCCGCAGGGTGCGAAGAAAGGCTACACCAGGAAACCCTGGGTCAAGCCCGAAATCTCCGAGGCGAGAAGCCGAGCAGCTAGGGCGAGTCAAGAAGCATACAAGCGAAACAAAACCGTTGGGCCTGCCGTGCTGCTTGCAAGGCACCGCCACGAAGAGAAAGAACTACAGGAATGGATTGAGGAACTTCGCCAGCATATAGCACAACACCCCGAGATATACCGTACTCCGAATTTCGATGCCTGGACGTTCCTTGCTTACGGCCACGACATACTATCGGCAGCCATTTGGAATCGAAAGTCGATTGACCATGTCGATCCGAGTAATCAGGATTTGTTTCTCTGGGACGACAACCAGCTTCCGGAAGAGGAACAGCAGTACATCCATTTTTATCTCGCAGAGGCCGCAGGTCAGATGTGTGGTCTCGGAAGACAGGTTCATTTAACGGAACCCCTGGTCAAGTTCTTGGTCAAAGTGTTGAACACCGTGAAGAGGGATTACTTCCAAAAGAACCCCGAGGGTAAGTTCACACGAGAAGAGGTTGCAGATTGCCTCCAGGAACTGGACCTACGCAAACAAGGCGTCGATACTTTCGATCCATGGCCAGAGCATCCGAGGAAGAAGTTAGGTTGGGAACTTGACCTATCGATATTTCCTCCGGACCTGAAAGAAGCGTATTTGAAGTTCGCAACGGATCGGACTCCGTTAACAGTTATGCAGCAACGCGAGTACATGGAGATTTGTCTCCAGCAACCGGACTTGCCGGACTACATGAGGAAGGACTACGAAGACTTCCTACGCACGCCGCGAACAGAACCGAAAGAAGAAAGACACGACGATCCGATGACAAAGCAGCTTTCAGCTTCATACGTTCCTCCGGCAACCGTCGATTATTCGGACCTGCCCCAGGACGCACTGGGTTACTTGAGGAATGGACGAAGATAAGTTTCGCAACCTTTGACAAGTTGCGATATTAGCGGCTGGTCCTCCGGTGGGGCAAGATAACTCCGACTTTAGGCGTACTGGAGTACGGCTTATCACTGTTATTGCTCTCTGAGTAATAGCTGAACCATCGATCAGCCGCTTTAAAACAAGGAAACACTTATGAAGAGATTTTGGTGTCGCATATGCGAAACATGGTTCGACGCAACTGAGGTTGAAAACGCTGTCGATCTTGGTGGATCAGGTCGTCAGGTATATAGACTCTATCGATTCCCGGATCAATCAGTTCATGATTTGCGAGCGAAGATAGTTCCGGACCTGCCGCCTCCAGCACTGGAGGAGACAACCCCGTCCCCGGTCTCGGAACCGCAGCCGGAAATCATAGCGTCTCCCGATTCGGGAAACGCCCAGGAAGTGAAGGCTCCAGTGAAATTGGTAGGTAACGGAGCTAGGGATTTAGCGGAGCAACTAAGACGAGCATGGGCCAATCAGAAAGAACCTGACTGGCAGAAAGATTCAGATTCACAGGAAGAATTTAGGTAGTAATAAAGGAAACACAAAATGGATAAACAGACTTTGATCGAGCAGCTACTGCCGGTGTACATCAAAACATACTCACGTTTTACACCTGATGAAATCCGTGCGAAGCTGCAAAATATCGGCACCAATCATCTTCAGACCATATACGATGAGCAGGTTCAGTCCGGGAATATTAAGCCTCTGCAGAACGCCCCGGTACCGGATGCTGCGAAACAAGAAAGAGAACGTCTGCAACGGGAATACCTGGAGCACGAGAAGCAACAGCTCTTGGAGCAGGTGAAACAACTTCAGGCGGGACTTATCACCGATGCGTTGTTCAGGCCGCATGCAATATTCCCCGACAAGGTGTTGGTAGACACACAGGCAACTAGGCAGCAGTTGGTAAGTCTCATAAACCCAGGTGAGGAGATTCGTAACCCAGTAGCATGGCTTAAAAAGGTTCTCAGCGACTCACCGCAATTGGTTCAAACCCTGCCATTCGAGGATTACGTTTACGTCTCTCCTGCGGAGAGGAAGCAACAGGACCAGGAAGCCCTTGCTTACGACAAACAGGTTTTCCATGAATTCTGCCGGGACACAGAAAAATGTGCCGAGCGTGACAGCAACTTCAACGTTTGTCGAAGCGTACTTGGCAGTCCTCTCGGTAGACACGCCCTGGACACAGGAGTTGTTCTTCTGCCAGAAGGTGTTTTTCTAATCGGAGACGACGGCCAGACTCACAAGCTTGTCTCTGCTTCGACAACAGACCAACAGAATTGGGCGAAGGAACGATCCGACTTAGATCGGGCAAACTTGAAGCGCATGAGTCGGGAGAATGATTTCGCTGGTCTACGTGAGCATGACCGAAGACGAAGAGAACTTCATGGTCAAGATGAGGCGCAGCTACATCTACAGTATTCGCTTCTCAAGACGTATGGAGAACGAGAATCCACGATGCCAGAACTCCCGGCCACCTGGAACGGACAGCCGTTGACGAGAGAGTTCCTCTGGAAGGCGAAGCCTGATGTGTTACGTGAAATAATGCGTAAGCATGGCCGATGTCAGATGGACGCTAGATTGTTCCAGCTTCCGGCAGACTTCTTTACCAACTACGCAAGCAAGCTTCGAGATATCGAAGAACGCCTAGGCTACAAGCGAGCCGACTTCACGAGGCCAGAGTTGCTTGCCGAGACTTTGAATCAAAATAGGAATCGATAAGGAGAACCGCAATGGATATAAGACCAACCACACCCGAGGAATACCAAATCTTCGGAGAGTTTTGCCTAGAGAAAGGCATCGATATCAACCCTGGACAGGCTGGACTGAATAACGGAACCAGATTCGGTGATGAGCTTGTCAAGCGAAACCAGCGTATCACCAGGGAAAACCTTGAAGTCATTTATAAGGACATCCAGACAACCCTAGTGCATCTGGACCCTGTCAAGGCTGAATATGATCGTTTAGCTGCTTACTTTACGGACGCCGAGCGTGATGCTATTGCTGCGTTTCTAAACCAGCAGGGTCTAGATATCGGGGATCACCTTCTTTCTAACTGGAACGTAGTAGCTAAGTTCCTGATCGAGAACAAGACAGCATCTACGCGATATGTGGACGAGAACACCAAGACATTTAAAACATACTCAGGTAAAGCGTTACCTGTGACTCCTGAAAACCTAAAGTACGCCTTGGCCAGCATTCAGCGTAGTCCGCAAGGCCAGCATCTTAGTTGGAAGCAGCAGCAACCAAGACGAAGGTTCGATGCAGAAGCTGCTAAGAGGGAATACGAAGCTAAGAAGGGTACCGTTGAACGACAAGAAGGACCATACTTCGATCCAGCTTCCGGCACAATGATTAGGCCACTCACCGGACACGTGAAGCAGTGGCGCGACGGGAATCATACTGATGTAACGAAGATTGAACCGGAACCACAGGATGTAGACAAGCTGTATGACCGTAAGCTTGCAGAGTTAATCAACGCGGTCGAGTCAAATCTAATACGCGACGAGTGCCGACAGTACGCCAGGAAGGTACGATTCGCTAGTTCCAGTGCGAGAGAAGCATTCGAAGAAGTTAATTCATGGCTGGAACGTCGCCTTCATGATCGACGTGTTTCCGGCTACATGGGATAAAGGGAGAATGTTATGGAAAAGCGAGTAGGTGACATAGTTGTAGGAACAGCACAAGCGGATGGCAAAAGCTACGTTTGTCTTCTAGTCGAAACAGATTTCACAACAACGAATCGTGGAACCGGTCAGCTAGAGACCTACGATGTAGGAGTTTGTCTTACTGGGCAGTATCTCGGAAATAAGATTCGATTGGATTACCTTCGCGTAGTCCTGACTTCTTCCGAGGTAATCAAAATAATCGAAACACATGGTTTCGATCTTCATACTCCCCCGGAACTGCCGGACGACAGACTACCGGAAGCTGAACGAGTCAAGCGAGAGAACCAGAAGCTTCTTAAGAGGCTAGAAGCCTTGGAAGCAAAACTGGCGGCAAAGTAAGTTTAAACAAGTTTCTCGCTAATCTGAGTTAGCGTGAATCGAACCGAATGTAGGATGAGAAAACTCTCCCATCTCGGTTCAAACCGAAGGTCTTCATCGCTAGTAGGGGCCGAAGACCTTCGGACAAAGTTTCGAAGTTTCAAAATGCGGTTCGCCGCAAGGAGCAGTTATGACAGAAGTATCATTACACGAACGGCTGGCCGCAATTGAGGCAAAGCATTCGGAATTCGAGAAGGTCCATATCAGCCGTCGAGGTCCGGAAGGCGGACGTGGTGAGAAAGGCGAGAAGGGTGATAGTGGCCCTCAAGCCGATCCCGCCCAGGTAGCAGCAATTGCTGCGGAAGCCGTAGCGCAGAAGTTCCGACATCAGGACCAGATCAGGAAGTTCGAACAATTGTTCAAAGAGCTTGAGGACGCTATTCGATCAGCCGAGGTTATGGTTCGCGCAGGATTGCAGTATGCCCTCATAACTGAATTGAAGAAAGCGAAAATCATCGATGATAAGGGCGAGCCGCATTCTTCATTGAAGGGTGATAAGGGCGAAACCGGATCGACAGGAGCACAAGGTTCAAAGGGCGATAAGGGTGATAAGGGTGACGCAGGTGTTTCGGGCCGAAATGGAATTGATGGTCAAGACGGTGCTAAGGGCGACAAAGGTGATAAAGGCGATCCAGGTGTCGTAGGTCCTCAAGGTCCACAAGGTTTGAAGGGTGATAAAGGTGACATAGATACATCAAACCCTGCATTCAGGAATGCTGTAGCTCAGGTTGTGCTCGACATGAAGCAACGTGGAGCTTTAGGTAATGTTGCTGGCGAATCTGCTGGCATAACGAAAGAAGACTTGAAGCAGTTGCTTCAAGAACTAAAGCCTCAGCCTGAAGAAAAGAAAAAGGGGGGTTGGTTTAGTAACTAAACATGGACGAAACTTTGACGTGCGTTGTCTGGGGTACGGACTTCATCCATTCTGAAAGTGAGCAAGCGTTCTTTAAGAAACTTGGTTTCACTGGCAAGCCCAAGCGTTGTCCCGAATGCCGACCACGAAAAGATTCAAAACCGGACAGGGTTGAGTCGAATGGTCGGGTAACCACCAGGATTTCGTGTTCAAGCTGCGGAACGAGCACCACTGTCCCGTTCGAACCAATTCCAGGTAAGCCGTTGTACTGCAAGCCGTGTTTCGAATTCAAGAAGAAGTTTCAAGGTAAAAGGTAGTTATGGAACACTTATACAATTCTCTCAACTCTCTCAATTCGAGAGTCCTAGCATTAGAGCAGGAATTTAAGAAACTATCCGTCAGTTTCGGCGGCAATACGACCTTTCTCAAGGGAGAACCTGGGGATATCTCTGAGGCAACTGCGGCAGCTACGAAGCAGATGGCCTCGGAGCTAGAAAAGAACCGGGAAGCTATCCAAAAACTTGGAAATGAACTGCGAGCTATTCACGACCAGTTCACAACCGAGTCGGCCCAGGCCCAGGAATCCTTCCACGCTACCGCATCAGGTGAATTGCAGAAAGCTGTGAATGAAGCACTCAAAGACCTTACCGCAAAAGTAGGCCAGATGCAGGATAACTTGGAGCAGCAGGCAAAAGCACTGGAACAAACACAAGCTGAAATCCGGGAGCAGCAGGTGGAGGTTCATAAAGAATTCCTCCAGGCGCAGCAAGAATTCAAGACGACCGTCCTGGGTTTGCTACAGCAAATCTTTCATGACTCCGGAGCCACAATGATTTTCGATCTTTTGGTTCAAGCGAATGTCATAGATGAGCAATCTGGGAAAGCGCATAGTTCGCTCCACGGTAGAGACGGCAAGGATAGCACCAAGGTCGGACCTCGTGGGGAAAGAGGACAAGCCTGGTTCACGTCACAACACGACGAAGAGACTGCCATTCAAGCAATCGTGGACAAGGCCGCAGACGCAGTCATAGCGAAGTTGAAAGCATCAGGATGGATATACTAATGTTGGACGCCACGGTGCTATCTTTGGCAATTGTCGTTATCTGTGTTGCGGTCGCAGCATTCGATTCCAGCGTACATCCACCTGAAGATGAAGATTAAGAGTTTCAGGGAATACACCCGCTGCGTCACTCCCTGAACACCTATCGACAAGGTGCATCCAAGTGGCGCAGCACTAATAATCCTGCGAACTATTGCAAAGGCTCACAGTCACAAAGAATACCCAAGGTTCAAACTAAAAAGCGTTTACGACGCAGGAGATTTTTATGAGTATTGGTTCGAGAGAAAACGTTTTACGAGCAGCTATTTCAGTGTCTGCTGCCGGTGATAACACGATTGTAACGGCAGCGGCGGGAAAGCTTATTACGGTTGTCGGCCTGGTGCTGGTCAACGGAGTTGCTACGGCACAGTCGGTAATCGTTAAGGACGGAACAGGTGGGACAGCATTAACTGGAGCCATGCCTCTAAACACTGCTGGTTTTCCATTCATTCTGCCGGACAACGGCAGCGGCGGGTTCGATTGGTTTGCCACTTCGAACGTGGCTAACAACCTAGTACTGAACTTAAGTGCCGCCACATTGGTTGCTGGCGTTGTCTACTACGTTCAAGAGTAAACAAGTTCGTCCGAAGTACCTGGCTGATAACCAGGTCCGGAATGAATGGGACATTCCCTCGGCGGAGTGTCCCAAGAGTTTCTGTGGTGATTCGAAGACCACAGGAAAACAACTCGTTAAGAGTAAGGAGCAGTATATATGAGCAGTTCAAGAGTAGGGAATCAACCGCATACTCCACAGAGTGCGGATGAGAACGTTCCGAAGGTCAAGGGCAAGGTCGAGTCAACTCGCCAAAACTTCCCGGTTCGTAAGGAAGCAGTTCCGCATACGGATGTGGATGCGGATAAGTCTACTCCGCACAAACTCCCGAAGGGAGCTAAGAGCACTCGTGCTAACGACGCGAAGGTTCGCCAGGGCAATACCCCAACCCACAAATAAATCTTGAACTAACCAATTCGGGGCAGGCGGAGCTTTCATGGCCGAGCTTGCCCTCATTTTTCTTTGTTAAAGCAGCGGCATTTGGTTTGCCTTTGGTCTAGCTTACCGCGTGAGCAAACCAGTGTCTCCAAGTCGTTGACACGCGCCGGAACGGCAGCTTACAATTCAGAATAAAATTGTGCTGGCTTTTCTGAAATCACTATGAGGCTTACTGTATGAGACGCCTTGTTTGTTGGCTCGGGCTTGTCCTGGCCTTCGTATGCTCTACGGCCCACGCTCGATTCACTACGGACTCTGACGAAATCACATTGTACAGCGCTTCGGGAAAGCCGGTTGCCTACATCGCTGATGACGACGATTCAACCATTTACTTGTGGTCCGGCAAACCTGTTGCATACCTTAAGTCCGAGGATGTCTACGGATTCAACGGCAAACATCTTGGTTGGTCCGTGAAAGGCTTGATTTATAACCATGACGGGGAAATTGTTGGGGCTGTACGCTTCCGGTTGAAAGGGCCGGTTCAAGCAAGCCCGGTCAAATCAATCAAGCAGATCAAGCCGATAAAAAGTATTCGGGAGATCAAGCCCATCAGGCCGATTTTGGGATTAGTATGGTCCGAAGATGAAACCCTTCGCTCATTGCTACTAGCCGGAGCAGACGACTAAAGCGTAGAAAGCCGCATGATTGCCTGGGATTTACCTGCCTTTGAGAAAACCTCGTACAAGCTCATATACCAATGCGGCGAATCCGAGCGTGCGTATTACGAGGAGTTCGACTGCTTCGATGATAGAAATGCCTTTTCTTAATTGCGAAACAATCTTGTAATGGCTTCTCATCGGAGCAGTGCCTCCCCTTCCCGATTGCCAGGGCTGGGTAGGCACCGCGAAAAGGTGGAACTGCGCTGCGGTGTTGGACTACTGGCGCAAATAGACTAGCACTGCACACCCGTGAAATCAACTGCTTGACAGTCGATACTAGTACTTCTATACTGTTGAATGGCACTCCTGCACGAGCGTTATCGACGCCTAGGAGTGCCGCTTTTATTTTTATGGTGGAGATTTCCAGGTGGAAAAGAAAATTACGCTCCCTCGTTTAAGGGGAAACACACAGAAACCTAAGAAACCATGCACACCATTAACCCTGGCGTTGCTCCCTGGTAGTTTGACTGTCGAGGATATCGCTTGTCATTCCAGGGTAAAGGGTAAGGCTGTTCGTGAGTGGTTGAAGAAAGGTTTGCTAGTTGGTTGGAAGAACGGATCGGGTGATTGGGTTGTCCGGAAATCTTCGTATGAGAATTTCATTGCACGTCGAATGAACATCGACCGTGACGGAATTAAACTTCGATAAAAACAAAAAGCCCGGAGGGATCAAATCCTCCGGGGCTTTTGCTGTTTCAGGTTTAGTCACCCACTGCTGACCAGATGTTCTCGACGGCGACCTTCGTCTCGTGATTTTCTTCGATGTCGATTTCTTCAGCGGCCAAATACATCTGAGTGATTTCAACCTTTGAGTGACCAAGAAAGTTACGAGCCACTTCAATTCCCAGACGCTTGGCAATCTCGGTTGCGAAAGTGCGGCGGAATTTCTTCATGTCGATTTTCTTGATGAAGGATTCCGGGATGTCGGTTTTGAGCAGCGGTTTTAATTCCTCCGAGATTTCGCCGCCGCGATTCAGGATATCCGCACCCTTCCGCCGAGCAACATTTCTGATCTTGCGGAGGATGCTGACATCAGGATTCTCATTGCGTTCATTAGTGAAGACCAGGGAATCGGGAGATGCTTCGTGACGTTCCATGCGATTACGCATACGCTCGATGAAGTCTTTTGGAACATCGATGCCGGAAGGCCGTTCCTCCCGATCCTTAATCCTCCACGCGAATTCGGGCTTGTCCGAAACGTTGATCTTGCCAGTAGCGAAGTTGATGTCAGAATATTGCGTATGGGTGACTTCTCCGCGACGAAACCCGGTATACAGCGCAAACAGGATGGCGTCCTTTTCGTCCTCGTCAGCACGAGCTAGAATGCGATTGAGGAACTTGATCGAGTACTTCTGTTTCGCTGGTTTGGTGACCCTCGGCCACTCCTTCTCACGCAATGGGAATTCTTTAACACCAACGGATTTGAGGAACGCTCGAAGAATGGTCAGGTGCAGCCGAATGGTGGAGTTCTGTCGATCAGCGCGACGTGTCGGAACGTTTGCTCGAAGCCAATCGATGAAACGGAGAAGGTCGTCTTTGGTGACCTGGCTGGCATAAGGCTTTTTGTAAAAGCTCACAAAGCGGTCGAGGTATTTCTTGTATTTGTCGTAGGACCCTTTAGCCTTGTCCAGGGTTTTCGTGTCGGCCAAAAACTGAGCAAGCTGATCAGCGATTCGCATATTCCCAGAGGCATCCGGGGTAGCAGTCGGCACGACGATGCCGTCCTTGCGGTCCTGGAGACGGCGGAGCAGCACCTTAGCCTCGTCTAGGGTTTTTACGGACTCGGACATCTGCTGCACGATTCTTGGTTCACCTGTTTTCGGATGGGTGTGGAACCAACTGCCGCGAACAGCGAATGCAGTGTAATCTTCGTCTTTGGCGGGTTTGAGCTTGCCCTTGGAATCGACTGGGATTGGGTCCCAGTTTCTTTCTCCAGTTGCCAGTCTGCCGTAGATTCTCAATTGTTCCTCCTATCCAGGAACAGGAACAGTATGCAGGATTGTTCCTAACTTGTCAAGCTAAAATATGGCAATTATTAGACTTAGATGTACGTTCTCCGTAAGGCTCCGTTCTTGAGAACGGGGATATAAGGCGCAGGTTTGGTGTAGAGTTCTTTTGTCGCAAGACCTAGGGCCTGGCAGGCCCGATGTGAAGCCTGCGGAGATGCGGCGCAGTAGGGCCGATCGATGAAACAGGAACCCGCCGAAAGTGCTCTGGTTCAAACCAAACCAGGCTTCGTAGGAATCCTCGCCTTTTTTAATGGCGGGGAGGAACTTCAAAGAATCTTGCGGAAGTTCGGATGCGAGTGGCGGACAGCAAAACAGGCGATTTTCTCCACTCGTTTGCTTTGACCCAATTGACCCTCGCGCTGACGTTGCTGCATGATGTTAAAATCAATGCTTGCTAACGTCTCCGGGATCGTCTAATCGGTAGGACATCAGCCTTTGGAGCTGAGTATCCTGGTTCGAGTCCAGGTCCCGGAACCAAACTCCCATGCGTTAGATTCTTTCCCTCTTCGACTAAATCTCTTCCAACTACATTTCGCGGTAGTTCAACAAGAGAATGCCGATCAGCGAGATACGTACCGGCCAGAGCCGCGTCGACCAAGCGCGCGTGTGATTCTCCGGTGGAAGGCGAAGCTCGAGCCAGCGCGACCAGCCGGCCATCACCGCGAGAATCGCCAGCGGGATGTGACTCAACTCGGCCAGAACTTCTTCTTTCACATTGCCGAGGCTGTGGGACTGCGTGAGCAACAGCGCGCCAGAGACCGCGATGAGCATCGGGAACAAGAGTCGGATGTTGGCAGATGCGACGCGGCCAGTCTGTACGCGCCATTCGAATACGGCTAGGGCGGCGACCAGCGCCGCAAAGATGCGGTGCAACAAGACCTCTGGATCCGCAAACGTGACCCAAAAGCTGTTTGGGCCGAGCGGCCAGACGTCCGGGGTCGCTTCTCAAAAAAAGAAAGATGGAAAGGCCCAGAAAAAGCAGCGGCCAGTTGCTCACCCAGGAGATTCTCCGGGTTTGCGCAAGAACCGCGAGAAACCGACGGAAAGAACGATGATCCCCGCCCAATGATGGTTGTACTCGGACCAGGCCTTCTCGGCGGGAGTGTTGGGGCGCGTGCCGGATTGCCCGGGGACAAAAGAGTCCGTGGAAAGCGATCCCATCTCGAAGGCCCTTTTTTGGGCGGCATAGACTTCTTCGGGCAGATCTTTCTTGGCAGGACTTGAGAGACGCGGCGGACGCGGAGTCATGCGCGTAAATCTCCGCGCCCGAGACACGATCTTGCGTGAGGTCGGCGGCAGGAGGAAGCGAGGTCAGCGAAGCAGCCGCGAGAATTACAGTAACGCCGATGCCGATTTCTGCTTCGCCGAAACGTTTAAGGCTCGAGAGGATGGAGCTGGCTTCGCCGTGGCGGACCAGTTGAAAATTCAGCGCGCCGAGAAACAAAAGCAGTCCGAAAAGAATCCATGGCGCCGTAGGAAGTTCCATAAACGGCACTGAGCGAACCGACATACGAGAAACTCAAGATCAGTCCAGCCGAAGCAACGATGGCCACGCTCATCAGGGCCAACCGAGAGAATCTGGCGCTGAGCTGTCGCACAAAATCAGGGGAAGACGCGGGCCGGATGGCCGTCAGCAGGAAAGGCAGGCCACCCAGCCACGCGGCGGTAGCAAGCTGATGCAGTGCCGTAACAAAATCCAGCGGAAGGCGGTGTTCGAGACGAGCCCATAGCGTGGCTCGTCAAAACAGAGGAGGCCATGATCGCTGCTGCAGGAAGCAAGAAGCCGCGATGAGAACCCGCGCGACCGGCGGAGTACAGTGCAACGATTGCGAAACACGCGCCCAGGCCCAGGGCACCGGCTAAAACAAAATTCGCGGCGATGATGTCAGAGAGGCCCATTTCCGCGGACTGCATCAGAATGAACGCGTTCGCCACGAGATGAGAGGTTTGCATCGCACTGAGCGCCAAGGCGAAGCGGCGTATCCAGCCCAGGTACGAATCTTTAGTGTCCTCAAAATCCCTGCCGGAACCTCGAAGGACAAGCAACAGAAAAATAACTCCGCCGACAGTAAGCGACTGAAAAGCCAGGCTGGCACCGCAAAGGACCATGGAAAGGAAGCCAAAAATCTGTAGCAGGCGCGCCACTTTTCCAGGTCAGGGCTTTACCACAGTAAACGAAATTTCGCCGCGCGTGATGTGTCCGTCGGAAGCGAGCACCTGCCAGCGAAGGCGGTAAACACCGGGACGCAGTCCCCTGGCCTTTGCGGAAATGGTGTTGGGGGGATCTTGCCCGCTGATTTCGAGCGTCTGCAAGGAACCATCCGGATCAACGAGGATAAGGCGCGTGCGAGCGGCGTCAATGCGGACATTGAAGTGCAGCCGAAGCGGAACATCAGGGCCAGGGATGGAACTCTTCAAGGCCGGGCTGGATTCCAAAAGAACCGCATGCGCAAAAGCGGATGCGCCGAGCAGGAGCGATGCGGCCGCCACGAAAAACAGAAATGCCAGTAGAATCCGACGACCTGCGTACATTGCCGCCTTCTTCGCCAACTGCGGCGAAGCCAACGATGTGATGCACGTTCAATTTTGCGAACGAAGTCCAGTTTCGCACCGCCACATGCGCCTGCCATGTTTCTCGACCAACACTCAGTCGAAGAGCTTCGTCAATACTCTCACGGCTCGACAATTGGCTAGCGGCTCGGGCTCTTTTCCAGCAAGATTAACGGGGTGCCGCGTGAAGCGTTGAGCTGCGTGGTCTTTGCGACATCGATGCGTTCCAGTGGCACATTATCTTCGCCTCCATAATCTGTGACATAGTGCAAGCGCCCTCCATGTACCCAATAGCGGATAAGGCCGTACATCGAGCCATCGCGCAACTGAAGTAAGGTGACTGGCGGCTCGACTTTCACGGCTGAAGAGGAAGATTCCGCGTCCTGGGGCGGAGCCGACGGAGCTAACCCGGAAGAATCCGAAGGCGTCTGCGATTCCACCGACTCGGAGGAGGCGCCTGACACGCCGGCAAACAAGGAATCAGACCAAAAGTATCCGTGGAACGTCCGGGAGAAGAGGCGATGTGAAAAGAAAGGATTCCCGAAGCAGTCAAAGTCGTCCGGAAACAAAAAGCTATGCCAGGTGCAACGGAAAGAATCGCAAAAACCCGCATCGAACGGATTGGCCCCGAAAGGCTTGCGGGGAGCGAAGCCGGCCGCAAATTGGCCACGCACTGTGTGCCGAGGTTGCCCATCGAGTGCCATGCTAGGACTAGGCAACATCACGACCTTGCCGTGAACAAAGGCGGCCCCCGCCAGAGGTGGCAGTTCGCCGCCGCGGCTGCCGGGTCCCTTTTCAAATTGTGAACCTCCCTTGCCGGGATGATGCCCAAACATGTGGCCAAGGGACTGCCCAAGGGAGTGACCGACAGAATGCCCGGAAAGGCCTCCGCTGCCAGACTGGCCACCGCCATGACCACGGCCCTGACCACCGCCGCTGCCGTGTTGTGCATAAAGGGACGGAGAAACAAAGAACGCGAGGGGAATGGCAAGCAAAAAACAGATATGGCGATCCATAGCCGACCTCCCGCTAACCAGGAATCTACTCCAACTGGATGTCGATTGGCAGTCGGGAGCTGGCTACAGGTGATCCGCTCCAAGCAAAGCTGTCTGATTCGCGGAATTTTACCTGTAGTGGGCGACGACCTCGCCATTTTCGATGTGCAAATCCGCAATCTGGCGCGGAAGCTTCAGCTTCTCGCGATTCTCTGACTCCATCAGACGGCGCACCGCCGATTCGAGGGTGGACTGCGGGATCGGGAGCGAGCCAACCTGCCCGCTCAAGGGTGCAAAATTCAGATACCCATTCTGCGCGCTGAGGCGGCCTTCGAGCTGCAAGGTCATGTCTTTCCCGTGCACGTCGAAGAGGACATAAGCTTTGACGCGATCGTCGACCAACTGAATTTTGACGTCGCGCACATTCGACCGCATCTGCTTGACGTCTTGCGGAGTGGGGCCGGCATCGTCAGATGTTCCTGGTTGCTCGGCCGCAGGCCCAGGTTTTGCGGCGCGCTTGCCGGACAATTCCAGGTGGGACGAGAGGTAGGAATTCAGCTCGGTTTCGTCCATGCGCAATGTGGCCGGCTGGCCATTAGCGACCGCGCGTTCCGCCTCTTCAAACTTCTGCTCGGCGCGGGCCGCGGCTTGCGGGCTGGTTTCAATTGGAGGCGGCGGCGTCTTGTGGAGCACCAGAATCAGCGTAAGGATCGCCCCGGCGTAAGTGCCCCAGCGCACAATGCGAAAGATCACCCCCGAGAGACTGGTCCGACTTGCGCCTGCGTGCGCAAATTGCGGCTCCTCCAGCGGTGGAATGTATGGCGTCATGA
>Ga0307479_10000594_pt1 | contig 32393 bp, 26 predicted proteins | sample atmos_gasesECM4C_FD_203743 | JGI IMG/M metagenome (GOLD analysis project Ga0307479, IMG submission 203743) | Hardwood forest soil microbial communities from Morgan-Monroe State Forest, Indiana, United States - atmos_gasesECM4C_515 | ecosystem: Environmental > Terrestrial > Soil > Temperate...
GCTGCCGCTTGCGGTGCAGCTGCTCGGTCCCCAGGCGCTGCACGGAGCCGTGCAGACGCCCGGCGTCTTCGTCGGCGACCTGCTCGGCCTCGTGGTGCCGACGCAGTCGCAGCTGCTCTCCACGCCCGACGCCCTCGCCGTCAGCGGGCATTTCTCGGGCAACCCGGTGGAGTGGACCGGGTACCTCGGCGTCCCGCTGCTGGTGCTGTGGGCCGCGGCGGCGGCGCGCTGGTGGCGGCGTGACCCGCGAGTCCGAGTTGCGAGCATCTGCGGCCTCGTCTTCCTGGTGCTCTCGCTGGGACCGAGCCTGCACGTCGGCGGCGTCGACACCCGTGTCCCGCTGCCGTGGGCGGCCGTCGACCACGTGCCGTTCCTGTCCGACCTGCTGCCGGCGCGGCTCAGCGTCTACGTCGACCTGTGCGCCGCGGTGGTTCTGGCCATCACGGTCCAGAACGTGCTGTCCATGCGCGTGGCCGCGCAGCGCCGGCACGCGCTGCTCGCGCTGGCGATCGTCGGGGTGAGCATCCTGCCCGCGATGCCGCTGCCCACCGACACGGTCCCGGTGCCCTCCTTCTTCACCTCGGGCGCCGCAGCCGCGCTGCCTGCTGAGGGCTCGGTGCTGGTGGCCCCGTTCACCACCGACTTCACCGCGGTCGCGCCGATGGCGTGGCAGGCGGCGGCGGACCTGGCCTACCGCATGCCCGGAGGTTACGCGATGGTCCCCGACGGCTCGGGTGCCGCACACCAGGGGCCGCTGCCCACCGCGCTGTCCGACGCACTGCAGTCGATCGCCGCGGGACACGGCGCGCCGCCGATCACCGACGGGCTGCGCGCCCGGATGCGCGACGACCTTCGCCACTGGGACGTGCGTGCCGCGCTGGTCGGCCCCATGTCACACGGCGACGAGGCCACCGCCTTCCTCACCACGCTGTTCGGCTGCACGCCGCAACACGTCGGCGGTGTCGACGTGTGGTGGCACGCCGGCGCTGACGGCTGCGGCTAGGGAGCGCTCGGCGAGGCGGCCTGCAGCGTCGGCGAGACGGCGAACACCCAGGCGCTGCTCGACCCGTCTCCGGCGTGCGCCAGCTCGCGGACGCCGCTCAGCGCCGCGATGCACGACGCGTCCCAGCGCAGCGGCGCGGCGTCGCTCTGGGCGCGCGTCCCGACGAACACGGCGCCGATGCCGGACAGCCCGGCTCGCGCCGCGGAGGGGTCGTCGCAGGCGTGGGCGAGCGCGTCCACCTTGGGATCGACGGCCGGCTGGATGCTGCCGGCGCGCACGTAGTTGCGGGTGAAGCTGAGCGGCGCCCATTCGACGTCGCGGGTGAGCACGTCGACCCACTGGCCGCCGTCGGCGCCGGTATCGGTGAGCACCGTCGTGCCCGGCGGGAGGGCGCGATCCATGGCGGCGAGCGCGGCCACGTCGGCGGGCGAGGTGAGCGTCGATCCCGCGACCGACGACCGCATGTCGCTCAGGGTGTGCGCCGCCGAGGTCACCACCGCGACCACCGCGAGGACGGCGACCCCGCCGCCCAGGCCGAGCGCCATCCGCGGGTTCCGCGATCTGGCCAAGAGCGGCCGGAACACGACACCAGCGTTGACGGCGCCCCAGGCCATGAGCAGCGGCACCACGAACCACTGGATCGACACCACGCGGTCGGCGCCGGACCAGGGGAAGACGGGCGTCCAGACACGCATCAGGACGCCGCCGTAGCCGACGTCGGCGAGGATGAGCAGCAGCAGCACGTGGGCGACCAGCACCCAGCGCACGCCCCGCACCAGCAGCGACGCGGCCACGCCTAGGACGTAGAGCAGCACCGCGGGCACCACCAGCTCGCTGCGCACGAAGTCGGCGAGGGCGTGGAACATCTGCGCGCGCGATCCCATGCGCGCCAGCATCTGCACCGACTGGCTGCTCGCCGCGACGCCGTCGGGGGCGACGGCGGCCGGCGTCGCCTGGTGCGGCGTCAACACGGTGACCAGCGCGGCGCCCGCGAGCACGGCGACACCCACACCGAGTGCCCCGATCACCAACTCCCGCAATGATCTTCCCCGCAACGACGCGACGGCGAACGGCACCCCGACGGCGAGCGCGGTGAGGAACTCGAGCCCGTGCGTCACCCACATCGCGGCGACGCAGGCGCCGCAGAGCAGCAGGTTGCGCGTCCGCTCGTCGCCGAGCAGAGCGCGACGCGCCGCGATCACCAGCGGCACCACCAGCGTGGCGTCGGCCAGGTAGGGGAACTCGCCGAACTCCAGCGCCCAGGTGATCATGGTGAAGCCGATGCCGAGCACCGGCGCCAGCGCCGCGACCCTCCAGTTGCGGGTGGCCTCGAAGGCGAGCATCGCCAGCGACATGGGCAGCAGCACGACGCAGAGCAGGACGAGCGGCAGCATGGCCGCCTCGGGTCGCATCCCGGTGATGGCCGCGACCTGGCTCGCCGTGGCCTCGAAGGCGACGCGATCGCGCACCGCCGACGTGCCCACCGCAGGAACCGGCTGGCTGACCGCGACGTCGTGCTGGGTGGCGATCGCCTGGGTGACGTAGGCGTGGATGGGGTTGTCGGTGTCCGGGGGCAGCGGCTGGGCGCGGAAGGCGACAACGGCGAGCGACGCGCTCAGCAAGCCGGCGACCAGCGCAGCGCCCGCGACGATCCTGGCGGGGCGACCGCTCAGCGCGGCTGCCTGGTGAGCTCGGGTGGCGGTGGGCCGCCCACGTCCGCGCCACCTCACCAGGGCGGCGGCGACGACGAGCACCAGCAGCGGCGGAAGGACCGTGGCCGGCTCGAACGGCACGTGCGCCGCGTGCTCGACGAGCCCCACCAGCCCGACGAGGCCGATCGACAGCCCGGGCGCCGCGGCCACCCGCCACCGGCCGGGCATCGCCGGCTGGACGAGGCTGAGCAGCGCCAGCCCGGGAGCGAGGCCGAGCAGCAGCAGTCCGGGGAGGGCGCGGAGGAGGTCGACGAGGTCCATCAGCGAGCGACTCGCGTGTGCATGCGGCGGCGAACGCTATCAGCGCGCGAGCGTGCGCACGCCCTCGATGCCGCGCGGTGACAGAGCTGTGGTCACCACTTCACGAGACCTCTTCCGGACGGTCACGTGCCGCTGACGGCTGGTTGGTAGCGTCGTCGCTGTGATCGAGACGCGCGCGCGCGCCGTGGCCCCGGCCCTGCCCCTGCACCGCCGGCGGGGCCTGCTGGTCTCCGAACGCCGGCTGCTCCTGGTCGCCGCCGACGTGCTCGCCGTCGCGGTCGCGTACGTCGCCGCCTTCAACCTGCACACCGCCGAGGTGCGCGGCGCGGGCTTCTACGTCCCACGCTCGGGGACCCTCATCGCGGTGGCCGTGTGGCTGGTCATGGCCCAGCTCAGCGACGCCTACAACCTGCGCTCCGCCGCCCGCATCCGCAGCACGCTTCGCGTCGTCGGCACCACGCTGATGTTCTCGACCGCGGGACTGCTGGTCGTCTTCTTCGCCGCGCCGTACCGGATCACCCGTCCCACCATCCTGCTCTGGGTGCCGTTCGCCGCCGCGCTGGTGATGGGTGCGCGCCTCGTGTATCGGCACAGCCTGGCCAGTACTCGCCTGGCTCAGCCCATCGCCCTGGTCGCCGCGCCGCAGGTGCTGGAGAAGGTCTGGCCCGACGTCCGCTCGCAGTCGGCGAGCTTCTACCGCGTCCAGAAGGTGATCAACCCGCTCTCGGACAGCGCCGGCGATCAGCTGCGCTCACTTGCCACCTCCGGCAAGGTGGGCGAGGTGATCCTCGGGGTTCGCGACGACATCTCGCGTGAGCTGTTCGCCTCCCTGGTGCACTGCTACGACCACGGCATGCGCGTCCGCTCCCTCGCCGACCTCTACGAGGAGCTGACCGGACGGCTGCTGCTCGACCAGCTGGGCCACTCCTGGCTGGTGTCGCTGCCGATGCGCAGCGAGACCTCGCGCGTCTACGCGGCGTGCAAGCGCGGCGTCGACCTGCTCGCGGGCCTGGCGGGCATGGTCGGGCTGGGTGCGCTCCTGCTCGTCGTCGCCCCCCTGATCAAGCTCAGCGACCGCGGCCCGCTGTTCCACCGGCAGACGCGGGTCGGCAAGTACAGCCGCGAGTTCCAGCTCACCAAGCTGCGCACCATGCGCGTTGCCGGCGACGGCGCAACGCACTGGACGCAGACGCGCGACCCCCGCATCACCGCGGTGGGACGCGTGCTCCGCCGCCTCCACCTCGACGAGCTGCCGCAGTCGTGGAACATCCTGCGCGGCGACATGAGCCTGATCGGTCCCCGTCCCGAGCAGCCCCAGTACGTCGAGGCGCTGCAACGCGACGTGGACTTCTACACCACGCGTCTCACCGTGCGGCCGGGCCTGACCGGCTGGGCGCAGGTGAACTACGGCTACGGCGCGGGCAGCGACGGCGCGCGCGTCAAGCTCTCCTACGACCTGTACTACGTGAAGCGACAGTCCCTCTCCCTCGACATGCTCATCGTCGCGCGAACCGTGAGGGCGGTGCTGGCGCTGGGCGGGCGCTGATGTCGCGCCGGCGGCGCATCTCGGTGGCCATGGCGACGTGCAACGGGGCGCCCTACGTGGCGGCGCAGCTGCAGAGCATCCTCGCCCAGACGCGTCCGGCGGACGAGATCGTCGTCTTCGATGACGCGTCGGACGATGCCACGCTCGCCATCGTCCGGTCCATGCTCGGCGCCGTGGCAAGCTCTGCTCGTGTCGTCGCCAACCCGACGCGCCTCGGCGCGGTGGCCAACTTCGAGCAGTGCGTTGCGGCCGCGGGCGGCGACATCATCGTCCTCGCCGACCAGGACGACGTCTGGACCGAGTCCAAGCTGGCGAGCATCGAGGCAGCGTTCGTGGCGACACCGAACCTCGGCGCCGTCTTCTCCGACGCGACACTGATCGGCAGCGACGGCCGCCGGCTCGACAGCACGCTGTGGCAGCGCGTCGACCTGCAGCGCAGCGACCTCGAGCTCTTCGCGTGCCGGCGCGGCGTCGAGGTGCTGCTGCGCCAGAACGTGGTCACCGGTGCGACCCTCGCCTTCGACGCGCGCCTCCGCGACCTCATCCTCCCGTTTCCCGACACCGGATACCACGACGCCTGGATCGCCCTGCTGGTGTCCGCCGTGGCGCCACTGCGCGCCGCCCGCGAGCCGCTCATCCAGTACCGCCTCCACGGCAGCAACACCGCCGGCCTCCCCGCGCGCAACCTGCTCGGTCGCATCGCGGCACGGCGGCGCCGCACTCGCGTTCACGACCAGGCGGAGGCGTTCTTCCAGGCCGCGCACCAACGTCTCGGCGAGCAGCGCGTGGGCGATGCCCACGTGATGGCAGCGCTCGAAGCCAAGATCGCCCATCTGCGCTTCCGCCGTGGCCTGTCGTCAAACCCCATGCGCAGGATGCTGCCGGTGCTCGCCCAGGCGAGGCGGGGAGAGTACCGTCGCTTCTCACGCGAGGGGTCGCGCAGCGCCGTGTACGACCTCATCTACGGGTGATGTGATGCGCATCGCGGTGTACCACAGCCTTCCGCCCGGAGGAGCGCGGCGCCTGGTCAGCGAGATCATCCGCCGCTCCTCGGCCGACCACGCCTACGACCTGTACACGCTCGACCTCGCCGAGACGCCCAACGGAGCCGCCGGCGCGGAGCTGAACGGACACCTTAACGCCGCGCACCGAGCCATGCTGCCCAGGCCTGCGATGGGGCGGCTCACTGCGGCGACGCCGTTGCGCATTCCCGGAATCGTGTCGCGCATCCACGCTGCGGAGCGGGAGATCGCGGCGCGCATCGACGCGGGTGGCTACGAGCTCTGCTGGGTGCACCACACCGAGTACGTGCAGGCGCCGTTCCTGCTGCGCCACCTGCGCACCCCGAGCCTCTACTACGTCCACGAGCCGCGCCGGCAGAGCTTCGAGGCGCGCGCCTACCGTTCGCCGTACGTGCACCGCTCCGCGCCTCGGCGAGCACTGGCGCGCAGCTTCGAGGAGTACCTGCGGCGGGCCGACGCCGTCTCGACTGCAGCGGCGACGCACCTCGCCTGCAATTCCCACTTCACCGCGGAGGCGATCGAGCGGGCCTACGGACGCGACGCGTGGGTGTGCCATCCGGGCGTCGACGAGTCGCTGTTCGCACCGTCGGAGGTCCCGGCGGCGCACACGACCAACACGCCCTATGTCATCGCGGTCGGGGCGCTGCATTGGTTGAAGGGCCACGAGCTGGCCATCGATGCCGTCGCGCGCGTCGCCGCGCCGAGGCCGGAGCTCGTCGTCGTCTACGGACGCTCGGTGCCGGACTGCGAGTCGCGCCTCCGGGAGCGGGCAGCACGCAGCGGCGTGTCTCTGCACCTCCGTCGCGACGTCCCGGATGCCGAACTGGTCGCGCTGTACCGTGGCGCCGTGGCAACCGTCTGCGCGTCGCGGCTCGAGCCGTTCGGCCTCACCGCGCTGGAGTCGGCAAGCTGCGGGACCCCCGTCGTGGCGGTGGCCGAGGGGGGCTTCCGAGAGACGGTCGTCGACGGTGCGGGCGGGCGTCTGGTGGAGGCGTCGGCTGAGGGAATCGCCGAAGGGATCGAGACCGTTCGGCGCGACGCGCCGCGCCACGATCCGGTGGCGACGCGAGCGACGGTGGTCCCACGGTTCTCGTGGGATGCGACCGTGGCCCGCCTGCACGAGCTGTACGAGCGCACCGTGGCGGTCGCACCGCGATGAGGGCGCAGGCGTTGACGGCTCGCACCGTCGAGACGGGCACGTCGACACGCACCGTGGCGATGGTCATCCGCAGCGCCACCGGCGCCGCGCTGATCGGCTACCTGGTCGACCTGGTCGTGATCCCGCTCGTCGTCCGCCGCGTCGGTGCCACCACGTACGGGATCTGGGCCGCGGGCGCATCCATCCTCGCCATCGCCGCCCTGGCCGACGTCGGCGTCCGCACCGAGGTGGGGCGGCGCGTGGCCGCGGCGATGGGGACGGGGGATCGCGTGGCACTGCGCAGCGCGGTCCAGCTCGGCGCGTCGATCCTCACGCTTGTTGCGATCCCGCTGGCGGTGGTGGGATGGTTCGCCGCGCCGCTGATACGCGGCTTCCTGCTTCCCGGTGGCGCCGCCGGAGAGTCGGCGGCGGAGCTCGACCTGTTCCTGCGACTGATCGTCGTCGCCGGGGCGATCACCGTTGTCGGCAACGGGTACTTCGGTGTGCTGCGCGGCGTGCAGCGCAACGACGTCGAGACCCGCGCCGTCCTGATCGGAAGCGTGGTGGGTGCAGGGGTGACGCTCGGCGCGGCCCTTGGTGGCGCTGGGCTGTGGTCGCTGGCCGCGGGCTGGGCGGTGCAGACGTCGCTGCAGCTGCTGCTCGAGTGGCGTGGCACGCGCCACATCGTTCCCGATCTTCGCTTCCGCCTCCTGCGCATCCGGCCGTCGCTGATGCGGCCGTTCCTCGCCCTGTCCGGGCTGGTGCTGCTCTCGCAGGTGAGCGACGTCATCGACACGCAGTGGGACAAGCTGGTGCTCTCCCACTTCGTCGGCCCCGCCGCCGTCGCCTCCTTCCAGCTCGGCACCATGCTGGTCCTGCAGGCGAAGGCGCTCGCCGTGCTGCCGCTGACGCCGCTGCTCACCGCGGTGTCGGAGCTCGGCAGGGCTCGCGCGTCGGAGGCGCGGCTCATCTACGTGCGTCTGGAGCGCACCAGCCTCGCAGTCGGCGCGACGGTCCTGAGCGCGGCCTTCGCGTTCGGACCGGCGTTCGTGCAGCTGTGGCTCGGCGCGGAGTTCACCCCGGCGGGTCGGGTGGTCCGGCTGCTCGTCGTCGCCGTCGCCATCAACCTCTACGCCGCGCCGCTGGCGTTGCGGGCGTTCGGCGAAGGCGCCCACCGGCTGCCCGGCATCGCCTCGCTGGTCAACGTCGTGATCAACGGAGTGCTGAGCGTCGTGCTGGCATCGCGGATCGGGCTCGACGGAGCCCTGTACGGGTCCATCGCCGGCAACGTGGCCGGCACCGCGATCTTCATGGTCCTGATGCGACGCCGTTCTGGCGGCGAATGGCGCTGGCCGTCGCTGCGCAGCATGTCGCTCGGCGCGGCCCTCGGCTGCGGCCTGATGTTTGCCCACGCCGGCGACATCTCCACCTGGCCCGTGCTGATCGCGGCGGCGGGACTCTACGCAACGGCGATGCTGCCCCTGTGCCTCAAGCTCGAAGGGACATCGCTGCGCGGTGTGCTTCGAGGAACCGCGGCGTGAACGGCCTCGCCCCGCGGCTCGCCTACTCGGCCCTCAACCGGTCGGTGCGCGTCTGCAACACCCGGCTCGGCGCCGCACTATGGGGCCGCGCGTGGGAGGCGTCGTGGCGGCACTGGTCGCGCCCGCTGACGACGCGCATCCACGGGCATCGCGTGACGGTCAACGCGGGCTACCCGTACCCGATGCTGATGCGGCGCTGGCCGACGTACAACGACCCGCTGGTGGAGATCGTCTGCCAGGCGAATCGCGCCGCGCGGCGGCGCATCACCCTCGTCGACGTCGGCGCGGCGATCGGCGATACCGCCCTGCTGGTGCTCGACCGCGCGCCGGACGCCGTGGAGGCGATCCACTGCGTCGAGGGAGACGCCGAGTTCTTCGAGCTGCTGCAACGCAATGTCCGCGAGCTGAGCGAGGTGCGCCTGCATCGAGCCATGGTCTCCGACCAGGCAGGCAGCGAGCGGTCCCTGCAGCGCACCCATCGCGGCACGGCGAGCGCGCTCGGTGACGCCGCCGCCGCGGCGGTGACACTCGACGACCTGTTCCGCGACACCGGCGGGGTCGACGTGCTGAAGACCGACATCGACGGCTTCGACGGCAAGGCGATCGCCGGCGCGGCGCGCCTGCTCGACGCGCATCGGCCGGCGGTCATCTTCGAGTGGCACCCCAAGCTGTACCAGGCGACGGGCAACGACTGGAAGCGCCCCTTCGCCGTCCTCGACGAGCACGGCTTCGACCGCTTCGTGTGGTTCACCAAGTTCGGCGAGCTGAGCCACGTCCAGCACGGCGCCGATCCGCAGGGCATCGCCGACCTCGCCTCGATCTGCCTCGACGACGCCGGCCCGACCCTCGACTGGCACTACGACGTGATCGCGCTGCATGCAACCTCGCCGATTCGTGCCGGCGAGGTGGGTGGGCTGCGCCTTGCTCGCGCTCGGCGCAACGGGCGTCCCCGGGCATGACGCCGCGCGTCGCGACGGCGACGGTCGTCATCGTCAGCTTCCGCACCCCTTCGCTCGACCTGTCGTGGGTGCCACGCGACGCGCCGGTGATCATCGTCCACAACGACACGTCCCTTGCCGAGACGGGTGTTGCGCACAGCAACGTGGAGCACATCCGCATAGCCGGCAATGTCGGCTTCGGCGCCGCGGTGAACGCGGCGCTGCCGCGGGTGGGCACCCAGCGCGTCGTGCTGTGCAATCCCGACCTCGTGGCCAATGCGGAGCACTGGACCGCGCTGACGGACGCCGCGGACAACGAGGTCGTCGCCGTCCCGTTGCTCGATGGCGCCGCCGAACCCACGTCCATCGTCAACGCCTACCCCACTCCGTCGAGCGCTCTGCTGACGGCGTACCGGGTGGGGCGCGTCCTGCCCCGTGGCAGCTGCGCGCGCGCCCTGCTGACGCGGTGCCTCGGCGGCTGGGGACGTGAGCACGTCGAGCTCGGCACGACGCAGGGAGTCGCCTTGCCACTGGCGACGCACTGGGCGTCGGGCGCCATGCTCTCGGTCTCCACACAACGCCTTCGCGACGTGGGCGGGTTCGACCACGGCTACTTCCTCTACATGGAGGACGTCGACCTCTGCCGGCGACTGGCGCGCCTCCATCCGGACATGTCGGTGCGCATCGCCGACGTGCCTCCTGCGATGCACGCGGTCGGCGGCTCGGCGGTGACACGCGGCGAGCGACTCACGGTCGACCGGCACTACCTGGCGTCGATCCGGCGGTACGTCAGGCGCCAGTCGGGCCTGCGCTGGCGCGCGCTGGACGTTGCCCTGGTGCCGCGATCGCTGGAGCTGGCGCTGCGCGCCCGCCGGAGGGGCTGAGGTGATCGCGATCCTGCATCTCGGCCGCGCCGCCGCCATGGGCGAGCAGCGCCGGGTGCGGTCGTGGGTCGAGACGCTCGCCTGGGCCGGCATCGACTCCGTCGTCATCGGGCTCACCGAGGAGCACCCCGCGCGGCTCCTGGACGTGGCCGCGTCTGCGCCCGCCGTGGTTGGTGGGCGCGCGGTGCCCGAGACGCTGGCATGGGGGGTCGCGGCGGTGCGCGCCCGCCTGCGGGCATTGCGCGTCGACGCCGTCGTGTGCGTCTCGGCGCGGGCGTACCATCCCACACTGTGCGACGTGGCGCCGCTGGTCGTGCTCGACTACGTCGACGCGCTGAGTCGCAGCTACGCCGATCGGGCCGGCCTGGCTGCGAGTGCGCGGGCGCGCGCCGGATATGCATTGCTGGCTCGCCGCCATCGCCGCTTCGAACGCCGTCGCCATCCTTCGGTTCGCATCGTGGCAGCGGGCTTCGCCGATGCACGACGGCTTGGCGCCACGTGGATCCCCGTCGTGACAGCGCCATGGACGGTGTTGCAGCGGGAGCCCGACGTCGACGTGCTCTTCGTCGGCACGCTGCGGTACGCGCCCAACGTCGCGGCGGTGCGCCGGCTGTCACGGCTGTGGCCGGCGTTGCAGCAGCGCAGGCCTGGGACCAGCGCGATGATCGCCGGCTCGGCGCCGGTGCCCGAGGTGACCCAGCTCTGTGCCGAGCGCGGCTGGACGCTGCTCGCCGACTTCGACGATCCCGCCGACGTCTACGCGCGTGGCCGCGTCGCCGTGGCGCCGCTCGACCACACCGCGGGGATCCAGAACAAGCTGCTCGACGCGGCAATCATGGGAGTCGCGCAGGTGGTGTCGCCCGCGGCCCTGGAGGGCTTCGCACCCGACTTCCCGGTCAGCGTCGCGGCCTCGGACGATGCGTTCGTCGAGGCGCTGGCGGCACTGCTGGACGATCGCGAGCGCCGTGCATCTGCGGCGAAGGCGGCCGCACTGCATGTTCGCGAGCGCTACGGTGCAGCGGCATGGGCACCCGTCGTGGCTGAATTGCTGGGCGCGACTCCGCCGCGCTGACGCGCTAGCCGTGCCGGCGCGACGGTGCTACGGCTTCGCCGCGGACTTCTTCCCGCCCAGCTTCTCCGTCTGCTTCTTCAGCTCGTCCACCGACGCGTCGATGTTCATCCGCACCACCGGCTCGGCGACCTTGGCGAGCACCTTGCCGGCGATGCCGCCGCCCAGCTCGTACTCCATGTCGAAGGTCGCCTCGGTGCCGTCACCCGCGGCCTTGAAGGCCCACTTGCCGGTCTGCTGGAAACCCTTCTCCGACTTCCAGGCGATCACCTTGTTCTCGGTCCAGTCGGTGATCAGGACGGTGGAGTCGAGCACCTTGGGACCCGCCTTCATGGCCACCTCGAAGCGCGCCCCCTTGCCGTGAGCCAGCGAGCCGACGGGCTGCCACTTGGTGAGGTCCTTCATGTACTTGGTGGTGTTGGTGTGGTCGTCGACGTAGGCGAAGACGGTCTCGACCGGTGCGCCGATGATCCTGGTGACGGTGATGTGGCCCATGTGCTGTCTGCTCCTGTGGCTAGCTGGGGAGGCGCCGCAGCGCGGTGGCGATGCGACCGGCGACGCCGCGACCGTAGATCGCGCGCAGCAACGCCGGCACGAACGCGGCCTGCCGCGACGCGTAGGGGAAGTAGTATGGCCGCGGCATCCGTCCGGCGTCGCTGCCCACCATCTTCACCTGGACGCACTCGTAGACGCCGTGCTTGCTGTGCGTCCGGCCGAAGCCGGACTGCTTGACGCCGCCCCAGGGCAGCTGCGGCGCGTTGTGCGAGTACATGTGGTCGTTGACCCACACGCTGCCCGCCTGCAGGCGCTCGGCGAGGCGCAGCGCGCGCCGCCTGGACCTGGTCCACACCGAGGCGCTGAGGCCGAACTCGGAGTCGTTGGCGGCGTTGACCGCCTCGTCCTCGTCGCGAATCGTGACCACGGGCAGCACCGGCCCGAAGATCTCCTCGCGCATGATGCGCATCTCCGGACTGACGTCGACGAGCACGGTGGGACGGTAGAACGAGCCGCCGCGCGGATCGGGACCGCCGGTGAGGATGCGTGCGCCGTTGGCCACAGCGTCGTCGACCAGCGTCTTGACCGTTTCGTACTGCCGCGCCGAGACGAGGGGTCCCAGGTCGACGCCCGGCTCGTCGTGGTGTCCGGTGCGCAGCGACTCCGCCTGGCGCACCACCTTGTCGACGAACTCGGCGGCGACGCTCTCGTGGACGTACGCTCGCTCGACGCTGGCGCACACCTGTCCGGCGTTGGCGAACGCACCCCAGACGGCGCCGCGCGCGGCGAGGTCGACGTCGGCGTCCTCGAGGACGATCATCGGGTCCTTGCCGCCCAGCTCGAGCACGACGGGGGTGAGCGTGTCGGCCGCCGCGCGCATCACGGTGCGCCCGGTGGCGACGCTGCCGGTGAAGAAGATCTTGTCGACTCCGGCAGCAACCAGCGCGCCACCGACGCGCCCGTCGCCGTGGATCACCTGCAGGACACCGTCCGGCAGCCCCGCATCGTGGAAGATGCCGGCGATCTCCTCGGCGGCGAGCGGCGTCAGCTCTGACGGCTTGAGCACCACGGCGTTGCCGCAGGCCAGCGCGATGGCGACCTCGCTGAAGGGGATGCCGAAGGGGAAGTTCCAGGGGCTGATGATGCCGACGACGCCGAGCGGCTCGTAGTGCACCACGTGCTGCTTGGCACGGTAGGTCAGCTGCGGGCTGCGCACCCGCTCGGGGCGAAGCAGCCTGGGCACGTCCGACGCGCACCACAGCGCGTGCTCGATGCCCGTCGACACGTCGTGCACCAGGGCCTCGAGGCGCGGCTTGCCCTGCTCGGCGCTGATCCGTGCGGCCACCTCGTCCATGCGGTCGAAGAGCACGCGGGCGGCGCGGACCATGACCTGCGAACGCTGTCGCGGTGTCCGTGCGGCCCAGGCACGCTGCGCGCTGCGAGCGCGCTGCACGACGGCGGCGACATCCTCGGGCCTGGTGACGCGGACGCGGCCGACCTCGGCTCCGGTCGCGGGATCGTTGCTGACCAGCCAGTCGGCGCCGCTCTCGGTGGGGGCCGGGGTCGTCGGGGGGAGTGCTGTTGTTGCCATGGTTGTCCTCAGCCTGGGATCAGGCGTAGAGCGCCTCGATGGTGGCCGCGAAATGCTCGGCGACGATGCGCCGCTTCACCTTGAGCGTCGGGGTCAGCTCGCCGCTGTCGGGATCGAAGTCGCGGTCGAGGACGGCGACCTTCTTGATCGTCTCGTAGCGCGCCAGCGTCGCCGAGGCGCGCTCGGCGATCGTCGTGTACAGCCCGGCGACGCGAGTGTCCTTCACAAGCTCGGCATCCGAGGCGGCGGTGATGCCCTGCTGCCTGGCCCACGCGTGCAGGTTGTCGAAGTCCGGCACGATGAGCGCCACGAGGTACCTGCGCCTGTCGCCGATGACCGCCGCGCGCAGCACCAGCGGGTCCTGGGCGATCAGGGCCTCGATGGGTTGCGGCGCGATGTTCTTGCCACCGGCGGTGACGATGAGGTCCTTCTTGCGGTCGGTGATGCGCAGGTAGCCCTCGGCGTCGAGCTCGCCGATATCGCCGGTGAGGAACCAGCCGTCGCGGAACACCTCGCGCGTGGCCGTGTCGTTGTGGAAGTAGCCCTGCATCACCGCCGGCCCCTTGACCATGATCTCGCCGTCCTCGGCGATGCGCACCTCGTGTCCCCTGATGGCGCGACCGACGGTGCCGAAGCGCGGCGCGCGCGGATCGTTGGCCGTGATGCCGCCGCTGGTCTCGGTGAGCCCGTAGCCTTCGAGGATGGCGATGCCCAGCCCGTCGAAGAACTCGAGCGTCTGGATGCCGATGGGGCCGCCGCCGCTGCTGAAGATGCGCACGCGCCCGCCGAGTCCCGCGCGCACCTTGGCGAGCACCAGGCGCTCCCAGAGCACCATGCGCAGGCGCAGCGCAGGGGGAACCGGCTTGCCCTGACGGCGCAGGCGCGCCGCGGTCATGGCGTCGTCGAGCGCCTTGAGGCCGATGGCCGTCTTGCGTCCCCCTGCCTCGCGCACCTTGGCGACGATCGCCTCCTGCATCTTCTCCCAGATGCGCGGCACCCCGTTCATCAGAGTCGGACGCACCGCGCGGACGTCGCCGCCGATGTCGTCGATGTCCCGCGCGACGCTGGCGGGGATGCCCCCCATCATGCCGGCGAAGATGCCCTGCACGCGTTCGTAGACGTGCGCCCAGGGGAGGAAGGAGATGCCGTGGTCGGTGTCGGGATCGAGCGGCACGCGGTCGAGAATGGCGCGGCACGACTCGACGATGTTCCGGTGGGTCAGCACGACTCCCTTGGGGACGCCGGTGGTGCCACTGGTGTAGATGATGGTGAGGATGTCCTGCGGGGTCACGGTCTTCGCCCGCTCGGCGACGCTGTGCACATCCTCAGGTGTTGTTTTGGCTGCCAGCTCGTGCAGTGTGACGAAGCCGGCGGCGGCGCCCTCCATCAGCGCGGCGATGCGCAGGTCCTTGCAGCGCGCGCGGATCTCGGCGACCTTCGCCGCCTGCTGCGGGGTCGAGCAGACGACCATCGTCGCCTCGCTGTCGACCAGGACCTGCTCGACCATCTCCGCGGTAGAGCTGGCATAGATCGGGACGACGACATTGCCCGCGAGCTGCGCGCCGGCGTCGCACCACAGCCACTCCAGCCGGTTCTCGGCGAGCAGCGCGATGCGATCTCCCCTGCTGATGCCGGCGTGGACGATCGCTGCGGCGAAGGCGACGGAGCTGTCGTGCAGCTCGCGCCATGTCACCGGGAACCAGCCGCCGGCGGCGTCCTTGACGCTGAGACACAGGCTGTCGCCGTGGCGCTGGGCCTGGCCGGCGCCCACCGCGAGCATTGTGTCCGGGTCGAGCTCGGCGACGTCGAGGTGCAGGGGAACGGGCGGGTGCAGCAGCGGACGCGCGTCCCTGGTGAGAGCGACGTCCACCGGTGTTGTCGCCTCGACAACGGTCATGGGATGAACCTCCAGCCGTGGGGCCGTCCGGCGCACCCGCGGGACGGCGTGAGACCCTGCTCCTCGATTGCGGATTGTGCCTTGTCGCGCAGTGCTCAGGGTTGCAGCGCGCGCGCCGCCAGGTGGTCGAGGGCGTCGACGACGGGCTGCGGATCGCTCCGCCCCGTCTCCAGCAGCCGGACCACCGCCTCGTTGACCGCGCCCACCAGCGCATAGGCGATGACTTCGAGGTCGAGCGTGACCTTGGCAAGCAGTCGCGCCCGCGCCTGGGCGAGGATCATCTCGGCGAAGCGGGCGTGCAGGGCGCGACGCGTCTCCTCGATGGCCGGGCTCATGCCCACCGACTCGACGAGCAGGATCCGCGCCGTCGTCCGGTTGGCCGCGCAGTCGGTGACGAAGGTGGCGATCGCCTGGCGTGCCTTGCGGCGGTCGTCGGGCTCGTCGACGATCGCCTGCTCGACGGCGTGGAGCAGGCGTTCGCCCTCGCGGTCGAGGAGGGCGGCGAAGGCCTGCTCCTTGTTGGCGAAGACGGCGTAGAAGGCGCTCTTGCTGGTGCGGGCGCGCTGCACCACGCGGTCGACGGAGGTCTCGTGGTAGCCGCGCTCGGCGAAGCAGAGGGCCACGGCGTCGAGGATGCGCCGGCGGTGCTTCTGCAGGCGCGCGTCGTTGCGCCGGCGGGCGCGGAGGTCGCGTTCGTCCTCGCTGAGGCGTCGGTGGTTGGCTTTGCTTGCGGTGGCGTTTGCTGGGTGTGTGCCGGCGCGGCGCTTCGGTGTTGCGGTCACCGCGGTCACTGCGACTCGCTGGCTCCCTTGCTGATGGCGCGGGCGATGACGCGGCGCTGGATCTCGCGGGTGCCCTCGAAGAGCGTGTAGATCTTTGCGTCGCGGTGCCAGCGCTGCACCGGCAGCTCGCGCACGTAGCCCCAGCCACCGCAGATGCTGATCGCCTGGTCGGTCACCCAGTTGGCCACCTCGCCGGCCTTGAGCTTGGCCATCGAGCCCTGCGCCTTGTCGAACACCTCGGCGTTGCGACCCATCCAGGCCGCGTGCCAGCAGAGCATGCGCGCGCACTCGATCTCGGTGGCCATGTCGGCGAGCAGGAAGGAGATCGCCTGGTTGGTGATGATGGGGCGGCCGAACTGGACGCGCTTGGTCGCGTAGTCGAGCGCGTACTCGTACGCGGCGCGGGCGATGCCCACTGCCTGCGCACCGACGGTTGGGCGGCTCAGCTCCAGTGTGCGCAGGGCGCCGCTGACGCCCTTGTCCTGCTGCTGTTGTGCGGTGCCATTGGCGTTCGCGCTCGCGCCGGCCGCCTGCTGCATGCGCTCACGCGCGCGGGCCATCTTGTGCTCGAGCCGCTCCTGGCCGCCGAGCAGGTTCTCCTTGGGGACCCGCACGTTCTCCAGCACCACCTCGGCGGTGTGCGACGCGCGGATGCCGAGCTTCTTGTGCTTGGCGCCCTGGCTGATCCCCTCGGTGCCTTTCTCGATCACGAACGTCGCGTGGCCGCCGTGACCCAGGTTGGGGTCGACCGTGGCCACAACCACGTGCACGTGGGCGATGCCGCCGTTGGTGATGAAGCACTTGCTGCCATTGATGACCCAATCGTCACCGTCCTGCCTGGCCCGGGTGCGCAGAGAGGCGACGTCGCTGCCCGCGTCGGGCTCGGTGATGGCGAAGGCGCCGAGCTTGACGTCGTCCGGCGTGCCGAAGCAGCGGGGGATCCATTCGAGCATCTGCTCGGGCGTCCCGTTGGCGAAGATGGCGGCGCTGGCCAGGTGCGTCCCGAAGATGCTGAGGCCGATGCCGGCGTCGCCCCAGAACAGCTCCTCGTTGACGATGGGCATGGTCAGCCCGGTCTCGTCGCCGAAGCTCGTGTGCAGGAACTCAAAGGAGTAGAGGCCGATCTTGGCCGCTTCCTGGATGATCGGCCAGGGGGTCTCCTCGCGCTCGTCCCACTCCTCCGCCGCGGGCCGCACCACCTTGGCGGCGAAGTCGTGGACCCAGTCGCGCAGCTGCGTCTGGTCGTCGGTCAGCGCGAAGCTGGGGGTGGGCTTGGGGGTGGTTGTGGCCATGGTGTTCGGCTTGTCACGCCTCGTGGGTGGTGGTGCACGTGGACCGGTACGTACCAGTCTAGGTCGTTCAACGTCTCGGCGACCTGAGACCTTGCATCCGTGCGCGGCACGGGAGGGCGGGGCCGCTCGGAGCGACCAGGGGGTGGGCGAGCCGGGTGGTATCATCCCGCCCCTCGGGAAGTAGCTCAGCCAGGTTAGAGTGCACGGTTCGGGACCGTGAGGTCGGGAGTTCGAATCTCCCCTTCCCGACCAATCAGGTCATCCGACCCCTCTCCCACGCTCGAATCCGCGTCTTCAGCGTGCTGCCCGGCGTGGCACAAGAGCTGCGGCGCCTCGGCCTCCCTCAGCGCGGACTGCCATCCCAGTCAAGCCGGCCCGCCCCAATGGTCGCCGCCACGAGTGTGAACCGAACCCGGTAGAGTTCCCGTCGACAAGGACCAGGGACACCGGAAGCCGGGCGCAGATCTCTTCGGCGCCCTCGGAGGCGGCTCATGACAAGAGAGGCGCGGGTCGAGATCTTGCGGGCCCTCGGCGAGCGGCGCGACAGCACGGTCGTGTCGTATGTCACCGGCGACAGAACCCCGGTACCGGGGCAAATCGGGGACGATGCTGTTCGGCCTCTGTACGACCATCTGCGCGCGATTGGACACGTCGACCGCCTTGATCTGTTTCTCTACAGCCGCGGGGGCGCCATTGATGTCCCTTGGCGGATCGTCACGGCGTTGCGGCAGACGAGCGCCGAGTGGAACGTCCTCATCCCGTTTCGGGCCAACAGTGCAGCGACCTTGCTCGCGCTCGGCGCCGACCAGATCGTGATGGGCCGTCAAGGTGAGCTCGGCCCCATCGACCCTATTCTTAGCCTCCAGCGCGTCGTTCCTCAGCCGGGGGGTGGGCTGCCAGTGGTCCACCAAGAGAACGTCAACATCGAAGACGTGATGGCGTATCTCCGATTCGCGCAGGAACGGGGCAACTTGTCTGATCAAGCATCCCTATCGAGGGCCATGGACCTCTTGGTCCAGAAACTCGATGCGGTCGCACTTGGCAATATCTACCGGACCCACAGTCACATCCGGGACGTCGCACGCCGAATGCTTCGCTCGCGCAAAGAAGCTGCGAGCGAGCAGCAGATGCGCACGGTCATTGAGACCTTGGCGGAGAAGGTGTACGCGCATGGCCACGCGATCGGCCTCCGCGAGGCCGAGGAGATTGGCCTTCCGGTCGAGGCCGCCGACGACGAGCTCGACGAACTAATGTGGCGGCTGCTCACCGAGTACGAGTCGGGGATGAAGCTACTTGAACCCTTGGACCCGGCCGCTGCCATTCAGAACGCAGACGTGCACCGGGAGGACGTGGTCATTTCGATGGTCGAGAGCACGGCCATGCTTCATGAATTTCGGGGTGCGCTCGAAGTGCAGGCCAAGCGACAAATGCCCGGTCAGTTGAGCATCAACATGAATGTGGGATTCAACCTGCCACCTGGCCTCGACGTCAACAACCTTCCACCGGATCTTCAGCAGCTACTGCAAACCTGGCAGCAGGCGCTCCAACAGCAGGCGTACCGGGCGGTGCAGGAAGCGGTTGCCGCTCAGGCACCGCTGGTGGGGATCGACGTGGCGCTGCGGGGCGCTAGATGGCTGCGATCGGAGTAAGCGCTACAGGAAGGCTCAGCCCTGGGGCGACCGAGCTGGAGCCTGGCTGAACGACACGGTCGGCCGATGGCTCCTCGGGAGCTTGCTCCACCGGCTCGGGCCGGTTCGGCTCGAAACGTGTCGACGACGTGCCCAAGACCCGCTCTTGGTCCCCACTCGTGACGCGCACGGTGACGGTCAGCTCGATAGCCACCTGTTTACCCTCGCCTGCGGCCTGCCTCATCCCGATCCGGGTGAAGCATAGGGCTGCCGTGGTCCGGACCGCAATGCGAACGTTCGTTCATCATATTGAACCTTCTATAGCGTAGCGCGCCGGCCGAGAACCGGCGTCACAGCCTTGGCACAGGCTGTCCGACGTACCGGGTCGAGGTTCGGCCGGCTGACGACCGGCCGATGTAGCGGCCGGTGTTGATCCCCTATTTGACCCCCTATCCGGGACAGACCCGGCCCCGCCTGGACCCGACCGCCGCAAACGCACCGCCGCCTGAGCTCAAAGCAGCCACCACCGGACGCCCCCGGACTCGTTCTCATGGGTCTCCCCTTCCCGACCACCGAAAGCAACCCGTGGACTTCGTAGGGACTTGACCTCGACCCGCCGCGACGCCTGCGGCGGGCCTCCCACCGTTACGATCTTGGGATTAGCTGGCCGCTCGGGGGCACTCGGGGTCATCCCTACCTCAACCCGGCCAACTTCCGAGGTCTTCGGACGCCGAACCAGAACCTTCCGACTCTTACCTGCGGTCGGACATCGTGCGGCGCAGAGCGTGGGAAGAGGGTCCCTGACGCGCAGTCTGTCGGGGCCAAACCGGCGCGACCTACGGCGGTTTTGGCGATCTCGTCATATCCTTTCGGTGGAAGCTCCTTGAGGAGCGCCCCGAACGGCCTTGCTTACGTGGGGACCATATGGCGGAAACTGACCCTATTCGTGCCAATGCAGATCTGCCCGATGGCGCGCGTGCAAGGCCTGTCGACGGCGTCCACTTGGAGACTCTTGTACGGCAGGTCCTTCGTGAGCCAACCATGGCAGCCGACCTAAGGGCGGAGGGCCTCTACGAGGATCACATCGCTGACGAGGTCCTTCGAGACACCTCTGCCATCGTCAGGCCTGCTGCCGAGGCGGGCGCAGCCCTTAGGGAGGCGCGAAAGAGAACCCAGAACACGGACGACGAGGCTACGACCACCTTTTCGCGGCTTGATACCGTCCGTAGGGTTTCGGTCCGAGCGTCGAGCATTGCAGTAATCATCCTTCTGATCTTGGCGGTCTCGCATGCGCCGACGTGGTCCCTGATCGTGTCCGGCGGTGTGGGCGCCTCATCCTTAGTGCTTCTCCTCAATGTCGTCTCCTTCCGCAACCAACACGAGGTGACGAGCCGACTTCGGCAGCGTCGTCTTGAAGAGCGTCAGCGACTCACTGATTATGAGTCAGCTCTTTGTGAACTCGGCATCCGGCCGCGTGTTCGCGAGGTGATCGGAGCACACGCAGTCGACCCGGACAGCACGATCCTGAACGTGCGTAGTGCCGAGGGCCTCGCCGAAGTCGGCGACGTGGAGCTCTCCGTTGATACCCAAGCGAGTCTCGCGCTCGAACATCTAATGCGTCGGATGCCGGGCGGCAGTGTGGGATTGGCCGGTGCTCGGGGAACTGGAAAAACGACACTCATCAACGGCTTCGTCCATGGTCGGTTCACTTTCACCAGAAGGCGCCTAGTTTCCTTCGCCGAGGCAGCTCCGGTCGAATACAACGCCCGTGATTTCGTCCTGCACGTATTCGCGACTTTTTGCCATCGCATTCTGGCTGTCAATGGCATCGATTCACGGAACGCAGCCGACATGGCGGTTTGGCGAGGGACCACCCGCTACGCGAGAAGCGGCACCTATCCATACGCAGTGTTGCTCGCAACGATCGCAGTGGCCCTAGGCTCTTTCCTCATCGTAACTACGCTCCTACCTCAAGCAGCCCACCTACGGGATCCCGGCCTCGTGAGCGGCGTGCTCATAGCCGGCGCGGGCCTAATGCTCTTCGTTGTCGCGGCATACCACGGCCGCGCACCGATGCAGACACCGACATCAGCCCGATTCCTCGGTGCTCGGCAGACGACAACTGACGAGTACCTCTTGCGTACAGAGGTAATAAACGATGCATTGGACGCGCTGTTTGAAATGCGATTCCAGCAAAGCTACTCTTCTGGATGGGCTGGACAACTGGATTTGCCGGTCGGGTTCCAGGCTGGCCTGAGTGCCACGCTCGCACTGGCGCAGATGCAGATGAGTCTGCCGGAGGTCGCTTCACGCTTCCGCGATTTGGCCAAGAAGATGGTTGACCTTGGGTACACTATTCTCATCGGCATCGATGAGGTCGACAAGATCGACGACAGCGCACGGGCGTGCGCCTTCCTAAATGACATTAAGATGCTATTTGGCGTGCCCGAGTGTTACTTCCTCGTGTCAGTCTCGCAAGACGCCATGAAACAGTTTCACCTTCGCGGTGTCCCGTTACGAGACGCTTTCGATAGCGCATTCGACGAGATCCTGAGCGTAGCTCACCTCGACCTAGAAGCTGCCGATCGACTTGTCCGGCGTAGGGTCATCGGGGTGTCCCAACCCTTCCTGGCACTTGCCTACTGCTTGGCGGGCGGCGTGCCACGGGATATCATCAGGTCCGTTAGGCGCATGGTCAATCTCACCTTGAGTCCCGGAGTCCCGAACTCCTTGGACGCCATTGCACGAACAATGATTGCCTTGGACCTACAGGAGAAGGCCGACGCCTTGATAGCGACGGCTAGCGACAACCATCCGGCGCACCGTGAAGAGCCCACGGCGAGTCAGCCGTTTGGCGCCGTCCAGCAAATGGACCGCGTTCCTGATTCAGAGGCACACGAATTGATAGACTTCCTCTGGGAAGTGGAGCGTATTTCACCTGATGCCCTCGCCGCCGCAGACCTTCGCGAGCGCAGCGAGTATCTCCTCGGAGCATCGGCTTATCACTCGCCAGGCAAGACACAGCTGCGCGTAGATATCGCCACTGTTATGTCGTTCGTCGGTGTCCTTCTGCGTGTCTTTTGTCACCAGCGTAGTCAGGCGGCAAGGCATACAGGGCCTGAACACGCTGCCACACATCAGTTGATCCATCGTCTTGGGCGCGCGCGGCGAAGTATGGCGGTGGACACTTTCTACGCTTCTCGCCAGCTTGCGAGCATCTGGGAAGAGCTCGACACCACCGCTGATGAGAAGCGTCGAGCGTGAGCGCGCGGCCACAAACAATGCGTAACGGCGGAGACGGACCATCGTCCGCATCCTCGAGGTGTGGCGTGAAGGCACCCAAAGGGTTCGGCGGCCCCCGTGTTACGGTGGGTGATCTCCCGAGGGCTCCCAGCGCTTCCACTTGGCGGTCTCGGAGGTCCGTCGTTAGACCCTGGCTTCAGCGGCGCACCTCCGCGGCGATCTGGCGCTGCTGTCCTCTCACTGCCGAGCAGTCATGAGCACGCCGGATGGTCGGGTATTCCCGGTCGAGGCGCGGCTCGGAGCTTGCCAGCAGGCAGGCCGACGGCACATGGCGGCTCGCCATCGACAACCCAGGCGGCGCCGGGAGCTGACCGTGGACGAGTTGAGCAACCGCTCGAAGGCTTCTCGGATCTCGGTCAGGTTCGAGTACCCTAAAGCCTTCCCGACCAATCAGGTCATCCGAGCCCTCTCCCACGCTCGAATCCGCGGCTTCGGGCTGCCGCTGACGGGCGGTTGACCCCCTACTTGACCCCCTATCCGCGACAGGCCTGGTAGCCGGCCTCGCGGAGGGCGCGGTCGATGGCCATCGCAGCGTCGCGGCGCAGAGACTCGGTGACGTGGCTGTAGCGATCGAGGGTGATCGACACCTTCGCATAGTGCTCGTGGACACGGACGCGCACACCCCCGTCGTGCCGAAGAGCGACTGGTACGAGCAGGTGCTCCAGCCCATGGGGATGCACAGCTACGTTCTCCTGCCGATCAGAGTCCCGACAGACGGGTTGGGTGAGCGTTACCGGACGCCACGTCGCCACGCAGGGCCACGCGACCGGACAATTCGACGTTGATCTCCGCGATGCTCGATGGCTCTTGCCGCTACCTAGGTAACGCTGGCCTACATCGCTTCGCTGCAGTCGCCGTGAGGGCTGGCTCATCGAGACGGCGGCATGCGCATGGTGTCGACGGCAGAGCCGACCGCGAAGTGTGCCCAGGAGTCGGGTCCCGTAGCTCTTTCCCGAACTGCGCACCAGCGCGATCACCTCCGGCTCGTATTCCGGCGTGAACTTCCGGCGCCGTCGACGCTCCATGCGGACCTCCAGAACGGGGCAGAGCCCCATATCTCGGCTGTCCGTCAAACCGGGTCAAGCCCAGTCTTCCTTGAGAGGTGGCCGTTGCGGGGGAGGTCAAGAGCGGATTTGGCCTTTGACTCTCAGACTGGGGGAGACCCAGAATTCGGTCGTGACCTCCACCCTCCCCATTGGCGACTTCTCCCGGGCTACGCACCTGAGCGTGAGGATGCTTCGCCACTACCACGAGCTCGGCCTGTTGGAGCCGCTCGACGTAGACGTAGACAGCGGATATCGGCGCTACGCACCAGAGCAGATCGTCACGGCGCAGGTCATCCGCCGCTTCCGCGACCTGGACATGCCACTCGGGGATATCCAGATTGTTCTCCAGGCTCCCGACGTCGAGACCCGCAACCGGGTGATCGCCAACCATCTGGCCCGGCTTGAGTCTGACCTCGCTCGGACCCGAGACACGGTCGCATCCCTGCGGGACCTGCTTGACCGGCCCCAAGACACCAGCGTACCGATTGAACACCGTCATGTCGCCGCCACGCCCGCCGCTTTCATCACGGACATTGTTGACGCGGCCCATGTTGTGGCGTGGTATCGGGGAGCTATGGCCGAAGTGGCCGCCACGCTGTCAGCCCAGGAAATCAGCCCCGCCGGGCCCCTCGGGGGCGTCTACGAGAGCGAACTATTCACCGAGCTTCGGGGGCGGGTCACAATCTTCCTTCCGTCCGATCCGTTGCCACAGCCAGTTGGACGCGTCGGCACCACCGTCATCCCTCCGGCGGAGCTGGCGATGACCGTCCACCTCGGCTCCAATACCGAGGTCGACCGGACCTACGGTGCCCTCGGCGCTTATGTGACGAAGCATGCGCTCGCGGTCGACGGACCAATTCGCGAGTACTACCTCGTCGGCCCCCTTGATACTCGCGACGAGTCGTTGTGGCAAACCGAGATTGGATGGCCGATCTTCCAAACCCGACCGAGGCCATGACCGTCAACAATTTCCGGCAAGGGATCGCCTCAATTCACGACGTGTGAGCCCTCGGAGGCGAACTTGTCGGCGTAGCTCCCGGAAGGGGGCGGTGAGGGCGCCGCCGTCCACCTGGATTGTGACCCGCCTATGGAGCCGACGGTCGACTCTCCCCCTATGTGAGATTCAACCGACAAATCCGCTCTTGACCCTCCCTCTGCGTGAGGGGAGAAGCTCAGCTTCAACCCCCTTGAACTGAGAAATGAGGATGCCATGAGTACGACCGCCGGATCTGTTGGAACAGCCCTGGTGACGGGGGCGACCCACGGCATCGGCCGGGCGGCTGCGCTGCGGCTGGCCCGGGACGGTTGGGAGGTTGTCGTTCATGGCCGCAACGTCGGGCGCGGGGCCGAGGTCGTGGCTGCCATCGAAGCCGAGGGGGGCCGAGCCCGCTTCGTCGCTGCCGAGCTGATGGACATCGGCGAGGTGCGCCGACTGGCCGAGGAGGCCGGCGAGGTCGACGTGTTGGTGAACAACGTCGGAGGATCGTGGTTCGGCCCGACCGACGATCTCGACGGGCCTGGGTTCGACGCGCTCTTCGTCGTCAACGTTCGCTCTGCCTACTTTCTCGTCGCTGCTCTGGCGCCGGCCATGGCCGAGAGGGGCCGGGGCAGCATCATCAATCTGGGGAGCATGGCCGGGACGATCGGCCTGGTAGGCGCGGCCGCCTACGGTGCCACCAAAGCGGCCATGGCCTCAATGGCCCGCTCGTGGGCGGCCGAATACAGCCCCCAGGGGGTTCGGGTCAACGCCGTCGCCGCCGGGGCGGTGCACAGCATCCCGGAGAAGTACGACATCACCGAGGAATTCGGCAAGACCTCACTGCTGGGACGGGGTGCCCAGGTCGACGAGATCGCCGAGGTCATCGCTTTCCTCGCTTCGGACAAAGCCAGCTACGTGACCGGTGCGGTCCTCGCGGCCGACGGCGGCCGCACCGTCATCTAGCGCCGTGACCTGGCTCCAAATGGATAGCACGCCTGTCGCAACCGCGGCACCACACACAGAAACCGAAAGGAGCACAACGTGATGAAGCTACTTGGGTTGGATCACATCGGAATCGTCGTGCGCGATATCGACAAAACCATCGCTCAGGCGGGCGACACCGTTGACGGCAGACCTGTCGGCGAGCGTTTTGTCTCCGGCGACATCGACTTGCAAGTTCTGCTGTTGGGTGAGTCGGTCTTAGAGTTGATTGAGGTCCGGGCTGCAGGTTTCGGCATGCCAAAGCTCGAGGATGGCCAGACTGCGGTCATAGGCCATTTCGGAATTGAAGTCGACGACCTCGAAGACGCCAAGGCCGAACTGAGACGCCGAGGCGTCGTCTTGGAGGGCGAGGTCGAGACCGACGAGGTCCGCTTCATCTTTACGGCGCCGCAGACGACGTTCGGGGTGACCCTGCAGCTCATGGAGCACAAGGGCCGCGGGACGGGCAAGGGAGCGAGGATTTAAGGCTGGCGGGCGTCGATGGGGACGTCGACCTCATGGACAGACGTCCGCCTCGCAAGCGCCTCGATCGCTGCTCGAACGATTACCTCACGTCCCTCTGTGCATCCCATGTGGTGTATATTGTGGTGTATGAAGCTGCGGACGAACATCTACCTGGAGGAGGCGCAGGCCACCGCTCTCGACAAGGCCGCTCGGGCGCAAGGGATCAGTCGCGCAGAGTTGGTCCGACAACTGCTCGATAAGGGAATCCGCGACAGCGCCTCGTCGGACCTCGAGGCGGACCTGGCGGCGATCGACGCGTCGTTCGGCACGCTCCTCGGCAAGGACACCACGAACGACATTGCCCGGGGGCCGGACGAGCGTTCCCGGCATCTTCACCGGGTTGCCACGCGCCGGGTCGCGCGGCCTTGATTCTCGTCGACAGCGACGTTCTCATCGCCCACTTGCGCGGGCATCACGCGGCGAAGACCTGGCTTCGCCGGGAGCGCGAGACGAGCGGCCCGTTGGCCGTGAGCGTAGTCACCGTGGTGGAGGTCAGTGGGGGCATGCGATCGCCTGAGCGAAGAGAGGTCACGCGCCTGTTTGCGAGCATGCACATCATCTCGGTGACCGAACGCATCGCGTGGCGGGCCGCGGAACTCATGAGAGCGCATCGAAGGGCGCACTCTGGGATCGGCATCGGTGACTACCTCCTCGCCGCAACCGCCGACGTCGAGGGACTCGCCCTGGCAACCCTCAACGTGCGCCACTACCCCATGTTCCCCGGACTCGCGGCGCCATTCGCTCTGTGATCCGTTGCTTACGCCCCAACCACTCGGACCACGTCGGCGAGGCGGCGCCGGAGCTCGGCCGAGTTCGAGTACCGTAAAGCCTTCCTGACCAATCGAACATATGCTCGGCGAAACGGCTTCGCCAATAGTCGGCCACTGCGACGTTCTCCCTCGGAGGACCCGGCCTGTCACCATCCTCGTCTTCGTAACGCGGAAAACGACCGGTGCCACTGTCGATATAGGTGCGCTCTCGATCCTGGCGGAGTATCGCCGGGCCGGTCACGCCTCGGACCTGACCAGCCGTCAGTGACGTCGAACGTTTACAGATCCCAGCCGCGCACTAACGGTTCTGTACCGCACGTGCGTCGTGTCTTGCTTACGCTGTGCGGGCGATCGAGTCTGCACCGTGGAGCAACGTGGTGGGAAGAAAGCTGATCCGGTTGATGAAGGTCGGGGCACGGCCCGGCGCCCAGGGAAGGCTGCATATCATGGACATGGCATTCGTGCGGCTCTGGGTGCACGTCGCAGTGCTGTTCGCAACGTGCTGCGCGCTCGTCGGCCTGGCGCTTGCCGCGGGCGGCATGCGGCTGGTGAGGAGGGGGCGCACTTAGCCATGCAGGTCCTTCTCTACATGCTTGCAGCGTTGTTCATTGCTGCCGCGTTCGCCGCGGTGGTTTGCGTCGTCCTGCTCAACGTGGTCGCCTGGCCTGTCGACGCGCTGGTCCAGCGCGGCATGCGCAGCACCAGGCGCTGCGTAGATCGTTTCCTCGCCGACGTCAAGGGTGAGCCGGCACGTACGCCGTTGCCGACGCGCCGTGACGGTATCGGCGCGGTGTTCTCGACCATAGTGCTCGCCGGACTCATCGTCGGCGTCGCCATGAGCTCCCCAAGCAAGACGTCGTCGACGACCTCGCCCACCTCGGCGGTTGCGGCGGCGTTCGCCACCGACGCTCCGTCCGCCGCGACACCCGCGCCGGCAACCGCGACACCTTCGGCCGTGCCGGCGCAGCCGGCCACCGTCCCTGTTGCGCCGCCCACTTCCGCGGCCACGCCAACTCCGACAGCACCATCGACCTCAGCACCGACGCCGCGGCCGACGCTGAAGCCGACTGCCCCGCCACCGCCCCCGCCGACTTCAGCGTCATCAGCTCAACTCTGCGGTGCGCCACCCAACCCATGGGGCTACAACTTCTGCGGCGGCAACACCATCGCCAGTCCGCCGGCCAACTTCTGCGACTACTTCACCTGCATCCCGTCGTTCTGGAACCAGACCAACGGCTACGTCGCCCAGTGCAACAACAGCCTCTTCAGCCACTCCGGGGGACGCTCCGGAGCCTGCTCCTCACATGGTGGTGTAAGGCGCCCGCTCTACGGTCCGTAGCAGGTCTCTCCCGACGCGTCGCCGTATGCCCGCGTGATCTTCACCCCGCCGCCGCGATCTCCGCGCCGCCGCGCGAATGGCTCATCCAGGTGGCGTACATCTCCGCGTAGGTCCCCCCCGAGGCGACGAGCTCGTCGTGGGAGCCGACCTCGACGATACGACCGCCGTCGACGACGACGATGCGGTCGGCCTTCATCGCCGTCGACAGGCGGTGCGCGATGAGCACCGCGGTCCTGCCCTGGAGGATGACGTCGAGGGCGGCCTCGATGGTGGCCTCCGAGTGTCGGTCGAGGCTGGACGTCGCCTCGTCGAGCACCAGGACGCGGGGACGGGCAAGGAAGGCGCGTGCCAGCGCCAGCAGTTGGCGTTCCCCTGAGGAGAGGGACTGGCCGCGCTCGTGGACGACTGCGTCGAGCCGCATCGGCATGCGCTCGACGACGTCGGTCAAGCCCACCTCGCGAATCGCGTCCCAGATCTCCGCGTCGGAGACTCCCGGCCGGGCGAACGCGAGGTTCTCCCTGATGGTACCGGCGAACAGGAACGGCTCCTGGGGCACGACTCCCAGCTGGCGCCGCAGCGAGGTGAGGGTCACGTCACGCAGGTCGTGCCCGTCGATGAGCACCCGTCCGGACGTGGGGTCGTAGAAGCGGGTGATCAGCTTGGCCAGCGTGGATTTCCCGGCGCCGGTCGGGCCCACGAAGGCAACCGTCTCGCCCGCGGCGATGCGCAGGTCGACGCCGCAGAGCACCGGCGTGTCGCGGTCGTACCCGAAGGTCACGTCGTCGAGGACGATGTCACCTCGGATCGGCGGAAGGTCGATCGCGTCCGCCGCTTCCGCGACGGTGGGTTGCGTGCTGAGCAGGGTGCGCAGCTTGGTGACCGACGCCTGTCCCTGCTGGAACGTGTTGTACTGCTGCACCAGCAGCTGGATGGGCTGGAAGAAGCGGTTGAGGTACAGGAAGAACGCCGCCAGTCCACCGATGGTGAGCGTGTGGTTCTGCACCATCACGCCGCCGATGGCGAGGAGTGCGCCCTGGCCGAGGAAGCCGAGCGTCTGCGTTCCCGGACCGTAGATGGCGTTGATCTGGGCCGTGTACATGTTCGCGCTGCGGTACTCGCCGACCACGTTGCGGTGGTGCAGGACGTTGTGGCGCTGACGGTTGTGCGCGGTGACCACCCGCACGCCGTGCAGGCTTTCCGACAGGTCGGCGAGGACGTTGGCGATGCCGTCGCGGACCCTGATGTAGCCGCGCTCCGACGCGCTGCGGAACCACAGCGACATGATCGTCAGGGCGGGAACGATGAGCAGCACCGTGATCAACGCCAGGCGCACGTCCAGGCTGAACAGCAGCGCGGTGATCACCACCATGGTCAGACCCTGCACCGCGAACTGCGCCAGGCCATCCTGGAGCAGCTGCTGCAGGTTCTCGATATCACTGGTCATGCGGGTCATGACCACTCCCGCCTTCTCCCTGGTGAAGAAGTCGAGCGACAGCCGCTGCAGCTGGGTGAAGACCTTGACCCGCAGGTCGTTCATCACCGATGCGGCCAGCCGTCCCGACACCCTGACCTGGTAGCGCTGGGCGAGCCCGGTGACGACAACGCTCACCAGGTACGCAGCAGCCAACCAAGCGACCACGTCGAAGCGGTGCGGGACGATCCCCTGGTCGATCGCCTTCTCGGTGAGATACGGCCCAGCCTGTTGCACCAGGCTGACCACGGCGACGCACAACACCGCGAGCACCAGCAGTTTGCGGTGACGCGTGATGAGGCGGCGGAGGGTGAGCCGGGCGCTGTCGTCTTCCGTCGCGCGATGCGTGAAGCGAGCCGACGGCTCGCCGTGGACGGGCTCTGCGGCGAGAAGCTTGTCGACGCCGGCCTGCAGCTCCGACGGGATCCCACCGAAGGGCAGGCCGGACTGCGCGCCGCCGGACCGTCCGGCCATCGGCCCGAACATCCCTCCAGGCCCGGGGCCGCCCGACAGCATCAGAGGACCTGCCCGAACGGATCGAGGGCGATGACCGGCACGACGTCGCGGTCGCCGGCGTCGACGTCCGATCCCTGCGCGGGCACCTCCTCCACATCACCCTCAGCCTGGGCGAGGACCTCGGAGTACAGCGGCGTCGTGGCCAGCAGCTCGGCGTGGGTCCCATCGGCCACCACGTGACCATCGTCGATCAGCACGACACGATCGGCGAGGCTGACCGTCGACAAACGGTGGGCGATGATCAGCGTCGTCCGGCCCTGCATGAGCTGTCGCAACGCGGCGTGGATCTGCTGCTCGACGTGGACGTCGATGGCGCTGGTGGCGTCGTCGAGGATGAGGATCGGCGGGCTGACCAGCAGGGTGCGGGCGATGGCGATGCGCTGACGCTGGCCGCCCGAGAGCGTGTAGCCGCGCTCGCCGACGACCGTGTCGTAGCCCTCGGAGAGCTCACGGATGAACTCGTCCGCACCGGCGGCCACGGCGGCGGCCTCGACGTCGGCGAAGTCCGCGCTCGGACGTCCGTAGGCGATGTTGTCGCGCACCGACATCGAGAACAGGAACGGCTCGTCGAGAACGATGCCGACGTTCTCGCGCAGGCTGGCGAGGGTCAGGTCGCGAACATCGTGGCCGTCGACCCGCACCGCGCCCGCGGTCACGTCGTAGAAGCGGCTGAGCAGCCGCGCCACCGTGGTCTTGCCCGAGCCCGTGCGGCCGACCAGCGCCACCGTCTCGCCGGGACGCAGGTGGAGGTCGAGGTCGGTGAGCACCGGCTCACCCGGGTTGTACGCGAAGGTCACGTGATCGAACCGGACGTCGCCGTCCGCATGAACGAGGTCGGCCGCTCCAGGCCGGTCGACGATGGTGGGTTGCTCGTCGAGCACCTCGTAGATCCGCTTCGCCGAGGCCGCCGCGCGCTGACCCAGCATGATGATCATGCCGAGCATCATGAACGGGGCCTGGAGCATGAGCAGGTAGGAGTTGAAGGCAACGATGTCACCAACGCTGAAGCTGCCGTGGATGGTCATGTACCCGCCCGTCAGCAGCACCAGCGCCAGGCCCACCTGGGGCAGGTTCTGGATCAGCGGCGTCCACCTGGCGCGGAGGTCGGCGTCCTTGACGTAGGCCCAGCGCAGGCGGTCAGCGGCGCGGGCCAGCGTGGTGAGCTGCGTCTGCTCGGCGCTGAAGGACTTGACCACGCGGACGCCGTTGATGTTCTCGTCGACGATGGTGGCGACGTCGGCGAGGCGAGCCTGGATCAGCCACGACACCGGGAACATCGACTTGCGCATCCTGATGCCGGTCCACAGCACCATCGGCATCGTGGCCATCGCGACCAGTGCGAGGGGAACGCTGATGCTCAGCATGATCGCGAAGGCGACCAGCGCGATGCTGCACTGCACCATGATCTGCGGACCGAAGGTCAGGTACATCTGCACCGAGCGGATGTCCGAGTTGGCCCGGGAGATGAGCTGGCCCGACTGGATGCGGTCGTAGAACGGGAACGACATGCGCGTCAGGTGCTCGTAGATGATGTTGCGCAGGTCGTACTCGAGGTTGTAGGCGGTCTGCATGAGGAACAGGCGCGCGACGTATCCGCACACCCCCGCCACGACCGCCAACCCCAGGACCCACCCGACGTAGTACGCAAGCGGGACAGTGTCACGTTGGATGGAATTGGTGATCGCGAGGGCCAGCAGGCGCGGAATCTGCACCTGCAGCACCAGCCCGACGAACGACAGGATCAGCGAGGTGAAGAACACGCGCCTGTGGGCGAGAACGAGCGGAGCGGCGCGACGAAGCCACGACTTGCTCCGGTCGGGATCGATCCGCGCCCGTGGGGCCTGGTACCGAGCCTCCACGGTGGACTCTGTATCCCTCATCATGGTCATCATACTTCGCGCGCAGCCGCGCTCAGATCGCCAGGTGACGACCGAGAAAGTCCCAGATCTTCGCCCACCCGTCGTTGGCCGCCTCAGGCCGGTACGACGGCCGGTCGACGGCGAAGAACGCGTGTCCCGCTCCCTCGTAGGTGTGGAACTCGTACGTCTTGCCGGCTGCGTCGAGCGCTCTCGCCAGCTCAGCCGTGTCGTCGGGAGTGGGGTTGTGGTCGTCGGCGCCGAACAGGCCGAGCAGCGGACACGAGAGCTGCGATACCAGGTGCACCACCGGCTGCATCTTGAGCGGCACCTCGGGAGGCGGTGCCCTGACGACGAAGCCGCCGTAGCAGTCGATCGCTGCGTCGAGCCGGAGACTGCACGCCGCCAGCACCGACTGCCGGCCGCCTGAGCAGTAGCCGATGACGGCGACCTTGCCGTTGCTCGACGGCAGCGACCGCAGGTGACGCTGGGCGCCGCCGACGTCGCCCACCAGCCGGTCGTTGCCGACGCCGCCGGCCGCGCGCACCGCCGCCACCGTCTCCTCGAAGTTCCGGCCCACCGCCTCCCGGCTGTAGAGGTTGGGACACACAGCGACGTACTGATGCGCCGCGAAGCGCCGGGCGATCTCGCGCGTCGCTTCGTCGTACCCGGGCATGTGATGGATCACGACGACTCCGCCGAAGGGGCCGGCGCCGGTGGGCTGCGCCAGGTACGCCTCGATCTCCTCGCCCTCGTGGCCGGCGATCCGCACCGTCTCGGCATACAGCTCTTCGGACGACATGGAAGA
>Ga0307479_10000595_pt1 | contig 32389 bp, 29 predicted proteins | sample atmos_gasesECM4C_FD_203743 | JGI IMG/M metagenome (GOLD analysis project Ga0307479, IMG submission 203743) | Hardwood forest soil microbial communities from Morgan-Monroe State Forest, Indiana, United States - atmos_gasesECM4C_515 | ecosystem: Environmental > Terrestrial > Soil > Temperate...
TCACAATTCGTGCGGCCGCTTTTGCCGTTCCCGGTGGTCTTGGAGTGCAGGAGGGCGGTTACGTTTTTGTCGGGAGCCTGCTCGGTATTCCTGGCGAGAGTGCGTTCGCTCTTTCCCTGATCATGCGTCTTCGCGAACTCAGCCTTGGAGTTCCGGGCCTCGTGACCTGGCAGCTGATCGAGGGCCGGCGTTTACTGCGAGGGCGGACGGAGCCGGCATCCACGTAAAGTTCCAATTTGGGAATTGCGCGGCTCAAACTTGCTAGTCGTCCTTTCACTTTTGCCGGATTTGTGAAATTGGTGCGCACGCCCCACCAGATCCACGCCAGACCGCCCGGCAGATCGAGTTGCTTGCGGAGTTGGGCAATCACTTTGCCATCGCCGTATGCCGCGAGAAATGCGGTGGCGAATGGTAACCATTGCCGACTTGGCACCGTGCCAACCAGGTCGAGCAGGAACACGAGTAGATCGTCGGCCTGCCGCGCCGCCGCCGAGAGTGATTTATCGTGATAAATTTCGAAATCGATGAATCGCGCACGATTTGTCTCGGCGTCATAAATCATGTTCGTGGCGCTGGCATCTCCGTGCGACCAGCCGCCGCGGAATTCGTCGGTCCAAAATTGATGAGCGCGTCGAAATTCGTCGGCCGCGGCCTGTAACATGTGCCGCGTGAGACTACCGCGGTTGAGATGCACCCACAGACTTTCGCCGGGTAATTTGTCAGCGACAACACAACGGCGCCCAGACTTGTCAGCGTGAAAGCGATCGCCGTTTAGCATTTCGAAACAGTCGACTTCCCATCGCCGCCATTCGTCCAGCTTGCTCCAGAAGCGAATCGGGATGTTTGCCACGCGAAAATAGAGATTGGTCAGATCGGCCAATTGCTCGCTGTGAAGATTTCGTCGTTTGACCACCACGGTCCGGCCGCCGCGCTTTTTCTCCCAAACCGAATTGATCGCGATTGCTTCAACAAGGCGCGTCGCCACGTTGGCCAACTCGCGCGGCGCTTCGACTATTTTACTCGCCGCCGTGATCAACCCGACGGGAACCAAATTCTCAACCAAGGCAGCACCATCCGCTAAGATTCCCATTTTCGCTTTTCCTTTGGACGGGTCTGGTCGCGCTCGCTTCAAAGTTTTTCACGATCCTTCGAATCCCGTTCAGACTGTAGTCGTTTCGCCGATCTTCATCACGTGTAGCTCTGTTTTGGCGCCGGCTTTTTTTAATTCCTTGCCGAACTCCTCGGGCGTTCCAGTCAAGAAAGGAAACGTGCCGTAATGCATCGGTATCGCTGTCTTTGGACCAACAAGCTTTACCGCTTCCGCGGCCCGCACCGGTCCCATTGTGAAATGATCGCCGATGCAAACCAGCATGATGTCAATGTTGTTATGATCGGAAACGCGCGCGATGTCGGAGAAAAATCCAGTGTCGCCAGTGTGATACATGGTCGGGCCGTTGCGAATGCAAATGATGAGACCCGTCGGCATACCTGCCGCAACCGGCGAGGAATTTTCATCTTTGCGCACGGTCGATCCGTGCCACGCCGGAACGAAGCAAACTCTCACTTCGCCATCGAGGAGTGTGAGCTGTCCGCCAATGTGGCCGGTCGTGTCGGCTCCTGCCTGATCGCCCGGATAGCCGAGCACACTAACCACCGCTGCCGACAAATCGTAGTTCGCCACCAATTTCGCGCCTGTTTTCTTTCCGATCTCGACCGCATCGCCGACGTGATCGCCATGTCCGTGCGTGAGCAGAATTAGATCAACATCTTTCAGCGCCGCCAATTCGTCTTTGCCTTTGTCAAAAACCGGATTGGTCAACCACGGATCGATCAAGAATGTTTTTGCCGCGGGCGTGACAACTTTGAAAGCCGATTGCCCGTACCAAGTCAGCTGAGTTTTCGCCATCCTTACACCAAAACGAAAACGCGCGGTTGAGCAAAATGTTTTCCTGAGCGAAAGAGGGTCGCGCATGGCGAAGACCCCTGAGGAGCACTTAGCGGCAACCGACCCACGATTCGCGGCGCTCATTGCGCGCTCGGTTCGCTACAACGTGAAACCGACCGGACTCGTTCGTCCGTTCGACGCGCTCGCCGAGTCGATCGCCTACCAACAACTAAGTGGAAAAGCCGCCGCCACGATTTGGGGGCGGGTCCGCGCGCTTTATCCGCGGCGGAAATATCTCGACCCGCGACTCGTTCTGGCGACGCCGGACGAAAAGCTCCGCGCAGCCGGGTTGTCGCGGAGCAAAGTCGCCGCGATCAAAGATCTCGCCGCGAAAACGATTGACGGAACGGTGCCATCCGCGCGCGCATTGGCGAAGATGAGCGACGAGGAAATTATTCAGCGATTGATTGCGGTGCGCGGCATTGGACGCTGGACAGTGGAAATGCTGCTCCTTTTCGATCTTGGCCGGCCCGATGTCTGGCCGGTGGACGATTATGGCGTCCGGAAAGGATTCGCTAAGACTTTTGGGCGCCGAAAACTGCCGAAGCCGAAGCAGTTGATGAAGCTCGGTGAAAAATTTCGCCCGCACCGCTCGGTCGCGGCCTGGTATTTCTGGCGAGCGCTGGATCTGCCGGAGAAGACAAATCGCTTCGACGAATAGCGCGCCACCGCGATTGACTTTGCCGCCGCCGGTAATTAAAACGCCGGAACTATGGCGACGATCCATGTTAATCGGGGCGCTACGAATCTGGGCGCATTTCCGGAAGAACAAGTGCGCGAGGGCATCCGTGCCGGCCGCTTTTTGCCGAGTGACCTCGGTTGGAAAGAGGGAATGGCAAATTGGCAGCCGCTTTCGCAGTTTGCCGAATTCGCGGGCGACTTTTCCGCAGCAGCGCCCTCAGCCGCGGCGCCGCCTCCGCAAGTTCCGGCCACTCCTACGTCTCCTGCTCCCGCTGTGGGACCGGCATCTGCGCCACCGCGAAGCGGGTTGCCGTGGGAGCGGCGCGATACCCTCGGGTTTTTCAATGCTTTTGTGCAGACCGTAAGTCTGATTCTGACTCGCCCGACCGAAGCCTTCACAATAATGCGGACTGAAGGCGGCCTTGCCGACGCGCTTATTTTTGGCGTAATCGGTGGAAGTATTGGCGCCATTGTTTGGACCTTGGTTTCGGCGGCGATTCACTCTCTCGGCTTGGCGGCCGCGCTTTCTCAACAAAGCTCACTGGAGAACATAATGGGCGCGAGTCTCGGCGGCGCGATGATCTTCATTAGAATAATTCTAACGCCAATTTTCATCGCCATCGGTTTATTCATATGGGCTGGGCTTGTGCATGTCTGTCTCATGATCCTTGGCGGCGCGAACAAGACGTTCGAGACCAGCTTTCGCGCCCTGAGTTTTGCATACGGCGCGACGGCGCTGTTTTGCGTCGTTCCATGTTGCGGCGGTCTGGTCGCCCTGATTTGGGGATTGGTCGCTGATTGCATCGGCATCAGTCGCAGTCACGAGACGGACATCGGCCGCGCAGTTACCGCAGTGCTTCTACCGCTCATTGTTTGCTGCGGCGGCATTGTTGTTATTTGCGTGATGCTCGGCGTCGGCATCGGCGCCCTGATGCAACAAAACGGACATTAATTGCCGGATGCAAGTCGTCCGCCGTCCACTCGCTCCAGGCGAGAATGATTACGAACTGATCTGGCTCTTCGTTACACTGGTTTCAGTCGTGCTAGCCGCCTGCTGGTTTGTCGTTGGTTTGCCTTGGCCGCACTGTGCTTTCCTCGCGCTCACGGGGCATCCCTGCGTGACCTGTGGCGCCACGCGTTGCGCAATCGCTTTCTTTCACGCGAATTTTTTCGTAGCGTGGAAATGGAATCCGTTCGTCTTCGTGCTCCTGTGCGCCGTCGCGATCTTTGATGCTTACGCTTTTATCGTTCTGGTTGTGCGCGGACGGCGATTGCGTGTGATCAAATTCACCCCAGCCGAAAGGAATTTTCTTCGAGCTATTGTCGTCGTCCTTCTGTTGGCGAACTGGATTTACCTGCTTTCGCGTCCCGCTGATTTGTTTTGAGGGTAGGTTTTAGGTTCACCAGCTCGGATTTCGTCAAAGGCCTCCAATGTCCCCGCGGCATATCGCCAAGGCGCAGATTTCCAATTCGAATACGCACCAGCCGTTTCACTTCGTAGCCAATCGCGTAAAACATTCGCCGGATTTGTTGATTCAACCCCTGACGCAGCACGACTCGCAAGCGTGTTGGACCGATTGGATGAAGCCGCGAAATCTTCGCGCGCTGCCCGTCGAGCACGATGCCGTGAAGAAGTTTTGGCGCGAGCGCGCCGTCCCATTGTTGATCCAAGGTCACCTCGTATTCCTTTTCAATTTTGTAGCGCGGATGATTCAGGCGTTGCGCGAGGTCGCCGTCGTTGGTTAGCAGGAGTAACCCCTCGCTCTGGGCGTCGAGGCGGCCGATGTTGAAAAGGCGAGGGAACCTTGGCGGCAGCAAATCGAAAATCGTATCGCGGGCCTGAGGATCGGCTCGCGTCGAAACAAAGCCGGCTGGCTTGTGCAACGCAATCGTCATCGGAATTTCGGCATGCACGAGTTTGCCGTCGACCTTAACGTGATCGCGCTCGGTTGGCTGTGCGCTGAAATCCGTGCAAACGCGGCCATTGAAGGTGACGCGTCCGGCGGCGATTAATTCATCGCATTTGCGTCGAGACGCGACGCCGGCGGCGGCAAGAAACCGATTCAAACGCACGGCTCAGCTTCGCCGAAGGTTCGATGTCGATCTAGTGAAGGCGCGCTTTAGGCGTCCGGCTTTGTCTTGGGAAGGCCGATGACTTTGCGGCCTTCTTTCCATTGGCCACGTTTCTTGAGCAGCTCGACCCGCTCGAAACGCTTCAAGACGTTGCGTTTCGCGACGATCGTGCTGGCCCCTCTAAGACTGCGGTGTTGCGACATAAATCGGAAAATGAGCGCCAAAGCTAGCTCGAAGCGGACAATTTTCAAATGTCAGCTTCGCCGCGATTACAACTGATTTGTCAGGACAACATGCTGCCCTAAGGCGGCGACTTGATGATAAATATGAAACCGCGAGGTCAGAAGTTGCTGCCAATACGGAACGCGCTCTTGTTTGATGATCAGATAAATTGCCTGCGGATCACCCCAATGCCGAAGAATGGCGCCTTCGTCGATTGAGACACTGGTTCCGCCGGGGATACGCATTTCGTCGTCCGGTGGCTCGTTCACGAGATAGAAGCGACGATGCAAATAAAATACGAGACTACTCGCATCATCGAGTTCGCCCTCGTAAACGACCGCGTCTTTTTCAGTGAGCTTTTGATCGAGAAGACGCGAAACATTCGCCAGCGACAATTGTGGCGCCATCCGCGCGATTCCATCCGCCAGCGAAAGCCCGATGGGGATCATTCCGACGGCCAAGACAGCGACGCAAAGTCGCGGCCGATTCTTCGCCGCGAGATAAAGAGCAATCACGGCGGCCACGGTAAGAGACACAGCGATAATTAGGAGCATAGGCCGCAAAGCCGACCACGCCGAGGTTGGCAGTTCATGAACTGCATCCCATGTTGTCCAGCTCCCGTCTTCGCCCTCCCCGACAGTTTCGGTGGCTCGTGCGACGTGCGGCTGCAAATGGGCGGCCCATGCTGAAGCGATACCAGCAATTCCAACCAGACCCGCGCCAGCCATCTGCGAAGATCGCGAAAGTCTTTCCCATGCAGTCGCAGCGAGAATGGCGAACGCACTCCACATGCTCATCGAGTAGTAATCCTGGCGTTGTCCAATGACGAGCAGCGGCAAAAACACAATCGCCATCCAGCAGACCGGCAATGCCTCGGCAAAACCGAGCTCATGCGGCCGAATTACTTTTCGCCATCCGAGGATCGCTCCCGGAACAATTGCTACCGACCACGGAAACCACCAGACGAGATGCATCCAGACGAATTGGAAACGGGGAACGCCGTTATCGCTTCCGGGCACATTCGAAAACGAACGGAGGTGGCCCACCCATTCCACTTGCACGAGCTGGCGGAGAAAACCGGGATAACGCAATTCTGTCGCAACGTACCAGGGGACGAAGAGCAGGATAAAAATCAAAATGTAGATCCAGCGAAAAAGTCGGACGAACCGCATTCGCGCTTCGCGGTAGAACGCGGACAACAAAACAAAAATCGCCAGTGGATAAATCAAGCCGAGTAAACTTTTGGTCAGGCAACCGAGCGCGCAGCAGATCCAAAAAGCCAAAAACCACCAGTCGCGTCCACGTCGGCGCTGGTAACCGCTAACGCCGCAGAAAATTGCGGCGGCGATAAACGCGCTGAACACGGGCTCAGGCATGAGAACGCGACCGAGTAGCCCCGTGCCGCAACTGCAAAGATAAATCAGGCTGCCAAAGAACCCGCGCCAGTAATTCGCTAGTTTTTCCGCGGTCAGGAACGTTAGCGCGGTCGTCGCCATTACTGCCAAAGCGACTGGCAGACGCGCCGCGGCGGGGCTGACACCGAATATTTTGAACGAGGCAATGATTAGCCAATAAAGCAGCGGCGGTTTCGGCAATCGCGGCAAGCCATTGTTCGTTGGCCAAAGCCATTGATGCGTTTGCAACATCTCGCGCGCGGCGCCCGCGTATTGACCTTCCGTGTGATTATAAAGATCGCTCCAGCTGATCGTGGCCAAATGGGTGAGGGCGGCGAGCGCAATCAGCGAAACAAAAAGGAAATGGCGCAGCGGCGGCGGATTCAACGCCGGCGGTTCGAGCAGCGCGTCTTCGAGTGTAAACGTGCGTGTGCCTGCGGTCATCGCGATGGATCCGCGCGGTATTTGTTCCAATCTTCGGGCAAACGCACCGCTTTTCCCGCAGGCATTTGCACCATCGCCACCGTTTGGCGGCACTCCGCGATCACGGCTTCATCGGCCGGTCGTGTGATTCGGAATCCGCACCAAAACCTCGCGCGCTGCAATTCATCGAGCCACGCTTCAACGATGAGCCGGTCCCCTAACTTTGCCGGTCGGCCGTAGTCGATCTCAGTCCGAACTACGGCTGGATATAACTGCGTTTGCGTCATTTCCGTCAGCCGCAACCCAAGTCGCTCGGCCAGCGCCGTTCGCGCAGTCTCGATAAATCTCAAGTAAGAGATGTTTGAAACGACGCCGCCGACATCAGTGTCGAAAAACATGACCTGCACTTCGACGCTGGTACGTGGTTGCTTGGGACTCATAGCAAGATCGACATCATTGCATTTACAACATCCTGCGTCGTCACTTCTTTCATGCAGCGAAAATCGATCGGACACTCGCGCAGAAAACATGGACTGCATTCTACATGACGACGGACGACGATGTGCCCGTCGCCGAGCGGACCGGTCAACGCAGGTTCAGTCGAGCCGAAAATGGCGACCACCGGGACACCGAGCAACGCGGCGAGATGCATCGTGCCGGTGTCGTTGGTCAGCAACGCGCGACAATTTCGCAGTTCTGAAATCAATTCGTTCAGCGCGGTTTGACCGATCCGGTTAACACACTTCTCGCCAAGCTTAGCGGCGATGGTTTCGCCGACAGTCGCGTCGTGCTTGGTTCCAAACAAAATCCATTTCGCGTCCGACCCGCTGGAGACGGAGGTCGCAACTTCAGCAAAACACTCGGGTAACCAGCGTTTAGCCGGCCCATATTCCGCGCCAGGGCAGAGACCGAGAGACGTTCGATGTTTGACATCTGGTGTCTGAGACGAGGTCGCGAGATTAATCTTGGCGCCAAGGTCGACATCGGCACCGCAATCCTCTGCGATTCGCAAGAAACGAATCGCATGGTGCTCCGGCGGGCCGGGACGGCGCGGTTCGCGGACGATTTGGTTCAGCAACCAAGCGCGGGCGTGCCCGCGGAAACCAACTTTTCTTGGAACAAACAAAGCTTCGAGCGCCGAGCGCAGCGAATTTGGAAGCAGGACCGCGACATCAAAGCGCGGCTGACGCCCGATCACGCGCATCGCGGCGAACAGAGACTTGTTCGGTAACGAAAGAACCTGGTCGACTTCCGAAATCAGTTTCCACATCGGCGCAATTTTTTCCGGCGCGAGAATAGTTAGGTGGGCGTCGGGCCGCCCGTTCTTCATTGCGCGGACCGCCGGGACGCTCATAACCGCGTCGCCGAGCCAGTTGCTGCTGCGGACAAGGATCCGAAAGGGTTTGAGATTTTGCGCGGGCAAGTCTTTCGGCAAAAAGACGCCGCGTTTGTAGCGCGCGAGCAGGAAATTTGGGCGCGGCGTTTTCCAGCGATTATGCAACCAGAAACCGTCCTCCGGCGCGCGGCGGATTTGATTGGCGATGAGTTCGTTCGCTTTGGCAGTGAGCGCCTCAACGGAATCGCCCGGCGTGTCGATTCGGTCGGCAAAGGACATTCGCCAGCGACCGGATTCTTCTGTGTAAATGGCGGTGCCAAGCATGGCGGCGCCGGTGCGTTTCGCCAAGAGCGCGGGCAATGAGGTTGTGGAGGCAAGTTTTCCAAAAAATGGAACCCACGAACCCTGATCACCTGCGTGTTGATCGCTCAGAATTCCGATGGCCCCGCCGCCTCGAAGGAGTTCGATCGCCTTTTGGAATCCTTCGTTTCTGTCGAACAGCTCGACACCAGCGCGACCGCGCAAGGCGCGAAGGTGGTTGTCGACATAACGATTCTTGAGGGGTTGGTAGACCGTGCTGTTTCGAACGTATCCAATCACCGCGGGGAACATTTGCGCCTGGAGCTCCCAATTTCCGATGTGGCTCAGGATAAAAACGACCGGACGGCCGGCGCGAAGTTCCCGGTGAGCGGCGTCGGCATTTTCGAACTGGACGTGCGCGCGCGCTTTGTCGAGCGGCATGGAGGCGATCTTCAATCCGGAAAGAAGATTCGCGCCCAGTCTTTGAAAGTGCCACCGCACGAGCTGGCGCATTTCGCGCGGCGCTTTTTCGTGACCGAACGCGATGTCGATGTTTCGAAAAGCCAGCCGCCGATATTTCCCGAGCACCAGCCAAGCGCAAAAGCCGAGCGTGTTGCCGAGCGCGAACGCGGCGCGCACTGTAAAAAGCGCAATCAAGGCAAAGCCTGTCCGATAAATTAGATAAACCAAATACTCGAGCATGAATGTCGGCCAACGCGCTCGCCGAACGCGTCACAGCGTAAATTTGCCTGAGCGGGGCTGCAATGAATATAATGTGGCCGGGGCCGCGGATCTTCGTTAGGCATGTAAGCGGTTCTACCACACGAAAATGAAAAAGGATTTATGGCTTGGCATTGACGATCGCGCGCGAAAATCGCTGGTAGCGCGCAATTACAAGGCGGGTTCGCTCGCGCGGCGGACTGCTGAATCCGGCGTCGAGGCGGGCGAACTGGTTGCTCCACGCAGCAGAGCGGAGCTAAAAAAGGTCTGGATCCCTGGTGTCGAGATTTTTTCACGAGCGATTCACGCCCAACGCCATCGCGGCAGTTTTGGGGAGTTGGCGCGCGAATCGGAAGGAATCCTCGCCAAAATTGGGCTGCGGCCCAAACAATGGTCGGCTGCGCGGATGTTCGCCAACAGCGCGAAAGGATTTCACATTCATCCGCCCAGCATTCCCGACGACACGACAGCGGAGAAGTGGCTACGCCGTTTATTTATTAATCAGCCGCAAGACTATTCGTTGCGGCTGTACGATCGCGAGCAATGGGACGTGATGTTTTTCTTGCAAGGCCGCGCCGAAATATTTCTGCGCGATCTCCGCGTCGGTCTTCCCGCGCGAAACATGCGCTTGTTCGTCGATGGCGACAATCATTGCAGCCGCAACAATGTCGGAGTCATCATTCCTCCAGGTGTTGCCCACGCCATCCGAGCCGAAGGCTCGGAAGATGTGATTATGGTTTACGGTACAAGCACAACGTTTCGGCCGGAATTCGAAGGCCGGATCGCAAGTGAAATCGAAACCGCGGAATTGCCGGCGTCCTGGCGAAAATTTCTAGGGCAGTGATCTTGCCGCCATGAAGCGGCAATTCGATTCGGCCACGCTGGAAATGATGGACCGCCCGCAGCCGGTTTCGGCCGAGTTGGAGCGCGACCTCCGCAACATCCGACGGTTGAATCGATGGTTCGGCAGCTACTCGCTGATCTCGCTCTTCCTTCGGCGCTGGATCAACCCCGGCGCACGATTGCGCATTGTCGATCTTGCCACCGGCTCGGGCGATATCCCGCGATTGATCGCGGACTACGCGCGTGGAGTTGGCGCCGAAGTTCACATCGACGCCCTTGATCAACAATTCGCAACCGTGGAGGTCGCGAAAAGGCTGAGCGCTGATTATCCCAACATCACGTTCGCTGAAGGAAACATTCTCGATTGGGAAACGTCCGAGCCATGCGACCTCCTTTTATGCACGATGGCGCTGCACCATTTCAGTGAAGAGGACGCGATTTGCGTCTTGCGTCGGTGTCGCGATCTTTCGCGGAGATTTGTGCTTGTTTCCGATTTGCGTCGCGGCCGGTTCGGCACAGTCGGCGTGCAACTCTTGACTGCGACGATATTTCGTGAGCCCATGACAAAACACGACGCGCGGCTTTCCATGGCCCGCGCATTTTCATTTGCCGAGATGAATGATTTAGCGCGCCGGGCTGGGTGGACTGATTTCGGGCACAAATCTTTTCGGTTCGCGCGGCAAGCAATCTGGCTGGAAGCGGTGTGACGCGGCACGCATTTGTCCGAAAGAAGTTCCAAGTCGGCGAGTAGATACATCAAAGACTTTGAACTTATGACTGAACAATCATCGTCTCTCCGGGCGCGTGGCATAACGATTCTGGTTTCATTCCTTCTTGTCGCCGCCGGGATTTGCGCCTGCGGCTTTTTAGAATCTCAAACTGGAACAGCGGGCGTCGAATTATTGCAGTGAAAGGCCTTTCGGAACGCGAGGTGCCGGCCGGCGTAGCGGTTTGGACAATTGGCTATAACGGCTACCGGCGACGATTTGGACGCATCAACTGGAAGTTGAGTGACAGCACCAAGGCAGTGATCGCGTTTTTGAAAACAGCCGGTCTCGACGACAAAGACGCCGGAACGCAAGTTGGTCCGGCTGGTCGTCGATGTGATTACGAGCTCAACTGATCCGGCTTTCCTCTCATAAACTTCCGAATTCGCGCCGCGCTGCGGAGTGGTTCATGATTGCGGGGTGCAAATCACGGAAACGATTGTCAATCTTCCGGGCCGTGACCGAACGAAACGTCGCGTTCTTGTTCCGACGATGGGTGCTTTGCACAAGGCGCATGGCGAACTGATTCGGGTCGCGCGGCAGAAAGCCGGCAAAGACGGGGAAGTAGTCGTGAGCATTTTTGTGAACCCGTTGCAATTCGAGCCGGGCAGCGATTACGAGTGTTATCCGCGGCCGGAAAAAGATGATGAACAATTCTGCCGCGACGCAGGTGTCGATCTTTTATTCCGGCCGCGCACTACGGAAATGTACGCGGATGACCGTTCGGTGTTTGTCGAAGAGAATTCACTTTCGACCGTGCTGGAAGGAAAATCGCGGCCGGGTCATTTTCGCGGCGTCTGCACAATCGTCGCGAAGCTGTTCAACATTCTTGAGCCCGATGCCGCCGTGTTTGGTGAAAAAGACTTTCAACAGCTGACGATCATCCGCCGAATGGTGCGCGATTTGAATTACAAGATCGACATCGTGGCAGTGCCTACTGTGCGCGAAGACGACGGCTTGGCTTGCAGCTCGCGCAATGCCTATCTGAACACCAAAGAGCGGGAGCAAGCAGCCGTCCTGCGCCAGGCCTTGCTGATCGCGAAAGACTCTGGCAAAAAAACTGCGCCGGAGATTATCGATCTCGTCCGGAAGAAAATCAGTGAAGCGCCGCTGGCGCGGATTGATTATATCGATCTTATGAATGCGGAAGCGTTGCAGCCGATCGATTCGGTAAAGCCAGACTCGCTCCTCGCGGTCGCGGTTTATTTTGGCAAGACCCGATTGATCGACAACATTCGATTGGGATGAAGGAATACGATTTCGTCGTCGTCGGCAGCGGCATTGCGGGATTAAGTTTCGCGCTGAAAGCGGCAAAGCACGGTTCTGTGGCGGTGGCCACCAAGCGCAAAGGCGCGGACACGAACACCGCTTGGGCGCAGGGCGGAATCGCGTGTGTGACTAGCGATGAAGATTCATTCGAGTTACACGTGCGCGACACGCTCGAGGCCGGCGCCGGTCTCTGCGATGAGCAGGTGGTCCGCACAATCGTGACCGAAGCACCAGCGCGGATTCAGGACCTGGTCGATCTTGGTCTTCAGTTCGATGAGCGCGAAGTATCCGGCCATCGCGAATTCGATCTGGGTCGCGAAGGCGGACATTCCAAACGCCGCGTACTGCACGTTCGCGACGTTACCGGAAAGGAAATTGAGAACGTCCTGCTGGGCAAACTAGGTCGGCAGTCGCATGTCGATCTTCTGGAGAATCACATGGCGGTTGATTTGATCACCGCGGCAAAGCTTGGACTCGCCGCGCAAGATCGTTGTCTCGGCGTCTACGTTCTCGACGAAAAGACGGGCGAAGTCGAAACGATCCGCTCCGATCGGATCGTGCTGGCGACCGGTGGTTGTGGGAAGGTTTATCTTTACACAACGAACCCGGACATCGCGACAGGCGACGGCGTGGCAATGGCGTGGCGGGCCGGCGCGACGATTGCGAACATGGAGTTCGTCCAGTTTCATCCGACTTGTCTGTTTCATTCGAAAGCGAAATCCTTCTTAATTTCGGAAGCGGTGCGCGGCGAGGGCGGCATTCTGCGCAACAATCGGGGCGAAGATTTTATGAAACGCTACGATCCGCGCGGTTCACTGGCACCGAGGGACATTGTTGCCCGGGCGATTGATGCGGAGATCAAACGTTCCGGCGCTCAATGCGTGTTTCTGGATATTACCGACAAGCCGGTCGAGTTTCTGCGGGAGAGATTTCCAAATATTTACGAAACATGTCTGCGGTTCGGAATCGACCTGACCAAGCAACCAATCCCAGTCGTGCCGGCTGCGCATTATCAGTGCGGCGGAATCAAAACCGACGTGAATGGCGCGACGAGCTTGCCTGGCTTGTATGCGATCGGCGAGGTTGGCTGCACCGGATTGCATGGCGCAAACCGACTTGCGAGCAATTCGCTGCTGGAAGGTTTGGTTGTGGCTCAACGGGCCGTCGAATCGGCGCTACCATCTCGATCTTCGCAAAGTCAGCCCGAGATCGCCTTGCCCGAATGGCAGTCAGGCGACGTGCAGGACGTAGACGAACTGGTGGTCATTTACCATAACTGGGACGAAATCCGGCGATTGATGTGGGATTACGTCGGAATTGTGCGCACCGACAAACGATTGCAACGCGCGAGCGCACGGCTGCGCAATCTGCAGCGCGAGATTCGCGAGTTTTATTGGAACTTCAAGGTGTCAGTCGATCTGTTGGAGCTGCGCAATCTCGCGACGGTCGCCGCGTTGATCGTGGATTCGGCGCTGAGCAGGAAGGAAAGCCGGGGATTGCATTATACGCTCGATTATCCGGAGAAAGACGACCGGCAATACGTCCGGGACACGCTCCTGAGCAGAATATAAGGATGGAACAAATAGTGCTTTATAAATTGTAACCGCCAGTAGCACTGGTTTTTCCATAATGAAATGCCTTGCACGAGGCGGGAAAATCGGATAGAAACAGGCCACTCTTTTGCCGCATGAGACGCATACTCGCTCTCTTAACCTTCGCTAGCGCCATGACTGCGCTGCAGGCGGAAGAGCAATCGAGCTCGCCTTACGCTACTGCGGCGGATTTTGCCAAGTACGCGATGAAGCTGCGCGAGCAGGCGTTGCTCAAAGTCGAGCCGCAGGTCTTCGTGCCAACCAGTTCTCGACCAGCGGTGCAACGTTATCCTTGGAAGACGAACATCGTGACCACGGTGTTCTGGATCGGCGAACAGGCTGGAGGCAACAATCCCGTTCCGAACTTTCGCAGCTCATGGGATTTGAATTGGCAGGCGAACTACGGCGGTTTTGATAACCCGGAGCGATCAGCCCGACGCAGCTATATTCCCGTAGCATTCATTCCGCGACAGAACCCGTTTTATTGCGCGCTGCCGTACAACGACGTGACGCACGGTCAATTTAAGCCGGAAGCGCCCTTGGTGATCCCATGGTTCAAGCAAGCTTATATGGGGCAGGGCCAATCGGTTTGCTGGCACCACTGGATTGCGATTCGAAAAGGCAATCGCACTTGCTACGCCCAATGGGAAGACTGCGGGCCGTTTCGCACGGATCACTTTCAATATGTTTTTGGTAACGAACGCCCGAAGCCGAATCTTAACCACGGTGCCGGTCTAGACGTTTCGCCGGCAGTAAGAGATTACCTCGGACTGCAACCGACCGACGTAACAGACTGGCAGTTTGTAGGTACCCAGGACGTGCCACCGGGGCCGTGGCGCAGCTATGGCGAGAACAACCATTTCGTGATTGCGCGTCGCCAGGCCGAGCAGCGGTTGGTTCAACAAGGTGGCGCTTCTGGCAACTCCAAGAAGTAAGGTGTCTCGATTCAGCCGAGCCGCGGCTTCAGTCCGGCGAATCTGGTTTGCAGATCCTCTATCTGCTCTGACCAGGGGCCATATTGAGCGCGCTGCTTTTGGCAAACATCGCTGAGATTTTGGAAACGTTTTGCCATTTCCGCGCAAAACGAATTGATCGCTTTTCCGAATTGCTCTTCCAGGGCTCGTTTGAATTCCGTTCGTTTCGGATCCAGCTCGCGTTCGTAAACGCGAAGGATTCTTCGGCGCTGATTAAACATCACGAAGATGAGAATGAGTACCCCGATTGCCCCGATGATCGCAACGCCCAGAGCGATCATTGAGTTTCGCGATTTCAGCAGCGACGCCGTGCCGATAGCCGCCGCGATTAATGCGGTGACAATTCGGAGCGCGATCGACGCGCTTGAGAATGTGCGCGTCAACCGTTCCTGAAGCGATTTGCCGGCAAGAATGTCGATGAATGCTCTTTGTATTGCGTCCGATAGTTCGCGGCGTTGACCGGCGAAGTCGGGAATGTTCGCTCGCGCCTGTTTTCGCAAATCGGCTGACAACTGATTCTCGAGTAGGTCCTGCATTTGCGGCCAGAGTCCGCGCAAATCTGTTTCCAAAGCGTTGACCGCCTTGTCCAGTTGTGGCTGCATCAACTGTCGCAACTTATCCCCAATCCCGGCCTGCAGGTCGCGCTCGTGCGCGCTTTGGCCTGCGATCAACTTGAAACTGCTCCACCACGTCACCCGCTTACGAAAAATCTGCGTCCTCTCCTCAACTGTCTGCTCATAGGCATTTTCAATATCGTGCACCAGACCGGCAACCTGTCGGCGCATTTGGTCGCGACGGGTTTGAAGCAGTGTTTCCAATCGGGTCAAGGCTGCCTCATCGGCGGAGATTTTCTCGAGATACCCGCTGACTTCGCGAGCCAGTTCTTCCAACACGACGCGGCCAGCTTGAAAAGTCGACCGCAGTTTTAACATCCGCGTGCTTGATTCCGTAACGATGAAATTGATCTGCTCCTCCAGTGGGCCGAAGCCGCTCTCTTGCCATAGTTGCTCGTTGTTCAGTCCCCTGGTTCGAGCAAGCAACGCTTTCCGAGCCGAGACCGCGAAAATTGGTGGCACGAACCCGAGCCGACGCATGGCCGTGTCTTGAAGATGCCGGTGGATGATTTCGATTTCAGTCGGTTCGCGCAGATCGATCTGCTGAAGAACGAAGATTACGTTTTTAAGCCAGGTTTTCTGCAGAAAATCCAGAAACTCCCAGTTCGATTGCGTCCAGGGATTCGCCACTGAGAACACAAATAGGACAATGTCCGCGCGCGGCATGAACTCTTCAGTCGTTATTTGATGCCCCTTCACCATGGTGTTGGTGCCGGGCGTATCGACGACATTGAAATCGCGCAAAAACGCAATGGGCAAATAACGCTCCGTCAATTTGGGAGAGACTTCGGTAGTCTTCCCCTCCTGGCCGTAGCGAAAAATGTAAATGCGATCGGTGGCCGGCAGAACGTCAACCTTTGCAAATTCATCGCCGAAGAGGGCGTTGAGCAGCGAAGACTTTCCAGATTTGACCTCGCCCACGACAACAAAGAGTAATGGCTCGCTAACGTCGCGGAGAAGGGCCTGAAGAGTGTCCAATTGCTCGGGAGCTCGCTGCATTTCCGAGCCGAGTCTGAGCAATTTGGCAAGGCCCTTCTCGAGCTCGCTCTTGAGCTGCAAATATCGGTCGGCGATCATGCCGGCAAGCTCAGTTATGCGGAGCCGCGGGAGAAGGCGTCGATTTTGTGTCGGCTGATTTCGGCGAAGGTGACGGCTTCGGCGCCAGGGGCGTCTCCATTGCGATCAATTCGGAAACGGTCACGAATTTGAAACCTTTGGCCTCAAGTTGACTCAACACGCAAGGCATCGCCTCGATCGTCCCCGGATGAATGTCGTGGGCCAGAACAATCGATCCAGCGCGAGTGTTCTTCACGATGCGAGCGCAAACAACATTCGGCCCGGGTCGCCTCCAATCCAGCGGATCGACATCCCACAGTGCAATCTTGTAACCGAATTCTTGGTTAATCCATTTCTTCTGCCGCGGCGTAATCGAACCGTAAGGCGGCCGTAATAAAGTCGGACCAGTGCCAGCTGCGCTTCGAATCGCGTCGTCCGTTCTCCGGAGTTGGCTTCGAATCCCGTCGTCGGACATTTTCCCAAAGTTCGGATGCGACCAACTGTGATTTGCGACTTCGTTTCCGTCCTTGACCTCGCGCGCCACAATGTCGGGATACTCAGCGGCGTTTTCGCCAATCAGAAAGAATGTGGCTTTGATATGATGGGCGGCGAGCAAGTCGAGCAGTTTGGGCGTTAATTTCCCACTTGGGCCGTCGTCAAAAGTCATGGCGATATAAGGACCGTCGACGTGAATCCAATCGAACGTAATCGCGCGATCCGGCGCGGCCGCCTTACCCTTACCGGCAGGTGGAGGCGCGGCTGCGTCGTTACCGCGAACTGGCGCGATCGCGAGGAAGGCGACCAGCGAAATCAGAAAAAAACGGGTGAAGAACATGAATACTTACCTACTTATGAACTTTCGGCCTGTATCTAGCAGAGGCGGACTGTAACGCAAGGTGAGCACTGCCAGGTGCATTGCATTTGGTGATTTTCTGTAAGGGAAAATCTGATTCTGCGATTTTCGATTGCGTCCCGCGCTTCGTTGGCAGCCATCCTGCTGAAAGGAAGTTTTGAAATCGGCGAATGGTCTTCCCTGACTTCGCCGAAAGGGTTTTGGGAACGGACTGCCACGAATGAGAATATTGCTGGTTGAGGATCATCCGGAGAGCCGGAGAACTCTGCAGAAATTGATCGAGCGACGCGGCCATGACGTGGTGGCGGTCGGGAGCGCGGAAGAGGCTAAAATCGAGCTGGCTAACCAACCGTTTCCTTTCTTGATCCTCGATTGGATGTTGCCTGGGAAGAGCGGGGTTGAACTTTGCCGGGAATTGCGCGCTAGGCCGAAAGGAGACGAATTTTTTATTCTCCTGGCTACCGCCCGCGATGAACCTGCGGACCTGGAGCAGGCGCTCGAAGCCGGTGCCAACGATTATCTGACCAAACCGCTCGATGCGGCGCGCTTAAGCATTCGGCTTTCTGTGGCGGAGCGACGAATTCGCGCAATGAACGAGCGGTTTCAAGCGCGGGCTGAATTACAAGAAACGCTCAGGAAAATGACCGATATTCTCGACAAGACCAGCGATGGTTTCTTCGCCGTCGACCGGGATTGGAAGTTCATTTTCGTGAATCCGCAGGCCGAAAAACTTCTCGAGCGCCGCCGGGCAGATCTTATTGGCAAAGATGTCTGGATGGAATTCCCGCAATTCAAGCGGGACGTGTTCGAAAAAAATTACCGTCGCGCCATGTCGGAGCAGGTTGCGGTGGAGTTTGAAGCCAGTGACGCAAATGGCCAGGTCTGGCTCGAGCTGCTTGCGTATCCGAGCGGCGGTGGCGTTTCTGTTTTCTTAAGAGACGTGACTGACCGCAAGCGCATGGAACAGGAACGGCTTACCACGAGCAAGCTCGATTCGCTTGGCATATTGGCCGGAGGAATTGCCCACGATTTGAACAACATCCTGACTGTTATTTCCGGGAATATCGGTCTGGCCCAAATCGAAGCGCCGAGCAATGGCTCCGCGTTGCTTTCATTTTTAGCCAAGGCTGGTCAGGCGGCGCAGCATGCCGCCCAACTTTCAAATCAGTTGCTCACCTTCTCCAAGGGTGGCGCGCCGTTGAAAAGGGTCGCTTCGATTCGCGATCTGGTTACTCAGGCGGCCGAATTTTCTCTTCACGGATCCAATCTGCGGGCGGAGCTCGATATACCGGGGGACATTTGGAGCGCAGCGGTCGATCCGGCACAGATTGAACAGGTGATAAATGCCTTGATCATCAATGCACGCGAGGCCATGCCCGATGGCGGTACGATCCGCGTTACCGGTCGCAACATCGACATCGACCGTGACTCCGGTCTTCTGTTGCGGTCTGGACGATATGTAAAGGTCACGATCACGGATAGCGGGCGCGGAATTGACCCTCGATCGGTCGCAAAGATTTTCGATCCATACTTCACCACAAAACCATCGTCGACCGGGTTGGGTCTATCGATCAGCTATTCGATCATCAAGAAGCATGAAGGTCTTTTGCAGTTGGAACATACGTCGCCACGCGGTTCGATTTTTTCGTTTTATTTGCCGGCAACGGATGCCCAACCGTCGATTCCCGAACCAACGCTGGCAAACCAGGTTTTCAATTTCACTAATCAGCGTGTTCTAGTGATGGACGACGAAGCGGCGATTCGCGATCTCACATCGGAGCTGTTGGCGACATTGGGCTATCAAGTGACGAGCGTAGCAGATGGCAAAGAAGCACTTCAAACTTTCGAGCAAGCAATGCGGCGCGGCGAAAAGTTTCAAGCGGTAATCCTGGATGCGACAATCCGTGGGGGAATGGGAGGCGTTGCTACGATTGAGCGACTTCGAGATATTGATCCGGATGTCACCGCAATCATTTGCAGCGGTTACTCCGATGAAGCAGCGCTGGCCGAATTTTTGGCTTACGGTTTTCAGGCTGCGCTGCCAAAGCCGTTTACGCGCCACGAACTCGCCAATGTGCTTCAGCGCGCCTTGGAGCCGAAGGGACCGTAGCCCTATCACATCAGCGACGTATGGTTCAGCTCTTTCGGACTTTGTTTAACTCGGCGAGGAACGCAGCTATTCCACCGGTGTACAAACCGTCATAGCGCCAGACCGTTTTGCCTTCGCCATCCAGGACGATAATGGTCGGGAAACCATCGACCTGGTAGCGTTCCGCCAATTCCTCATTTTGTTTTTTCATCTCAGCACTCTGAGGCTTGCGGCGGGGAAAATCGATTTCCACCAGCACAAGATTTTTGTTGGCGTAATCCTTGAATTGCGGCTGAGAAAGGATGAATCGGTCAAATTGGATGCAATATCCACACCAGTCGGAGCCGGTAAAATTCAGGAGCACGAGTTTGTGGTTCGCTTTGGCTTCTTCCTGCGCCTTTTTGTAATCGGTGCTCCAGCTCGATTCGCCGCGACTGGAGCAGGCGCAAAACAGCCCGAGTGCGATCCAAAATACCGTCGTGAGATTTTTCACGCCGAAATGTCAGCCACGCAGAATCCCTACGCAAGTCGCGCCACGAACTCCCGACGTCCCGAAGCCGGAGCTCGCGTTTCCTCTATTTTAGACCCTAGATCGCTACCTACCGAATGTGGCCCGAGACGAGCTTGGTCATCTCAAACATGCTGACTTGGCTCTTGCCGTTGAAAACCGCTCGGAGCGTATCGTCGGCATTGATTTGAGTTCTCTTAGTCTTGTCCTGAAGGCCGTTCTTCTTGATGTAGTTCCAAAGCTTCTTGGTGAGTTCGGAACGGGGCAGCGGCGCCGAGCCAACAACAGCGGCGAGCTTGTCGTCTGGCTGGACCGGTCTCATGAAGGCGGGATTTGGCTTGCGCTTTGAAGGTGTCTTTTTGGTTTTCGGCATACAGGCTGATTAATGCTTCGTCTGCAACAGGGCAATAATAATTTTGATGTAACAATTTTTTTTTTCGCTTGCTAATTCGACCGCCGAACGATCATTGCCGCGACATCGTCCGGCGGCGATTCGCTGGAATCGGGTGTGGCGGCTCTCAACATCAGCTCCAACAGTGCCTCCGCGCTGCCAGCAAACGGATTAATCATTCCGGCAAGTTGCGTCGGGGTTGATCGCAACCGGCCAGTCGTTGGCCCGCCAAATAATCCGTCCGTGTAAAGCGTAAATGCGTCGCCGGGATTTAATTCAAGAACAGTCTCGGCGAAATGTGATTGTTCCATCAAGCCAAGTGGCGGCGCTGAAGACGCGATCGCCTCGGTGCCGCGGCCGAATCGAGTCACGAGGAGTGGGGGATGGCCCGCGCCGACGACGCTGGCTCTCCCCGTTTTAGGATCCAGTGCCACACACATCGCGCTCATGAACGAGCGGCCACCGAAAATTCCGCGGAGATCGTTATTAACCGCTTCCATGATCGCGGCTGGCGCCTCTTGTTGTTCGCGCCCATGATGAAACAGAAGTTTCGCCAGAGTTGTCATCAATGCGGCCGATGCGCCATGACCAGTGGCATCAGCAATCCAAAACAACCAGCGCCCGTCCTTAATGGGTAACCAGCCGTAAATGTCGCCGCCGACTTCAATGACGGGGCGATAACAGGTGGCAATTTCCCAACCCGCGAGTTTCGGCGTTTTTTGGGGGATCAGTGATTGCTGGGTCGCGCGGGCGGCGGCGAGGTCGCGTTCGTGATTTCGCCGCCATTCTTCCAAATCCTTGTTCTGTTGCTGTAACTGGATACGCAAAGCATGAAGCCGGAGCTGCGCTTCAATCCGCGCCCGCAAAACTTCGATTTTGATCGGCTTGATTACAAAATCGTCGGCGCCGGCTTGGAGGCATGTCACTTCGCTTTCGCCATATCCGGTCAGCATGATCACTGGAATCTGCGCGACCGCCGGATTCTTGTCGGCCCGCAATTTTTTCAAGGCCTCGGCTCCGTCCATTCCCGGCATTTTAAAATCGAGGAGCAAGACCGCCGGTTGTTCTTGATGAACCAGCTTCAAAGCGTCGACCGCGTTGTCCGTTTCCTGACAGGTGTAACCGGCAGCTGACAGCATTCGCGTGAGCAATGCCCGGCTGTTTGCGTCGTCGTCGACGATCAAAATTTGCGGGGTTGGCTCCATTGCTGCAACAAGTACGGAAATCGCCCGATATTTGGCTTTTGCAAAATGAGTTGCGATTCGCTGGCCACTGGCATTGAAATAGAAGCAGTGTAGACTTCGTCCAAGAAAATTATGAAATTGTGGCTATCGCTCGCGCTGCTCATCGCGTTCTTCGTCTCGGCCTGCACGCGGGAGGAAGCGCCTCCGACCGGTGCACGGCACGCGGCTAGATATCCGGCGCCCGAGACGACCGTAGATAATCCGCCGACGCAGCAGCCTTTCAATCCAAATGGGCCGCCGCCCGAAACTACCGAAGCAAGCGCACCGCCGCTCGCGCCGGCTCCCACTGCTTCCACGACAAAGGCTGCCAAGGGCGATTATCCTTACGGCACACCGGTTCCCGGTAAACCCGGTTTCGTTAAGAGCCCATACGCGCCAGATCAGGGCTTGGTCGATGTCCGAGGCTTCCCTCCCGGAACGGAGGTCAAAGATCCTTTTACCAACAAAATCTTTCTCGTTCCGTAACGCTGGTTTTGGGGTGATATGGAGCTACGCGTAAAACGAGCGCCCCGAATCGAGGCTGAAATTACAGTTCCGGGCGACAAGAGTATCTCGCACCGAGCCGCCATTATTGCTGCGCTTTCCAATGGTGTCTGCACGCTGCGCGGTTTTCTCCCGAGCGACGATTGCATGCGGACGGTCAACGCCCTGCGCGCGCTCGGAATTCAAATCGAGCAGCCGGAGCCCGACGTGCTCGTGGTTCATGGAAAGAAGCGCGTTCTCACACCGCCGGCCCAGGAAATCGACTGTGGGGGTTCCGCAACGACAATGCGGCTCCTTGCCGGTTTGCTGGCCGGACAAACTTTTGAAACTCGATTGGTTGGCAACGTCTCATTGACCCAGCGGCCGATGGATCGCGTGATCGAGCCTCTACGCAAGATGGGCGCGGACATTGTCGCAGAGGGACCGGAGCAAGCGCCGCCATTGCGAATTCGAGGCGGAGCGTTGCGCGGCATTCATTACCGGTCGCCGATCGCCAGCGCGCAGGTTAAGAGCGCAATTCTTCTCGCCGGACTTTTTGCCAAGGGCAAGACGACCCTCGACGAACCATTCACGAGCCGCAATCACACCGAGCTCATGTTCAATTATTTCTTGATCCGCACCGTTAAGGGTGAAGACGACACGATCAGCGTTTTCGGCGATCAAGTTCCTGAGTCGCGTGATTTCACGATTCCGGGCGATCTTTCCTCGGCTGCGTTTTGGTTGGTTGCGGCAGCGGCGCAACCGGGCGGCCATCTTCTCGTTCGCAACATCGGATTGAACGACACTCGGACCGCGCTTCTCGGTGTTTTGGTTCGAATGGGCGCACAAGTGCGAGAAGCGGTCGAAGATGTCGATCAACTGGAACCGCGTGGTGTGGTCGAAGTGACTGGTGTTCCGCTTAAAGGCACGGTGATTCACGGTAGGGAAATTCCGCAGTTGATTGACGAGCTGCCGGTGCTTGCGGTTGCGGGCGCGCTTGCGAGCGGAACAACGATTATTCGTCACGCTCAGGAACTGCGCGTGAAAGAAACGGATCGTATCGCGGCGATCGCTCACAATTTGCGCGGTATGGGGGTTCAAGTCATCGAGCTCAATGATGGTCTCGAAATCCACGGCCCCGCGCCGTTGAGGGGAGCGCGGCTCGCCTGCTTTGGAGACCATCGCATCGCCATGGCGTTTGCGGTGGCCGGACTTTTTGCCGACGGCGAAACAATTATCCAGGACTCCGAATGCGTGCGGGACTCGTACCCTGGATTCGAAAGAGATTTGGACGAATTCATGAATCCCCGGCGGGTTCGCAGCAGCACGCCGGTGATCGGCACTCTGGTTCCTGCGGCTCCGGTTGAAGAATAATCGCGCGCTTGCTTCCGCGGAGGCCTCGCTAAAACTTCCGCTCAGTTGCGGCAACAGCATGGAATCTGCACAGCGACATCGAGTAATTGCCATCGACGGACCGGCTGCGTCGGGAAAGAGCAGTGTGGCGCGAGAGCTGGCGCAGCGTCTCCACTTTGTCTACGTAAATTCCGGCGCCATGTATCGCGCTGTCACCTGGTCGGTTCTTCAGCGGGGCATCAATCCGACTGACAAATCGCGAATTGCGCAACTGATTGCGACTTTGAAGTTTGGTTGCGAACTCAAGGACGGAGAATTGCGTCTTCTGATCGATGATGTCGATCTAACGCCACAACTGCACGAAGATCGGGTGAACGGCGAAGTGTCGCGCGTCAGCACGGTTCCGGAAGTTCGCCAGGTTATTTTTAACCGACTGCGCGATTACGCGAACAAGTACGATCTCGTCGTCGAAGGACGCGACATCGGATCCGTCGTTTTCTCCGAGACGCCGTTTAAATTTTACATCGACGCTTCCCCCGAAGTTAGAGCTCAGCGTCGTGCTGCCCAGGGCCATCGTGACCAAATCGCTCGGCGCGACCGGGCTGATTCCTCTCGCTCTGCTTCGCCTCTCATCGTCGCGGAAGACGCGGACGTGATCGAAACGTCCCATCTCACCGTCGATCAGGTGGTCGATGAAATCATGAAGCGACTGCGCAAAAAGAATTTTCGGGTTGCTGGATGAACTTCTATTACTGGCTCGGCTATCATCTCAGCCGGTTGCTCGCCCGATTGTTCTTCGGTTTTCGAATTATTCATCGGGAACGCGTCATCCAGACTGGGCCGGTGATTCTGGCCATGAATCATCAAAGTTTTCTCGATCCGCCATTGGCCGGCAACGCCTGCGACCGCGCGATTTTCTTTCTCGCCAAAAGATCTTTGATGGACGTGCCGGTGCTCGGCTGGCTTTTGCCGAAACTCAACGTGATTCCGGTTAATCTAGAGGGCGGCGACCGCAGTGCGCTCAAGGCGTTGATTCGAATCTTGAGTGCTGGCGAGTGCGCGCTCGTTTTTCCGGAAGGCACGCGCACACCCGATGGAAATTTGCAGCCCGCCGAGCCGGGCCTTGGTTTGCTTATCGCCAAAACGCGAGCGCCGGTCGTGCCGATGCGAATTTTCGGCGCGTTCGATGCCTGGCCGATCCGCGGAAAACTCCGCTTGCGTGGCAACATCACCATTGTCGTTGGCGAGCCGATTTATTTTTCCGATGTCGACCTTTCGACCGGCGGCAAAGATCTCTACGGGCGATTGAGCCAGCGAGTCATGGACGCGATCGCAGCCTTGCAATTGCCCTGAACTCGGTTTGCATTCGCTAGATCGAAACCGAATAGTTTTTTGTGAATCAAGAGCCGAAGATTTCCAAGAATGTCGGCCGGCTCATGGTCGGTATCGTGATTGGTTTCGCACTGGTCGCGCTGTATGCGAACATTCAAAAATTGCGACGCGCCGCAATAGAAACCGTCCTCTTTACGCCTGCACCGGCTCAAACTCCGACCCCGTTACCGAGACCAACCCCTTGAATAACGAATCAAGAAAAATGTCTAACATCGCCATGAAGAGATTTTCCGTAGTCCCAGCTGTGATTGCACTCGCCGCGCTTGCTTCCTGCCAAAAGCAGCAGACCGAAGCGGAAAAGAACGCCGAGGTCGAACGCCAGGTCCAGGAACGGCTGGCGGCCGAGCATCAGGCGCAGCAACAACAGCAACTCGACCAGCGCCAGGTTGATCTCGATGCGCGAGAAAAGGCACTGGCGGAGAAAGAGAATGCGGCGGCGACGCCGATTCGCGAAGAACGGGCCGAATCCGAATCGAATGAATCGGTTTTACGTCCGCGCGCGACACGGGAACGCGCAGTCACAACGGGGTATTCAACCTTTTACAACAAGCTCGAGCCGTATGGTGATTGGATCGAGACAGGCGACTACGGTTACGTCTTTCATCCGCGCCAGGCCGAGAGCTCCCGCACTTGGCGACCGTACACCGACGGCCGCTGGGTTTACACCGACGCCGGCTGGACGTGGATTTCGGAAGAGCCGTTTGGCTGGGCTACGTATCACTACGGACGCTGGACGCGTTTGCGCGGAATTGGATGGGTTTGGGTTCCGGGAAATCAATGGGCGCCAGCCTGGGTTTCGTGGCGCAAGAGCAACGATTACGTCGGCTGGGCTCCATTGCCGCCCGAAGCGCGGTTCGATCAACGCACCGGTATTCACAATTGGTCGGATAATTATTACGACATCGGTCCGGACCAATATTGTTTCGTCGAGAATCGCGAATTTGGCGCGTCGCGAGTCGAAAAAACGCTGCTGCCGCCGGAACGGAATGTTGTGATTATCAATCAAACCACCAACGTCACCAATATTACATACAACAACACGACGATCGTCAACGAAGGACCAAGTTACGATGAAATGCGCGCTCAAAGCCGTGAGCCGGTCCAGCGATTTCGACTCGAGCGAAACGTGAATGTCGATGTTTCAGCTGAACCGCCGCGGCCGCAGGTTCGCGGTGAAACGGTCGTCGTTACCGCGCCCGTAATCGCGGAGCCGGTAGCAGGCGAACGACCGCCGACCGTAAAACAAACCCTTGCCGCTGCGGCGGTCGATCTCGGTTGGGCGGCAATTTCTAATCAAGACGAAGCTAAAAGGACGCGTGAAAAAATGAAGTCCGAAGCGACGCCGCCGCCGAACGCGCCGCCGAAAAAATTCTCAAGAGCCGTCGCTCCGACAAGCGGAAATCCGCCGGTCGCCGAAGGTGGAACAACTTCGATGACGTCGTCGCCATCGCCGGCACCAGCAACGACAATGTCGCCGGTGCAAACAACGACGCCCGTTGGAACGTCGATTCCAAAACCCGCGATGACGCCGCGAAGCACGGCGACTTCGGCTCCCATTTCTTCGGCATCGGCGTCGCCAACTGTATCGCAACGTCGAGGCCGACTGTTGCTTCCGGCCGGAACGCCAACTCCGAGCGCGAGCACAGCGGTGGCTACAACTCCAACGCCGTCCAAGCGACCAACGGCCATTGAGGAACCAACGTTGATTCCCGCTGCATCAGCGCCAACAGGCGGTGGCGAATCTCGACAGCCGATGACGCGCGGACAGTTCAAATCCCAAGCGAAGAAGTTTAATCCCCGCAAAGTGGAACCCATGCCGTCCGGCTCGCCAGCGCCGGCGGCAACATCGATATCGTCGCCGGGCACCGATTCAGGTTCCTCGCCTTCACCGGCTGGAAAGTTGGCCAAGCAGGAGAAGAAGGAGCAAAAACGCGAAGAGAGACAAGAATTGAAGCGGGAGCGCAGAGAAGGATTCGAAAACTCGTCGCCGGCCCCGTCGGCGACGCCCTAGCGTTTTTGCTGCGCTGCGAGCTCGCGGGCGTAGGTCAGAGTGTCAATCGCGTCGACGTTTTTGTCTCGCCGAATGGCTTTGATTCGCGGAAAACGCAGGGCCAGTCCACTCGCGTGACGCCTGCTCGGCTGAATCGCATTGAACGCAACCTCCAATACTATCTGCGGCTTCACTTCACGATACTGGCCGTGATCCACGATCGTGTTTTGTTTGAAATGTTCAGTCAGCTCCGCCATCTCGGCGTCGGTCAAGCCGCTGTACGCCTTTCCAATCGGCAAAAGTTCACCTGTCGTGTCGTCGCGAACAGCGAATGTGTAATCGCTTAAAACGTTGTTCCGTTTGCCGTGTCCGAATTCGGCGCCGACGACCACCACATCGAGGGTCGCCAATTCCTTCTTTAATTTGAACCAGAACATTCCCCGCGCGCCCGGCGTGTACAGGCTTTCCGGATCTTTGATCATGAGGCCTTCGTTCAAGCGCCGGCGCGCTTCCTGAAATCGTTGTTCAATGTCGGCGGCCGAATGGGCCGGAAAAACAGCGGCGACTTGGAACTGCGCCGGCAGTTTTAAATTGCGTAGCAGCTCGCGCCTTTCCCGAAGTGGAGTCTTCAAGAGGGACCGGCCGTTAAACCAAAGAAGATCGAAAGCGATGAACGCGACCGGTACGTCGGCGGAAGCGGTCGCGAATAAATCCTGTCCGTCCGTTTTTCGTCCGAGCCGCTTTTGCAAATCGAAGAAGGTCAGCTTCCGCCCGTGCTCGAACGCGACGATCTCGCCATCGAGAATAAGATCCGCATTGAACTCGTGCGCTTTCTCTGCCAGCTCGGGGAACTGATCGGTGATTCGTCTTAGATCGCGCGAATAAATTTCTCCGCGCTCAGAATTGCGATGAAGCTGCGCGCGGATCCCATCGAACTTGTCTTCTACAAACACGGCTCCTGAAGTTTGCTCGGCAAATCGCTCCCAAATCGCCTCCGCGGTCGGCTCGGGTCTAGCCAGCATGCATTTTATCGGCCGAAAGATCGAAAGTTCGGCCCGATCCAACTCTTGGTGTGATGCGAGTAGCGCGGTTTGACCGATGTCGCCCAGAAGCATGTTCGCTTCCTTAACTTGTTGGAGCGGAACTTCAAAGGCGCTGGCGATCGCTTCTTCCACTAACCCTTCGCGCAAGCCGATTCGCAGATCACCTGTCAAAATTTTGACTACGTATTCGCCTTCAAGCGCGGAAAGATTCGCCAACCGCGTTTGTAGTAATTCCGTCTTCGCAATCGGTCCGCGCCCGCGGTGAAGTTTTTCGAAAAGCTCCTGGGATTCCGCAATTGTGAAAAGTTTCGGCTTTGTCCGACCGTCCAAAACCTCGAACGCCGTTTTGCCGAGATCTCCGTGGCTCGCGGCGATGCGGTGAAGCTCCACATCGCCTATTTTTGTCACGCCGAGCAATGCCCGAACAATTACCGACCAACCGATCTGGAGCGTGCGCAGGTCGCTTTGGGCAAATGCGCGTCCGGTAAAATAAACGACGGCGATGGGAAGCTGGTTGTCGCTCAGCGTGCGGAGATATTCCGCGAGCAGCCGCACTTTCTCCAACTTTGCGGGAGCTGCGGCGATCGATTCGCCCGCTCTTGCGAACTGAAGAAACTCGGAATTGGAATGGCGTTCCTCTCCGCGCGACGCCGCTTGTTTCGAGAAAGGGCGAATACTGTCGCCAGAACCCAGTTTGAATTCCATTTGGTTTTCTTCGCTTAAAGCCCAGGCCTCGATTCCGCGGTCGCGCAAATCTCGCGCGAATTCAGCGGCGAAACCATGCACCGTGAAAACGCGTTTGGGTTGCACAAGATCGACATATCGAACCAAATCGTTGTAATCGGCGTGATCGGAAAGAGGAAATGCGGCGTCGACCTGGTAGCGATAAATCGCATTTGGTTCGACGGCCCATCCGCTAATCATTGCCACGCGTCGCCGCGGAATGTTCTCGATCATTGGCGAATGACTCGCGCTCGGCGGGCAAATCAGAACCTTTCCGGCGATGTCGTGTTTTTTGTAACGAAGATATTTGCAAAACGACTGGCCGGACCGCTCGTAGATGCGCGTCATCTGATAAACCGAGCCATGCAGCATCGGCATGAGTCCGGCGCCGTCGAGCGAGCACAGAATCTCCTGGGCTTTGCCTAACGAGTAGCCGAGCAATACAGGTACCGCCCCTTCAGCGATGGTGTCACGACAGAACGCCACGATTTGCTTAATCACCTTTTCAGTCGGCGGAAATTGGTAACGCGGCAAACCGAAAGTAGTTTCCATGATCAAGGTGTCGGCTTGGCGCCACTCCGGTGGTTCGGCCGATTTTCCGCGGCGCAGTTTGAAATCGGCGGTGTAAAGCAGTGTTTCGTCGGTGCTGGAAACGAATAGCTGTGCCGAACCAAAGATGTGACCGGCCGGCAGCAGGGTTACATCGACATCGCGAACGCGGCGCTGCTCGCCGAACGGCAAAACGTGTTCGACGCGCGCGCCCGGCATTCGCGTTTGGAGGAACCGCGCGGTGTGCTCGGAGAGAATCATCTCCTCGTGCGGCGCGATATGGTCACTGTGCGCGTGCGAAACGAACGCGAACCGTTTCGGATCCCAAGGATCGAGCCACAAATCGTGCGCGGGAAGACAAATGCCGCGCTCATATCTGACTTTGATCATTGAAAACGGTAACGCTTCGACAAAGGCGTTCCAAGTCGCGCGAATTGACACGTCGGCGCGGAACCGGTTTCATTAACAGCAGTGAGACTGCGATTTGGGCTGCTTCTTGTGTTGCCGCTGGTCAGCGTATTCGCCCGTGCCGCCGAGCAACCGCGTGTGCTCGATCGCGTTGTTCCGCTTCCGATGGCGTTGAATGAGGATTTTCAGTTTCGCAAAACCAAGCTTTTTCTGTTGACGGAATCCGGGTCGGGCCAGGAGAAAACGAATCCGGATCAAAACGTCCAGAGTACTAGCGGCAAGGGGCGTAAACTTTCCAGCACTGCGCCTTCCAGTAAATCGACCACGGTACAAGACGCATCCATTCGCTTCGAACGTCAGTATCGCCTCTTTGGCGCCGTAACCAAGCTCGACCAGCGGGAACGGATGGGGAATTACTTCGATTTTTTCTGGCGGGCGCGACGAATTGCGGATTTAACGGTGCGCCTGGAGTACCGGCAGGAAAAATTGCACGCTCACACTCAGGCCCAGGAGATTTTTTACCCGCGGGCCCGCGGCAGTTACAAAACCGAGTTTAAAGTCGTCGGGGACGATTATTTTGACGATGGACGGGTGATAGCCTGGCGTTGCTTACTCATCGAAAATGGAAGGATCGTCGCCGAGGTACACTCCTATTTGTGGGAGTGATCGCCCCGCATCGCCGGGGGTGAGAGCCGGGCGCAGTTTGACAGCGCCGATGTCGATCCTGTATTCTTAAGTACTGAGCTGTGCAGTCATCGATATTAGTCGGCGTGAACGGCCCTGCCGTTTGGGTGCGAGTGGAAGGTAAGGGAAACTTCCTCAACAGTGGGAGCCTGAAAGAATTCGCGCAAGAGATGGTCAACCGCGGTTACCGCGAGTTTATTGTCGACCTGGAAAATTGCGCGATGATGGACTCTACCTTTATGGGAACGCTGGCGGCAGTGGCCTTGCGTTTAAAGGAACTCGGACAGGGACATCTCCACGTTGTGCATTGTGGACAGCGCAGCCGTGACCTTCTTTCCGGTCTCGGCCTGGACCAAATTTTCGACATACGCTCAAACGGCGTCGTGGCTCCGGAATGCCAGGAAGTGAAAGAGAATGCTCTCGATGGCGCTGAGGCGCGAAAGAAAGAGACGACCGAAACCATGCTTGAAGCGCATCAGGCGCTGTGCGACGCGGCGCCGGAGAATTTATCTCGATTCAAGGACGTTCTCGAATATTTAAGGCAAGACCTCCATCAAACGACAGCGGGGAAGTAACCTGGCCACGACCTGATGCGGCCAACTATTCTCTTCTGGCTGCTGATCGCATGTTTCGTCGCTTGGGTCTTCACTCTGTTGCGACAGCGACGAAGCATTCGCCGGCTGGAGCGTTCCCAGGAGGAAATTCAAATCGAAGAGACGTTGGTCTTCGATTTTCTTCACGGACTTGGCGAGGCTTTTAGCGAAACGATTCGGCCGGCGGATTTGCACCGATTAATTGTCGAAGGCGCGACCCGAGTGCTCGATGCTCAAGGCGGCGCGCTCTATTTAACTGAGCGCACCGGAACGAAACTTGCGCCGGCATTTGTTTCGAAAGGCTGTCCGCCATTGGTGGACGTTCCGGCGCATATCTTGCAACAAGCCGCGGCGTCGCCAGTCGCACTGGAAAGTTTCCTGCGCCTTCACACTCTCGGGAACGGCGAAGGATTGCTTGGCCGGGTTTGGGAGGCCGGCGCCCCAGTCTGTTTGAATGAGTTTTCGGAAGCGCCTGAGTTGGCCAAGCTTCGCGACAGTTCAATGGGCGCGAACTCGGTAATGGTGGCCCCGCTTCTTTACGCGAAGCAAAACATGGGCGTGCTGGCTCTGGCCAACAGCGGGATGGGCGCGCCGTTTTCGCAAAACGATTTCGTCGTTTTCAAATCGATCGCCGAGCAATCGGCTTTCGCGCTCTACAACGCGATCGTTTATTCGGAAGCGAACGAAAAGAAACGGCTCGACCACGATTTGGAAATCGCGCGGGACATTCAGCGCATCCTTCTTCCGGCGGAGGCGCCGAAACTCAACGGATTTGAAATCAGCGGACTGAACGTGCCGGCACGCCAGGTCAGCGGCGATTATTTCGATTACATCAAAGTTGATGAGGAGCGGCTCGGCGTCGCTATCGCGGATGTTTCAGGCAAAGGCGTTCCGGCATCGCTTATCATGGCGATTTGCCGAAGCGTGCTGCGGAGTCAGGCCATTGGGAATCCTTCGCCGGCCGATGTTCTCCAAAAAGTGAATCGTCAACTCTATCCCGATATCAAGGAGGACATGTTCATTAGCACGGCTTACCTGATTCTCGACCACGTGCGCGGCAGCGTGACCCTGGCCCGGGCCGGGCACGATGCCCCGTTCCTTTACACGCACAAAACGCAAACGGTCACGCCATTGAAACCGCCGGGAATGGTTGTTGGCATTGACAGCGGTGACGTGTTCGACAGGTTAACTAAAGACGTCGCCGTACCGCTCGAGCGCGACGATTGCATCCTTCTCTACACAGACGGGATCACCGAAGCGCTGGACGACCAAGGAAACGAGTTTGGTTTGGAGCGAACCATCGAGGCAGTTCGCGACAGCGCAAGGAAGGGAGCGGAAGCGATTGTTTCGCGGTTGATCGACGATTTGCGAAATTTCGTCGGATCGACCCCACAGAATGATGATATCACTTTGATCGCGATTCGAAAGATATGAAAAAAGTTCCAGTAACCGAATCCGAAGAGCAGAAGCAGCAAGCGGCCGCGGAGCAGAGCGATGGCCAAGATGAAATGGCCAGCATGCAGGCCGATCTCGATCGCTTCCGTGATCTGGCGATGCGAAGCCAGGCCGATTTCGAAAACTACAAGAAACGTTGCGCTCGGGAAAAAGAGGAGGCGATTAAATACGCGAACAAGAGCCTGCTCGAAAAACTCGTCTCAATTGTCGATCACTTTGAGCTCGGATTGGAAGCGGCGCGGGGCGAGGGCGAGAAATCGCCGATTTTTTCCGGGATGAGCCTGGTGCTGAAACAACTTCAGGATCTTCTGGCCGAGAACGGTTTGCAGCCGATCGATGCCGTCGGCCAAAAATTCGATCCGAATCTTCACGAAGCGATCGCGCACGAGCCGAGCGACGGAGTGCCTGAAGGAGCAGTGATCCGTCAGACGCGGCGTGGTTAT
>Ga0307479_10000596_pt1 | contig 32385 bp, 37 predicted proteins | sample atmos_gasesECM4C_FD_203743 | JGI IMG/M metagenome (GOLD analysis project Ga0307479, IMG submission 203743) | Hardwood forest soil microbial communities from Morgan-Monroe State Forest, Indiana, United States - atmos_gasesECM4C_515 | ecosystem: Environmental > Terrestrial > Soil > Temperate...
TGCCTGGACTGCGTTGGCAGCGGGTCGAGCTCCAACCGACCGACGACCCGGAACTGTCTCCTTTCCGAGAGTCTCATGACCTGTTGGGTGATGGCAGCCTCGTTCTCCTGCCCACGCCAGGGCACACGCCGGGTTCGCTGTCGTTGTTAGTTCGCCAGCCGGGCCAACATCCGTTCATATTGGTCGGTGACCTGACCTATGACGTGCACGTGTTCGAGGACGGACACGTACCCGGCGTGGGCGGTCGGCGTCAACTACGTCAGTCCACAACCATGATCAACCAGATGCGTGAGCGCTATTCGGATCTGGTGATCCTGCCGGCGCACGACCCGGGAGCGGCTGATCGGTTGGCTCAAGCGAGCGGTGAAGCGCCAGTATCCCTTGCCGGCTGATCGGTGACGCCGTCCGTCAAGCACCACCACGTTGAAATCGCACTCCATGTAGGGGGAAGAGATGAAGATCGACGAGCGTGAAGCGGTCCAGGTCGGCGACACCATTCAGTGGATCCGCGTGCGCGGAGAGGACTCGTCCAACCCGGTCCTGCTGCTCATCCAACAAGGTCCCGGCCTGCCGATGATTAACGAAACGCACCGCTTCGAACACCTCCTCGGGCTGGAACGAGCATTTACGGTGGTGTATTGGGACCAGCGCGGGTGCGGCCGGTCTCTGCGGGATCGAGAGAGCCAAGCCGACATCAGCGTGAATCGGATGGTCGGAGACGCCGTATCGATGCTCGAGCTTCTTCAGGGCCGGTTCGGCGGGACGACTTTTGTCGCGGGGTTCTCCCTCGGAGCGACCATCGGAGCGCTCGCTGCGGCACGGCGCCCCGACCTTGTTGCGACTCTGGTTGCGGTGGGAATGGACATCGACGGCGCCGCCGCAGGTACTAGCGCCTACGACTTCGCCCTCAGTTCGGCTCGCCAGCGAGGCAACCGACGGGCCAGCCGCCAGCTGGAGGCAATCGGTCCCCCTCCGCACCTAGAAGTGAAGCAGTTCGCGACACGGGTCCGGTGGGCGACCAACTTCGGCGGGGTTGCGAGCAATGAGACCTACGGCTCCCTGGCTCGCGGACTGGTCACCAGCCTGGTGCGCTCACCCGACTATTCGGCCGCAGACGTCATGCGGACCGTTCGCGGTATCAGCGCCACCCAAGCCGCCCTCCTCCCCGAGCTCGCAAACATGGACCTCGCTCGCACACTTCCGCGCATCGAAGTACCCGTGGTCATCGTCCAGGGTCGCCTTGATCGGGTGGCGCCGGGCGAGGCCGCGCAGTGGTACGCCGACTCCGTGGAGGCACCAAGCAAGCAGCTTGTGTGGTTCGAGAACTCAGCGCACACACCACACCTTGAGGAGCCCGAGAAGTTTCGAGACCTCCTCATGAGCGTCCGAGCCAGCGAACTCGCGATCAGATGATACGACGCCGCGGTTCACTCGGGCAATCATCGCGCGAGGCACGGCGACGACGGCAGGCAGAGGTACGCCCGGTATCCCCTCTCAAAGGCGACGCAAAACATCCCGAACGACGCTCGGGCTAAGGACCTGATCTGCGCCAGATTGACGGCTACGCGTGTAGCCCGGAGGGCGGACCCGAGCTATAACGGATATTTCCTTGCTCACCGGGCCCTTGACACGGGCACTCGGGATGTGCCGATGCCGGTGATCCTGCCCGGAGGGTGGTCCGCCCCATAATGACGACCCGAAGGGATACCGCTCACTCCTGCTCAGTCGGCCCTTCCCCGCTGCCCGCCCAACCTCGGCAACAGAGTGCGGTCGATCCAGTTGCGACCCCGGTGCCCAGGTAATCTCCCATCGATTGCCCTCCGGGTCGGCGATGTACCCCGAGTAACCACCCCACTCACGCTTGACCGGATCGGCGACGGCCCGAGCCCCGGTCCCGACGCCTGCTAGGTGGCCCCGGCTGGATTGTGGACGAGCCAATCCAGGGTACGTTGTCCGGCCTCGTGAATTGCAATGACGAAGCACACCCGTCCGGGCCCACGGGCTGGGAACGGGGCACTCGTGTATTTGACTGATATCCGGTCCATGTAGCGGCAGTCCTCATCTTGGCGCTCCTCGACGACGAGACCCTGCAACGCGGCCATGCGGTACGGGTTGGCCAGATCCACGACCGAAAGCCCGACCCGAGGGTCGCGTGCCATGTCTTTCGCCTTCCACGTCGATCGGTCTGTGCAGATCAGCACGGTGTCATCCTCGAGCCCGACCCAGACGACCCAATTACGAGGTGAACCGTCAGCCCGCAGCGTGGACAGGTGAACATAGTTGGGCGCCTCCAGTAGCGCCCGTACGTCATCGGGGATGGGAATAGCGCCTCGGTGCAGATGATCACCCATCATCGGGGGACGAGAGCAACGGCCTGGCGAAGTGCCGAGAAGTGCTTCCTCCGCATTTCGTCGGGAGCCTCGGGACTGAGCGCGGAGGCCAGATCGGTCGAACCGACCAAGTCGGTTAACAGCCCCGTGATGATCTCGGTTGTCGCCATGGCCCCTGTCCCGCCTGGAGCGTCAGGCTAGGCCAAAAGGTGGGAGACTCGGCAGCGAGAAGGGGGCGCGGTCACGCCCCAGACCTGGGAATGACCGTAGGCCCACTCCGGCCATTACCTTCAGGACCCACTGGCATCATGAACGCCGCGGACGGGGGACAGCGGGCGCAATGGAAGCAGGGCTTTCGGGAGCTGGCTCAGCGCCGTCCGATGACGAACCTCATCGGCGTCGTCAGCGGTGTGGCGATCTGGCTTTTGTTCGCTGCTCTGGGGTATGCCGTGAATCCAAACGGTTCGTTTGGAAACGGCGTCTCTGCTGGGATCGGCCTTCTCGTGGGTATGGGGGTTCTGGCTGATCGCTTTCGGCTGGTTCATTGCCAAGGGAGGGGTGAGTGGTTGGAAAGCTCGCCACAGGGAGCGCTCCGACTAATCGCCCGACAATTGCCGTTTGTCAGCTCCCTAGCCGGGCTCCGCGCGGCCTGGTAACGAAAGCCAGGCCGGGATCACCGGTCTTGAGTGATCCAGGTCGGCTTCGTCGGCTCCGGCCTGGCATTGGACCTGGCCTGGCCATCCTGGTCCCCTCAGTACCGGACGGGTGCAGGCCGACGATTTGCGAATTCTCGACCGAACGTTCAACGAAGCCGACGATTTCGTCAAGAATTGATGACCTTCTACAAACAGCTACGTTCCCCTGATGAAGCTATGGTTGCCAGCGAGGGGGTTCGCAGTTGGCCTGCGGGCTCTTGTGGCTTCGCAGCACGTGCCCGAACAGGCTTCGCAACACGTGCCCTAACAGGAGGTCCCGTCCGATGTACGTAGGAGTCATCCACCACATTTCGGATCCTGAAGGCTTTCAAAACGCCGAGGAAAAAGCGATGGAGCAGGGGTTACCTGCCAACGTCCAGTTGCCAATCCACGCGGCAACACCCGACCACACGACGGGCATCTGCATCTGGCAAGGCGAGTCTGTGGCCGCGGTTAGGGAAGTCGTCGAGAGCGTCGTCGGCCCGTTTAGCACCAACGAATACCTTGAGCTTGAGGTCCACGGCCTGTCATAGCTTCTCGAAGGGATCGCCAGCCATCCGCGACGTGCCGATGTCGGCAACTCTGGGTCCGCCGACACCCGCCCGGAAACAACCTCTCCTCAGAGCGATTCCAGATGGGCGAGGCGGACAGGGCCTCTTAGCTCCCCCGCTCGATCCCGGCAATAGCGGTTGGGTCTGGTCGGGCCAAGCATACAGTTCGAGCCCGCGAATACCGGTCGGTGTTCAGCTCAGATGCGTCGTTGCCGGTGGGGCCGCGTCTCGAAGATCGGCCAACCGATCTCGGTCTTCCACGCCGACTCGTCGTCAGTGTCATGGGGTCCGACCACGTACCACTCGCGAATGAGGCCATCTACCCCGAGGGCATGTTCACTCACGTAGGTCGCTAGCGCCCCGTAGGAACGGTCGAGATCGTCGTGGGAGCCGCTGTGAGTGATCACGGCAAGCTCTGCTCCCGGCACCGACATCGGTCCAACCCGCCCGACCGGCCAGAACTCGCCGATCACCGGGAAGAAGAGGGTGGCTTCGCCGCGCTCGTCGGCGAACAGCTCATTGGCGTAGATCCCGCCGGGAGGTCCGCTGGCGATGATGTCCTGCGCCGAGAGAGTCCCCTGAATCTCACCGATTGCTCCGTGATACCAGGCCACGAGATCGCCGACATTCACCGTGGCCGTGATGGCCGCTGCCGAGGTGGCCGGTAGTCGCCGGTGCTCGATCACCGCAGCCAGTGAGGGGTGTTCGATGAGGTCGCGCAGGGAGGCCACGGCGCGCTGGGTCTCAACGAGGGTCTCCTCCAAGCGGGTGAGGTGGGCGGCGATGAGCTGGGACCGAGTCGTCTGATCGGGTGCCTGCAGCACCCTTCCGATGACGTCGAGGGGCATGTCGAGATCCCGGAACCGCCGGATCACCTGAGCGATCGGGATCTGAGCGCTCGTGTATCGACGATATCCGGTGACCTGATCGACTTCTGCGGGTTCGAGCAGGCCGGCCCGGTGGTAGTGGCGAAGGGTCTTGACACTCAGGAACGTGACCCGGGAGAAGTCGCCGATCGTCAACGAGCCAGCCATGTTCCCAGTCTCGACCCTCCCCTAGGGGGAGAGTCAACCCGGCCGGGATCCCTTGACTCTCCCCTTACGGCATCGCCCAACGTGGGTCATCGGCTATATGGGCCGATCAGAACAAGGAGGAAGCCATGCCTGTTGCCACCGAACTCCGAGGTGTGGTGGCCGAGTTCGTCGCGGCGGTCAACGCCTTCGACCTCGACCGGATCGTTGCCACGTTCACCCCCGACGCCTACGTCAACGACGTCAGTCGGGAAATGTGGGGCACTAATGCGATCCGCGCCTTTATGGCTAAGGAGATAGTCGGGGACCACGTCACGATGGAGGTCCGCGAGGTCCTCGACCACTACGGCGACATCATCGTCCGTGCCCGCATCGACGGGACCTACGACAAGACCAACCTGCCCGACGAGCTGGTCCTAACCAGCTACTTCGGGATCTGTGACGACAAGGTCACCAACCTCACGATTATTGCCAACCAGCCCAGTCCGTACTGAGCCATCTTGCCCGCCAAGGCCCCGCTTCGCCTCGGACTCCACTTCCCCCACTTCAATCCAACCTCCGCGTCGGCGAGCGAGGACGAGTCCGGGTCCAAACACCCACAACTTGACCGTAAATCGGAGAAGAATGCCCTAATGAGTACCCTGGTCACCAACGAGTTCTTTGCCCAACCGGGCCGTGGAGATGATGTCGCCAACCTTCTGATCGAGATTTTGGGCGAGAGCCTTCAGCACGATGGCTGCGAGATCATCCGGATCGTACGCGATCAGGACGACCCGGATCACGTTGCCGGAGTCACGCAGTGGACTGAGCGCCACAACTTCGAGGACTACCTCGCGTGGCGGACGGAGCGAGGCTTCACCGCCACGTTTGAGGCCATGCTGACCCGGCCGTTCGCGGTCCACTTTTACGACATCGCCTATTTCGGCGAGGGCATCGCTTCAACCCGAACTACTCAGCACTGAGTGGATGGAGCCCTTGTGCGCTCAAAGCCACTTACATGCTGGTTCCCCACTCGTTCTCCCGCTCGTTCTCACCATCTTCAATATGCCGTGATGCGCTACCCGTCCAGGGGTGGACCGCTCGATAACGACGGCCCGGAGCCATCCTTCGAGGTGATGCGCAGGTGCCGGAAGTCACCTGCGAGGCCGTTCGTGGCCCCACGCTCATCGTGGCGAGAGCCGAAGCCGTTCCTTAGGCGGCGGAGCTGATGGTGAAACCGCCCTGTGTCACCGTGTCTGTATGTGTTTCCTGGGGTTCAGTGCCGCACGTGGAGGCGTCGTGGTCAGCGGTGTCTTGAATCACCTCGGGGCTACTGGCGACGAAGATCAGCACTTCCTGCGATCCGACCGGAGTACCAGGGCTCCCAGTCTCTCTTGTGACCGTCTCGCCCACCCAGGCCGAGTTACCCGCAACGTGAAGACAGCTCACTGTGGTGTTCTCGACTACCCCCGGGGCGCTCGCAGTTAAGGTACCGGTGGCTAGATCACCAGTACCGGTACCTCTTGCATCGATGCTGAAGCTGGCAATCATGTTCAGACGTCCTCCGCCAACCACTGAGTTGCCGCTTGCCGCATAACTCGGCGTGGTGAACGCCAGCAGTCCCGTCACGAGTACGACGACCGACAGTCCCAGAGCACCGACCCCGAAGAGCGACGGCACCGGGGCTCTCCGGATCCTCTTCGTGCGTACGAACACACCGCTCTTCATCTCGCTTCTCCTCTCCGGCTGCCGAAGACTGTTCCGGGCGCTTCTCCTCGTCACACCTGCCGACCGAGATGCGCCCAAACGATGCCACCAAAGGGCTTACGAAGGCAAGGAGCTTTGTCGCCAGGAGGGCAGGCTCGAAGCATTGAAGGTGACGGGATCTGGCCCGGCCGGAGGGCTTGGCCAGTGCGTCCTAATCCCGGAATTTTCGTGCGAAACGCCAACGAGTCTCACGGGTTCCGAGAAGAGGCGTGGGCAGCTTTCGTACAATGGCCTCTGGAAACCCGATCTCCCCGGAGGACAAGTCATGACCGAGGCTCAGCATCCAAACCTAGTGAAAGCGCAGGAGACCTGGGATGCCATCGCCAGAGGTGAACTCGCCGGCCTTGACGATTTCGCCGAGGAGATTGTGGTTGAGAACGGTCCAGGAGCCGGACCTTGGCGCGTCGTCGAGGGCAAAACAGGGTTCTTCACTTTTGTGATGCAGTTCGTGCCGTTCTTCAAAGGCACCTGGCACCAAGACGGGAAGTGCCTTTATGCGGATGACCGTTGCACAGTCTCGCTTGTGCACGAGACCGGGACTGGTCCATCGGGAGACCGGTTCGACAATGTCGCTATCTGGGTGAGCCGCATCAACTCCGAGGGAAAGACAGATCGCATCTGGACCGTCGATGTAGACCAAGAGCACGTAGAGGGATTCTGGAAGCGCAACGACGCCGCCCTGACTGAGTCCATCTCGGGCTGACTGTTTGCTAGCTTCTAGTCGGAAGGTGCCGATCCTTCGCCTCCCGGCCCTAAGGAGCAGTGCTCGGTAATGCCCCGGGTCGGGTTAGCAAGTCGCCTCACCTCTCGAGGCAGCCAGGCAGCTCTGACTATGGCCAGGCGACGACCGGCAGGGATGGTTGAGCAAGAGCCGCTATCTGGCGTCAGGGGACGCGACCAGCTCGTGATGGGCGCCAACCATCACGCACACGGGCCGTCTTTCCCGACTGGAAGCAGGAGGTTCTCTCGGTTAGAGGAGGCGACGGCTGGACGGTACTCGAATGGGTCGGTCGGGCTACCTACACCCCAAAGCACCATGATTCCTCTACCAAGCCAGTCTCAATCGAAACGCGAGGAGTGACGGTGGTCGATGTTGACAACAAGGGCTTGTGACCCGCTGGCCCGACTACTTCGACCGCAAAGACATGGAGGATCAGGTCCGAAACGCCCCGCAGGAAGAGTGAGATCCGAACATCTGTTCCCGATCGGGATGTGCCTCGGTACCTCGTACCGTGGCTGGACCGGTATGTCCGCCGCCGTGACCCAAGCGGCTGGACCGGAGCGTTCAAGGTCCCAGCTGAGCAGACCCCACAATCGCGGGTGGTAGCCCGCAGATATTGGAAGAGCCCGGTACCCTTCAGGGGGTGCCCGGACCGATAAGGACCCGCTACACCCACGCAGGAGAAGCGGATGTCGCCTACCAAGTTCTCGGCGACGGACCGGTCGACCTCCTCCTCTTCACGGGGGCGATCATTCCGATCGAGTGCATGGACGAAGAGCCTTCCATGGCCCGATTCGTGCGGCGGCTGGTTACTTTCGGCCGACTGCTGCGCTTCGACCAGCGGGGCGTAGGTCTATCCGATCGGGGATCGCCGTCGGCCGCCCCAACTGGCAGCGACTGGGTGGAGGACGCGGTGGCTGTGCTCGATGCCGCCGGCTCGCAGCGCGCCGCTGTGATCGCTCCCTATTTGTCGGCGGCGGAGGGCATCACCCTGGCGGCTACCCATCCTGAACGAGTGTCGCACCTCATCATCGTGAACGGTGCTGCGCGCCTCATGACAGGACCAGACCACCCATACGGGCTGAGCCGACATGGTTTCGACGTCTCGGTGCGGCCGATGGTCAATCCCGACGCGGTCGAACAGGGAGTGGACATCCTCAACCTGGTCGCACCGAGTGCGGCGGGCGATCCGGCTTTTCGGGCGTGGTTCGACCGAGCCGGCAACCTAGGTTCCACGCCGGCAATGGCAGAGGCCCGCTGGGTGGAGGTGTTTGGAAACGACGTCCGCCCGCTGCTCGCTCAAATCCGAGTGCCCACCCTCGTCCTTCATCGCCGGGACATCGAGGTTCCATTTCTCGAGGTCGGTCAAGGCCGGTACATCGGAGAACACGTTCCCGGCGCCAAATACGTCGAACTGCCTGGCGCGGACGCCCTCCACTGGGTCGGCGACACCGGCTCCCTGCTGGACGAGATTGAGGAGTTCGTAACCGGCACCCGGGGCGGGTCGGGGGCCGAGAGGGTCCTTGCGACCGTGCTTTTCACCGACATCGTGGGATCCACGGACCGAGCGGCCCGACTCGGAGACAATCGTTGGCGCGACCTTCTCGATCGCCACGATCAGTGTGTGCGCTCACAGATCGGACGATACCGCGGGCGGGAGGTCAACACGGTAGGCGACGGGTTCGTGGCGACCTTCGACAGTCCGAGCCGGGCAATCGAGTGCTCGCGCGCCATCAGGGATACCTTGAAGGCTTCCGACATCGTGACGCGGGTCGGGATCCATACCGGAGAGATCGAGGTCCGAGGCGATGACGTCGCTGGGATGGCCATTCACATCGGTGCCCGAGTGTCGTCCCTTGCCGGCCCTGGGGAACTGCTTGTGTCATCGACCGTGAAGGACAGCGTCGTCGGTTCGAGCATGGAGTTCGAGGAACGTGGCGAACACACACTCAAGGGCGTACCCGGAACATGGCGTCTGTTCTCGGTCAAGGACTGACCTCACCGCAAAGTGCCGTCCCTGGGCTCCCAATCGTCCCGGTCACCAGACCCGGAATGACACCCCTCGACGATCCCGAGCGGACTCAGCGTCGTCGTCCCGGCCGGGGCGCACATCCACCGACATTTCGGCTGCGGCTCGACACCCGAAACATGGTGTAGTGAACTTCGGTCCATGACCGACAGAATCGAGATATCACGCGATATCGCTGCCCCTCCGGAGATGGTTTATGCCTCCATTTCCGACGTGACTCGCATGGGTGAATGGTCCGAGGAGTGTTATGCGTTCGAGTGGCACGAGGGCTTTGACGGCCCGACCATAGGCGCCACCTTCGATGGTCACAACCGGCATGGTGAACATGAGTGGACCACGCAGGGCAAGGTCATCGAAGCCGACCCAGGCCGAGCGTTCGCCTTCGAATGCTCGTCTTATGACTTCCACTTTTCGACGTGGGGATATCGCATCCAGCCAACCGAGTCGGGATGCCGAGTCACCGAGTGGAACGAGGACCTGCGACCAGAGTCCGTTCTGGAGTACAGCAAGGAGCTGTCTGGTGTGGACGACCGTACCGACCGGAACCGCCAGACCATGAGGGGGACCCTCGATCGCCTCGCAGCCTCCCTCGAAGGCTGATACAAGGAACTAGCCTTTAGGCAATCTCTCTCGAGATAGTGGCCTCGCCCACCGTGCGAGACCGACAGCGATCCCGGATGGCGTGGAGTCAGAGTGCGTTCCCGGAGGGTGCCCTACCGCCGCCAATGCCGAGTGGTCCGAGGTCGCGCCGCCATTGCGCGCCCGGGGGGCGTGCCGAGAGGGTTGAAGGTCGGCTGCCTCCCCCGCCCGTATCGTGGCGCCCGTGCGAGTCGCTCTCATCGGCTACGGCCTGGCGGGCCGGTACTTCCACCGGCCGCTCGTCACTGCGACCGCCGGCCTCGAGCTGACCACCGTGGTGACCGGCGATCCCGGACGCCGGGAACAGGCACGCGCCGAGGTGCCCGGCGTCCGCATCCTCGGCACCGCCGACGAGCTGTGGCCCCTGGCAGCAGAACATGACCTGGTGGTGGTGGCCACGCCGACGGCGACCCACACCGCGCTGGTGGAACGGGCCATCGCTGCCGGCCTCCCGGTGGTGGTCGAGAAGCCGCTCGCCGCCAATGCGGCCGCGGCGCGCCGCATCGCCGACGCGGCACAGGCGGCAGGCCTCGCCCTGGTGCCGTTCCACAACCGGCGCTGGGACTCGGACCACCTGACGCTGCGTTCCCTGCTGGGGCAGGGCGTGCTGGGCGACGTGCTTCGCTACGAGGCGCGCTTCGAGCGCTGGCGACCCGCACCCGATCCGTCGGCCTGGCGGGAGGCGCTCCCCGCCGCCGAAGGCGGCGGAGTCCTTCTCGACCTGGGCGTCCACCTGGTCGACCAGGCCCTCGATCTGTTCGGTCCAGTGCACGCCGTGTACGCCGAGGTAGACGCCCGCCGGGGCGGTGCCGACGACGACGTCTTCGTGGCCCTGCATCACGTCACCGGGGTTCGCAGCCAACTTTGGGCAGGAGCGATGGCCGGTGCACCCGGGCCGCGCCTGCGCGTGCTCGGCTCCCACGCCGCGTTCGTCCACGACGCGCTCGATGGCCAGGAGGCCGCGCTGCGGGCCGGCGCGGACCCAGCTTCACCTGCCTTCGGCGCCGAGCCGCCGGCCCGCTGGGGTCGGTTGATGCGAGGTGAGGCCGACGGTTTGGGCGAGCCTGTGCCTGCCGAGCCCGGCCGCTGGCCCGCGTTTTACGCAGGGGTGGCGGCCACCCTGCGCGACGGCGACCCGCCACCAACGAGTGCACAGGAGGCGGTCGCCGGTCTCGAAGTGCTCGATGCGGCCCGCGCCAGCGCGGCGGAGGGTCGCGTGGTCATTCTGCCCTCGCCGCCGGGCTCGGTCGTGCGCTAGGAGTCCTGGAGCGATACCGAGCGGGATGCGGAACGACGGTTAGGTGCGCCGGCCCGCTCCGGCCGCCGCAGTACCGGCGGTTGTGACGAGTCGATTCACCCAGTCGCTCCAATACACGATTGACGGCGTGCTTAGCGGGCGGGTCGGGGGAGCTGCTTCCTGAGCGCCGGAGCAGGAGGTTCGGTACCGTTTCTGGGTACCGCTGGTTGAGGGCGGATAAGGAGGGGTGCGCGATGACCGTGGATGAAGAGCGTCTGGAGCAGTTCATGGGCACCATGGTCGGTTACATGACCGGCACGGCCCTGTGTTTCTCCATTTGGCTGGGTGACGAACTGGGCCTCTACCGCACGATGGCGGGGAACGGGGGTATGTCGGTAGACGACGTTGCCTCGGAGTCGAAGTGCAACCCGCGCCTCATCCGAGAGTGGCTCGACGCTCAGGCAGCCGGTGGGCTTGTCTCATACGACGCAGCAAATGACACCTACGAGCTGGGCGAAGAGGCGGCCATGGCGCTCGCCGATGACCAGTCCCCAGCCTTCGTGGCCAGAGCGATGAACGCCTTTGGCTCGATGTTCATCGACATGGAGAAGGTCCGAGAAGCCTTCAGAGGAGATGGAGGCCTGAGTTGGAAAGACCATCACCCTTGCCTCTTTTCGGGCACCGAGTGGTTCTTTCGAACCGGATACAGGGCCATGCTGGCGACCGCATGGATCCCGGCGCTGGACGGCGTGACCGAGAAACTCGAACAGGGCGCCCGAGTGGCGGACGTTGGCTGCGGTCACGGGGCCTCTGTCGTGGTCATGGCAGATGCCTTTCCCAACTCAACGTTTACGGGGTTCGACTTCCATGAGCCGTCAATCGCCACAGCCCGCAAGCGCGCGGCAGATGCCGGTGTCGCCGACAGGACGAGATTTGAGGTGGCAACGGCGAAGGACTATCCGGGGACCTACGACCTGATCTGCTTTTTCGACTGCTTGCACGACATGGGTGATCCGGTTGGTATTGCCCGCTACGCCCGCGACCACCTTGAGCCCGACGGAACGGTCCTGTTAGTCGAGCCCTTCGCCATCGACGGTCGGGCCAAGAACATGACCGAGAATCCCATGGCCGCCTTGCTCTACGCAGCGTCTTCGTCTATCTGCACGCCCAACTCGCTGTCTCAGGAGGTGGGTCTTGGCCTCGGCGCCCAAGCCGGGGAGGAGCGTCTACGACGGGTGTTTGAAGAAGCCGGCTTCACCCACTTTCGCAGGGCGACGGAAACGCCTCTCAACATGATCTTGGAGGCGAAAGCCTGAGAAGAGGCGCACCCGATATCGGGCGCTCCCGACACCGCATTCAACGTGCTGGTCCAGTGCGCACCAGGTTGAGACCTTCGCGCTTGGTATCGCGGGCCCCGGCCGTCTCGCTTTGATCGAGCAGCCGACCTTTCCGCAGGCTTCCGCGAGGCCCAGCACTCCTGCCAGCTGACCGCGTAGGAAGGGGTCGGTGGCCTCCAAGGAATCTCCTGTGACCATTTCCGACCCTTCCGAGATCTCGGGGGGAGAAGGGCGGACGAAAGATGCTGGCCATTTTCAAGCTTTCAGTCGCGGCGTCAAGGCCCAGTAGGCGATGGCGAATGCCGTGCGGGTCTTCCACAAGAACTGGCGGAGGTGGTTCACTGGATCGGCTCCTTGTCGACTACCTCGAGTGTAAGGAAGCTCCGTGAACCACAGGGGTCGAGCGGATAACGGCAATGTGAACGATCGGCGCCTCTAAAGCCGCGCCGGCGCGTTGGCAACTGCTCGACAGATCTGTCGCCGAGCGCACGCCGGTCAACGAAGATCGCCCTTCGAGTTCAATAAGAGTTGAAGCCTTCCCGACCGAGGGACAACGGCTTCCGGGGCCATCCGATATTCGGGCCCTCTGGTATCGAACCCGACTGGGCGAGAAAGTGCCGTTCTCTCGCTCCGGGGATCGCCATCGACGGGACAGACCGCTCAGCCGAGACCATCCGAGGGGCGATCTCCGCCGTCCTCGACGAGCACTCGTATCGTGACGCGGCTCGACGAGTTGGTGACGCCATGGCCGAGCTTCCCCAGTTCCGGGCGGCAGTTGAGTTGGTGGAGCGCCTGGCTAACGAACGGCGTCCCATCCTCGCCGACCCGTCTGCTCCGAACTAACGCCATCTTGCTGAGACCGGTCTGTGAGTGCCGTTTCTCCGCTTCGGCTCGGCTCTCTACTCGACCTGTGACGACGGCCCACGCCGATGCGGAGCGGCCTCTGAGGCCCCGGACTGGCCGGATGTCTCGGCCAGCCCCGACCTGGTCCCAGCAATACTCGGCGCCAACTGGCACTATTGGCCCACGCTGCGTTACCGCCGCTGGCTTGCTCCCCTGTGCGGTCTGGGACTCTTAGCATCGGCCTGCACGGGCTCGAGCCCGACCGGTGAGTCCGCAAGCTCGACCAGCGCCCCGCCTACGTCTTCGACAACGAGTACGACTACGCCAGTCCAAGCTGCGGCGTCGGCTGACGCCTCACAGGCGTGCTTGACATACGAATCCACGGGCACGGCCTTGTTCGCAATCCCGACCGAGCTGCTCTTGGCGAACGCTGCATCCCAAGGCAAGGAGGCAGCGAAACAGGACAGTCACTGGAGCCAGTTCGCGTCAGCGTTGCAGGAGATCGCTGGGCTACCGGAGACCGGGAACACACCTGCACAACAAGCCCAGTACACACAAGACAATCACCAAGTAACAGGCATCTGTTCAGGATTGACCTCCCCAGCCGAGAGAGTGGCATCGAGCTTTCTCGATTGTCTGTATACCTGGTCGTCCACAGAGTATTCGCCATCGCCACCTGGCCCCGACCCCACGATCATCCAGAAGCGTTGCTCACCGTACGTTTCGTCCGGACTGGACACCCAGCTTCATGGAGTCCTCGCCGCACCCACAACATCCGCCGACAGCACCGACTGGCAGCCAATCTCCCCCTTCTTGACGCTTCTCGACACCCAGAAGCCTTCTGCCACTTATGCGCCTTTTGGATTCGTCATCCCCGTCGTGCAAACAGAGAGTCTTCAAGTGGCGAGCCAGGCGAATATTCACGAATCAGGTGAGGTCCTGGTGAATGAGACCCCACAAGGTTGGCGTGTTACGGGCATCTACGCGAGAGGAGCAAGCAGTCTGAGCTACACAGGGTCAGCCGCCGACGCGTTCTTTGCGGGTTCGGACCCGAGCTATCGAGGCTCCTCAATCTTGGGGCTGCCGAGCGTCGCCATCGCAGGATGGACCGGACTAGAGCCGAGAACGATTTACTTCTCGGCCGACGCCGGGAACATCGCCACCGCCCTCAACTGGTCGAGCTGGACCGATACCGAAGCCGTTGGGCATGGCGTGCGCGAGGAGCTGAGTTGCGTCCCGAGCTGTGCGCAGGGTACAAGTGTGGCGTATCCCGTCACCATCATGCTGTCGAAACCGACAAATGGCGGGTTTAGCCTCATCACCGAGGTGACGGAGGATCAGAGAGGCACGACCGAGTCCTTCTCGTCTCCGTATCTGGGCCAGGGAGCCTGTTCCACTGCGAGCGCTAACGAGTGCGTTTTTACAGGCCCCTAAAGGACATCGTCTTGGTACCGGGGCCGCCTTCTTCAGCCGTGCGGAGGACGATCAGCGGCGGTTGCGAGCGCCGGTCCCGATTGAGCTGAGGGGTCTCGAAGCGTTAGCGTGCGAGGCGGCGACGATGGCGGATGTCGCGAATGGCGGCTCAGCGAGCAGCCACTACAGGAGGGCGAGCAATGAGGCGGCTACTGGCACTCTTGTTGACGGTCTGCACGTTGGCAGGAGTCCAGACGATCGACGCGGGCATCACCGGCGCTCAATCATCCTCACCTCAGCTCGTCACCATCGCGATACCGAGCGAGGGGGACGTCTCCGCCCAATGGTTGCCCTATTCGGGTCCTCCGCTGGCCAATGTGCTCCTTCCCGCCGGATACAACCCGAGCCAGCGCTACCCCCTCCTCGTTCTGCTCAACGGGCTGGGCACCGATTACGACTGGTACGCCCAGGAGGGGTTCCTTCCACTTTTCGACAGCCTCGACGCGATCGTGGTCATGCCGGAAGGGGCCAGTGGGTGGTTCGCCGATTGGTGGAACGGCGGTCAGCGCGGCAATCCGGCGTGGGAGAGCTACGAACTGGATGTTGTGCTCGCCACGGTCCAGGCCCGCTATCCGATCCTTCCTCAGCGTCAGTACCACGCCATCGTCGGAATCTCCATGGGTGGGCTCGGTGCCGCGTACCTCGGTGGGCGGCTCCCTGGCTTCTTCGGATCGGTGGCCAGTCTCTCCGGCTTCGTTGACCCCCAGTTGCACCAGGAAGGTGCCGGAGGCATCAGCGGAAGTGCGACCGACGCCGACTACATCACTGCCGCCGGGATGGGGCTGACCTCGGAGGCCCCGCTCAAGGGTGACTACAACCTGGACCCGGTACTCGGTCCGCCGAACGCCTTTTATGCCACCGGCCACAACCCCGCCCGGCTGGCCATGAACCTCGAGCAGACGCGGGTCTTCGAAAGCACGGGCAACGGTGTTCCCAGCAGCGCCGACTTGGGCGATCCAGCCGTGCTCACAGGAGCTGAGTTCCTCCCTGACCTTGCCGCCGAGCGCTGGGTGATCTATCCGATGAGCCAGCTTTACTATCGGGCCCTAGCTTCGGCTGGCGTCGACGTCACCTACCAAGTTCACCGAGGTGGCCACCTCATCCCGGATTTCTTGAACGAGGTCAAAGCGATGCTCGCATGGGGTCCCTTCAAGCCGGTGGTTGCGGCGCCGACCTCTTGGCTTAACGATACGGTCGCCACGACTGGGCAACTGTGGGACATCGGTTATCGCTTTGGCCAGCCGCCCGACGCAGTTGTGCAATTCCGGCGCTCGGGCATTTCGCTCTCGATCAGTGCAGCGGGATCAGATGTCACCATCACAACGAGTGGCGGCTGCGTAACCACCACTTCGACACCAGCGACCATCTCCATCTCAAATACAAGCTGCAACTAACTATTCGAGTCGCCAGAGATGCCTACACCGAAGAGCGAGGTCCAATACCATCGAGTCCCACCGCTCGTTAGCCCTGGGCACTGGTCGGAAGCCCTCGTCCGGCCCGGGCTGATGCGACACCCGTGCGCCAGACAGCGGACGCCCCCGACTTGGATCCCTGGTCCGTGGCCAGTCGGCCGCGGATCGGTGACAATGGAGCCATGAAGTCGAGTCATCGCGATGGCTTCCCGGTCGAACGGGTCTCGGTTCACGGCTATGACGTCGCTTTTCGGCGCGGGGGCGAAGGTCCAGTGCTGTTGCTGCTCCATGGGATCGCGGGAAGCTCAGGGACCTGGATCCCTGCCATGCGGCTCCTTCGGAGTGAGTACGCGGTTCTGGCCCCGGACTTCCTCGGGCACGGCAGGTCAGCGAAGCCCCTCGGCGACTACTCGCTCGGTAACCATGCCAGCGGCATTCGGGACTTCCTGCACTTGCTGGGTGTCGAGCGTGTCACGGTTGTCGGGCAATCCTTTGGGGGCGGCGTTGCCATGCAGTTCGCCTACCAGTTTCCCGAGCTATGCGAACGACTGGTGCTCGTCGACGCGGGCGGCCTCGGACGCGAGGTGAGTTGGATATTGCGGCTTTGTACCTTGCCTGGGGCCGAGTACCTAATGCCCCTCCTGTTTCCGTCCTTCGTGCGCGACTGGGGGGACGCGATTTCCGGCTACTTATGGAACCGAGGCATTCATCATGCTCGGGCGGCCGAGATGTGGCGTTCATACCGGTCGCTCACATGGGCGGAGAATCGTCAGGCCTTCGTCCGCACTATGCGAGCCGTTATCGACCCAGGCGGGCAATCCGTAAGCGCGAAGGACCGCCTCTACCTCGCCGCCCACATGCCCACCCTTATCGTCTGGGGCGATCAAGACAAGATCATCCCTCTTGTTCACGCCTATCAAGCCCACGAGGCCATTCCCAACAGCCGGTTGGAGGTGCTTGAGGGCGTGGGCCACTTTCCCCACGTCGAGGATCCCGTCCTCTTCGTAGAGGTCCTTGCGGACTTCTTACGGACCACCCAGCCCAGTGCCGCAACCCCCGACCAGCTTCGGGAAATTCTGCGTCGGGGCGCGACTTAAGAGGGGCTGCCATTTCGCAGCCCGCCCGGTACGCGCCTGAGTCGCTCGGTCGGCCCACCTCTCCGCCCATCACACGTGGTGGGGGCTCATTGCCTCGAACCAAAGGGAAGCCGCCGCAAGTGGGCTTCGGAGGTGATCCCGTCAAGACAGGTCAATCAAATTGGCCTGACACCCTGGCGTCGATAAGGGGACCGACCGGGAATGCTCGGCGACGCGTGATCAGGTCGGGCGGGGCCGCCAAGCCCCTTAGTGAGGACCTGTCCAGCTCGATCTTGTCCCGGCGTGCCCGACGGTTAGCCAGAAGTTAACCGAACGTCTCAAGCGACGGGGCGAGCCTGACGACAATGGCATGGAAGCAACCGGGGAGGTGACAATCTTGGACGTGAGCGAATCGCCTAGCGGTGCGCCGGTACCGTCTCAGATTCGAGTCGTCGTCGCAGCCGCGCTAGCCGTAGCCTTTGCTTGCGCATTTAACGCCGTGGCCGTTGTGATCAGCGTGGACGCAGTCACTCATCACGGGAACATTGGTTCGGCAGCGGGCAACACCTCGGGCGGTCGAGCCAGTCCTGCTGCTGGTGTTTGGACCGTCGCTGTTCTCTTGGCACTAGCCGGCCTGTGGTTGTTCCGTAGTGCCATCCGCGCCTTCCGTCGGCAGTCATATCTCGGGGTCGTATTTCCGCTTGGCGTTCTTTTGGTCGTGGGTGCCGTCGGTGAGATTGTCGACCTGCTGGGCACCGCCTCGGGGATCAGCGACCTTGTGGGAGCCGTGATCCTGCTCCTGGCGGCTGTCCCAATCGCGCTCCTGTGGCCCTATCTTCGACAGCACCAAACCCGGGACGTCACGCCTGGGGAACAGTCGTTCCTTGGCGGCTTCATCAAAATGAGCACCCGAGCGCGATAGGAAACAGGACCGGCAGAACCTCTCCTGTCAACCGCTTGCAACATGTCGCTTGTGCTCAGACGTGCTTGTCGGATCCGACTGGCATTGCCGCCCTCGCGCGATTGAGGGCGGGAGCACGCCAGCTATCCGTGCTGGAGGTTTGCTCAGAAGCGGACGACGGCCAGTACCGCCTCATCGTGGATGGTGGTCGCATGGCCAGGTGGGCCTGTGTCTTCCACTAGCAATGCATCTCCAGGGCCCCACCGCCGGGTTTCGCCGCCGGCTGTGACTTCTCCCCGACCAGACAGCACGAACATCCATTGCCGAGCTGGGGAAGGGTGGGCAGCATCTGTCCAGCCAGTTGGGATTCGTATAAACATCAACGCTCGAGCAGGCGAGGCCTCTGACACCCCTAGCGGAGGTGCCGGAGGAGCAAAAACTTCGCTGGCGAACGAAACCTCGACGCTCGCTAACCGTGATGCCCCGTCGTCGCCGTTGTAGATCCGGGTATAGCGCATCGCCGCAGTTTGCCATCGCCGACGGTTTTACGTTGCCGGCGGCTCGGAGCGAGATGCAACCACCTTCCGTCGCACGACGTTCGCCCACTCTCCACTGCGATCCATGTGCCACAACTCGATCTGTATTCCGTCCGGGTCGCAGAAGTCGAACCCCTCGCCGACGCCGTCGATGACCCGAATCGGAGAATGAGATACGCCCTCCACATCAATAAGAGCCACCCAGGCGATGAGAGCGTCGTAGGAAGGGGCACGGAAGGCCAGGTGATCAAGGCCAGTACGCGACGGATCGAATGCCTCTCCGGGGTTCGCGGCGTGCTCGTTGAGATCGATGACCATGGAGCCGTCAAAGGTCAGAACGGCCCTCCGGAAGTCGAAGTTGTCAACGGGGCGAGGAGGAATCACTAGAACAGCTCCAAGGACTCGGCAGTAGAAGTCCAGGCTTCGGCCCAGATCCGCGACGGAGATTCCGAAGTGATCAACCTCGATTGCCGGTGGCCGAGGGACGCCCTCATTATCCACCAACGAAGTATCACTGAGTGGGAGGTGGGGATCAAATAGCCGCTCGCGTGGGATCCGGGGGTCCCGAAGAGTTCTGGGTGGGCCTTCGGTGCAGTTCCAACGTCAAAAGTGTCCTGGGCGAGCAACTGGGCCGTACGTTCGGCAGACTGTGCAGCAATGGCTGAGGCTCCGGAGACGCATTACGCCAAGACGGTCGAAGGGACATACCTCGCGTATCAAACCATTGGCGACGGCCCTGCGGACCTCGTCTTCCAACTGAATGGCGGAATGCTCCTCGATCTCATGTGGGAAGAACCTGCCGTCACCAGCTTCATGCAAAGGTTGGCCTCCTTCGGCCGCGTCATCACCTTCGACGCGAGGGGCTTTGGCAGCTCCGGTCACCTAGATCCGCGAGCTGTCCCAGCGATGCAGACCTGGATGGACGACATTGGCGTGGTGATGGACGCCACCCGATCGGCACAGGCGGCTCTCTTAGCCTGTGGAGAGACCGGCCTCGCGGCGATGCTCTTTGCGGCGACGTACCCTCAGCGGGTCTCGAGTCTGGCCCTCATCAACACTTTCGCCCGGTATCAGCGAAGCGACGATTGTCCATGGGGTATGCCACTTGATTCGATACCCGCCTACGCTGACTTGGTCGGTGAACTGTGGGGCACGGGAGGAGTGGCCGAAGTCCTCATGCCGAGCTTGATCGACAACGCGGATGCAAAGCGCAGATGGGGCCTCAGGGAGCGCTTGTCTGCAACGCCCGACTCTGTGGTCGTCCCTAGGGCCTTCTGGGAGAGCGACGTGACGGAGATTCTTTCCACGATCTATGCGCCCACTCTCGTGGTCAGCCGCGAAGGCGATCGCCACGTTCGCCCCGAGCACAGCCGCTACGTTGCGAGCCGAATTCCTAATGCAAAGCTCGTCGAGCTGCCGGGGCCAGACCACTGGCCATTCTCTGGTCGAAGCGACGAGATCCTGGACGAGGTGGAAGAGTTCATGACCGGAGCTCGACCGAGTGCCGTCCTGGACCGGGTGCTCGCGACTGTGCTCTTCACCGATATCGTGGCTTCTACTTCGCGGGCGAGCGAGGTTGGTGACCGACGCTGGCGAGAATCGCTCAACGGCTACGACGACCTGGCCCGGCGTCAGTTAGGACGCTTCAGAGGCCGAGAGGTCAAGACCACGGGGGACGGGACCCTTGCTGTCTTTGACGGCCCGGCGCGGGCAGTTGAATGTGCGCGAGCCCTTAACGAGGCCGTCCGTTCTCTCGGCTTGGAGATCCGCGCCGGGCTTCACACCGGGGAGATCGAGACTCGTGGGGACGACGTAGCCGGAGTTGCCGTTCATATAGCGGCTCGGGTGTCGGCCCTTGCTCGTTCTGGAGAGGTGCTGGTCTCTCGCACGGTTACGGACCTCGTCGTCGGCTCAGGCATCGAGTTCGAGGACCGGGGTGAGCATGAGTTGAAAGGAGTACCAGGCTCGTGGAAGCTCTTCGCGGTGAGGCCCTGATCCGCCCGGTACCGCTTGCGTCGTCAGATCGTCCCAGCCACTGCCAGGGTGCCGTAGGCCGATTAAGTCCTTTGGTCGGAGTCCAGCCGGTATCGGAGGTAGACGACGCCGCTGGCGAAGCGCCGGGTCTCCAGCAGACGAAGGGACACGCTCACGCCTTTGGGAAGCCACGGTTTGCCGCCACCGAACAAGACTGGGACCGTCAGCACACGAAGCTCATCTACCAGACCGGCAGCGAGCGCCTGCCCGGCGAGGGCTGCGCCGCCGATGGTGATCCGCCGATCAGCGGCCGCCTTCAGGCGGCGCACGGCCTCGGGATCGAAGTCGCGTTCGAGCCTCGTCCGGGCACTGGATATCGACTCGAGGGTGCGCGAGTACACCACTTTGTCCGCCTCCCGCCACATCTCGGCGAATTCTCGGACGTACCCCTCGTCCGGGATGGCGTCCTCCCAGTAGAGCATGGTCTCGTACATCCGGCGCCCGTATAGGTATGTCCCGGCCGGCCTCTCGAGCTCCCTGATAAAAGAAAAGACTTCCTCGTCCGGTTCGGACCAGTCGATCCGACCGTCAGGATCCTCCGTGTAGCCGTCGAGGGAGGCATTGGCGGTGTACACGAGATCAACCATTTGTCGCCTGAAGGCCTGTCTCACGAGCGAAGCCTGCCTCCGGCCGAGCGAGCCTCCTAGACATTGGCTCTATCGTGCCAGGACCATCCGCCACGTGCCCGTTGCCGAATCGCGGCGGAGCGATATGGCAATGTCATGCTTGGCGGTGGACGCCACCCAGTCTGGCCCCATCACGGCCCTGTCCGCTGATCACGAGGCGACCAGTCGGGCGAGATGGGCCAGCGAGTTGTCCAGATGATCTGGAGGGAAGGGCGGGAACCCAATGTGCTGACGCAGGGCGTCCGGGACCGCCGACCAGTCGTATGAGAGGGTGACCTTGGTTCCGGAGGGTCCGGCCGGGATCAGGTCGTAGCGCCAGACCCAGCCACCGAAACGCAAGCTGCCGTCGTCGCCGTCGTAACCTGGCTCCCAGGAGATGGCGCTCGGCGGGTCGAACACCGTTAGCCGGTTGGCCATTTGGTAGTCCCCGTCCGGGCGGTTTGGGTGGTACATCGCCATCCGGAAGACCTGCCCAGCCGCGGTCAACGGCTTGCTGTCGAGGGGTTCGCGGACCCATCCGGTGCCGTCGATGGCGGCGTGCTTGGCTGGGTCGGCGAGAATCGCGAAAATGACCTCGATCGGAGCATCGATGATCCTGGTCGTACTGAGACTTTCGTCGGCCATGTGGCTGCCTCCTGGCTGAATTCACGGTATTACCGGTACTGACGACCATCGAGCCCGGAACTCATCGATGGCTCAAGCGATCCCGGCCGGGATGGCGACTCGCGTCGCCGGTCAGCGCACCGGTTCGTCGGTCGGGGCCGCTCGTTGCCGGCGGAAGCGGGCCACCACCAGAATGATCGACAGCGAGATGATGGCCAGCGCGCCGACGGACGGTGCCAACCATCCGGTGACGGCGCCCGATGTTGCGCGCGCTGTGGTGAGGGCCCGGGTCTTGTCCCGAGCTCGTCGCGCTGATTCTGGCTGAGGGGACGAGGTCGTCGTCGACGAGTTGGTGGGGCTCCCAGCGGGGGGAGCGACAGAGGTGGTGGTGGTCGGAGCGACGGGGACGACCGCGGGGGTGGGTTTGGCCGGGGTGCCTGGCGCCGGCTCTGCCAGTGATGGGGACGTGCGGACCTGCCCCGAGTCGGGTGTGACCATGAGCGAGGATTCGTCAACCGCTTCGAACTCGCTGGCCGGGACCTGTTTCAGCTCGTCGACCAGTGACTGCGGCCAGGCTTGGTCGGCGGTTCCGCCGAAGTACCAGTTACTGCCGTTGTCGGCCAGGATCAGCCCGTAGTGTTGCATGGCACGCAGGACCACCTGGGCCTGCGACGAATAGCCCGAGATGCCGTAGGTGGCGCGTAGGCGAAAGCGCGCACCCATAGGCGGGAGTGACGGATCCGACCGCGCCCCTGCCTCATGACGTGCCGGCCAGATGAAGCTGGTGTCGGTCGACTCCGCCGTCATGCGGATTGCATGGGTCACGCTGCCGGCGGCCACCTCGTCGTAGCGCAGGAGGCCGGGGAGTATGGGCAGGCCGGCAGCATCGGCGGAGGTCCATGTGGCGGGGCGCAGCGCATCCGAGCGCAGGTTCCAGATGGCACCCGAGCCGGCAGTCGAGCCGCTCGACGAGTAGGTGGCGTCATAGAGCTCGTAGAGGTTGCACGTGGAAGGGTCGACCATGATGGCGTGACGGTCGCCCGTAGACGACGATCCGCCTTCGATGGGCGTATCGGGCCCGAATGGGTAGGGCCCGGGGTCGGACTCATCGGCATACTCGAAGGCCACCGACACGAAGGGATGGCCGGCCGGCACAACGGTGAAGGGGATGCCGTAGGGGTTGGAGGGGTCCCCCGAAGGGCCGAAGTCCGGGTGCAAGTTTGTGGTGGAAGCATCCATGGAAGCCATCCACGCCGCGCCGTGCGGGTCGACGGGAAGACCGGAAATGTCCGCGTTCCAGACATTGTCAGCCGGGAACATGGGACACCCTCCCGCTCCCGGGACAGGTGTGCCGGCCAGCGCCCGGCTTGGCAAGAGGACCGTCACCGCGGGGGCGATGAGCAGCAGCGCCGTCAGCCAGCGCAGGGACATGCGAGGACGAGCGCTTTCGGCCCCGGCGCGTTCCGGCGTCAGGAGGGAGGCGGTCGGACGCACCCTGCAAGTATCGACGAGGCTGCCGCTCGGATTGATCCACCGGTCCCCAAAGTGCCGTGAGGTGTCCTCGGCCGCTCGGCACACGGCATCTGGCGTCGAATGGTGAGGTCGATCGGATCGACGGGAGATCACCTCGTAAAGCATGATGAGCGCGATGGGGGACCTCGGCAAGGACACAGAACTCGAGGCTCTCGGTGAGGGCCGTTTCAGGGCCGTGCTCAGCCAAGACTGGGAGATCTGGGGACCCATGGGCGGGTACGTCGCCGCCTGTGCGCTCCGGGCCGCGGGCGAGGTCAGTCCGCATCCTTTCCCGGCAGCATTCTCGTGTCACTACCTCGGTGTCGGTCACTTCGAGCCGATCGACATCGCCGTTGAGCCTCGCCGCTCAGGGCGCTCGGCGTCATCTGTACGAGTCGAGGTGACCCAAGAAGGAAGGGCGCTCCTCGACGCCATGGTCTGGAGCGGCGATGAAGGCGAGGGCCTGGAGCACGACGAAACCGAGCCGCCTGCTGTTCCTGGACCCGAGGCGCTGCCGAGCATGGCGGATCTCGTCCCACCGGATACGCCTCGGCCCTACCGGTTCTGGCACAACCTCGATTCCAAGCCGATCGCGTTTGAGTCCACTTGGCCACCGGAAGGACCTCGGCCTGCGTCGTGGCAACAGTGGCTCCGCTTCCTGCCTACTTCCACCTTCTCGGACCCGTGGGTAGACGCCGCCCGGCTCGTGATCCTCGTTGACCTTCCGAGTTGGCCGTCGGCACACCGACCCCATGCCTGGAGGGAGCCGCCGTTCATCGCGCCCAGCCTTGACTTGAACGTGGCATTCCACCGGCCCGCTCATGGGGAGGAGTGGCTGTTGTGTGATGGCTCCGCGCCGGTTTCCACTCGTGGATTCTTCGGCTGGAATGCCCGAGTGTGGTCACCCGGCGGCCGACTCCACGCATCAGGCGGCGGTCAATGCATCTATCGTCGCCTCGACCATTGATCGGCATCCTGTCACTCCCGCCGGAGCCGACGTCGGAGCGACGAAACGTCCAACCCCTCCAGCCGTTCACGACGTGGCGCTCAACTTCGCCGCTCCGGCGGAGCTGGCAGGTTCTGTAGCCGAAGCTGGCCTCGAGCAACCATCTTTCCATCGCTTTCGCGCTCGATCTCGACCAGCCAGATCTGCTGTGTCCGGCCGGTGAAAATCGGCGTGCCGGTCGCCTTCACCCGGCCCGAGCGATGAGGTCGCAAGAAGTCTGTGGAGTTGGCGACTCCGACGACGGCCATGTCTCCGGGCAACTCGTGAGCAGCAGCAGCGGCTCCATGGCTCCCCACCGATTCCACGACCGAGGCCCACACCCCGCCATGGACGATCCCATAAGGCTGCTGGTGCCGCTCGTCGATGTCGACAAAGGCCACCACCCGGGTCGGAGTCATTTCCTCAACTCTGATTCCTAGTGCGCGGTCCCAGCCCGGTTGCGGTTCCATCGTTTCCTCCTGTGCCGGCCCTTGTAGCACAGGCGCGCCACCCGGTGTGACCAGTCGCGTCGGCCCGAGGCCCGGGTCAATGTTCAGGGACAGAGCATGGCACCATTGGCAGGATGAAACGGGCGCGTTCCATGTGGCAATACGGAGAGCCCATCAACGCCATCGTCTACTACGCACCGGAAGTTCGTGCGGCCACCGACGCCGTCGGCTTGAAGGGTGGGTGGATGAGCTATTTCGGCTGCCGAGCTGCGCCTCTCGGAGCCGCCACGGCGCCGCTCGTCAGTGCCCTCTTCTACAACTTCCATTCGAACATGGTCGAACGCGCCATTCCCGATGTGTGGAGCTACGCGCCGCCTTCGGCCCTGCTCGAGGTGCGGCTCGCAGCCATTGATCTGGCCATGCGGCGGATACTCGGAGACGCCGTCGTGTCGTCCCCATCGGTTGCTCGTGCCGCCGAGCTGGCTGCTCGGGCAGTGGCCGGATGCAACATGGCCGGGCGGCCGATGGGTTCGGCAAACCAGGCGGTTCCTGAACCGGTCGACGCCCATCTGCGGCTGTGGCAAGCCCTGACAACCATCCGCGAGCATCGGGGCGACGGGCATGTGAACCAGTTAGTCGATGCCGGAGTCTCGCCCTGCGAAGCTCTCGTCCTCCAAGCAGCGACGCGACGCTCACCGGAGGATGGACTTCGTTCGCACCGAGGCTGGTCAGCCGACGATTGGTCGACGGCGGCGACGTCGCTGTCGGAGCGCGGTCTCATCGACCGGGCGATGCGAGTCACGGCGGCGGGCGTCGAGGTGCGTCAGGCGATCGAACTCGGCACGGATCGCCTGGCTGCTCCCATATGGCAGGCCATAGGTGAGAAGGGAGCTGATGAACTTGTCGCCCTCCTCCGCCCCATGGCCCAACTCGTGATGGACTCCGGAGCCGTGCCGATTCGCAACAACATGGGTCTGCCTTGGCCTCCTGAGAACGGTTGACCAATCGGAACCGATTGCCGGCTCATCGACGCGGACGGGGCAGAAGTTGGCCGGTGCTGCGACCCCTGGCTTCGAACCAACCCCGACTGCTGAGGAAATTCGGCACCCCGCTGGCGATACTGTGCGGCGTGGCCAGCAGGAGGAACGAGCCGGAGGCCGAGGACTGGGGGGCGCCGGTTGCTCGCGACCTGGACTTCGCCTCGCCGCCGTACGCCCCCCCAAGCTGGATCGATACGGACCTCGAAGAGATTCTCGAACCCGCAGGGGTTGGCGGTCCGGCCATGGCGGAGGGTGGAAGCGACGAAGCCTTTCTGGCGTCCTACGTCAAGCTGGCTATGAAGAACCTTCAACACCACCGGGCCCACGTCGAACGCGACCAAGACGAGCTTCCCTTCTATGCCTTCGGTTCAGGTGACTCCACCGTGTACGCCATAGAAGATGGGGTCGACCGGCTCATGATCGGGCGTGGCGTAGGGCGAGATGGTGAGGGGTGCATCTACTGCTTGGTTGCTTCCAGTTCGCCAGCCATGCTCGCCATGCTCGATCGCGGAGAGGTGTCTCCGACAGAGGTGTTCGATTACGCAACCGAGTTGACCCTCTGCAGCGTGTTCCATGCCGACCAGATCAACAACGTGATCCTGGTGCAACGGTACAAGACGATCGAGGATGTCCCAGTCGAGTATCGCCCAGGTCAGCCCTTCCTGCGATTTACCGAGGACTGACCCGAGATGGACCGGGCTTCTACCTCGTTCCGGTACGGGCGAGTTTGGCTCGAGCGAGATCCTCTACCTGGCGAACAAAGCGCGGGCTACGGCGAAAGCGCGCTCCGATCTCTGCATAGCTGACCCCTGCTTCCCGCAAAGCAAGGACCCGTCGTTCGAGCGGTCGGAGCACATGCGCAGTGGTCGTCGGTATTTTCCCCGGCTGACGGAGTGCGCCAAGCTCCAAGATCTGATTGACGCTTCGCCGGCTGCGCCGGAACCTCCACGCAACCTCGGCTGGATCGACACCCGCCTCCACGAGTCTTTTCACACGGCGCTCGAGCGGCCGCAAATGCGCTTCGCTGGTGACAACGACGTCGCTCACTTCCCAAAGAATAGCCCGGGCTCGCGAGGATGTAGGGTCAGGCAGGGTGAACAAGGAGCGCCTGGTCCGTCGGCTGTTGCCCTTTCAGAACCGGGTAGTGAACCCTGTCGTCGTTGCTCTGATCAAGCGCGGTCTCGCCCCGCCGACCTACGCGCTCCTCGAGACCAAGGGTCGCCGCACTGGCCGCTTCCACCAAACTCCGGTGGCGAACGGCCTCCAAGGCGACACCTTCTGGCTCATCGCCGGGCTCGGCGAGAAAGCCAGTTTTGTGAAGAACATCCTGGTCGATCCAATGGTGCGAGTGAAGGCCCGGCCTGCCCGGCTGCGAGATGGCGTCCGGATGCGCTGGAGGTCAGGCACGGCCCACCCCCTGGCGGGCGACGACGCACGCGAACGTCAACGGCAACTTGGAATTGGACGGCCCGGCTACCGTCTCGACGGCATCCTGCTGCGAGGCCTCGATGTCGGCGAGATGCTCACTGTTCGGATCGACCTCGACTGATTCCAGGGTGGTACCCCGGGGTGATCATCGCTGCTTGAGGCACTCCCGGACGATAACGAGCCGTGCGGTCACTGATCCCCGACCACGACTGTCCACTCCCGAATGGCCCAACTCTTGACGAGGCCCTCGCGGACATAAGGGTCACGGGCGACGAACTCCCTCACGACCGAGTCGTCTTCAGCTCGGAATACCAGCGCCGCACCGTCGGGTGGGTCAGCGAAAGCGCCCGCCAGTAGGAGTTCGCCGCGCTCCTTCGCATCTCGGGCGAGCCCGAGATGTTCCTCGCGGAATGCTCGCCGGCGCTCCACGTAGTCATCGACCACCTCGTAGAAAAGCAAGTAGTACACGACATCACTCGCTCTATGGCCTACCGGGGAGCGGTCGGCCAGTCTTTCCCAGTATGCGTCGAGCGCTATTGCTTTCGCTGACGGTTCGAGCAAAGGGCAGTCTCTCTGGGCTCTGGGCAGCTCACAAACCGGGTCAAGGACCTTCCCGATGCACGTGGGATTGCCATGGCTGCTTCGGAACGATCCTCCTAGCGATGCCAGCGCGGTCGGGGCGAAGACGGATCCAGGCAGGTCGCGGTCGAGCCATCGTGGGGTCCTCCCCGGCAGGACGGTGGCTTTTCCCGCGCTCGGTGCGCGCCTCTGGCGAGCAAGCGTCCGACTCATATGCTCGGAGAGATGGCGATTGAGCAGATGCACCATGTGAGCGTGGTTGTCGACGACCTCGAAGCTGCCAAAGCCTTCTTCGTCGAGCTCGGCATGGAGCTGGAGGGCCAGGCGCCAGTCGAAGGACGCTGAGTGGACCGTCTGGCCGGCCTCGAGGACGTCCGAGTCGACATCGCCATGATGCGAACCCCAGACGGCCTCGGCCGGCTCGAGCTGACGAAGTTCCACACGCCGAGGGCGATCAGCGCGGAACCGGAAAACGCACCGGCCAACACGCTGGGTCTACGTAGCGTCATGTTCAGCGTCGAAGACATTGAGGACGTCCTTGCCCGCCTGCGATCCCACGGTGCCGAGCCCGTGGGCGAGTTGGAGCAGTACGAGGACTTCTATCGGCTCTGTTACGTCCGCGGACCCGAGGGCATCATCGTCGCACTGGCCGAGCAGCTCAGCTGACGGACATACTCAGGATATGGACCGACGTGTCTCATTGGTAACGTTCGGCCTGCCGATACAGCGAGACCCAGGTGTTTCTACGAGAAGCTCGGATGGGCCGGTGCTCACCAGCCGTGACCGCAGCTTGCACCAGCAGGTGACTGGAACGCCCGGCCCGACGAGCCAAACGAAGGAGCAAGGGGAATGGTGACGGTGCGGACATTGGAGGCGAACGGCATCACTCAGCGTTTCGCCGAGGCGGGTGAGGGGCCACTCGTGGTCATGCTCCATGGCTTTCCTGAGTCGTGGTACTCCTACCGGCACCAACTGAGCGCCCTGGCGGAAGCCGGCTACCACGCCGTCGCCCCGGACATGCGCGGATACGGCGGAACGGATGGCCCTGAGGATGCGCACCAGTACACCTACATGCACACGGCCGGCGACGTCGTCGCCCTGGCCACCGCCCTGGGGGCCAACCGTTTCGTCGTCGTCGGCCACGACTGGGGGTCCCCGGCGGCCTCTTCCGTCGGTCTGTTCCGGCCCGACTTGGTGCGGGGGGTGGCACTGCTGAGCGTCCCCTACCTTCCTCGGGGCGACACCGACGTCCTTACCGCGCTCACCGAGGCGCTCGGGCCGGACAACTACCAGGTCTTCTTCCAGGAACCGGGTGTGGCGGAGCAGCTGTTCGAAGCCGACGTACGGAAGTCGGTACTCGCGTGGCTCATCGGCATCTCGGGCGACGCTCCCGAGACCACTCGGCTCGACAAGGTCGATGCCAACTCCGTCCTACCCGACTTCTCGGCGCGGCTTCTTCCCACGTGGCTGACCGAGGAGGACGTCGCCTACTACACGTCCGAGTTCGAGCGGACCGGCTTCGGCGGCGCCCTCACGTGGTACCGCACTTCCAAGCTCAACTTCGAGCTGCTCGCCCCCTGGCGCTGGGCGCCCCTTCTCGCCCCGTCGCTGTTCGTTGCCGGCGATCGGGACCCGGTCGTCAACTGGCCCGGGATGCGGGCCATGATCGACAACCTGAAGGCCCTGTCGATGCCGAACGTGACGAAGTGCGTGCTGCTGGAGGGCTGTGGGCACTGGGTCCAACAGGAGCGTCCCGATCAGGTGAACGAGCTGCTGCTCGAGTTTCTCGCCGCCGTACCGGACTGAGTGCTCGGCTGCGAGCCGGTTGCTCATGCCGGGTCTTCTGGGGTCGCCTCCCACCACTGGCACCACCAATCCGCTCCGACGAGGATCCGAATCTTCGAGTGCCAGCAGTACGAAAGGTCCTTGTACGGTTCCAGGTAGTAGCGACAACCGTCGCACTTCTCGTCGCCTGAAGGATGGCCTCGCAAGACGTTGTTGTCGGCCATCTGCGCCAGCTCGATCGCCAGCTTCTCGTCGATCTCCTTGGGTTCGGGCTCGGGGATTGAATAGTCGGACATGAGGCAAAGCTACCCAGGGTTCCGACGGGGTCAGGCTCGAATTGGCCGTAGCGTGCGTAGCGTCGAGAGCCACCTTCGGGGACGTCACAGCTTCAACCGCCTTCTCGCTGACCTGAGCCCGTCCTCCCCGACGGACCGAGCAGGAGCAGTGGGGGAGCGGCCGATCGCTTGGCCCTTGCAACCGCTTCGGGCGGTTCGGCTCGGGTGCCGTCTGCGCGTCCTGGGGAATTGCCGCTCGGCCCTTCCGAGAATTCTGATGATGCAACGGGGTTGATCGGGCAAGCTGGTGCGGTGACTCGCCTGGCTGAGTTGCGCATCAGGTTGCTCGGAGGGCTCGAGGTCGACGGAGCGACCGCTGCCCAGCTGGGATCGCGCAAGGCCCGTACCCTGCTCAAGCTTCTGGCTCTGGCCCAAGGCACGCCAGTGAGGCTCCACACCGCCGTCGACGCCCTCTGGCCCGAGGACATGCCGGCGCGGCCGGCTGACCAGGTCGGTGTGCTCGTGAGCAGACTGCGCACTGCGGTCGGCTCGGACCGCCTGCGCCGGACCGAAGCCGGCTGGGTGCTCGACACGGATTGGCTCGACGTGTCCGAGCTCGAGTCCCGAGCGCAACAGGCGGCCGAGCGCCTGCGGGCGGGCCGACCCGGAGCCGCCAGGGCGGCAGCCGACGCTGCGCTGGCACTTGTCCGCGGACCCCTCCTTCCCGAGGAGGATGGCGAGTGGGTCGCACAGGAGCGCTCGGCCATCGACCGACTCGTCGCCGTGGTCCGCATGACCGCAGCCGAAGGCGCACTGAGCGCCGGTGACCCGGGGATGGCGGCCAGCCAGGCCGAGGCGGCGCTCAGTCACGATCCGTACGACGAGACCGCCCTCCGCATCCTCATGAGAGCGCATGTCGCCGCGGGCCGCCCTGCGTCGGCCTTGGCCGCGTATGCGCGCACCCGGTCGAGGCTGGCCGAGGACCTCGGTGTGGATCCGATGCCGGAGACAGAGGCGCTCCACACGGCGGTGTTGCTCGAGGCACCTGATATGGCGACGCTTCGGACGCCGGGCCAGGCGTCTGCGCGACTAACCCTGGTCGGCCGCGACGCTGAGCTCGCCGTGCTCGAGAACTGGCTGGAGAGGGCCCGGACCGGAGAAGCGTTTTTGGCTTCGGTCGAGGGAGAGCCGGGGATCGGGAAGACGGCGCTGGTCTCGGCGTGGGCGCAGTCAGTAACCGGCCGAGCCCTGGTTGTGAGCGGACGGTGCGACGAGTTGGCCGGTGAGCTTCCCCTGCAACCTGTGCTCGACGCCTTCGACAGCCTCGTCGGCGAGCTCGGCGTCGATGAAGGTCGTGTCGTCCTGGGCGAGGACGCCCCGGTGCTCTCGCCCCTGCTGGCCTTCGCTGCGAGAGGCGAAGGAGCCCGGCCGTCTGTCGTGACTGACGCCGAGATGGGGCGCGCCCGTCTCTTCACGGCGTTGGTCGGAGCGTTCCGGCGAGCGGCGGGCTCACTTCCCCTCGTCTTCGTCGTCGAGGACGTGCACCTCGCCGGACCGAGCACGCTCGAGTGGCTGCGCTTTGCCGTGCGGCGTGGCGGGCGCCTGCTCGTCGTGACCACCCGGCGCTCTGGCCAAGGCCCACCTCTGGAGACAGAGACCACCCTCAGCCTCGGCCCCCTCGATCTCGAAGCGGTGCGCGCCCTCGTCGGGCCGGCGCGCTCCGAGGAGTTGTGGGCACGCAGCGGCGGCAATCCGCTCTTCGCTCTGGAGCTCGCCACTGCCCCTGGTCGGGAATTGCCCTCAACCATCACCGAAGGTGTGGCTCGTCGGGTCGACGCCCTCGGTCCGGCCGCAGCCACCATCCGGACGGCCGCCATCCTCGGCCACGAGTGCGACGTCGACCTCATTGCCAGCGTGACCGGCGTTCTCGTTGCTGACCTCCTCGATCACCTGGAAGCAGCGGCGAAGGTGGGATTGGTCGACGATCGGGGAGCTGCCCTGAGCTTCCGTCACGAGCTGGTGAGAAACGCACTTATCGCGGGATCGTCTCCTTCTCGCCGGGCCTACGTCCACCGCCAGGCGGCCATGACGCTCGCCGCTCGTGGTGGCGCAGACCCGCTGGTCGTGGCGTGGCATGCGCGCCAAGCCGGGGAGCTGGAATTGGCAGCGGAGGCACTGGTCGAGGCGAGCGCCCTGGCCCGCGCCCGCTTCGACCTGGCCGCGGCCGAAGCCCACGCCACCGACGCCGTGACCCTGGCCGACAGTGCCCTCACCCGCTTGGCCCGGGGTCGGGTCCGCCTGGCCCGGTGGAACACCCAAGGAGCGCTGGAGGACGCCGAGCGGGCGTTCGCCTTGGGTGCCGGTCCGGCGGCATTGGAGCTCGCCGGCCTCGCCTCGTATTACGGGCGCGACTACGAAGCCGCCGCTCGACACCTTGACGAGGCTCTGGCTGGTAGCGACGACCCGACTCTGCGAGCCAGCTGCTTGACGTTGGGGGGGCGGTTGCTCCACG
>Ga0307479_10000597_pt1 | contig 32379 bp, 31 predicted proteins | sample atmos_gasesECM4C_FD_203743 | JGI IMG/M metagenome (GOLD analysis project Ga0307479, IMG submission 203743) | Hardwood forest soil microbial communities from Morgan-Monroe State Forest, Indiana, United States - atmos_gasesECM4C_515 | ecosystem: Environmental > Terrestrial > Soil > Temperate...
CCATCGCCCTTTGGTCTCGAGGAACTCCACGCCAACCGCATAGCCGTCGCCATGCAGTGGCTGGCAGTAGGCCACTCGAGCCGAGGAGCGAAACTCTCCGGTGCGCGAGACAAGCGTCAACTTCTCGCCTTTTTCCCAGTTGCGTACGCTGACTACGCGCGCGCCGCGCGCACTCACGTTTTCCGTAAAGGTCGATTCCGTGCCGGGCGTCCGCCGATGGCCGGCGAGTACGACGGGTATTTCCATCGGGATGCGTTTCTCGGCGCGAAAAAATGTATATGTGGTCTTTGGCGCCATAGCGGGGGCGATCGTCCTCACAAACACGCCGCGATGCGCGCGAGATTTTGCACACTGGTGCCGCGATTTTTCATGCGATACAAAGCGCGGTCCGCAGCAGCAAGAAGTTTTTCGGGCGTGTCGCCATCTTCCGGAAACGCGGCAACGCCGGCGCTCACGGAGAGTGCCGGCGGTTCGGCCTCGGCGGCCAGACGCTCGCGGACGCGTCCAACAACGCGGGCGGCAATATCGCGGCCGGCCTCCGGCAACACGAGAGCAAATTCGTCTCCGCCGTAGCGCGCGGCTGTATCAATGGCGCGCGAATGGCTGCGCAAAATCTTGCCGAGGCGCACCAGTGCGCGGCTCCCGGTCAAATGCCCGAATTGATCGTTGATGGCTTTGAGACCATCCATATCCAGCAGCACGACGCTGAAGGCCCGCTGCGTGCGCCGCGAGCGATCCAGCTCCGCTTCCAGGACGCTGAGCAGACGGCGGTAATTGGCGAGTCCCGTCAGCGAATCGCTGACCGCCATCGAACGCACCTGCTCAAAAAGGCGCGCCTGATCCAGCAGCGCGCCGGAGAGCATCACCACGTAGCTGAGGGTCTTGCTGATCTCGGCGAGGAAAAACGGGCCGTCGAAAAGTTGCCGCGAGAACGTGGCCGCCAAGTGGCAAACAAAGTTCAGCGCTGCCACGCCGAAAAGCGAATAGTCATACAGGCTGGGCGCGCCTTTGCTGCTGTTGGACAACAGGCGCTGCCGGAAATAAATCGCCGCTGCGAGAAAAAGACCGGCAGGGAGCAAATCCCAGGGACGCGAGAAAAGATGCGAAGCGTGCGCGACGGGCGCCGCCGGGGCGGCGAGAAACGCCGCGCTGGTGAGATAGGCCGCCGTGGCCACGACCAGCAGGGCGCCCGCGGTTTCGCGGCTCGGCTGGCGAGCGGTAGGAATGTAGCGCTCGATCAGAATCGCGGCCAGGAGCATGATCCCGAGCAGCGTGCGGCTGACCATCCAGCCCATGGGGATGCTCGTCATAGGCACGTGGCCGGATTGCAACTGATCGTTGAGCCCGAAGTAGCTGACCGTCTCAATAATTCCGGAAAGGACGAAGCCGAAGGAAAGAATCAGCGCGGTGCGATCATGTGTTCCGCGGAAGCGCACCAAAGCGTTGGCCGCGTAGCAAAAGCTGATTAGCGTGCCGCCAATTTCCAGATAGAGATAGGTTTGCGGATTGCCGGAAAACTGCGCGGACCGCAGATAGAAGATGGACCCGAGGAAGAGGACGCCGAGGCCTACGGTGGAAGCCAGCAGGATTCGCGAGTGTTCCCTTTTCCAGAAGGCAGCGAGACGCGCCGTCGCGTCAGTGGGACTCCACTGGCCGTCTCGCAAAAACCCGGTGATTGTCCCCCAACCGCCCACGAAATCCTCCAAATGCCGACAAAAGACCAACAACTAGCGGAAGATTGCAAGTTCGTGTCCGTTCTGGACAGAATTTGGCGCTTTGTAAATTATTGAATATAAGCCACTTATAATGTGGCCCGGATAGCGGCGAGGATTTCGTCACAGGGGCGAGACAGGGGAGCGCAGAGGCGTCTAAGGTATATCTAATTAAAAATAAAAGAGTTAGATGATGATTTGAACCGTTTGGCGAGGAGGATGTCGGCTGTCTCAGGTTTGAGACTGTCTCAATTCCGAAGCGAAAAGCAGCTACAGTTTCGGTTTGGAGGGCGGGAGCTCGCGCGCAATGGCCGTGTCCGCGAAGCCACAAGTCTTGTGCGAGCCGTCGCAAAAGGGCTTGTTGGCGGAATGGCCGCAGCGGCACAGGCTCAAAATCGTTCGGCCCGCGAGGCCGAACGGCCGTCCTTCCGGGTCGACCAACTCGAAATCGCCCTCGATGCGAAGCGAACCATTGTGGTTCACGGTGATCTTGGTTGCCGCCATTTTTTCTCCTGAAAATCTTGTCTCATCATACTGCATCGGCACACGTGTGCGTGCGCAGAGTGAGATTGTCACTGCCGAATTCGCGTGACGCCGCTCAGTATTTCGGGACCGAGGGATCGACCTCGTCTGACCACGCCAGGATGCCACCCTTGAGATTAAGGATTTTGCGGAATCCAGCTTTGCGCAGGAAGTCCACGGCCTCCGCAGAGCGTTTGCCGCTGCGGCAGTGCGCCACGATTTCGCGCGAAGAATCCAGCTCGTGTACGCGGCGCGGGAGCTCGCCAAGCGGAATCAAGTGTCCCTTGAGATTGCAGATCTGGAATTCGTGCGGCTCGCGCACATCCAGAATGAAGAGATCGTCGCCGCGATCGAGGCGCGACTTCAACTCGCGAGGAGTAATCTCCGGTACTTGCACATTTGGCGCGGGAGCTTCTTCGCCGCGCACGCCGCAGAATTCATAGTAATCGATCAACTTGTTTATGGTGCGATGTTCGCCGCACATCGGGCAGTTGGGATTTTTGCGCAGCTTCAGTTCGCGGAATTTCATGGCTAGGGCGTCGAACAGCAGCAGACGTCCGGCTAGACTGTCGCCGCGGCCGAGAATCAGCTTGATGGTCTCCATGGCCTGAATCGAGCCGACGATACCCGGCAGCACGCCCAATACGCCGCCCTCGGCGCAAGAAGGCACCAGCCCCGGCGGAGGCGGCTCCGGATACAAGCAGCGGTAGCAGGGGCCATCGGGCATGCCGAAGACAGTCACCTGCCCCTCGAAACGAAAGATCGAGCCGTAAACGTTCGGCTTGCCCAGGAGGATGCACGCGTCGTTCACCAAATAACGCGTGGGAAAATTGTCGGTGCCGTCCACGATGACATCGAAGTCTTTGAAGAGCTCGAGCGCGTTATCGCTGGTCAGCTTGGTCTCGAATGTATCGATCTGAATGTCTGTGTTGAGGCTGGAGAGACGCTCGCGCGCGGCTTCCGTCTTGGGCTTGCCGACGTCGCCGGAACCGAAGGTAACCTGGCGCTGCAAATTGGTGAAATCAACAACATCAAAGTCCACCAGGCCCAGGCGGCCAATACCGGCAGCTGCTAGATACAAGCCCAGCGGCGCGCCCAATCCGCCTGTGCCAATCAGCAGGACCTTGGCGTTCTTCAGCTTGAGCTGACCATCCATGCCGACTTCGGGCATGATCAGGTGGCGGCTGTAGCGCAGAATCTCTTCGTTCGAGAGGCTCGTTGCGGGTTTCGCTTCTCCCGGCGCGCCTGTCATTGGTTGTACCTTCGTTGCCATAAGATTTCCTCTGAACCACCAGTCTAGTTTAAATCAGATGAAAAAGAACGACGAGCGATGCATCGTCGCGTCGTGTCCCCGGAGCGAAAAAGCAGATCCCTCACTTCGCCCGCCTGCGCCCGCCCGCGGTAGGCAGGGCAGGCAGGTTCGGGATGACAAATTTGCGCACGGATTTGTGACTGCGAACAAATTTAGGCGTGCGGGTGACAACAACAGCGATGCACGAGAAAGGAGCCGCCAGCGATGGACGGCACGATGCTAATTGTGTCGCCGTCCTTGGTTGGCGTATTTTCTTTCGCCAAATAGCGAATGTCTTCATCATTCACATAGACATTTACGAAGCTGCGCAGCTTTCCGTCGTCGGTGAACAAATGCTTGCGCAGGTCGCCGAATTCGGTCGTCAACCGGCCAAGCGCTTCACCGACGGTGCCCGCTTTTACTTCCGTCGAATCGCGCTTTCCTGCATAGGGGCGCAGCGGCGTCGGAATAATCACTTTCACTCCCATCGCAATTTTCTCCTAAAGTCCTGTCCCTAATATTTAGATGCCGCTTAAGAGCCTACTAGTTTCGACATGGTGCCGAGAAGGGGCGCAGCATGCTGCGCCCCTTCAAAGATTCCGGCTATTGTGCCGCATGATCGCGAATGGCAATTTCCTCGCTGGCATATTCCGAACGGTCGTCGTTCAGCCGCCAGGACGTCATGTCCGCTGGCTTGCCGCCGGCTACGCTCACAATTACGTAGCTATACCACGGCCAGGCATGCTCGCGGTCATACTGGCTGGGAAGCGCCGGATGGTCCGGATGCGAATGATACCAGCCGACGACGTCCAGTTTCTTTTCCCGCGCTGCTTTCTCCGCGTCGCGCACATCTTCGGCGGTGACGGAAAAGCGATTGTGCGGGGAATCGTCCCGGCGGTTCACCAGCGGGAACAGCGCCAGGATCTCCCTGATGGGCACCTGCAACTCGCCAGCCGTCGTGCTATTGCCATCAACTCCGTCGCGGCCCAGCAGCGCTCCGCAACATTCGTGGGGATAGGTCTCCGCGCTGTGCTGGCGAATTCCTTGCGCGATTTCTGTGCTCATCTTCAGCGTCGGCCCGGTAGCCATGATTAGTGCTCGTCCCAAAAACGTTCGCTCAGATATTTCGCGGCGGAATCGGCGAAAATCGCGACTATAACCGCGTGTTGCTTGCGAGGAATTTTCTTCGCCACCGCAAAGCAGCCGCTTAACGCCGCCGCTGCGCTTGGACTCACAAGCAAGGCTTCTTCGCGCGCGATGCGCTTCACCAGGCGATATGCGTCTTCGGTGCTGACGGCGAGATCTTCATCAGCCAGAGTGTCGTCGTAGATGGCAGGGCGGATCGCGGTCTCCATGTGCTTCCAGCCTTCGAGGCCGTGAAATGACGCATCCGGCTGCAAACTGACGCAGCGGATTGCAGGATTCAACTCGCGCAAACGCCGCGTTGTTCCCACAAATGTGCCGCTGGTGCCCATCCCGGCGACGAAATGCGTGACGCGCCCGGCGGTCTGCTCCCAAATTTCATTTGCCGTGCCGCGATAGTGAGCTTGCCAGTTCGCCGGATTGCTGTATTGATCCGGGTAAAAATATTTCTCCGGCTCCGCCTTTACGATTTTTTGCACGCGGCGAATCGCGCCGTCGGTGCCTTCATCGCCAGGAGTAATGACCATTTCGGCGCCAAAGGCAGCCAGTATGCGTTTGCGTTCATGGGAGGCGCTGTCTGGCAAACAGAGCGTCACTGGATATGCGAGGGCCGCGCCAATCATCGCGTAAGAAATGCCGGTATTCCCGCTGGTTGCGTCGATCAGGGTCTTGCCGGTCCTCAGCGCTCCGTCGGCCAGGCCAGCTTGGATCATGCTCAGCGCCGCGCGATCCTTGACCGAACCGCCAGGATTGAACCATTCAGCCTTAGCCAGGAACTCGACGTTGGGAAACTCTCGACCGATCCGCTCCAACCGCAGCAACGGTGTATTTCCGATGCGTTCAAGCACGGATTGACCAACGGATGCCCTGCCAGGCGGAGAGGCGCTGGGCTGTGTTGTGGCCATTGCAGTCCGCACGTTTCTTCCCAAGGGTTAGACGCTCTCTCAAGCCAAATCGCGGGATTCAGGACCATCATTTTACTCCGGTTAGATGCGCCAACCTAATGAGCTGGTATTTAGCCGGCGTTCAGTGGCCTGTGCCGGGCCGACCTACACCGCGTCGCTTTACAGAGATGCGCTCCTTCCCTTACCCTGAATAGCCATGTGGAATGTCAACGAGCGGTTTTCGCAAAAAGCGATCGAGAGCCTGGCGGCGCTGGGATTCGGCGTCGGAAGCACGCGCGGCGTGGTGCGCGTGGAAAAATACGGATGCGGCGCGGAGTTCCGCAAAGAGGCGGACGGCCAGTATCAGATGACCGTGCAGCCGACTATCATGCTCAACGGGAAATTCACGCGCTTGTGGGACGCAGGTTACCAGAAGTTTCTGCTGACGGATGATGGTCACAAAGTGCCGGCGCTGGCTTCGCACCTGGCAAATTTACGCAAATTCAACGAGGAGTTGCGCACCGCGCTGGGCGTGCCCACTTTTTACAACGAGGCGCTTGGCTCGGTCAGCCAGGTCAGCGTCTACGACCGCGTTAAGGGGCGCCTCGGAGACGTTCCCGATAAAACTGTCGGCGCGCACGGCGACGGTGGTGAGCACTAGATACGTTATTTATACCGCGTCCTTTAGTTGGCGGCGAAACTTCACCGGGTCCACGCGATGCTTGGCGGCCTTGCGCGAGCCAATGAAAATCACCGGGATGTCCGCGCCATATCTCTGCCGCAAGACCGCGTCCTCATCGATATTGACCTCGCACAGCGTAGCGCCGAATTCGCCGAGCATGGGCTCGATCAGCGCTTTCGCGTCCTCGCAGAGGTGACAACCCGGACGCGTGTACAAAGTAATCGCGCGAGGTTCGCTAGCCGCGAGCCGCTCATCTTCAGGGCTGCTCATAATTTGCGTTCGGAAAGAAGCACTGAAGCAGCGTTTCCAATGGAACTGGCGTCTTTCCCAAGTAGCACGATGGCGCACCGGGACTCGCTCCCAGGCCGCTGCATGTGCTCCCGGTCAGTGGCATTGTAACGTAGCAGCACCGGCAGCGGAACCGAGGCATAATGCAAAGGATGATGAATCAGGAGGCGCAGACCCATGGGCAGAGTCGTGGCGCTGATGGACGACTTGTTTTTTCAGATGAAGCTAGCGGAGACAGCAAAGCATCTCGGCGTTGAAGTGAAAGTGGCGACCACTGCCGATGCGCTGATGCCGTTGCTTGATTCCCCATCCAAGCTGCTGATCGTGGATCTGAACTCGCGAAGTCAGCCGATCGCTGCGATCGAGCGGCTGCGGGCCGCAAAAAACGGCGTGCGTGTGGTGGGCTTTCTATCGCACGTGCAGACGGATTTGGCCGCGCAGGCGCGCGCCGCGGGTTGTGATGAAGTGATGCCGCGTTCTGCATTCACGCAGAACCTGGCGGCCATACTTGCCGCAGCGAAGGATTGACGTGGTCCGGCGCGCTCCCTTGCTCAGACTAGTTTTTGCGCCGGGACTATTGCTTTTCGTCTGCACGGCGGCCGCGCAGGACAGCAGTTCCGCGGCGCAAGCCAAAACCACAGTCGCTCCCCCGAAGGCGCCCGATGCGCCATCGGCGGCATTGCGCGACGCCTTGTTCGCGGCTTGTTCGCAAAGCGAGCAATCCTTCTCCAAATCCCTCACCGTGCGAAACGCGGATACCTTTGCGCGCCTTACGCCTTCCGCGCGCGTCGCGCTTATGAAGCGTTTCGTGCTCTTGAATGAGCCGGGGAAACCTTCCCTGCTCCCAACGGGTTCCGGTCGCCCGTCCATCCGCTGCGATACGCCCGCAGGAGCGGCAGAGTTGCAAATCGGCGGCGCGGAAATTTCCGACAATCTCGCTTTCCTGCCGATGGAAGTGCGGGAAGCCACGGATGGCACCGGCGCAAGCGTGATCCGCGTGCAGATGGGGCTGGTGCGAGAAAACAACGACTGGAAGCTGCTCTCGGTCGGGCTCGTCTTGCTGGACTTGCCGGCGCTCGCCGTTGAATGGGACGCGGCAGAAATGGAGTCCACGGAGCGCGCGGCCATCGGTGGACTGAAAAAAATCGCGGAAGCTATTGAATCCTATCGCCGCACGTATTCGCGCTTGCCGGAATCGCTCGCAAAGCTTGGCCCTCCACAGCGCGGTTCGGCGGCTGGCCCTAACGCCGCCGGACTCTTGGACGCAGAGCTGGCCTCGGGTATACACACCGGCTACAAATTCCGCTACGTCATCTCAGGCAGCAACAGCCTTGGCGCTCCGGCGAAGTACGAAGTGGCGGCGACCCCTGAAACTTACGGGCGGACCGGCCGCCGCTCATTTTTCCGCGACACGAATGGCGGTTTGCACGGCGCGGACCGTCAAGGAGCGGTGGGCAGCGAAGTTGACCCGCACGTTGAATGAAGGTTGACTCGCGGTTGGCGTTTTGGAACGATGCTCCGCTTCATTCTTCCCCGCCACCGCGCATCCGCCAGAAAATAGGGTCTGAATGCCTGATGCGATGACTGACCGCCGTGTTGCGCCCCGCTATCCGCTAGTTTTTCTCGCGGAAATCACGGACCAACTGAGCTCCACAAAATTTACCGCGCGGACTTCGGACGTTAGCCGCGCCGGCTGCTATATCGAGATGCTGAGTCCGCTTCCGCAAGGGACGCAAATCCAGGTGCGCCTGCACAATCAAAAAGAAATGTTCGAATCGGTGGCGACGGTAATGTACGTCAGCCCGGGCCTGGGCATTGGCGTGTCGTTCGCTGAGAATCGGCCGGCGAGCCAACAGGAAGTTCTCGATCGGTGGCTGGCAGCCGCCGCCAAGACTAGCCGATAAGACGCGCTGCCGGGTCTAATCCTCATTTGTGCGCGGACACGGTTGGCGCTACCATCGGGCACTTCACCATGCGACGCACTCCTCCTCTACTCGCGCCCGTGCTCATGGTTGTCGCAGCGCTGTTATTTGCGGTGGCGCTTGCAGCCGCTTCGCAAATTGACTCCGTCTACGGACCACTTCCGGTCTTCGAACTGCACAGCGGTTTCTGGATCAATCTCCATCACCGGCTGTATGAAGAAGCGCGGCAGAAGCGTAGCGCGGCTTCCGCCGGGAGCGCAAAGTCCGGAGGGTCGGCCAAACCCGTCTTGCAAGTCGCGCCGGGCACAAAGCCCACGCTCACCGGCGCCGAGCAGCGGGCGTGGGATGACGCCGTCTCGTATTATGCGGCGAATTACGCCGACAAAGATTTGCTGTTCAGCACGGAGCTTGTGCTGCTGAAGAATCAGCTCGGCGATTTTGAGAATTGCGATGAACTGTCCGGCGCGAAAAACCGAATCTGCGATGCCGGTTTGCCGGGAAAGTTGACGCAAATTCTGGAAGGCGCAGCGCCAGTCTACCGGGTCCACCACTGGCCCGCCGATGACCGAGCTAACCGCGCATGGATCAAGCAGGTGGATCCGCTGGTGCGCGAGCAAGGAGTCGGTTTGTCGCACCGCCTGGCGGACATTTACCAAACGCAATGGCCAAACGAAAAAATTCGCGTCGACGTGAGCGCCGTCGCCAATGCAGCCGGCGCCTATACCACGCTCGACCCGCTGCGCGTCACCATTGCCAGCACGGACCCGCGCAATCAGGGCGCGGCGGCGCTGGAGGTGCTGTTCCATGAGGCGTCACACGGAATCGCCACTCCGGTGGAGCTAGCTATCGCGCGGGAGTGCCGCCAGCGTGACAAACCGATTCCGCGCGACCTATGGCACGCGCTGATTTTTTACACCACGGGTGAGGTGATCAAGCCTGTTATGGACACGGAAGGCGACGCATCAGAAGACCGCGTTGTCCAGAGCGGTTCAGAGGGAAGCAATGCGTCGCAAGGGAGCAGGCATAATTCGCAAGACGGCGATTACACTCCCTACGCCAAGCGTGAAGGGCTATATCAGCGCGGGTGGGAAAACTACCTTCAGATCCTGACGCGCTACTGGCAACCTTACCTGGATGGACAGGTGACGTTCGACAATGCAATCGCGCACATGGTCTCTTCGCTGTAGCTCTTTGCGGCGCTAGGAATAGGCGCCGCATCGTGCTCGGCGGTACGAGGCTACTATCTGATTCTTGGATGGCGAGCACTGGAAATTTAAATCCAGAGTGCTATACTCCGCGTGAATACCGGTTTACCCCTTGCTTGTCCACCACTAGTCCTCTGGGCAGGCACCGCGGCACGGTTCCACGGAGGTTACGATGGAAGCGACGCTTACGGGGCCCATTTTGTACCTTCTGATCGTCTGGGGAATCGCCACCGCCATATTCTTAGCCTTGCTGCTGTGGCGGAGCATTCTCACTACGCATGAAGATGATCAATTGTGCATCGATGCGGCGGGCGATCACGTCGCGCAGGAGCAGCGCGAGTTGATTGCAAAGATCACGCGGCTGTCAAAGCCGATTGCAACGAGCGGCATCGCGTCGGGAGCGCTGCTGCTAGTGATTGCCGGCATGTGGTTGTACCAAGGACTTAAGAGCTTCTAGCGACCGCCGCGCTCGGGTTAGCTGCGCATCAAGAGTTTGGAGGTTTGCTCGGCTGCTGTTGCGGCGAGTTCGCGGGAGCGGCTGGCTGTTGCGGCTGCGCGGTGGTGGGCGGTGCAGCCTGCGCGACCGACGTGTGATTGTGCACGATTAGCCAGCGGTCGTTCCGCTTCTCGAACAGCAGAGTCGTTTGCCCGCGAGCAGTCATTGGCTGGCCGTCCACCGTGCCGCTGAAATCCCATTGGTAGCATGCCCACCCTACTGCCCCGCTCACTTTGATATAGGTGTTCACGCGGTCGAGGCGCACCTGCTGCATGCGTGCGCGCTGCAGTTGGTACAAGGGCAGAAAGTTGGACCAGCCGAAGACGGGAGGCTCCCAGAGGCCGCTGACGAAGACCGCATCATCGGCATAGTTTTTGTGCAGGCGGTCAACGTCGCCGAGCTGCCAAGCGCCGAGCATTTCTGAAATGTTGTAATCAATCTGCTGCTGGTCGGGCATGGGGATGGTGGTGTGGGTTTCGGCGGGCGCGTTGGCGTCCTTTTTCTTCTTCTTTTCTTTTTGCGCAGGCGCCGGCGACGTGATCGACAAGAAAATCGTGAAACAAACAATAAGGGTGAAAAGCACATGCATGCTGCGCGCAGCCGCGGGGACGGGCTTTACAGCCATTCGATTCTCTCCCTAACTATTTGAAGGTACCGCCGGAAGAATAGCACGCGGGCGCAGGCACGAGGCTTTAACGTGCGCGTAAGTTACTGCGTCCAGGAAGCTGTCGGACACCCTCGGGCTGACGCGCTCGGCTAGGTTATTGGAGCCGAGTGGAACCGAATACAGTTGCCTCAACGCGGCGGGCGTGAGGCAGATAGGAGATTAACGAAAAGACGGTACGCGCCAGGGACTCCTTCGGGAAGTTGACGGAAGAAGGCGACGCCGGTGTAGATGTACACGCCTTTGCCATAGCGAGCATAAACGAGCGCGCCGTTCAGGTCCGGCTCGCCAGGATCATTCATGGCGAGAAGGGGCGTGTATTTCGAATCGAATTGCGTCCAGAAATAGAGGCCGCGTTCCTGGACCCAGCCTTTGAAATCACTTTGCGTAATCTTGTTGGGGCGATTTAGAAGGGGATCGTTAGGCTTGAGAAATTTCACCGGAGAGTTTTCGTCGGTGATACGCGGGAGAGGATGCGGGGCCGGGGTCGCTCCTTCCTTTGCGGGAGGCGCAGTCGGAGAAATCAGCGCGGGATAAGGAGCGAGGGCAGATTTGTCCCAGATGAAATCGCGCTGGTATTGCACGAGAAGCGTGCCGCCCTTCGCAGCGTAATCGAGCAGGCGTTGGTTCGCGGCGGGAAGTTCGGGACGCAACTCGTAGGCGCGCACGCCGACGACCACGGCGTCAAATTTGGATAGGTCGCGGAATGCGAGCGCTTGCGCATCGAGGAGTTCGACCTGAATACCGAGCATGCGCAGAGCGTCGGGGATTGGTTCGCTTTCCGCGGTTATGTAGCCGACACGAAGGTTTTGAGGCACGTTGATGCCAAAGGCGTGAACGAGACATTGTGCCGGCTCGGCCCAGAGCAGTGTGGGCATCGTCGGCAAAGGCTCGAGGGAGAGAGAGAACTTTCTGTCTTTCGCGCTGGGAACACGGTCAGCAGTGTTGTACGCGCGGGCGGAAATTTTGTAGTTGCCGGCCGCGAGCCTGAGCGGCGGCGTTACTTTGAAGCGGGCATATTGGTCGCCGATGCCGTTGAAGCTGAGAGCTACCGGAGTGCTTACGACCCAAAGGCGCGGTGCGTCCAGGCCAACGCTGACCTTACCGGGTTGTGTGGCATAGGAGTGGATGCGAAGCAGGATTTCGAAGGCCTTCCGCGGCCCTGGCTTGGCCAAAACTCTGATGACTTGCGTTGGCTCGACAGCGAGCGTGTATGGCGGAACGACGCGAGGAGCAATACGATCCGCGCGTGTGGAAGTCGCGCGGATGCTGATAACCGAAGAAACAGCGGTGAATGAATACCCATCGAGCACGACGTCTTGCGTCGCTGTCACCAGCGGCGGCGGCTCAGGAAGCAAAGCAGGAGAGGGCTGGCCCGGAGCATTGCTCGGGATTCTCTGGGACCAAAGAAGCCAGTCGGAAATGTTTTGCGGAAACCGCAAAGCCTGCGGCATAGCAACCGTGAAGCGAATCGCGCCGTTCGGTTCCGGGTCTTCTTTGACGATGTTCCAGTCCTGAGGCAGAGCGAGGCTGATTTTCCGAAAATCGCCGTTGATGGTATCGCGGTAGTGCGGATCGACGCGAACGGTGAAGGTTTCACCGGGGACGAGTTCGCTACGATCGGAGATTGCATCGAGGCGGACGCCGGCGACAAGAACGAGGGCGGCGTTGATTTTTTCACGCTTGCGGTGAATGCTGCGGAAAAGAGACTGGACGGGAGCGGGAATCTGGCTCGAGAGGGCAGGCAGCGGAATTTGATCGAGCTTTTTGCCCGCCGCAATCAGGAAATCGGCGGAAGCCTTCCAATCGAGACGCAGGGCGGCATCCCGCGCGGCGACGAGGGAAGCATCGACAGCGCGCATGAGGGGATCGACACCGCGGTTAGCAACCTCAAAATCCTCATCGAGCGGGCCTAGGGATTCGTTGAGCGAAGCGAGATCGAAGTCACCGCCGTCTTCGCGTTTTAGAGTGATGGGCCGGCGGAGAAAGGGCGAGTTCAAGAAGCCGGTGATGCCCTGCGTGTGATGGTTGGCGAAAGCGTCGAGACCGATCTCGCGCCAGGATTTTCCGTAGAGGGGCGAAATATCGTCGAGCGGCAAAGGATACCCTTGCGGCTTCTCGCCCCGATCTACATCGAGCAATAGAATTAGGCGGCGGTCGCCCCAGGGCGCGAGTTCCTGCGCGGAAGATGAGCCGCGGAGCTTGTAGTTGGGATCGGCGGCAAGCTGCACGGCCTTTGGCGTGAGAAGCCCGGCGGCTTGGTGATGGCCGTGGCCGGTGTGGACGCCGCCCCAGCCGTTGATGACCACCGTCGGCCGAAAGGCGCGGATGACCTCGACCATGTCCTGCAGGACTTCGTCGCCCCAGACTTTTTCTGTCTCCTCGGGAGTTTTAGAATAGCCGAAATCTTTTGCGCGAGTGAAAAAGAGTTTGACACCGTAGCCGCGCGTGGCGGCGAGCAACTCTTGTGAGCGGATGAGACCAAGCTGGGGGGCCTGCTCCGGGCCGAGATCGTTCTGCCCGCCTTCACCGCGCGTGAGCGAAAGGAGCGCGACTTCGGAATGGAGTCCGCGGGCAAGATAGGTCAGCACGGCGCCGGATTCGTCGTCAGGATGGGCAGTGATGTAGAGGATGCGAGTAGTGACACGGGCATTTTCGATGGCTTCCACAGTTTCTGGAAGTCCAGGACCGGTGCCGGGAGCCGGAGGGAATTGGCCTCTGGCGTTAGAAGCGAAGGCCAAAAACAACAGGAAGAAGAAGGCCAACTGGCGCACAGCCAAGATTGGCTGTGCCACATGGGTTGGCTGCGCGAGCCCAGTTAACCGTGCCAGACGGCAAATTTTCATTGGGCGTCCTCTGCGGGAGGCGCGGCGAACGGCCATTCCTTGCGAAGGCGCGCCTGCACGAGAAAAACAGCGAGTCCCAAGAGAATCACGAATAACCCCCACCAAATAGCTTTTCCGGTTCGCAGGAAGAGCCAGATCCAGCCCGCAATGGTCAACAACGCGGGCAGCGGATACAACCACATCTTAAACGGCAGGCGCTCCGGAGGCCAACGGCGCCGCAAAAGCATGACGCCTACGGCTTGGCCAATGAACTGAATGATGAGGCGCATGGCCAGAACGGCGGCGATGACGGTCCGCAGCTTGAAGAGTAGCGCGAACAGGAAGGTCAGCGTGCCGAGAAAGAGGAGCGAGATGTGCGGAAACTTCTTTTGCGGGTGCACGCGCGCGAAAACGCGGAAGAAATTTCCGTCGAGTGCCGCGGAGTACGGCACGCGGGAATATCCGAGCAACGAAGAGAATACCGAAGCGAACGCGATCCAAAGGACCATGGCGGTGGCGAAGCGCGCGGCTCCGGAGCCGTAGAGCTTTTCCACGAAGGCGCTGACGATAAAGGGCGAATCCTGGGCTTGCTGCCACGGCAGCACGCCAAGGATGCTGGTCTGCATCGCGAGATACAAAACGGCGATGCCGATGATGGAAATGAAAATGCCGCGCGGAATATTGCGCGCGGGATCGCGGATTTCGCCTCCGAGATGGCAAATGTTGTAGTAACCCCAGTATGTGTAGATGGTGTTGACGGTCGCGGAGCCGAGAGTCGCAAAAAACAGCCAGGAAAAATCCCAAGATCCCGGCGCATACGTGAAAACGAGACGCGGCTGGAAATGCGTGGCGCCGCCCCAGATGAGCCAGAGAATCGTGCCGACAACACCGACCCACAGAAAAAGAGAGATTTTTCCGATGGAAGCGATGCGGCGATAGAGCAGGATCACGAGCAGAATTACGAGCGCGCCGGAGACGGCTTTCTGTCCATATTTTCCAAGCGGGTAAAGATAGGAAGCGTATTGAGAGAAACCGATGGCGCCGGAGGCGAGGCTCAACGGAGCTTGAATCAACGTCTGCCAGACGAATAGGAAGGACATCAAGCGGCCCATGCGACCCGGGCCGTAGGCTTCGCGAAGGAAAACATAGCTACCGCCGGCGAGCGGCATGGCAGCGCCCAGCTCCGACCAGACAAAGCCGTCGAGCAAGGCGAGCACTGCGCCTGCGGCCCAGGCCAGCAAACACTGTGGGCCGCCCATCGCCTTGATGACCAGGGGGATCACGACGAAAGGGCCGATCCCGACCATCTCGATCATGTTCAGAGCGACGGCTTCTTTGAGCCCGAGGGCGCGTTCGAGATCGCCACGCTCGCTTGGGAGCGCTGTGCTTTGAGAAGAGCCTTCGGCAGGGTTCATTGCGCCGCCGAGAATAGCAAATGCGGAGCGAGGGCGCGAATGCGAGCCTTTTCGTTTTGCAACGCTCCTGGAACAGCTTACACTCATCCGGCGCAGAGCTTGACACGTAGCAACCGGATGGTTTGCTGTGCAGCGAGTGCGAATCATTTCATACATTTGGGCAATTTCCTTGTGTAGCGCGGCATTTCTCTGCGCTCCGGCGCGTGCGGACAAACTGCGTGTGCCGCCCGAAGTAATTGCTGCGGCCGACCAGATTTACTCCGGCGATCTCGAGGGCGGTCGCGAGTCAGCGTTGCGGCTGCAACAAGAGCAACCGGAGCATCCCATCGGATACCTGTTGGAAGCAGAGGCGCTGTGGTGGAAAATCTGGTGCACTTCCGCGGAATTCAAGTACGGGATGAACTTTCCGCGGCACCGCGCGAAGCTGGCAGCCGACCGGCACTATTTGGAATTGGCGGCAAAAGGTTCCTCGCTCGCGGAAAGTAACATCGCGCAGCACGATACTGCGGAGATGGAATTTTACGCGGGCACGGGCGCGGCACTGGCTGCGCGACTCTATGGGCTGCGCGGCGAGGGGCGCAACACGGCGCGGGCGGGAGTGCGCGCGCGAGAGCATCTGCTACGCGCGATCGCGATGAACGCAGAGCTGGCGGATGCGGACCTTGGCCTCGGCTTATACAACTACTACGTCGATACCCTTTCGGCAGCGGCGCGCGTCTTGCGATTTTTTATGGGCATTCCCGGAGGAAGCAAGAAAGAAGGCATCCGCCAGCTTCAGCTCGCGATTGACGAGGGCGTGCTAGTGCCACCGGAGGCGCGCTTTTATCTGGCGATCAATCTTCATAACTACGATCAGCAGTATGAGCGAGCGCTGGAAGTAATCGGCCCACTGGTGAAGAAATATCCATCGAATGCGCTTTTTCAGTTGGCCCAGGGCGACCTTTTCGCCAAGCTTGGCCGGAAGGAGCAGGCCCGTGACTGCTACCAGGCAGCGGGCAGCGCGGCGCTAAACGATCCGGAGTGCCGCCAGCACGTGCACGAACTTGTGGAGGCTTCACTAGCAGCCTTAGGCGGCGATTGAAGCGACGGTTGCGATGGCATTCGTCGCATTGACCTGGTCCCGCCTGCAATGGTAATGATGTAGGGTTGCACGAGGTTTCTTTTGCGTGCTGAGGCGGCGCCCCGGCGGAATGCCTGGGCACATTTGTGATAGGCACGCCGGGTCAACGCGCAGCGCGAATTCTGCATCACACCCCGACAGCACGGTGGCAAATCGCGGCTCTCAGCGGAATGCCCGGGTGGTGGTTCCTGGGACCACCAAGCGAGGCCGGTCCTCGCGGTCACACGTGACGACGAAGGAGTTTTCATGAAGCGGTCCTGGACAGCGATGGCTGTCGCACTGCCGGCGATGTTCGCCGCGGTAGGTTGCAATGACTATGGGAACACGTTCCAAGTACCCACCGGAGGAACCATCACTTCCCTTTCGCCCTCCACCATTACGGCAGGGAGCGCGCAGTTCACGCTGACCGTGGTTGGCGGCGGGTTTGTTGCCAAGACGGTCGTGCAGTGGAATGGCGGGACCATTGCTACCCAGGTGCAGACCGACAGCGCCGGAAACGTTACGGGCATAACCGCTACGGTGCCAGCATCGCTGGTGGCCAAGCCAGGGACCGCTTTCGTCCAAACGCTGAGCCCACATTCCGGAGCGGGGATGAATGGACTCTCAAATACATTGGCGTTCATCATCAATCCGGCGGGAAATCCGTTGCCGGCCGTGTCTTCCATATCGCCGAGCTGCACCGTTGCGGGTGGCGCGGCGTTCACGTTGACGGTTACGGGCAGCAATTTTCTTCCGACATCGGATCCGTCAGGTGGCTCACAGGTCTTGTGGGGCGCGGGGGGAACGCAAACGATGCTGACGGTTGGCACTATCACCGCGACTCAGATTCAGGCAGCGGTAAGCAACACACTCATTGCTAAGGCTGGGACGGCAAACGTCAGCGTCTTCAATCCGCCGGCGCCGGGGTCGGGAACCGGAAACGGAGGAGGCGGCACGAGCCAGAACAGCCCGGCGTTCACGATCGCGGCCACTTCTTGCCCGGCCGGTAGCGTGCGTCCCGCGGCGGCGGCGGTGCAAAGCGCGGCGGAGGAAACTCCGGCGGTGAGCGCGGACGCGCGATTTGTCGCTTACACTGCGACGCAGAATGAGCACGCGCAGATCTTTGTCCGAGACACGTGCCAGGGAGCGACGGGCGCGTGCCAGGCTCGGACGTTGCTTGTTTCCGCGGCGACGGACGGAACCGAGGGCAACGATGACAGCCGGTCACCTTCGATGAGCGTCGGCGGGCGCTACATCGCGTTTAGTTCCGCGGCTACGAATCTGCTGACGGAAGCGCCGGCAGGACGTCAGATTTATTTGCGCGATACCTGTTTGGGCGCGGAGGCATCGTGCGCGCCTTCAACGCAGCTTGTTTCGACCGACTCGCTGGGCGCGCTTGTTGGAACTGAGGCGATTCTGCCTTCGGTCAGCGCGTCGGGAAGGTTTGTGGCCTTCGTTGCCGTGACACCGAGTCACGTGAACAACAAATCGGCCACTTCGACGAATAACTCGGCAGGGGTCGCCAACAGCGGGTTCCGCCAGGTTTTTGTGCGGGACACCTGTCTTGCGGCGAGCAACTGTACACCGAAGACAACGCGGATTTCGCTGCAGCCCGGCGATTCTCCCGCGGCGGGAAGCCAACCTGGGCCGGCGCTGAGTGGGAGCGGCGAGCACGTGGCCATTCCCGATGCGAAGAGCTCGACGATATTTGGTCGCGCCGTGGCCATAGATGACCACGTTTTCCTCGCCCTAACGGACAAACAATAGCTCTTAGGCGCGGATCCTGCGCTAGTAGAATCGCACCTTCACATCAGGACGCTTCTCAAGGTGTACAGAATCGATAAAGCGCACCTGGCGGTCGTCCAGGGTCAGAATCATGGACGTGGTGCGCACGCCCTCGCCGAAGAAACGCACACCTTTGAGCAAATTGCCGTCCGTGACGCCGCAGCAGGCGAAAATCATTTTCTTTCCCGGCGCTAGATCTTCCGTGTCGTAAATGCGTTTCGGATCCTTCACGCCCATCTTGGCGAGGCGCTCGTTGTCTTGCGCTTTCATGGGCACCAATCGCGCGAGGATCTGGCCGTTCAGGCAGCGCAGGGCGGCCGCGGTCAGCACCCCCTCGGGGGCGCCGCCGGTGCCCATCACCGCGTGAATGCTGGTGCCCACGACCGCGGCGGAAATTCCCGCCGACAAGTCGCCATCGCCGATCAAGCGTATGCGCGCGCCGGCCTTGCGGATGTCGGCGATCAGCTTTTCATGGCGCGGACGGTCGAGGACGATGATGACCAGATCCTCGACGTCGCGGTCGAGGCGCTTGGCGATGGATTTCAGATTGTCGGCCACCGGAGCATCGAGTTCGACGGCGCCCTTGCACGACGGCCCCACCACGATTTTTTCCATGTAAATGTCGGGCGCGTGCAGCAAGCCGCCCTTTTCGCTGGCTGCGAGCACGGCAATCGCGCCGGCCGCGCCCGTGGCACACAGGTTGGTGCCTTCGAGCGGATCCACGGCAATGTCCACTTCCGGGAAGAGCGCTTTCGGCGCGTGCGTGGCGAGGCCCACTTTTTCACCGATGTAAAGCATGGGGGCTTCGTCGCGTTCGCCTTCGCCGATGACGATGGTGCCGTCCATCTGCACCGCATCCATCGTCTTGCGCATGGCTTCCACGGCCATTTCGTCAGCCTTGTGGCGGTCGCCGAATCCCATGGTGCGCGCGGCAGCGATGGCGCCGTTCTCGACCACGCGTAGAAATTCCAGGCTGAGTTGCTCCTCCATGCTTCCCTCCGAGAACGCTCTAGGTGAATATCGTGGCCCGGTTTGCCATCGGGTGCGAAAATTTCCCGCCCGCGAGTGTTTCGATGTTGCTCAGTGCCGCTTAGACGGCAGGCTATGCTAGACCAAACCGGGTGGGCGCGTCGACACGCCTCGGTGGCCTATGAGGCATCAACCCGGTGACGGTGATGGAGTATGATGCCGACGATGAAATACTTCCCATGCTTTTTTGTTGCTTGTGCACTCCTGTGTTCCTCGGCGGCACGCCCTCAAGACAGAGACGCAGGTGTGCGCCGTGATTGGCCAGCGTGGGACGGTGGTCCGGAAAACATGCACTATTCGCCCTTGACGCAGATCAATCGAAGCAACGTGAAGAAGCTGGGCGTGACGTGGAAGTTCGATACCGGCGAGCAGGGCGGCTTGCAGACGAGCCCGCTCATCGTCGGCGATGTGCTTTATGGAATCACGCCAACGCAAAAGATCTTTGCGCTGGAGGCCGCGACCGGGAAATTACTTTGGAAATTCGACTCCGGGATCAACGGTACCCAGCCTGACCGCGGCCTGGCTTTTTGGTCCAGCGGGAAAGACAGGCGAATCCTCGCGGGAGTAATGAATTTCGTTTACGCGCTAGACGCCGGAACTGGTAAGCCCGTTCCAACTTTCGGCCAAGATGGACGGATCGATCTTCGCAGAAATCTGGGACGCGACCCCGAGAAGCAATCGATCGCGCTGACCAGCCCGGGCGTTGTGTACAAAGATTTGATCATCGTGGGAGGACGCAACCCCGAAACGCTGCCGGCTCCGCCCGGTGACGTGCGCGCCTACGATGTGCGCTCCGGGAAACTCCGCTGGGCGTTTCACACCATTCCGCTCGATGGCGAGTTTGGCCGCGACACTTGGCCCGCCGGCGCGTGGAAAACCAGCGGTGCGGCGAATAACTGGGCTGGGATGGCCGTCGACCAACAACGCGGCATCGTCTTCGTCCCCACCGGATCAGCGGCGTTTGATTTTTACGGCGCTGACCGCATCGGTGACGATTTGTTCGCTAACAGCCTGATCGCGCTGAACGCGGAAACCGGCGAAAGAATATGGCACTTTCAGGGCGTGAGGCACGATTTGTGGGACCGTGATTTTCCCTCCGCTCCCGTGCTGTTCACCTTGAAGCGCGACGGGAAAGACGTGGACGCCGTGGCGCAGACTACCAAGCAGGGTTTTGTGTATCTGTTCGAACGCGCGACCGGCAAGCCGCTCTTTCCCGTCGAGTATCACAAATATCCGGCAAGTACGATTCCTGGCGAAGTTGCGGCTTCGGAGCAACCTCTTCCCACCAAGCCCGCGCCCTATGCGCGTCAACTTCTCACCGAAGACATGTTGACCAACCGCACGCCCGAAGTTCACCAATGGGCACTACAGCAATTCCGAAAATCCCGCAGCGAAGGGCAATTTGTTCCGTTCAGCGTGGGAAAGGATACTGTGATTTTTCCGGGGTTCGACGGTGGCGCGGAATGGGGAGGTCCGGCTGTCGATCCGGAAACAGCGACGATTTACATTAATGCCAATGAAATGGCGTGGATGGCCGCGCTCGCGGAAAACACAGACTCCGGCGGTCCGAAGGCGACATACATGAGCCAGTGCAGCGTCTGCCACGGCGACAAGATGGCTGGTTCCCCGCCTGCCATTCCTTCATTGATCGGCATCGCGGGGCGGCTCGCCCCCGACCAAATCTCCGCGACGATCAAATCTGGTAAGGGCAGAATGCCGGGGTTTCCGAATCTGTCCGGGGAGCAATTGACCGCGCTCGTCGATTTTCTGGCCAACGGCGAGAGCAAAGAGCTTGGCAGTGTCGGGCTTGAACTCCTGGGAATGAGATACCGATTCTTGGGATACCGCAGATTCTTGGATCCCGACGGCTATCCAGCCATTGCTCCGCCATGGGGCACGCTCAACGCAATTAATCTGAACACCGGCGAATACGCCTGGCGGATTAATCTCGGCGAATTTCCGGAGCTTGCCGCTCAAGGGTTGAAAAACACCGGAACGGAGAATTATGGCGGGCCGATCGTGACCGCAGGCGGACTGCTCTTTATCGGCGCCACGAGTTTCGACAAGAAATTCCACGCGTTCGATAAATCCACCGGCGAGCTGCTGTGGGAGACGACGCTTCCGTTTGCGGGTAACGCCACACCAGCTACGTATGAGGTGAAGGGACGGCAGTACGTAGTTATTGCGGCTGGAGGCGGCAAGGACCCGAAATCGGCATCCGGAGGTGTCTACGTTGCCTTCGCTCTGCCAAATCAGTAGCGAGCGAAATATCGAACACGCTGTGTCGCGCCAATTTAGGATGTGACAGGCGCGAGCACCTGCGCTGCTTTTGGCAGAACTTCGATTTCGACGGGCGCCGGCCCCAAGATTTCGCCGTCCCCGTGGAATAGGCATTCGCGATCGGCGGTTAAACGCACGCGCGCGGTGCTGACACGCGTCACATACGAATCCGGCAGATCGCCGCGAGCGAGTAGTCGGGGCAACGCAACGAACACTTGCGGCGCCGTTAGGTTCCGCACGAACAAAGTGGTGAGCAACCCATCGTCAATTCGCGCGTCCGGCGCGAGACGCAACCCCGCGCCGTAGCTCGGCGTGTTGAGCACGCCCGCCAGCAGCGCCGGCGCCTCCATTGGCGGATGATCGCTGCCTGGGAATTCTGCTCTAATCCGCAAAGGCTTAAACTCGCGAAGGGCACGCAATGCCGCCGCGATATAACGCAGTCGCCCGGGGAGCTGCGCATACACTGCGGAGTAGCTTGCGGCGTCCGCATCCAGCCCGACGCCACCGCCACCCACGTACAGACGTCGGCTACCGTCCGCGGTACGTGCGCAAAGCACGTCGACCCAGCGCGGTCTGCCCGAAAGAATGGCCACTGCGGCAGTGATAGGATTTCTCGGCAGCCGCAGCGCGGCAGCAAAATCATTCCCGCCACCCGTGGGCACGATCCCAAGCATGACCTCGCGGCCGTGCGCGGCATTCACCAGCGCTTGCAGCGTCCCGTCGCCGCCCATCGCGAGCAGCACCCGCCGACCCGCTTGGATGGCACTGCGCGCGTGTGATTCCAGCGCCTCGGTGCTCTCGGTGAAAATGAAGTCAGCGGGGAATGCGCGTTCAGCGAAGATCTGCTTGATGGAAGACAAGCATCTTCGAGCGCACCCGCCACCAGCGCGTGGGTTGACGAACACAGTAGCGGGAAATTGGCGCGATATAGTGCAGAATTCGGCCACTGGGCAGCAGATGCTGCCCAAAGGCTTCTCCGGTGTCAACCGAATCTAAGAGAGCCATGGGAGCTACCTACTTGTTGTTGAGAGCGCACGACTTGCTAAGGCCTAGTGTGGTGACTGGGAAGCCATGGGGCCTGGGAGTGGTGCCGGCGGGGGGAATCGAACCCACGGCCTAGGGATTATGAGACCCTCGCTCTACCACTGAGCTACGCCGGCGCAAGGCAATTTTCCATGCTACGAAGTAGCGAGCGAAAGTGTCAAGGGCATAGCCGACTGCCCAGGGGTGCCGCTGCGACGCGGAACGCCCTGGGGAAGGGCACATATGGCTAGTACTACCGTACCGTTGACCGAACAAGTCCTGAAACTTACGATGCCCCTGCACGACCTCCCAGGAGGCTCCGGCGCGGGCGAAAGCTTAGCGAAGAGTTCAATCGGGAAGACGTGTACTTTTTGGGAACAGGCTCGTCTCGTGAGCTGCTTGACATTGGTGTAAATAGATATAAAGTGCTGCCGAGGTTTCTTTACCTTGGAGGCACTCAATGTCACGTAAACTCACGTCACTTCTCCTCGCCATGTTGGTCCTGGCAGGAGCGATGGGTCTGAAGACCGTCGTGCTGGCGCACAACGATGGCGCCGTTATGATGGCCAATGGTTCGGCGCCAGTTCCGCCGCCGTCTGGGTGGAATGGTTCAGCGCCGGTGCCTCCGCCTTCATACCGGAATGGATCGGCGCCAGTTCCGCCGCCGGCGTTCCGGAATGGATCAGCACCCGTTCCGCCGCCTAGTGCTCGATAAGTAGCTCGCGCAGCAGTACATAGGCGCGGGCCGGGCACTGAAAGGACAGAGTGCCTGGCTCTATTGGTTACGTGATCTGGTTCCTGGGCGCGGGCCTGGAAGTTTCCGTGGTTGTTTGCGCTCTTGCGAAGCACTCCTTCCGGCGTTACCTCTGCTTGAATCTCTACATGCTTTTCTCGTTTTTGGTCAGCGTAGGCCGTTTTTATGTACTCAACCAATATAGGCTGGGCTCGAGCGAGTATAAATACTTCTACTACTACTCGGACGCCCTGCTGACGATTTTCCTCTACCTGGCGCTGATCACCCTTTACCTCCACGTCTTCGATGAAATGAAGGTCGAGAAGTACGTGCGCCTGGCCGCGATCATTCTTCTCGCCGGAACTGCGCTGTTTTCCTACGGAGTGATTGAGCAGTCGTCCCACAAGATGCTTACTGGCTTCGTATACGAGCTTTCGCAGAATCTCTATTTCGTGGGACTTGTTCTCACCTATGTTCTGTGGGGTGCGATCCTCAAACTCCGGGAGTCGCGCACGCAATTGATCCAGTTGGTGCTCTCGCTGGGCGTATATTTCAGCGCGTTCGCGGCGACTTTTGCTCTTGAAAATATGTTCCCCAATCTCCAATTCTTTACGTACATCGTGCCCGTGTTTGGCTGCCTGCTGCCCTTGGCGTGGGCGTACGCATTCTGGCGATTGGCCCCCGACGCGCGGATGGCGCCGGCTCGGCTCGCGGTGGTGCCACGCTAATGGCTACGCTCATATTCCTGCTCTCCGCCGCTGCCCTGCTGCAGTTCTTCATCTCGTATTGCCGCTCGTTGATCGCTGCGTCCATTAAGCAGCCGCTTTCCGCGGAGGTTCGCGACGTCACCGGCATCCCGCACACCGCTTCTGGCGAAGACTTTGCACGGGTCATCCAGCTTCTGGATCTTTGCCCCGAGCGTCCCGAGGAACGGGGCCGGATACGTGCCATCAACGCCTACTTCCGCCTGCTAAACTTTGTGCGCTCCACTCTGGCGCGCATCATCCCCGCTCTTGTGGCTTGGACCGAAATGGAGCGCGGTCAATGTACTTACTTTGCCGCAGTGACCCTCGACCGGCGTATTGCGTTCAGCCGCGACATGCTTGCCCAGCAGATTGACGTTTAGCTCCAACTCCTTGCCTCTTCGGCCTGTTCTTCCTGCTGCCTGATACGAAACATTCGTCCCAAGGCGCTGACTCTGCTTTCCCTTTCCTCGTGTTATCCTTGTCGTGTTTCACTCCTCACCGGAGTGGGAGCGTCCGCAGCGCAAAACGCACCGGTGACAAGAACATGCTCGCAGTGTGGCGCAGTGCTGCTCTCAAGCAGGCGCGCCTGCAATTTCTGTGATTCTTCATTTCCCTCAGGCACGTTTTCCTGTGAGGATTTCTCTGCCTCTCCCCCTCGGAATACGTTTGGTCAAACGGCCGTGTCAGCGAACAGTAAACCAGACGCTGTTGCCGATATCCCAGTAATCGCCGTTCAGACGGATCAAGCGTCTGCGTGGCGGAGTGAACTTAGCATGCGCATGGAGACGTATCGCGCGCGCAAGCGCCGACGCCCCACAAACACAACTCAATCGCAGCTTCCGTTTGAGCACCACCCCGTGACCACCAGCACGCAGGCGCTGCCTCTCGATGAAGCTACCAACGTCGCCGGCGGCGATTTTTCCTTCACCATTGCCATTGGCCCTAACGCGCAAAGCTGTGAAAAATCAGACGGCCGGATGGAAATTGACGTCACCATTCCGCCCGCATCGCGAACCGATGGCCTGGCGAGGTCCCCCCAAGACGAGCTGGCGGAAACTTATGGGGCGTATCCCGTGGCCTCGCTCGAAGAACGGCGTTTCGCCGCCGCCATCGACATCGCATGCCTGCTCTTCGCCTACGGCGGCTTCCTCGCGCTATTTGGCTCTCTAGGGGGGCAATTCACGCTCAGCAAGCTCAGCGCCGTGGTCTATGGCGTGACATTCGCCATCGTGTACTTGCAATATTTCGCCCTGTTCACCATTTTCGGCGGCACAACGCCAGGCATGATGTTCCGCGGCTTGCAAGTCACCAGTTTCACGGGCGATCCGCCGACACCACGGCAAATGCTGCTGCGCAGCGCAGGCTACATTCTTTCCGGGGGAACACTTTTCCTGGGATTCTTCTGGGCCTGGTGGGATGAAGACGCTCTCACCTGGCACGATCGCTTGTCGCATACCTATCTGGGCGTGCCGCAAACTCACGAGGATCTAAAGCCCTCCGCGATGGCGCACAGTCACAGCCGCTGAGCGCTCTTCGCCTGGGACAGCGCGCGCTCAGTTCACCCGCCACATTCCCGCGCAATTCGCACCATTGCCTCGAGGCTGCGGTCCACGTCCTCTTCGGTTGTCGCCCACGACGACACGCTGATTCGCATCGCCGCCTTTCCCTGCCATTCCGTGCCCCCGCACCAGCACGTGCCTTCTTCCTGGATACGGCGTATGACTTCGCGCGTAGTCGCGGCATCGCCAAACGCCACTAGCACCTGATTGATCACCACCTCATTCAGCACCTGAAATCCTGCCGCGCGCAGGCCGCTCTCGAATCGCTTTGCCAGTGAGCAGGTGCGCTCGATCAACGCGCACAATCCTGATCGTCCCAAAGATTTCAGCGCCGCCCACAACTCGACGCCCCGCGCGCGGCGAGAAGCCTCCGGCGTATGGTGCATGGGTTCGCGGCGAGTTCCAGGCGCGAGGTAGGCTGCACTCATGGTCATCGCCGCGCGCAACGCCGCGCCATCGCGCACCATCACGATTCCGCTATCGTAATTGACGTTGGGCCATTTGTGCGCATCGGTGGCCCAGGAATCGGCTTGCTCAAATCCGCGGGTCAGGTGTCTGTATTTTGGCGAGACGCAGGCCCACAGACCAAACGCACCATCAACGTGCACCCATGCGCCTTGTTCCTTCGCGCGGTGGACAATCTCGCTGACGGGATCAAATGCACCACTATTTACATTGCCGGCTTGGATGCAGACGATGGCGCGCTCGCTGAGCTTGGGCAATTTGTCGGCGCGCATTCGGCCCTGCGCATCAACCTCTACGACGGTTACGCGCTTGCTACCGAAACCGATGAGGCTGAGCGCTTTGAGCATTGAGGCATGCGCTTCGCCGCCGACGACTACCTGAATCGGCGGCGCCCCGAACATTCCGTCTTCGGCTACGTTCCATCCCGATTTTGCGAGCAGCGCGTAGCGCGCGGCGGCAAGCGCCGTAAAATTGGCGGTCGTAGCGCAGGTGACCAGGCCGCCTGCACATTCCGCAGGCAGACCAAACGCTTCGCAAATCCAGCCCAGAACGACGTCTTCCAGTTCGGCGGCGACGGGAGACATCACGCGCAAGCAGGCATTCTGATCCCATGCGCCGGCAAGCCAATTTGCGCCCATCACCGCGGGGAGCACGCCGCCGACCACAAATCCGAAATATCTTCTCCCCACAGTCGCCACCGTCGCAGGCGAACCCAGTTCGTCCAGCATTCTCACGACATCCTGAGGGTCGCTGGCCGTTGCCGGAAATCCCTCGTGAAACTTAGCCAACGCTGCAAGGTCGCCTGGAGCAGGCGCAACTCGACGCGCGCCGATTTCTCGAACGTAGCGTCGCGCGCGTTCCCCAGCCAGATTCAGCACGCCGTCGCTTGCGCTCGGCGCAATACCTTCTGTTTGCGTTTTCATGAATCCGCCCTCTTGGGCGCAGGCTGGCATAGCCGCGCCATTTTGCAAGGAACACACTAGTGGCGTCGCGCGAGCAGGAAAAGAGCCGAATTGTCCGGTACGACCTTACTTCTTCACGGCTTGGTCGGAAGCGATCTTGCCGTCGCGGATGTAGATGATGCGGTGGGCATGCTGCGCAATGTCGTTTTCATGCGTAACCAAAATGATCGTATTGCCCTGGCGATGGAGATTCTCGAACAGGGCCATGATTTCGTCGCCGGTCTTGGAGTCCAGGTTCCCAGTGGGCTCGTCGGCCAGCACGATGGACGGCGAATTCACCAGCGCCCGCGCGACCGCCACGCGCTGCCGCTGTCCTCCGGAAAGCTCATTGGGCTTGTGATGCATGCGATCCACCAAGTCCACGCGCTCCAGCGCCTTTTTCGCGCGTTCCAGCCGCTCTTCCGCCGGAGTGCCGTTATAAATCAGCGGGAGCTCCACGTTGTGCAGCGCCGTCGCTCGCGGCAGCAGGTTAAACGTCTGAAACACAAATCCAATTTCTTTGTTCCGGATGTACGCCAACTCATCGTCATCGAGGTCGCTGACCAGTCGCCCCGCCAGCCAATATCTGCCGGAGCTCGGCGAATCCAGACATCCAATTAAATTCATCAGCGTCGATTTGCCGGAGCCCGAAGGCCCCATGATCGCCACATACTCGCCCTTGCGAATCTCCACGTCTATGCCGCGCAACGCGTGCACCTGCTCCGCTCCCATCTCGTAGACTTTGGCAAGCTCCTCCGTTTTGATCACGATTCCGGAGCTAACCAAATCCTCTCGATAGGAATCCGTCGACGCTGTCTCCACCGGCATGCGTTGCTCCTTGCTGCTTCGCCTTACGTTAGCTCTGATTCTCTTCCGGTTTTTTCGGCGCGGAGTTATCGACTTTGACGTTCGATTCGGGTTTCAACGTGCGCAGTGCCTTGTAGCTTCCTACCACAATCTCATCGCCCTTCTGCAGACCTTTGGTCACTTCAATATCCGTGACGCCGGTGATCCCAGTTTCCACCGGCCGGAATACTGCCTTCTTGCCATTGACTACAAATACGCCTTGAATTTCATCCTTCTTGGGATCGCCGGCAGCCGGAGGCGGGGGCGCAGCCAGTGTCACACCAGATTCTTTCTTCGCATTCTTCGCGGCCTCTTCCAGGTCCTTGCGCGTTCTTACCGCCAGCGCCTGGATCGGAATGGCCAGCACGTTTTTCTTTTCCGCGGTCTTGATCTTGGCGGTGGTGGAGAGGCCGGGGCGCACGTTTTCCGGCGGATTGGTGAGCGTCACAACCACTTTGAAGTCTTTCGCTTCCTGATTGCTCGCGGTCGACTGCGTCGTCGCCAATCCCGAAGTGCGCAGCACCGCTTGCGATCCGATCTCCGTCACCTTGCCCTTGAATACTTTTCCAGGCACGGCGTCGATCGTCACGTCCGCGTCCTGCCCCATCTTCACACTAACAATGTCCGTCTCGTCCACCTTGACTTCCGCCGTCACCACCGACATATCCGACAGCGTCATGATGAAGCTGCCGTTCGCGTTCTGCATGCCCATTACGACGTAGTCTCCCACGCGCTCCGGCAGATAGCTGACGATTCCATCGATCGGAGATGTATAGGTTGTCTTGTGCAGAATATCCTGCGTGTGCACGAGCACCGCGCGGCCCTGAATCACCTGCGATCGCACCTGCTCCAACATGGCTTTTTGGGAGAGCACGTGCGCCTTCGACGAATCCACCTGCGCCACTGCGGCGTCATAGCCGGTCTTCCGCTGATCGAAGTCCTGCTTGGGGATCAAGCCATCCTTGAACAAGCCTTGCCCGCGCTCCCAGTCCAGCTTGGCCTTTTCCAGGTTGGCCTGCTGTAACAGCAGATCGGCCTGTGCCGCTTTATAACTCGCCTCCGCCGCCTGCACACCGGACTCTGCCGAATTGACTGCCGCTGACTGCGCCTGCACGTCCGCATTCGCCTGCACATTTTCCTGCAGGAGCAACTTGTCGCCCTTCTTGACGTGATCGCCTTCCTTGACAAATATCTCGGTGATTCTGCCGTATCCTTGTGCGGTCACGTTCGTATACGTCGTCGGCTTGATTTCCCCAGAAGCCGTAACTTGTGACACCAGCGTTTCCTGTGGCGCAATCTTCGCGGTTTGCACCGTCACTACGCCTTTATTGGCTTGATTGACGCTGAACAGCACAATTCCGCCCAGCACGGCTGCCGCACCCAACCCGATCCCCACCTTCTGCCAGGTCTTCATTTGGATTCCTCTTTGCTTATGGCGTTGGACAACCCGCACAACTAAACGAAGCTACGTCCCGTCGCTACTTTACATACGCTCGAACCGCTTAGAATGTTTCGCCTTGCGGACTAAACCCTTCGCGGTCTGACCTTTGGCCGTCGTCCCAAGGCCAGTCTTACGACCATTGCCACCGCCGGGTTTGACCCGCGTCCCGCCGGCATCAACCAAGTCTCAGCCGCTATATTTTAGTTTCAAATGAGATCAAAGGGAAGATTCCTCTTCGCCCCAAAGGGACGTCTCGGGTCGTCACGCGTTTGGGCGCAGCAATTCATCTGTGGTCGGTTTTTTGCGCCGCCTTGGTCATTTGCCCAGCCCGGCTTCAATTTTTGGTGCTATACTCCAAAAATGTCGGCAGCAAACCTGCTGGCAACGCCGCGGAGAGGTGGCCGAGAGGCTGAAGGCGGCGGTTTGCTAAACCGTTGTAGGGGCTAAAACTCCTACCGGGGGTTCGAATCCCCCCCTCTCCGCCAGAATTATCTAAGTTCACTAGCCATCGAGGGTTACGGGCTTCGTCTGGAGGCATTCGGGCATTGCGCCGAGTCCGGAATTTTGCCGATGCGCTTGCTGTGGTCTAAGGAGAAGTTCTTTACCTCAAAAGTAGCCCGCGCAAGGAGGGATTCTTGGAATCAGCTCAGCAAGCATGGCTCGATCAAATCTCGAGTGTTCTCGAGACGCTGAATCAAGGTGTCATCCTCAATGACAGCTCGAACCGTGTTGTCTTTGCGAACTCCATGTTCCTGGACATGATCCAACTGCGAGCGAAGGATCTCCTCGGGCGCTCTGTTACCGAATTGTTCCCACCTGAAGACGTTCCTCGACTGCTGGAGTTTATTGGACGCAGAGAGACGCAAGGTCGCGCCCGATACGAGTTTTATATTCCGCAAGCCCGCGGCGGACACCTGCCCGTCGTGGTCACGTCTCGTCAAATTCATAGCCCGGATGGGACGGGATTTGCTGTCGTCACCGCCACGGATATCAGTGAACAGAAGCGTGCAGAGACGGAGCTCCGTGACGCCAACGCATTGCTCTTAGCGCGCCAGCGTCAGGTGGAAGAAGAGCTCCTACTCGCGGAACGGGTGCAGCAGAGCCTGGCACCAAAGAGCCTGAGATGGGGAGGCGTTTCCGTCGAAACCTACTATCAGCCGGTCTGGTCCATCGGCGGAGATTACGGCCTTGTAACCCCCAGCGATGACTGCCTGGACATTTTGGTTTGTGACGTCTCGGGACACGGCATAAGTTCCGCGCTTGTTGCCAACCGCATCTATTCGGAAACCATGGCCCAAATCGAGCGCGGTGTGGACCTGGGATCAATGTTGCGACATCTGAATCATTTCGTGGTTCAGAACCTAAGCAGTTCTGCCTTCTACTTTACGCTAGCGGCCGCACGGTTCAAACGCGGTTGCCGCTTACTCCAGTTCGCCGGGGCGGGTCATCCTCCCGCCATGATTATCCGTCGAGGGGAATCGCCCCGACTCTTGGAATCGAGGAGCATGGTTCTCGGCCTGTTCGAAGATGCTGTGGACTCCGACTCGACCATTGAAACTGCTGTGCAAGCGGGCGACCGCGTGATGATCTACACGGATGGACTGACTGAAAATTTCAATTCCCGGCGCGAGATGCTCGGTATCAATGGGCTCAAGGAGATTGTCCGCGACGCTTCCAACTTGCCTCTAACCGAGATGAAGCAGCAAATCCTCAATCGCGTCGCGGCCTGGCGTGACGGACCCGCTGCAGACGATGTGTCGCTGGTGGTGGTCGAACTTTCCTAGGCGTCGAAAGCGCAGGAATGGGACTTTTCTGCTCATCACCTCGTTGAACAATGATGCTCGCAGACATGATTGCAGCGAAGGGAATAGGCTTACGCGGATTTCGTCTCTTCGGACTGAGCGGCCCATTCGCAACCGGAAAGAACCGGTGTAACTCTCACCGCCCCATCGAGGTTGCCAGAGTCTTACCTGCAATCAGGTTTGCATTACGCGGTCGCGAGCCCCAAAACGAATACAGCGCGATGACCAGGTACGCGAGCAGCGGCACGGAGTACGCGAACGCAAGGCTGTGCGTTTTTTCCGAGATGAAACCCATCACGGGAGTCAGAACGGCTCCGCCCACAATCGCCATCACCAGCAGCGAACCGCCCAGCTTCGTGTTTGGTCCGAGTTCCTTCAGTCCAAGAGCAAAGATGGTTGGAAACATCAGCGACATGAAGAAACTGGTCAGAAACACGCACCACAAACCCAACCAGCCGGGCATCAGCACCGCAACCCCGACAAGAAGAATGTTGGCGACGCAATAGCTGCCCATGAGCTTCCCCGGATGGATGAAGCGCATCAGCCACGCCGAAGCAAAACGGCCTACGCCAAATGCCGCCAGTGTGCCGGTCAAAAAATATCCGGCCACCTTTTCGGATTGATGCGCGTACTCCTGAACGTAGGAAATGAAGTAGCTCCAGGTGCCAACCTGTGCGCCAACATAGAAGAACTGCGCGACAACCGCGAAAAGGAAATGAGGATACCGGAATAGATCGCGGAGATGTCCGCGGTCACCGGCCTCATTTTCATGCTCACTGTGAATGGAGGGAAATTTCGTGCGCAGGATAAGCACCGCCCAGATCAGCGCGACCGCGCCGATAACCAGATAAGGCTTCACGACGCGCAGCGTTTCCGAACGAAGGTATGCCTCGTATGTATGTCGCGCTTGCTGTACCGCGATTTCCTGCGGCGACAGCTCAACCCCGGAGAAAATAAAAACCGTGCCAATCAGGGCTCCGCTGATCGCGCCCAGCGGATTGAACGCCTGCGCGAAGTTCAACCGCCGTTCTGAGCTATCAGGGTCGCCCAGCTGCGCGATGAAGGGATTGGATGCCGTCTCCAGAAACGATAGGCCGCTGGCGATCACGAAGAGCGCAAACAGAAAGAAGCCGTAACTCCCAGCCAACGCCGCCGGCCAGAACAAAAAAGCGCCTGCGCCAAAAAGAACCAGCCCGATGACGAAACCCGACTTGTATCCCGCGCGCCGCATAAGGAATGCCGCCGGCATCGCCAGCAGAAAATACCCCATGTAAAAAGCGGATTGCACCAACCCGGCCTGAAAGCGCGTAATCGCGAACGACTTCATGAAATGGCGGATCAGGACGTCGTTGAGATTGTTGGGAATGCCCCACAGAAAAAAAAGCACGGTGACCAGAATGAAAGGAACAAGTTGTCCCGCCGGGAACAAATGGGATCCCGCCCGCGCATCATCCCGGCTCGAGGCATTGCGCTCCATCACAGGTGTCATGGATTCGTCCGCATTCGGATTCATCTCCCCCACTCTCGCCGGCAATCTTGCCCTCGGCCGCCCGCAGCATACACCTTTGCCAACGACGCGTG
>Ga0307479_10000599_pt1 | contig 32317 bp, 25 predicted proteins | sample atmos_gasesECM4C_FD_203743 | JGI IMG/M metagenome (GOLD analysis project Ga0307479, IMG submission 203743) | Hardwood forest soil microbial communities from Morgan-Monroe State Forest, Indiana, United States - atmos_gasesECM4C_515 | ecosystem: Environmental > Terrestrial > Soil > Temperate...
CCGGTCCTGCATGACCCAGCGCGGCACTCGAAGGTAAAGACGAACACAATCGGTGTTGCAACTGGAGGACCAGGGAACGGCTGTATCGATAATCGTGGTATCCCCAGGTTTGAGCAGTATCTCTTCACCTCGCTGCAGATACTGTCGAGCCCCGGCGATCTGGGTAATGACTAGGCAGGAACGGCTAGGCGCGCAAGCGGTGTCAAATGGCCATTTCCAGAAAGATAACGCGCTGGAAGAGAATCGGGTTAAGGCGATGCCGGCAACGTGGCGGACTTCTATCGATCCGTGAAAGGACACCTTTGGAAGTCGAATTCGACAATCGCCGCAGATTTGCTGCGCATTCCATTGCCATGCATCAATTCGGTCTGACGCCGGTAGTAAATCTGTCGAGAACAGCTGTGACATGCTGTATTTTCCCTGGGACCGTTATGTCACTACGCCGTGCCTTGTTCTGGCGCAATTCGGTGGGTCAGAATGGCTGATGTGCGCCCCGCAAGCTAGCCGTCGCCGCGGAAAGTAGCACATGAAGCACCGGGCGTTCAAGTTCATTTTCTGGACTAGTCGAATCCATCTTCGAGAGCAAATTTCTTGCCCCTGTGGGGATGGCACTAGGTTCTATGGCAAAGAGAGGAAGTGTCTTACTTCGTGGAGGGTGGAGCTACAGGGGAGGGTCCTATGACGGCATCGCAAGCGCAAAATAAACGTCGCAATGAAAGTTGATTTTATGGCGGGGGGAAATTTGGAGGCGCGGGTCGGAATCGAACACCTTATGCTGTTGAAAACAAAGCAAATAGCTTTAGAATCAGCCGTTCTTCCCGATGAAAATCTTAACATCCGCCGGGTCTAGCACAAATTTAGCACAAAACGAGCCTCGCGTCGCGGTGGCCGGGTGCTTCGGGCTTGCAAATTGGACGTAGCGATTCAGAACGGAGGAATGGGAGCACGATCAGGCAACGCTGCGACGACACTCTTCCGTTGATCGTAGTCGACGCTGGCTTCGCACAGCTCTCGCAAATGGGCGAGGATCGACTCGACGACGATCTCTTGACGGTCTTCGGGCTTCTCAAACGAGATGATCTCTCTGACGTTGCGGCTCGAACCGTCTGCGACCCCATGTTCACTCGCTTCTGGGAACGTAATCGCGTTCGTCTGATGGTACGCGCCATGTGTGTCAGGGAAAGTTGCGAAAAACTGAAGGTCCGCAGTGCAGCCCGGATATGCCGAGAAGGTTCTCGCCGATACGACAGGAGCCGCTGCGGAAGCCGCCGCGTCCGCCATTGAAAAAACCAGCGTCGTTCTGGGTCACTCCATCCTAGACGAAGTCATAAGCGAGTGCTGCCGGATTTCGGCGCAGCTCATGCCTGACAAGTGGATGGCTTTCGTTACCGATCGAAAGGTCCCGCTCAGCGAAGTGTTAGCCAGCCCGGCGCCCGACATTTCCCAGAAATTACTCTCTGATTTCTTGGAACAGCTGAGCCGCGAATCGCTGCGTCGACGGATGGATACTCTCAACGAGCGATATCAGCCGGCACCGGCGTTCGAGTACGAAGGAGCGCCGTACAAATTCGATCGCGATCGCATCGTCGCCATCGACCTGCATCGGCAGAGAATCATTCATCAACTGGAGCTTTCACGCAACACTGGCGCGAATGAAGCCGCCGATCTGCTCTATCTGGAAGCGACATGCTTTTTCTTTATTTACGTTGTGGCCCACAAACATGGCGTTTCACTCGACCCAGCCCGCGACGCTCTCGACGTGCTGAGGTCAAGAGAGAGTAGTCCGGTCAAGCTTGCCTATGAAGGACTCCTCCTCGCGACATCGCTTCCTGTCGCGGACGAACAAGTCTGGAGCAGTGGCGGACAGATTTTCGCGAGCGGCAAGCGCCGCTACAGGCAACTGCCCATCTTCCTGCCCGCCGCGATGCCGGATCTTTCCGCCGATCACGCCCGAATCACATTCGTCAAACACCGAAAAAGATCGGGCGAGGTTTCCCCCGATGGCTATGTCGAGGGCCGCAGCCCGTACATTGGCGACATCTTCACGTCGGCCGTCGATGGCTCAGGCATGGAACTAGTACTTGAGGGCGGCCCCCATCCCGGTTTGGTTCCGCCGATATCGAGATTTCCGGAAGAGCTTGAAGGGATAACGAACCCAAAGTTCGATCCGGAAGCCCGACGCATTTTCTTCATCGCAAGCGCGTGGACAACTTCAGGCGCGATATATGTTCTCGATCTGAAAACGCGAGAGGTTACATTCTTCACCGACGGAAACGGTTTTGTGGTTTTGCATGGTGAGCCGCATCGGGGATCGCTCCTTGTAAGCAAGCATCGCTACCATGACGCCCCGAACCATGGCTCGTATGATCACCTCTGGCTTGTTTCGGCGGAGGGCCAAGTTGGGGGAGATCATGGGTCGGACCTTGATGCGGCTTTAACGAAACTCTACGGTGACGACGGACGTAAATTGGCCTTCCCGCATCTCGTATAGGCGCCGATCGCCGTTGTTAGCTGATGGACATTAACGATGCCTGAAGACAGGTGTGCACATCGCGTGAGGTTCTATCTCATTGCTTGACAGGCTTGAAAAGGCCATCGGCGGTGCGCAGTCTCGCCGCCTGCGCCGCCTTCACGGATGGCCCGCGACAGGGACATAATATGCTCTTAAGAGCAGTTTATAGACGTTAATATGCTCTTAAGAGCACTTTAAGCTTGCCTGCCGTCGAGATCCCGTTTATGCTCTTAAGAGCACATTATCGCGTTTAACATGCTCTTGAGGGCACATGGTCGCTAGAAACAACTTATTTGTCGCTCCCCCGTATCCGGTCGAGCAGGCCTTAATAAAGGTAGGGAACAACCTGCGAAAGGCCCGCATCCGGCGCAAGCAGACGATCGAGGAAGTCGCCGAGAAAATCGGCACCGGCGTCCGCGCCGTGCGCGACGCTGAAAGCGGCAAGCCGTCGACCACAGTGGCGGTTTACGCCGCGCTGCTTTGGTCGTTCGATCTTCTTTCCCCGTTCGAGGAACTCGCCGATCCGCTCAAGGATCAGCAGGGACTTGCCCTCGCATCCGCGAAGGAGAACCGGCGCGCGCGCAAGGGCGCAGGATTGGACAATGACTTCTAAGGCGCCGGAGTGCTTCGTCTACATCACCCTGCCCGGTGCGACCTCTGCCGTCACCGCCGGGAAATTCGTGCTGGACCAGACCCGAGCCGGCGATCCGCTTGGACGGTTCGTCTACGGGCGCTCCTATCTTGAGAATGCCCAGGCCGTGCCGGTCGACCCGGTCGAGTTAAAGCTCGCAGAGAACACATACGAAACTGTGCAGCTCAACGGCGTGTTCGGCGCGCTGCGCGATGCCGGCCCCGATTTCTGGGGCCGCCGCGTCATCGAGAAACACGCGGGCAAGGCGCAGCTCGGAGAGATGGACTACCTGCTCCAGTCGGCGGACGACCGTGCCGGCGCGCTCGGTTTCGGGCTGAACAACGTGCCGCCCGCGCCCTTGCGCAAGTTCAATCAGATAATCGATCTCGTCAAGCTGCAGGAGCTAGCCGAAGCCCTCGTCAAGGATGAGATCCCGAACGACCCGGCTGCGCCGCAGGTGCAAGAGCTGCTGTTGCTCGGCACTTCGATGGGCGGCGCGCGGCCCAAAGTCGTCGTGCAGGACGACGAAGGCCTCTGGGTCGCGAAGTTCAACCGCCCCGACGATCGCTGGAACAACACGCGCGTCGAGCACGCGATGCTGCGGCTCGCGCGCAAGTGCGGCATCAATGCGGCCGAAAGCCGGATCGAGACCGTGGGCGGGAAAGACGTTCTTCTCATCAAGCGCTTCGATCGCGGCAAGACCGCCTACGGCTACACGCGCGCGCGCATGGTCAGCGGTCTCACGGTGCTGCGCGCGGGTGAAACGCCGGACACGCGCGCGCGATGGTCTTATGTCATTCTCGCCGAGGAATTGCGCCGGATCGTCGCCGAGCCGAAGAAGGATGCGCATGAATTATTCCAGCGTATGTGCTTCAACGCGATGATCTCGAACCTCGACGACCATCCGCGGAACCATGCGATCATCGCACCGGACCGGCGCTGGAAATTATCGCCGGCCTATGACCTGACGCCCTCGCCCGTGGTGGCGCAGGAGCGCCGCGATCTGGCGATGCAGGTCGGAGACCAGGGCCGCTATGCGAATGCGAAGAACATTGTGTCCGAGCATGCGCGCTTTCTGCTGGATAAGGAAGAGGCCGAGAAAATCGTAGCCGATATGCGGGAGACGGTAGGTGACTGGTACGACAACGTGCGGGCGTGCGGGGTTTCAGAGAACGACGCCGAGACGATCCGCGCCGCGTTTCTCTATCCTGGGTTTTCCCTGTAGAACGGAGTGCCGCGGCCTTGCCCACACAATAATTGCCGGAATTCCACCTCCTCGTAAGCTTCCGCCCGGCACCGTCGTCCAGCCCATGTTCAGGCTGACGCTGACCAACATGGCGACAATGACCACCATGACCATCACCACGACGATGATGTCGACGACAACGACGACTCGCACGACGTCGACGACCATCATGATGGCCGTGACGACCATTAAGCTGCCGGCCTGAGTTCACGTTCTCCTTCGCGTTTTCAATTCTGTGTAGCATGGGCCGCGAGCGCGCACCGTCAACGGCCGGCCATTCCGAGAGTCCATGTTGGCCGTCGCCCTTGCGGGTGACGGCGCGCACTCAAAAGGCACACTGTTCGCGCACATCTTCCACAAACAAATGCGATTTTCCAGAGTGTTGAAGAACGCCCGACTGATCGGCCGACACTCGAGGATCAAGAAACGCGTCCGTCTACAGAGCCATGGATCGCGTCTTAGAACGGGAAACGTACTACGTACCCCTCGCTAACCCCGCAGAGACCGCCCGGAACCCTGGACTATTGTGTCAGCATTCATCCTCACTGTGGTCGTCCTGCATCGGAATCGGGCATCAATGAGTTGCGACGACCGTCCCCGATCGTGTCGTGAGATCCGCCTGCTCGTAAGCCTGCGAGAAGCGGGCAATTCGGGGAATGCACAGAGCACGACATATCAGGGGAAGCCAGAGAGCACGTGATCGTTTACGAAGTAAACCGCCCAGCACTGTTGCACGAGTCTGTGGCGTCCCGTGTGCTACGCCTGCGACCATCGAGCGCACGCGTCCGGCGCACTTGAGGTACGAAAATATTCGTAAATCGAGACTCCGCGAGCTGTTAGACGCTCTATCAGTGGGCCCGGTTAGCACACGTTTAGCACCGTCGTGCCTGTAAACCTCGTGGAATCAATACATGGCGGGTTCAGTCTGAACACACACTGGCACTCTTCTAACTAGGGTTTAAGGCACTTTTTTAAACGGTATCACGGGTATCACTTTCATATCCCTCGCCGCTTCGTTCAGCGCCGCTCGAAAGCGTGTTCGGTTCCCCGTGGTCGTAGGTCCGGAGTGTGATCGAAATATCCGAGTGCCCCAACAGTTCCGACACGATTTTTTGCGCCGTGCCCGGCGTAATCGAAAGTGCGACCGTATGCCTGAACCGCGCCACCCGCCCAGGTTGATGTTGAGTTCTTTCGTGACCGGACGAACGTAGCGCTTCACGGCATTTACCCGGATTCAAAGGAACTCTACCGCGTCCATCGAAGCGGGGAGCCTTCAGACCCTCCAGCGGTGCCAACAGAATCGGAATTCTCCGTTTCGAATCCCGGCCTTTGGTGGTGTCGAACTTCGCATGGTACATAAGCCGCCGCACATGGAGAACGTCGCCATCGAAATCTGACCACTTGGTCGCGACGGCTTTTCCGATGTGCAGTCTCGTTACGGCCAGGAGCAAAACTAGAGTGGCATAGGGCTCGGAAAGCTTCCCAGCAATGGAGATCGTCTGCGAACGCCTGATGACTTGGCGGTTTCTGCGGCCCACACAATTCTCCAACCTTGTCGGCAGGGGAGAAAGCGTCATGACCCTCCGGGCGTACCACAATCCCCTCGGTTCTTCCTTAGCTTCGCTGCCGATCCCGGCATTCGATTAGTACTCAGAAGAGAGGAACCAAGGATACAGAGACGAATGATTCGTACGATCACCACACAGATGGACAAAATTGTCCAGCCTGGGTCCTTGCTCCGACGCCCGCAAGACTCCAATCGGTGGAAAAACACAGCAAATTGCGGGCATGGGCTCTCGGCCCGTCACGTGCACTTGCAGGCTGAGATCGTAAGACACACCGCAGGGGCGGGGGCAAGGGGAAGATTCGGTTTGGCGGATTTCAGCGTAATTGCGGACGTTTCGTTGACGTTGCAGACCGTGCTGACGCAGGCCTTTCAGCCGCTTGATCCGGTATCGCCACCCATTGCAGAAATCTCCGACTTGTCAGGAAGCATCGCCACCAGCCCTGCGCGCCTGACAATTTTTCTGTTTGAGACGGTAGAGGATGCCAGCGCCCGCAACCGTCCGCGTGTGGTGCGGACGACTCCACCGGACTTAAGCCGCTCGAAACCTCCGATGGCTCTCTTGTTGCGCTACATGATGACAGCGTGGAGCGGAGATCGCGTGACCGATCACCGAATCCTGGGGCGGACGCTGCAGGTGCTCTATGACGGAGACACAATTCTAAGCGGACTGCAGCTGCAGGGAACTCTAGCGGGAACGGATGAAGCGCTAAAGGTGACGCTGGCTCCGATCACGCTGGAAGAGAGAGCCAGGGTCTGGTACGCGATTCAAAAACCCTACCGGCTTTCATTGACCTATGAAGTGCGGGTGGTCAACCTCGACCCGCTGGCCGCCGAACACATTTTGCCAGTTGCGGAACGCGATCTGAAGTATCTGGGACCGGAGGCCAGGGTGTGAGCACGTGGCAAACAGCGATTGCCGAAATGGGCCTGACGTACAGCCCGGTCGGCCTGCGTCTGGTGGACGAGTTCACCAACGAGGAGCCACTGGGGAAGACCTCGGCTTATCTGGATATCCGCGAGGCAAATGGAGTGTGGCATCCCACCGACATTCCGGCCACAAAGACGCCGAGCAACGTGGTGGCGTATCCGGGGCTGGGGCGCACGTCCGACGTGACAGTGGTGACTTCGCGGCACTACCGGGTACGGATCACGGCAGAACTGTACGTCCCGCTGTACCAGGCCACTGTCGATGGTATCGAGTTTGACGCACCGGCGTTTAACGAGGGAAATCCACTGCCGAAGGCGAAGATCACGTTTCTGCCGCAGGATCTGTACCTGATGCCGGCGACGAACTATCCGTTCCAGGGCCACGTTCCGGTGCTATGGGGCATCGTGAAGGATGCGGCGGGAAAACCGGTCCAAAATGTGATGGTGACGCAGGGGGGAGGAATTGAACGAGTAGTCACGGACTCCCGGGGAGCGTTTGGGCTGCCGCTGCGCTGGGCAGCGCAAAACGTTCCCATCCACATCGATGCAACTGATAACCGCACCAATCGAATAGGCCATATCCTGGTCACCCTGCCGGGTGACTTGGCGAGCAGTCACACGATTCAGATCAACTGAGAGGAAGCAACCATGCCCGAATATTTAAGTCCCGGCGTTTATGTGGAAGAAGTGGATGCAGGGCCGCAGCCGATCGAAGGAGTGAGCACGAGTACCGCGGGGGCCGTGGGAGTGACGGAGCGGGGTCCGTCTGGCGGGAGCGTGCCAGGCGACACGACGAACCGCGGGAAGCCGGTGCTGGTGACCAGCTTCGCTGAGTTTACCCGCACGTTCGGCGGCTTTCTGCCGGAACCTCCTCCCAACCTCGTAAACAAGTGGGCGCTCGATCCCGTCGAAGGAGGCCGGTGGTGGCTGTTCCCGCTCTCAGTGAAGGGTTTCTTCGACAACGGAGGACAGCAGCTGTATGTGAAGCGCGTCTTTGCACAAGGCCCCCCCGGGGGGACAGGCGGTGCAACAGCGGCTCAAGCGGTGATGGGCACCGGGATCATCTCGGAACTCGCGCACGATGCAGCTGCCACTGACAACAAAGTGCAGCTACAACATTTATTCGGGATTCAGAACGGAACGAACGTCACGATTGTTTCTGCCGGAAAGCCTCTTGCCGGGGCTTTCAGCGTTACATCATACAACGCCTCATCCAATACGGTCACGCTGAATACTCCGGTGGGGCAGGAACTGAAAGCCAACCGGGATTTTGTGGTGGTATCGCGGGGGCCTGCGCCGCCTCCGGGCACACTTCGATTCACCGCAAAATCGGTGGGCGATTGGGGAGGGAATCTTCAGGGAGATCACCCGCTCGATGGAATTTCGGTGAAGGTGCGGCCGATGGTGGGGGGAGCGTTGCGCCTGTTGGCTGACCCTACGACCGCTAGACCCCCATTGCGGACTACGCTGTTGGCGGACGCTCCCGCGGGCGCGGGCACCATAGAAGTATCCTCCGCAGCAGGCTTCGTCGGAGTCAGTAGCTTCACCATTGCAGCCGGGCCTGCAGGCGCAACTGAAGCGGGAAACGTCGTCACCATCACCACGACAGCAGCCCATGGCTTCGCGGTCGGGGATACGGTAGTGGTCAATGGAGTAGGTGTAGGGGGCTACAACGGGACGTGGATTGTGTCGGCCGTGCCGTCTGCGACCTCATTCGATTTCACCAATCCAACGCTAGGATTGGGGGCCAGCGGAGGTGGGACTGCGGCGCCGGTACCCGATAATCTGCTCATCAATGGCCACCAATTTGTGATCAGCGGTCGTGTTTCCAGCAGCACGATCGCGGCCTCCCCGGGCGGAGCCACCGAGGCGGTTAACACAGTTACCATCACCACGACCGCTGCCCATGGCTTTGCGGTTGGGGATACGGTAGTGGTCAGTGGAGTAGGTATAGCCGGCTACAACGGGTCGTGGGCCGTAACCGCAGTGCCGTCCACCACAACATTGCAGTTCATCAATCCCACGGCTGGACTAGCCGCCAGCGGCGGAGGAAACGCCGACACCCCAATCGCCATCCAACCGACGGCACACGGCGCCTGGCCCGCTGGAATGCCGGTGCAGCGCTTGCGGGCGGTCAACACCCAAGGCGCTCCTTCCCCCACCATCAACGTCCAGGGAGCCAGCCAGCTCTATGTGGGCGCGCTGGTCGAACTTGACAACGGCACCAACAAGGAACAGTTCACAGTTCAGACGATTACGGGCCAGCTGGTGACCTTATCCGGCAATCTCACCCAGGCGTACTTCGAGGGACAACGATTACGTGTCATCGAAGCCGAATTGCTCACGAGCTACCAGAAGGATGGAGTCGTGCAGGCAACGGAGGACTTGACGAACCTGCATCTCTTCGACGACGGCACGGCGGACTACATCGTCAACCACGTCAACATCAGTTCGCAACTGGTGGACGTGCAAACCCTAGGTGCGTTCTCGGATTCCCTTTTTACCGACTTTCCTGCAGCACCGCGTCCGGCCGCGGGCGACCTCGACACGCTGTGGGTGCGGCTGGATGGTGGCGATGATCACTACGAACTCCTCACCGTCGATGACTTTGTGGGAGTGGACGGGGGCAGCGGAGCCCGCACTGGGATTCAAGCGCTGGAAGACATAGAAGAAATCGCGATCTGCATGGTGCCGAACGTATGGTCGACGACGGTGGAATCGGCGCTCATCACGCATTGCGAATATATGAGGTACCGGTTCGGAATTCTGGATCCGCAGGACGGGCTGAGTATCGACGGAATCCGAACGTTCCGGGAGCCGCTGGACACGAAGTATGCCGCTCTCTATCACCCCTGGATTGAAGTGCGCGATCCATCGGTACAGCGGAACGTGCAGGTCGCTCCGTCGGGTCACATGGCAGGAATCTACGCCCGGGTGGATGTGCAGCGCGGAGTGCACAAAGCACCGGCCAACGAAATCATCGAGTCGATCACCAAGATTGCGCAGGACATCAGCAAGCGCGAACAGGATGTCCTGAATCCGGTGGGCATCAATGCCCTCCGCTTCTTCCCGAATCGTGGAAACCGGGTTTGGGGAGCGCGCACGGTAACTTCGGAGTCCTCTTGGAAGTACATCAACGTCCGCCGTTTGTTCATCTACGTGGAACATTCGATCGATAACGGGACGCAGTGGGTGGTATTCGAGCCGAATGACGAGCCCCTGTGGGCGCGCGTCCGGCAGACGATCACGAATTTCCTGACCACAACCTGGCGGAGCGGAGCGTTACAGGGGACGAAGCCCGACGAAGCGTTCTTCGTGAAGTGCGACCGAACGACCATGACGCAGGACGATATCGACAACGGAAAGTTGATTTGTCTGATCGGAATCGCCCCAGTCAAGCCGGCGGAATTTGTGATCTTCCGGATTCAGCAGAAGACGCTGGATACAACGTCCAGCTAACCGAGACTTTGAGAAGAGAGGACCGCAATGCCTCCACAATATCGTGACGATCCATATCCTGCATATGCATTTGAGGTGCTCTTCACGGGAATCAGTGACGACGGCAAGGCCGTGAAGGGCTCCTTTATGGAAGTGACCGGGTTAGGCGTGGAGATTACGCCGATCGAATACCGCAACGGCAGCGAAGACATAACGGTGCGAAAGATCCCGGGACTGAAGAAATTCTCCAACATCACCTTAAAGTTCGGCGTGACCGGAGACCTGGCGTTTTGGAACTGGATTGTGGCCGGCATGAACGGCCTGGTGCAACGGACCGAGGGCACGATCATTCTGCTGAATGAGAACCGGCAGGAGGTTATGCGCTGGACTGTGCAACGCGCCTGGCCGTGCAAGGTGACGCCGCCATCGCTGAACGCGAAGAACAACGAAATCGCGATCGAAGCTTTGGAAATCTGTCACGAAGGGCTGGCGGTTGACGGGCAAGCATGACGACGGCAGCCATTCCGGGACTGTATTACAGCTTCGTGCGCCCGCCGGCGGAGCCCTCTCCGCTGCGGACCGACGTGGCGGGATTTTTCGGCCGCACCCGGCGCGGACTTGTGGGGACAGCGGTCAGGGTGGAGGGCTGGCGTGAAGCTATCAAGGTATTCGGAAATCTCACAGAAGATGCCATCACGCCGTACGCGCTGCGCGGGTATTTCGACAATGGAGGAGAGGCCGCCTGGGTGGTGCGCCTGCTCGGCGCGGCATCCACGACGGCCTCCGCGAATTGGAAGGTTGGGACCCTTGATGCAGCCACAGGCAAGTTCAATCCGGACTGGCCGGGTGCCAGCGGCGTGCAAGCCATCGAGTTCAACGTGGAAGCCAGCAGTCCCGGCGATTGGGCCAACGGCACCCGGGTCACCATTCGGTACTGGGCGAAGGGAGCATCGGGGACGCCCGAGATGGAGTTCGAGATTGCACCTCCGAACGAACCGGTAGAGTTGCTGACCGGTCTCGATCCCGGCAACATGGTGGACGAGGTGAATACCGCGTCGACCTACATTCAGCTTACGGGGAATCCGTTGCCGGCGGGGCTGAAGCCGCAGGATCTGGCGAGTCCGCCCCCGGCTCCCGCGGTCCAAGTCTTGGGAGTGGGAACATTCACCGCGGCCCACGGTTATCAATACGCCTATTGCTATGAGAGCGGGCCGCCGGGCCCACTCACGCCTGGCTCCTGCAGCGAACTGAGCGCGAACACCGGGAGTTTCGTCAACCAGGCTGCGGCGAGCTTCGACATTTCCGCCTCTGCGGATTCAGACACAAAACGCATCCGCGTGTTCCGGACCAAAGATGGCGGTGCGGCGCTGTATGAGTTGCCCACGTCTCCCTACATCAACACGACTCAGACCATCTTGGATGACGCCCCAGACGTGCAGCTGAATCTGCTCAGCGCGGCGCCAAAGCAGTCGGCGGCGCGTCCCGGGCCCCGGTATTGGGAATGGGAACTGGCGCCGCTGGCGAGTGGAACGGCAATCGCTCCGGCCAAGCAAGACTTCCTGAATGCAGTCCAGACGTTGGGAGACCAACCGGAGGTTGCTCTGGTGGCATGTCCGGACTTGTATCAAGGCGACTTGGGGAATGAGGCGGACCAACTGGACGTTCTCTACGCACTCCTCAATCAGGCAGAGCAACTGCACGACCGGCTGGTCCTCATCGATGTGCCTCCGGCGAATGCGAGTCCTACAGACAGAGCGGCGAATGGTCGAGTAGTGCTGGGCGCGGTGAATTGGGTTCAGACTCGATTGCGTTCGCCGTTGAGCGACGAACACCTCCTCCGCAATGGCGCGGTCTACCACCCAAGACTGCTGGTTCCGGACCCGTTGGGAGGAGTGGTTGCGCCCTTACGCTGCGTGCCGTGTTCGAGCCTGGTGGCGGGGGTGATCAGCCGGCTCGACCTGGAGCGAGGCGCGTATTTCACGCCCGCGAACGCGGAATTGGATGAAGCAGTGGATCTGTCGCGGCCGCTGAATGCGGATGAGTCGGCGATGATCTACGCGGGTGGGATCAATCTGCTGATGTGCACGCCGGGCCGCGGACTGCTGGTATGGGGCGGGCGGGTGCTGGGTATGAACAGTCCCGGAGGTTTTGTGGCGCACCGGCGTTTGATTCATCTGCTGGTGCGCGCCATTCGCCGCGTTGCCGAGCCTCTGGTGTTCGACACCAACGGACCCGAACTCTGGCTGGCATTTGTAAGAAGCATCACGTCGGTTCTTCTGGCCGCCTTTAATGCAGGAGCGCTGCAGGGAACGCGCCCGGACGACGCCTTTCGAGTCACCTGCGACGCCACGACCAATCCCCCGGAGAACATCGATAACGGGCTGGTGATTTGCGAGATCCAGGTGGCGCCTGCGGTTCCGATGGAGTTCATCACGTTGCGGGTCTCGGCGAGCGCGGATGGAAAGCTGGAGGTATTCGAGTCGTGACGGACGATCCGGTCCAGTCGTACAAGTTCGTGGTCACGTTACAGCCCGGGGACGCGTATCTGCCTCCGGCGCAAGCGGCGTTGTTGCCTCTTGTGACCGGCGGAGAGTTCATGGAAGTGAAGGGTCTTGGCGCGGATCTCGAGGTGATGGCTTATCCGGAGGGCGGGGTCAACGATCACGTGCACCAACTGGGAGTGCGTCACACCTGGACGCGGATTTCATTCCGCCGTGGTCTAGTGCGCGATCCGGGGCTATGGTCCTGGTACGTTGCCGGCCTCACGCAATCGCTGGGCGCGCGCCGGGACGGATCGATCATTTTGATGACCGCGGCGGGAACTCCGGCGATGAGTTGGACGTTTCACGCCGGGCTGGCAGCGAAGTGGGTGGGCCCGGAACTCAATGCGATGCAAAGTTCGGTCGCCATCGAGTCGCTGGAGATTGCGCACGAAGGATTGGTGCCGGTTCTTTTGTCGGGGCCTGGGACTCCATAAGCATGGTCACCATTCATCATCTCGAAGTGAAGCTCGATATTGAAGGCGAGGGAGACGAAGCCGTTTTCGCGCGCTACTTCAATAAGTACGCCAACCTGTTTCAGCGCCGGCTGGAAGAGGCGAAAGCGCGGGCGCGGATGGCCGACGCCCACCGCTCTCTGGGGGACCGGCCGGCCGGGGAGAACTGATCATGGCAAGTCCCGTTCAACTAGCCGCCCAGAGCCTGGTGCACGCGCACCTGGAGATCATCGCTCCCAAAGTAGCGAATCCGATCATTCCGTTTAAGTTCAATCCCACGGAGTACCAGCTGCAAAAAGGCAACACCTTCGCCGAGATCGCGATCCCGGGGCTGGAATCGCCTCCGATCCAGTTCATCCGGGGGGCCAGCGAGAAGATGACCACCGACGTTCTGGTGGACACCTCGGACACGCTGGAGGACGTACGGGCGAAGTACGTGGACAACCTGCGCGGGCTGATGAATCTCAACCGGGAACTGCATGCGCCACCGATCGTCCGCTTCGTGTGGGATACGGAAATATTCCGCGGCGTGCTGGAGAGCCTGAACGTTACCTACATCCTGTTCACACCGAAGGGCGTGCCGTTACGGGCCAAGCTGAGTCTGGGGCTGAAGGAATATCGGCCAGTGAAAATCCAGCTGAAAGGCAATCCCACTTCGTCGCCGAACTTCGACAAGACCTATGTCGTACAGCGAGGGGACACATTGAGCGGGATTGCATTTGCGGTGTACCACGATGCCAGCGTGTGGAGAGAAATCGCCCGCAACAACAACATTGAAGATCCGCGGACGCTGGATCCAGGAACAGTTTTGCAGCTGCCCAGCCTGCCGCAAGGAGCCTGAGACGTGGCAACGCGATCGTTGATTTCGTCGGGATTGCCTTCCACGGATTACTACGCTCCGAACTACAAAATCGAAGTGGAGCGGCAGGAACTGGATCCGGAATCGAAGGGCGACGTGCTGGAAGTCAAAGTGACGATGGACCTGGACAACATGACGCACTTCGATCTCACCGTCAACAACTGGGACGACAAGCAACTTGCGTTCAAGTACAGCGACACCAGCACTTTTGATGTGGGGAACCGGGTGCATATCCATATGGGTTATGCAGATGGGCTGTTTTCGATGGTCAACGGGATCATCACCAGCCTGTCTCCTCGCTTCCCGGAGTCGGGACCGCCGACGATCTCAGTGGGCGGCGAGGACAGCATGGTCAAGCTCAAAGAGAGGAAGCCCAAGGATGGAGAACAGAAGCAGTTCGTGAACAAGACCGATCTGGAAATCGCACAGATCATCGCCAAGCGCAACCACCTGGTTGCGCCGAAGACGGCTTCGGGACAGTCTCAGGGGATTCAACACGACATTGTAGTCCAGAAGAACCAGGACGACGCCACCTTTCTGATGGAGCGCGCCAAGCGCATTGACTTCGACTGTTACATAGCGGTGGATCCCGACAGCGGAAAGGATGCGCTCTACTTCAATCCTCCATCTGACAGCAGGGACGGCAGCAAGATCAAGGTCTACGTATTTGAATTTGGGAAGACGTTGATCAACTTCAGTCCCACCCTGTCTCTCAATAAACAGGTTGGCAAGGTGACGGTGAAAGGGTGGGACCCGAAAACGAAGTCCATCATTCAGTACACGGCCTCTTCCAATGATCTGCCGACGTCCTCGGGCGGCGGAAGTAATGGGCCCTCGACCATCCAAACGCGACTCAAGGATCGGGAAGACATCGTCGTGGACCAGCCGGTAACCAGCAAGCAGGAAGCGCAGGAACTGGCCAAGGCACTTCTTCGGGAACGAGCCTACAGTTACGTCACGGGGCACGGACAAGTCATCGGATTGCCGGACCTGCGGCCCGGCAACAACGTGGAATTGAAAGGGCTAGGAAAGCGGTTCAGCGGGACGTACTACGTCACGAAAGTGGAACACACGCTGGGCAGTTCGGGGTATCTGACGAGCTTCGATGTCCGCAACTACAAGGACGGAGGCAAGAAGTCATGAGCGCAACGGCGGTCTCTCGCACCCGGTCTACGGACAAACGTTTCTACGGCGTGGTCGAAGGCATTGTGACCGCAGTCAATGACACGGACGCGAAAGAGGGCCGTGTGAAGGTGCAATTCCCCTGGTTCGACGATCAGATGGAAACCGAATGGTGCCGAGTCCGGCAATTCTATGCCGGCAACGGGTACGGCTCGTTTTTTATTCCGGAGGTTGGCGACGAGGTGCTGGTGGCATTCATACACGGCGACATGCGCCGACCGATCATACTTGGCGGGCTCTACAACGGAAACGACAAACCCCCGACGTATCGATCTGACAGTCAGGACCAAAAGATGATTCGCACGAAGGGCAAGCATGAACTGCTGTTTGATGACAGCTCAGGGCAAAAGAAGGTGCAAATCAAGACCGCCGGGGGACACGTGGTCAACATGGACGATGACGGCAAGAAGCTCTCGATCACCAGTACCGGCAACCATCAGGTTGTGCTCGATGACAGCAGCGGCTCGGTGACGGTGACATCGTCGAGCGGCGGTGTCATCAGCATGCAGAACGGGACCATCAATGTGCAGGGGACCACGGTCAATATTCAAGCTGCATCGATCACGCTTGGGAATACGGCAGCGGTGGAACAGGTGATGCTAGGCACAAGCTTCATGACGATATTCAACACGCACGTACACGCTCTGGATTTGCTCACCATGACTACGGTGGGTCCGCCCGTGCCACCGATGACTCCGGCGAACATATCGACAACGACGAGGGCACTCTAAGTGGCAGGTGGATTCATCGGCACGGGTTGGCGCTATCCGATTCTTCCGGATACAACCGGGAGCTTGGGGTACGTGTCGGGTGACGCCAATGTCGAACAATCGCTGCACATCCTGCTTCTCACTCAATTGGGCGAGAGGGTAATGCGCTCTGACTTTGGCACGCATGCACCAAAGCTCGTGTTCGCACCGGGCAGCGTGCAATATCTGCGGCTGCTGGAGAACACGATCAAAGAAGCGGTGCGGGATTGGGAGCCACGAGTGGACCTGGACAATGTGCTGGCGGAAGCGGACCCGGTAAATCAATTCAAGATCACGGTCTCGATCCGTTACACGGTGCGGCAGACGAACAACAGCTTCAACCTGGTATTTCCCTACTATCTCGGCACGGTGCAAACGCCCTAATGGCTCTGGAACCAGTCCAACTCGACACGCTCACCTGGGACCAGATGGTCACGGCGATTCGCACGCGAATCATTGCGAATTCCAAAGGCACGTGGACGCTGCACGCGCCAGTCGATCCAGGTGTAACGCTCCTGGAGCTGTTTGCCTGGCTTCTGGAGCAGCGCATCTATTGGATGGACCAGGTTCCGGATGCCCTGATCATCGTCATCCTGCGCCTGCTTGGGCAATCGTCAGAGCCAGCACAAGCGGCGATCACTCTGATGCAGTTGTCAGACGAAGCCGACCCATCACGTCCATATTTCAGCGTACCGGCGGGGACGCTCATGCGGCTCGGAGATTCGAATCCATTCGTACTTTTCAGTACCGATAATGACCTGGTTTTGCTGCCCCCGTCGGGGACAGGAATCGGACTGATGGTTGACGGGGTAGACCGCTCCAATGATCTGGCACAGGGGCGATTGGTCGCTTTGCTGGGAACGGCGAGTAATTCGGGAGAAGTCAGAATTGTTCTTCCCCTGACGCAAAAGATTCCCGCAGGCGCCACTGGAACGTTCTCGCTGATGCTTGAATTGGAAACACCGGATGACGTGTACGCGGAGTGGAGTGCGAATGCGGTGGCGAACATTCCCCCGCCCGCGACACTCACCTGGTCTTACACGAGCACAGCCGGCGGATCAGTGGTGCCGTTCGCGCAAGTGCACGATGGCACGGCAGGGCTGCGGCGGAGTGGGGTGGTCCGATTGTCGCTGCCCAGCGACTGGCAGCCCGATCCGGCTGGTTCCACCGATGTTTTGTATAGCGTGGTGGTGCAGATTGCGAATGCCGGGTTCACCGTGGTTCCCCAGCTGGTCAAGCTGCTGGCTAACGTGGTGGTCGCTCATCATCAATGGCAGCAAACGAAGCAGCCTTTGACGCTGAACTGGCTTCCACTCCCTGGCAATGTGGCCTCCCTGCTGGACAGCCCACTGAATCCGAGTCTGCAGTTGCTGCTTCCGATCGAAAACACAACGAAGGTCAATATCACCGAGAGTGACGGGGTTCAGTATCCATGGACCGTGGTGCAGGACCTGTCTCTTTCCGGCCCGGCGGACAGGGTGTGTGTCGTGGATCGGCAGAAGGCCGCGGTGCGCTTTGGGGACGGACTGACCGGACGGCTGCCCATTCTGAAAGGGACCCGTAGCGACATCACGGTGGACTTTGCGGCTGGCGGCGGAGAGGTCGGGAACGTTGGAGCCAATCTAAGTTGGGAGTCCTTCAAGAAGAAGGAGACGGATCCAGAGTTATTCATTGGCGCAACCAACGTGGTAAGCGGTGACGGCGGCGCAGATTCCGAGACGCTCAAAGCAGCACAACTGAGGGCTGAGGCTGCGCTCAACGACCGCAACCGCGCGGTCTCGAAAGCAGATTATGAAACTCTGGCGAAGACGACGCAAGGAGTGGCCATGCGCCGCGCCCATGCCGCGGTGGGATTCGATCCCGACTTCGCGTGCACCAAGATTCCAGGCGTAGTCACAGTATTCGTGGTGCCTTATGCGCCGCGGCAGCAAACAGACGGCGCGATCGCGAACGGGGTTTTTGTGGCTGCTCCCCAACCGGATCCAGGCGCCCTGCAGGCGGTGAAGACACAGTTGAATGCAGCTCGGCTTGTGGGGAGCGAGATATTCGTGCAAGGGCCGATTTACCGGCCAGTCCAGCTCGACGTTTACATCGCCGTTGATTCGCCACTGCGCTCCGATCTGCGCCAGCGGATCGTCACGGACCTGCAGAACTATCTTGATCCGCTGATCGGCGGGGATGACGGCGAAGGGTGGACGTTTGGCGATCCTCTGCGTCCATCGGCACTGATGAAGCGAGCCCAGGATGTCGTGGATCAGGCCGGAGATGTGCTCAAAGTTTCGGTTCTTCTGCTCGATGGAGCGAACCCCACGGAGAGTTGCAAGGATGTTCCGATCCAGCCTCATGAGCTCGTAACCCTGAAGACTGTCAATCTGCACTCGCAGCCACGTACGGCGCGCATCGGAGGTTTGCGATGAACGAGGCGTGGTGGGGCAAAGAAGTATCGCAGCCACAGAGACAGGGAGCCACGCCGCCGAACGCTTTTTCCGGGGCCAGTCCGGAACTCGTGGTGGCGACCCGGGATGAGGTCTTTGAGGAACTGAAGAGCCGGATCCTTTCCTTCACCCCCGAATGGACGAACCGGCGAGAGGGGGAGGCGGGCATCGCCCTGGCGCATTTGTTCACGGAAGAAATGGAGCCGGTGCTGCAACGGGCAAACCTGCTTCCCAAGAAGGCTTTCGTTGAATTCCTGCGGACGGCCGGAGTGCAACCGTTACCACCGACTCCAGCGCAGGCGCTTCTGCAGTTCATGGTGTCGGACGGCGCCACGCAGTCGGTTCCTGTGCTCCAGGGTTTTCAGGTGAGTGGCGGCAATCAAGTGATCTTCGAGACGAATGCCGATCTGTACGCCGCTCCCGGAAAAATCAAGGAACTCTACGCGCTTGAAAAAGGCTTCTATCGAAGCATCGATCCCACAACCACCAACGTTGCATTCCAGCCGTTCGGACGAAGCGCGAAACCAGGAGCCGCGTTCTTTATCGGCATCGCGGCAAATGCGGGGGTTGTGCTCGGGCCGCAACTTTCTCTTGGGTTCCAGGTTGAAGGATCCGCCGGCCAGCCCCCGCCGGTTTCGAGCGGCGGTCTGGTTCCACTGCCGGTGCCGCTTGCCCCGCTACTGCGCTGGAATGTACTTGACGGTGCGACTTTCCAACCGGTCGAGGTCATGACCGATGAAACCGGCGGACTGTTGCAAAGCGGAGTGATCACACTGGCTCTGCCGGATGAATGGAATCCGGGAATCCCGCCGGGCGCGCCGGACACGACACCGTTGCTCTGGTTACGGCTACAAATCGCCTATGGTGCGTATCCTCAGTCCCCCGTCTTACTGGCCATCACTCTGAATATGGTGCGCGCCACCGCAGTCCAGACCTTCTACAACGAAGTGCTGACGCCGGTTCCCAACACGAATGGCGCGGTGATGTCGTTGAGCAGCACGCCGGTGTTACCAAAAAGTTTGTTTCTCACGGTGGATGATACAGCCGACATCTCCTTCACGCAGCAAGGTGGGACTTCGGGGGGCGCGACGACTACTGCGCGACGCTGGCAGGAGGTGGATGATCTGGCACAATTCGGCCCCGATGACGAAGTGTACGTTCTCGATTCTGGAACTGGAGAAGTGACCTTTGGCAACGGGATTCACGGAAAGATCCCTCCGCCGGGATTTCGGAACATCGTGGCGGTCAGCTACAAGGTGGGCGGCGGGGTGGCGGGAGCGGTCGGCGCCGGCAAGGTCAGCGGGCCGCTGACTTCCATTCCGTTTATTGCAGGGGTGACAAATCCGCTGCCGGCGACGGGAGGCATGGATGCGGAGACGCAAGACCAGGCAACCTCGCGCGGGCCGAGTGAAGCTCGGGCGCGCGGGCGCGCAGTGGCTGCGGCGGACTATGAAATTCTCTCCCTTCGAGCTCCGGGCGCGCAGGTCGCGCGAGCACACGCGGTTCCGGGTTTTCATCCTGTGTTTCCGGGAACACCGATTGCGGGTGTGGTATGCGTGTTCGTGATTCCGATCGAGAGAGGCGCTGGGCCGCCGAGCGCCAGCGAAGACACGCTGCGGGCGGTTTCCGAATTTCTCAGCAGTGAGCTCGCACCTGCGGGGGTCGAGGTGGTCACAGCCGCGCCCTTGTTTCATCGTGTTCGGGTTCAAGTGAGCGTGGTGATCGAACCGGGCGTAAACCGAGGAGAAGCGGTAGCCAGCGTCCTGGCGCAGATCAATTCGTACCTGGATCCCGTCACCGGCGGAGATGACAAACAAGGCTGGCCCTTTGGCGGGACTCTGTCGTATGCGTCGATGGCGCGAAGACTGCTGACCTCCGTTCCACAAATCACCGCCATCCCACGACTGAACTTCGTGGTGGACGGCGTGCGCGGCGCGATTTGCAGCGACGTTGCAATTTCTCCGAATTCCCTGGTCTGGCCGGTGCAGCACGAAGTCATTGCCCTGGCTCCGGGAGATCAATCATGAGTTGCGGCGCGGGAAAAGCGAATTTCCGATTGCTGGATTTCTACGTCGGATGGGATGCAACCGATCCGGACACGTCGAACCTCACGGGCTTCGATGATCCGAATGGCATCCGTCTCGCGCTGTTCTATCCAGGCGCGGTCGATCCGTCGCAGATTCTGGCTTATCTTCCCCCGGCGCGACTGGCGCGAGGTTGCGGTGCGTGTGAGTGGTATTTGATCAAGCCTCCGAAGTCAATGCTTTTGCGCCGGGACGATTGCAATCCCTGGGGACCGGTGTGGAGTCCCTGCTGCCAACCTGCGCCGTTTGTTGATGCGGTCGCGGTGGCCGCGTGGCGGCGTTGGATTGCGGTTGCGGATGCGGGTGCTAACCAAGTACTCCTCTGGGCTGGATCGGGAGCTAAGCTGCTGGCCGAAATTGCAGTGGATCAACCCGGCCCGCTGGCGTTCACTCCGCGCGGAGAACTGCTGATTACATCGGCCACGAGTTCACAGGTGGCGCGCTACGGTCCGGATGGAATTGCGCGCGGCTTTCTAAGGGCGACTTTGCCGGACAGGGTGATTCGCATCGCGGTCGACGCCAAGAACGGGGTTTGGATCGTTACGGGGAATCAGCCAGTCGCGTGGAAACTTTGGCACGCAGGCTGCCGCGACAGTCAATTCAATCCGGCAAAGGTCGAGGACTTGAGCAGTGCGTTCGCGCCTACCGGAATTGGCGCGGCGTCGGACGCGGGCTTCTGCTTCCAGGAAACGGGGAACGATGGACTTATGGTTACGTCATGTTTCTCCTGGTGCGGGAATCCGCTGGCGAGCGGTGCGATCTCTCCTTCCCCACCTCCCCAGGTGCAGAAGCAGGGTCAATTGCTCACCGGGCCGCTGGATAGCGGCGTGCCTCGTTGCAGGTGGCATCGAGTACGCATTGACGCCGATGTGCCCGAGGGGACAATGCTCTCAGTGTCCTTGGCTACCATGGAAGACCTCACGGTGGCAGCCCAGGGGGATGCGGCGCGCGATCCAAGCTGGAGCGCGTTTCTGGCCGGGCCGCCCCACTTCTCGGACTGGACCACGGCGCCGCAGGGGTTGCTGGACTTTTTGATCGATCAGCCTGCAGGCCGGTATCTTTTCTTTCGCATGCGATTGACGGGGGACGGATCGGGTACGCCGGTCGTCCGCCGGGTGCGGATCGACTTCCCGCGTGTCACCAGTCTCGAGCACCTTCCTGCGGTGTATCGCGAGACGCCGAAGGCGGAAGATTTCACAGAGCGTTTTCTGTCGATCTTCGATGCGTCGATTGCAGACCTGGACAGCGTCATCGAGCGCTCACCCGCGCTGCTCGATGCCTCTGGAGTTCCGGAACAACTGCTGCCCTGGCTGGGAACTTTTTTCGACATCGGTTTCGATGCAACGTGGGACGCGGACAAACGGCGCAAGATCCTGGCATCCGCTCCAGCCCTGTATCTGCAGCGCGGAACACCAGCAGGGCTGAAGATGGCGATCAATCTGGTGTTCGGCGTGACACCGACGATCGAGGAAGACTCGCCCACCGGGATGTGGGGCGCATTATCGGACGCGAAAGCGGTTCGCGAGGCGCGGTGCAAGAAATCTCCGCCGCCCTCCCTGCGACGGAGCGCGCACCTTGGAGCGGTGCGGCTGTTTGGCAAGAATCGCTCCCGATTCCGCCTGAATCATTCGGCGGTTGGGGCAGCGCCGTTGCGAAGTTACGGAAATCCCGACGGGGACCCGTTTGCCGCAGGCAGCTATCGCTTCCGGGTTCTGATGCCTCCCATTGCGAACATGAGCAGCGAAGATCGCGACCGGCTAACGAGTCTGATCGAGTCGCAAAAACCGGCTCACACCATTGCGAGCGTGAGAGTCGGCGGAACGGGGTTTGTCCTGGGAAGCTGGTCAGCAGTCGGCGTGGACACGAGCCTGACACCGCTGCCCAAACCAATTCTGGGAAGCAGCGGAAACATACGCCTCAACCGGATGAGTGTGCTATGGAGCGGACCCGGGGACTCGTGCAACAACCGGGTGCTGGATGGGAACTTTGTGGTCGCGGAATGAAAACCAACGCGGGGTGATCAAACCATGAGCAGTGCAACGCGGATTGCGCCGAAAGAAAGCGATAAGGGAACGTGCCTGGATGTCCCCCGGTTCCGCCGGTTGAAGTACTTCTACGGGCAGATGCTGAGCGCCCAGGACATGCAGACCGAGCAGGACTACTTCCGTGAAAAGATGAAGCTCCACAATCGTTGTCTGCACGGTTATGGGGTGATCTGCGGCCTTCTGGTCGAGCCCATTCCATCGCCCAAGGAATGCGACACCGAGGAAGAAGAGCAGGAAGAGAAACTGCGGCACGCTTTGGACGAACTGCGCGAGCAAAAGAATAAGCCCGGGGCCCCGGCAGATATCGATGCGCAGGTCACGAATGCGCAACAGCAGCTAGACAACTTCTACAAAGAACACTGCAAAGAGGAGCCGCGGTCCAAAGTGCGCGTGGACTACGGCATTGCCCTCGACTGCAAGGGCAATGAACTCATCGTTCGCCACCCGATCCCGGTCGACCTTCTGCAGTGTCTGAGTGCCGATGACTATAAGCGGGTGCAGCAGGGCGCTGAAACTCTATATGTAAGCGTGTGCTACTGCCAGCGGCCTGTGGATCCGGTGCGTCCCGTCCTGTCGGACTCGTGCAGCGGTACCTCTGAGTGCGCGTACGGCAAAATCGCTGATTGCGTGCGAGTCGAGGTGACGGTCGATCCGCCGGACTGTGACGAGCGCTGTGAGACCTGTTGCGAATGCTGTGAGCACGAATGCCTGCTGCTGGCGAAGATCTGTGAATTCCATCCCGGCCACCCGGTGCGCGAGTGGCAGATCCATAACGAGGTTCGGCGTCCCCTGACCCGCTACGTTCCCACCACCATCACGGGGGTGAGTTGGCGCCAAGGTCATGTCTACACTCAGGAAGAAGCCAAGGAGATTATGGGAACGGATCATGATGATGATGAAGATGATAGAGACGATGCGCAGGGGCTGGAGATCCGTTTCTCGCGGCCGGTATTGACCTCGACCATCCGCCGCGGCGTGGTGGAGACGTGGGTAGTTGAAGGCGGGGGCGCTCGTGGCGAGATCTATCACAAGCGGGGCGATCTGCGTCTTCCGGACACTGAATATACCGACCGAATTTTCTATCGCGATGCCAGCGGGGAAACCCTGGAACCGGGAGACCGGGTCCTGATCATCGTGCGGGCCGACTTCATCCTCGACCGCTGCTGCCGGCCCGTGGATGGCGAGAACGTCGGCGGGCGTGTGCCACAGCTCCGGGAGTATGCGGAGGATGATGAGTTGTCGGAGCCCGAGCATTGTTGCGTTCCACCAGCCGGGTACAAGCCCTGGACATCGGGGAACGGATGGCCGGGCGGGACTTTCGAGAGCTGGTTCTACATCCGGGAGCGGGAAAGAGACCGGGATCGTGATCGCGACCGAGATCGGGACAGTGACCGGGACCGCGACAGGGATCGAGACAGGGATAGAGACCACGGTCAGGGTGGTAGGGAGGGAATCCGATGAGCGCGACGATGACTTCGCAGAAGAACGGCAAAAGCCCCTGCGGCTGCGGGGGTTCAGCAACGAAGACGGCGGCTTCCTGTAACTGCGGCTGCGCCACGTGTGCGAGCTGCCCAGACCAGGGGTACGTGCGCCCGTTGTTCTTCGCCGGCCAGTTGTTGACTGAGGATGACCTCCAACAACTCACCGACTATGTCGTCGCGAAAAACCGGCTGCACGCGCGTTATCTGGCGGGATCGGGAGTGGTGTGCGGATTGGAGGTCAATTGCGAACCCTGCGGGGGCAGCAAGGTCATCGTGAATCCCGGGTACGCACTCGATTGCTGCGGAAACGACATCGTGCTTTCCTGTCCGCAAACGTTGGACATCAACCAGATGGTGCGCGATTTAAAAATCAAATTGCGCGGCGGATACGACTGCGGCGATCCCTGCGCCGGCACGACGACGGGCAAGACCGCGAGCGGCGGCGCTGCTTCCAGTGGGGCATACAGCGGAACGTCCACGGGAACCCAGGGCACGGCGATGAGTTCAGGAAACCCAGGCACTACAACCACCCAGACGCAAGGACCTGCACACAAATACTGCCTCTACATCAATTATTGTGAGCAGCCAACCGATCCGGTATCTCCCTACGCTACGGATGCACCCTGCGGTCCGAACACTACGTGCGAGCCCACCCGCTGCCTCGAAGGATTCCGCTTCGAACTGCGTTGCGAAGATGATTGCGAGGTGAAGTCTCCTCTCTGCGATCGTCTCTGGGGTTGCATTGGCGATCGCACAGATCACGAGAGAGTCGTGAGGGATTCGGAGCTTCTCCGTGCCTACGGCGGAGGCATTCTGGAAGCATGGGAGAAGGTCCGGAACGAACCGGGTCTTTCGCTACACGTGGGAACTTTCGAGCGTCGCTTGGAAGAACACTCAGCGACGCTGAAAGGCGCGCTGGGGACGCTGGAGAGTTTGGAACGGAAGGAGAGAATCAGCGAAACCGTTCTTCGGCAATTTGTCGAAGCGGTTCAACACCTGGCCAGCGACATCGCGCATTTCCGGGTACAGCCCTCGGACCGGCAGCAGGAAATCCGCAGGAATAAGAAGTTGAGCGAATCCATCGGGAACGCGGAATCGCAGTTGGGTGAGGCGTCCGGGAAATATGAGCAGTTCCGTGAAGAAGAAAAAGAAGTGCTGACCTCAGCTCTGGAACGGGCACACGTGGCGACTCTCTTTCAATTGCTACGGAGGATTTTGCCACAGGAGGTTGCCAAGAGTGCGAGAAAGGGCGCGCTCCCGAGTGCCGTCTATCTAACGTACACTCCCATCCGGTTTCTGGCGGCGGGGGCGGTAATCGGTGAGCCGTTCCAAGCCACGGCGGCGTTCCATCTGAAGCTGCTGCGCGAATGGCTGATCGATCATCTCGAGAAGTCTGCCCAAACCTGCTGCGATCTCCTGAAAGAGGTTTGTGCCGTAACGTTACCTCCTCCGACGTCGAGTGAAGAAACGATTGCAGCAGACGCGAGAATGATGGGAACTGCTGCTGAGGTCCTGGCGCGTGCGGCAGGAGACGTCTGGCGCAGTTGCATTTGCAATGCGCTCAATCCGCCGTGCCCTTCCTGCAACGATACCGGCGTGCTGCTGGCTTGCATCACGGTTGAGGACTGTCGGGTCAAGGACATCTGCAACGCGGTACGGGAGTTCGTGCTCACACCGGTAAACCTCCGTTACTGGATTCCAGAGATTCAGCACATCGGCCATGAGATAGCAGAGTGGTGCTGCCATTGCGAATGTCCGGAAGACGAATCACAAAATCCCCAAAGGTATCGTCTGAATCTTCCGGGGATGGGCCGGACTCCGATTTACGTCCGAATGCTGCTGGCGGCGCTCGAGGCCGAATGCCCACCACCTAACACGCCCCGAGGGCGGGGACTCGGTGAACGCGTCTCGCGATTCCTGGAATCCGAGCCTCCGTTCAATGACGTGACATCCGCCGGATTCGCTGCGGCAGGGGGCCACCAAGTCGTCTACGAAGCGGTACAAGAGGCAAGTACAAGTCTAAAAAAGGACCTCACCGACGCTTTGGGCGAACTCGAGAGCATGAGAGAGGAACACAAAAAGCTTCACGATCGGATTGCACGTCTGGAGCAGAAGCAAGCGAAGGCCTAGCCGGAGGCATAAGATCCCATGACCGATCCAGTCTCGCGTCCCACATTCTACGAAGGAGAGATTCTCCCGGCAGCCGATCTGATTGCCTCTGTCGACTATCCACGTAACCAGATGGCCAGGCACGAGCGCTACGTGCATCGCTGGGGGATCGCCGCCGGGCTTGACCTGACGGGGCAGCCCAACGCTACCGCCGGCAAAGTCGTTACGGCGAGCGCAGGAATCGCTTTGGATGGCACAGGCAAGGAAATCGTTGTGCCCGATCCGGTGACGTTGAGTCCCACTGATTTTCTGGGCAGCGTCAGCCCGGACACGACCCACCCCGAGTCGTTGTATCCCATCTTTCTCGTAGGACTGGATCAGGCGGCGCCGCCTTCCTCAAACCTGACGGGAGCGTGCAATAGTTCACAGCCCACTCGGACCCAGGAAAAGTACAACATCGTGTACGGCAATCTTGGGGACGAACTGAATCTCGATCAGCAGCAAGGCGTTGCCAACATCACCGACGGCCCCGACGACGGCTCGAACAATCCCTGGCGGGTGCTGCTTGGGTTTGTGAAGTGGGACTCGGTGGTGCAGCAGTTCGCTGATGTCGCGGATTTCAATCCGTCCACCGGGATTGGCCGACGTTATGTTGGAGTGAATGCCGCCGAAGTTGTCTCGGGCAGTGGTTCGCTGATTCTGGAAACTCACCCGGCAAACTTCTCCGGGCAGAACCCCATCCTGGCGCTGCAACTCCGGGAGGCTCCAAACGATGGAAAGCTGGTCTTTGGGAAACTGAATCCCGATGGTTCCGTCACTCCCGTTCTGACTGTCACTTCGAATGGGAACCTTACGGCCGTCGGGCAGATATCAGGCGCGGTGACGCCGGGAAGCATGCAGGTGCAGTCGGGTATCGCTTTCGATGGCATGCTCCTGCCGCTGCCAACTGGGATCAATCCAAACGACATCGCTGCGGGTAAAGTCACGCTTCATAGTCTGGTCTCCGTGCACTATGAGAGCGTCAGTCCCCTAGGACCGCACGTCCTGGTTCCACTGGAATGCCGAGTGGACACGTCCACACGGCAGATTCACTGCCGCGTGATCGACATTACAGCGGCGCTGAATACGAACAAAATTCTGCCGGCGTGGTGCGACTACGTGACGATCGTCGCCGTTCCCGCCTCGACTGGGAGCGGATCATGACTGTAACTCCGCAAATGGATGTGTTGTACATGCAAGGTGCTGGTCATGTGCTTGGCATCTTCACACGCGCTTCCGAACTTACGCAGATCGAAACCGACGTGTCCGGTTTCGTGGGCAGCGATGGCCTTTCTCTACGCGGGTTGCTGGTCCCGGGCAAGAACGTAGTGATTCCGCAATCCTTGATTGGCATCTTTCGCGCCGATCGAAACTGGCGTCAGATCTTCGAGCCCTCCACGCTGTACATGACTGGGCTGCCCAACTCACCCGCCCTGATGCCGATACCCAACCTGACACCATTCCCCGGTACAACATTCGCCACACCGAACCTCAAGGTCACCCTCGCCGCTAATGCGACCCTTCCTGTTTCCATTGTAGTTTTGGCCCTCGGTATCAGCGGTGGAGTTCCGGGTGCGTTCCCAGCGCAGATACCCTCCGGCCAAAAAGTCCTCACTATCCCCATGGTGGGTTTGACTTCGGGGAACAATTACAACGCGTTTGTTTTTGTTCCTACCTTTCAGCTCGCAGTGCTTCCGTTTACCGCTCCATAAAAGTCATGGCCGACGTTCTCATCCATCGCTGCACGTTGCGCGTTGTCCGACGCGGAGGGTGGAGTTGGGGTCCGGACCCGAAGCGTTTGCTTCAGGATGTCGTCCGGTCCTTTCCCGAGTTGTTGGCGCGGAAGCTCGAAACCCTCTTCCCCGACGAGGAAGATCGGGAGTTTGCTGCGCCGATTCGCCTCCGCATTCCGATTCGCATGAGCGATCTGCTGCCGGACCCGACTGTCGCGGGGTCAGCAGACTTCCCTGCCGCATCGCGCACCATTGCATCTGTCGAAGAAAAGCTGGATGGGGCGCTTCGTCGATTCTTCGGGGTTGAGACTGGCAGCGTAGCCGGTTCAACGTCTCGCGGGCGCTTCGCAAGTGCGGACGCGGATGCAGACGAAAAGAATGCGTGGGAGGAATGTCGGGGAATCGGCGCCGTCGCGCGCGCGCTGATGCGGTGGCATAGGTCAGGAGTGCTTGAAAACCGGCTGGCAGCACTGGGAGACCATGAGCTTGAGAGCTGGCATCGGGCGGTCTGGCTTCAGGTTGAGGAGTGGAACGAGCCGGCGCCAGAAGCTGTTTCCTCGATCGAAGAACAAGGCCTGGCTCTGGCCACGAGCCATGAGAAATCCTTTGGCCGAGATGTGCGGGAAGATCGATTGCGGCTCCGCCTTCTGGTCGCAGCCGCTCTCGCGGAGCACATCCAAATCCCGCTCGCGAGTCCACGACTGCTGGCCGCGCTCAACCGCATACTCCCGGTGGAAGATCCGGCGACCGCGGGCCCTGTGATCACAACAGGGAATGCTCCTGTTGCAGCAGAGACGAAGAGTGCCGAGACATGGAACTCAGGGCCAAAGCGCGAGAGCGCGCCTTTTTGGGAAGTCCAGGTGGATTGTGCTTTGCCTTTTCTTTTATTAGGCCCTTTGTCGAAGCTCGGTTATTTCGAGGGTCTGGCGGCTGTGTTAGAGGCTGCGGATTTGTCGGACAAGGCGTGCCTGTTTGCGGCGGCCCTGGCTTACAAAGTCCTCGAACCGCCGGAGCGCGGCTGGCGTCGCTCTCCTTCCTCGGTTCAGACTGCTTCTGCTTTTGCGGGAATGCAAGAAGCTGTGCCCAACGATGCTCTGGTTGAGTTTTCCCGCCAAATCGCGCGCCATACGGAGATGCTCGATTGGACCCTGACGGAGTCGGTTGTCCGTGGTCATACGCCGGGGAGCCCGATCCTGCTGCGGCGCGCCGATACAGAGAATTCGACCGGCTTTCTCTTGATCGATACCAGCGGGTGCTTCCCGATTGCGTGGAACCAACGGGCAGAACCATTACTCCCAGTTTTGGGCAGGCTCGGAAATTCGATCGTGCTGGTGTCGCGTGAGGCTGCCGGTCCGCGAGTTCTGCAGGAACTCGACAGAGCAGGAGTCAGTTTCGTCAGCGATGTTCTACCGACTCGCAGCGAGGCTTGGCGGCGAATCCAGCAAGGTCCGGTGCAGCTGGGTTGGACCAATCATGCCGCTCCGGAATCTGTCGCGGTGTTGGAGGCGGCGAGAATTCTGGATGCAGCAGTGGAGGAGGCAACGCAGCTCTGGGAAACCCTGGCAGGGCGACCCGGCGTGATCCGAGCGAGCTTGCCGCAACTCGATTGCAGCCTGATGCTGGCGGCTTCAGTGGCTGCCGGGATGATCGCATGGCAACTGTGGCGTGGGCGCGGGCGCACCACACCGTCAATGGTGGTGGAGCGCTTTTGTGATCTGGACGGCCGAGTCCGCTTCAGTCCCAATTCGGTGAACGTTCGACTGCCTCTGGGCCGGCGCCACCAGGAACTGTTAAACGGCGGCTTCCTGAATCCAGCAAGCGGGGTTCCCTGGTTTGGTGATCGTCAGGTCGAGCTGGGCGGAGGCTAGGAATGCCGAATTCCCTCGGATCGCTCGCAGTCGCTCATCTTCTTCTGCAATTGCGTCCACTGAACCGTGCACTCCGCCGCGCCGTCGAAGAACAGAAGCGGAAGGCGGCACAATTGGCGCGGCCGGACCTTTCCCCGCTGTGTCTGACGGACGAGCACGTCAAAGTTCTCCTGGAACAGGTGGAGCGAAGTCAAGCCGGCGGCAGCATGCCAGCGTGCCCGTGGCTCCTTTCGGCGGAGGAACGCAGCGCCGAGGAAAGACTCCGGGCAGAGGCTGCAGAAATCGGCGCCGCGCTGCCGTTGGATCAGCTGGTCAAGCGAATCGGACTCTCCGATTTCGAGCAGCAGGCGCTGCTTCTGTGTGCCGCATCGGAACTCGATCGGGCTTACGAACGCATTTACGGGTTCATCCTGGATGACTTGAACCGCAGATTTCCGTGTACGGAATTGCTGATCAGTTTGACTTCGGCGTCTCTGGAAGAACAGTTGAGCCGGCGGCATGCGCTGAGCAGCTTTGGGCGTCTGCGCCGGTATGGTCTTCTGGTGACGGTTGGGACTGCCCCGACGGAACTTCGTCAGGAGTTCCAACTCGGTGCGGACGTATTCGGATTTCTAGTCGGGTCAGGAATCGATGTCTTCGGCCTGTACCACGACCGCGCCGAAGTTGGCTTGCCGGAGAAAGCTCAAGCTCCGGTTCAAGTGCAAGCCCGGCAGTTCGAACGATTGGTGAAGTCGCTCGCCAGCCGCGCGGTCACTACCATTGGCGTCTGGGGACCGCGGCAGAATGGGACAGCGGATTTGGTGGTCTCGTTCGCGGTTGCGGCGCAGCGTCCTTTGCGGCGGCTGTCGATCTTCGACCTGGAACAAGCCGGCACCGATCCCATCCAGACTCTTCGCGAGCAAGTGCGGATGGCGTCAGGGCTCGGTGCGGTGCTCTGGCTGGAGGTCGACGGGATCGCCGAGCCCGGCCACGAGCGACTCCAAGGGCTGCTGGCGGACGTCGTGGCGAGATGCGAAACACCCGTTTTTCTGACTGGAAGCTCACCGTGGCGACCTGACGCCGTGTTGCAGAGTGATGGCTACACGGAACTGGAACTGCAGGAACCGCAACTGCATCAGCGGGAACAAATCTGGTCCCAGCGCTTCCCGGAACTCGAAGCCGATGAAATAGAACGTCTGTCGTCGCGGTTTGGACTGGGCAGCGCCGACATCCTCTCGGTTTCAAAACTCGCCCGGACACAGGCGTGGATCGCGGGAAACGGGCAGCCCGATCCGGTGAAGAATCACGTGAACAAGGCCTGTTCCATGGTGATGGGGCGCGCCACCAGTCACTTCACCAGCGTGATCACTCCCAAGCGCGGTCCCGAAGATCTGGTGTTGCGCGCGGATCTGCACGCGCAGGTGATCGAAGTCGCCAAGTTCTTTGCTCTTCGCCAGCGCGTGGATCAGGACTGGGGATTCGGGCATCTCACCGCCGGGGGAGGGATGAAGGCACTATTTACCGGCGAACCCGGAACCGGGAAGACCCTGTCCGCCGAGGTGATTGCCGGTTTGCTGAGCGTGAGCTTGTACAAGGTCGATCTGGCGCGGGTGGTATCTAAGTGGGTAGGCGAAACGGAAAAGAACCTGGAATCCGCATTTCGAGAAGCCGAGGAGAGTCACTCGGTACTGCTATTCGATGAGGCGGAGGCGCTGTTCGGCAGGCGATCTCAAGTGCAGTATGGCACGGACCGGTACGCGAACCTGGAAGTCAGTTACCTGCTGCAGCGGCTGGAGAGTTCGACTGCACTCGTGGTGCTGGCCAGCAATGTGAAAGATCTGATCGATTCAGCGTTTGTGCGCCGCTTCCAGGTGATTGTTCATTTCCCCAAGCCGGGGGCCGCGGAGCGGCGACGCATCTGGCAGAATGCTTTTCCCAAGTCGGCGCCTGTCTCTCCTGACGTCGATCTGGACGCGCTCGCCAATTTGGACATGACAGGCGCTGCGATCGTCAGTACAGCACGTTCGGCAGCGCTCATGGCGGCGGATGCGGGATCAGCGACCGTCTCGATGGCGGACGTAGTTCGTGCCACTGCCCGGCAATTCCGAAGAGAAGCGCGCGTCCTGACTCCCTCCGATCTCGGTTCCTACAAGACCCTTCTGCAAGGGGTGTCATGAGCCCTGTTGCCAGCCCGGAGGAAGGAAAGGGTCACGAGGCAGTCGCACGCGGGGTCGCCGCGCTGCGCGAAAAGCACCCGGCCGAACTGGCTTACAGCCAGCCGCAACATGCCGTGCATGGGACGCCAATTCCAGCGAGTGCCGCACCCGCGACGCTTTTCCCGTCCCTTGCGCCTCCTCAGCCACGCAGTGTTGCCGAGGTGCACGCGATGCACTCCGTTTACGGCAATGCTGCCGTTGCCCGCGCCGCAGCCACTGGCG
>Ga0307479_10000600_pt1 | contig 32287 bp, 30 predicted proteins | sample atmos_gasesECM4C_FD_203743 | JGI IMG/M metagenome (GOLD analysis project Ga0307479, IMG submission 203743) | Hardwood forest soil microbial communities from Morgan-Monroe State Forest, Indiana, United States - atmos_gasesECM4C_515 | ecosystem: Environmental > Terrestrial > Soil > Temperate...
ACGAAGTACAAGCGGGGTTGCGCATTGACTCGTTTTGGGGACGGAAGGTTTCGTTGAATGATTTAGTGGTTCAGCGGCCGCAGGTTCACCTACGCGTCGAGAAAAACGGAGCGAGCAACGTCCCCATGCCGCAAGATGCGTCGAGCAAGAAGCCAACGCGAGAAACACTGTTTGATCTGCGCATCCGGCGGTTGCAACTGCAGAATGGCTGGATCCTATACAACGACGTGAGAACGCCGCTGGCGGTGGAAGGCAACAACCTGCGCCTGGCACTGGACGCCAGCGGGTCAGCAAACGAACCGATGTATCTGGGCACGATCGACTGGCAATCGATTCAGTTCACCGCGAAACACTTCCTTCCCTGGCCGTTGAGCGTGTCCGCCAAGTTCGCGTTGCGGAGGGATGGCTTTACGCTGGAGCAGGGAGTTTTGAGCGCCGGGAGATCGCACGTTGATGCCCAAGCCGAGATGCAAGACTATTTGCAGCCGAAATGGAGCTATCGATACCGCGGATGGGTCAACCTACTGGATCTGCGTGAGAATTTGCGCTCGCCGGAAACACCAACGGGGCTCGTGGACGTTCATGGCGAAGGAACATTCGCCGATGGGCAACTGCACGGAAGCGGCAGCTATTCGGGCCATGACATCACGCTGACCTATCCAATTTTCAATGCTTCGGGATTGTCCAGCCGGGGCAGCTTTCAGATGGACAACGGCGGACTGGTAGTGCCGGATTTCCTGGCGCTGGCATTTGGCGGAACGGTGAAGGGCCGGGTCACAATGCGCTTTGACGGCCTGAAATTCCGCGCGGACACGCACGTACAAGACGCACACCTAGCCGGAGTGCTGCCAGCCATCGAGCACCCGGGCTTCCCGGTGGACGAATTGCACTGGGACACGCTGATATCCGCGGACACCACGGAAACCTGGAGCGGGCCATTCCAACATTTTGAGATTACCGGGACGATGCAGTGGGTATCCCCGGATAGCGTCGCTGCCGGACACATCCCGGTGGATGGCGATTGGGAGATTCGTTATCGGTACGACCCGGAGACGCTAATGGTCGACAGCGGCGAGTTCGAGACGCCGGCCAGCCGCGGAACGGTCAGCGGATTACTTGCGCCGCGGAATACGGCGATGGACGTGCGGTTTGAAACCGGCGCACTGGAGAGCTATCGCGATTTCATCAACGCGATTCGAGACACACCGCCGAATGCCCCGGATGCGATCAAAGTCATCACGGGAAGCGCGCGGTGGGAGGGCAAGATCAGCGGACCCTCTGGCGGTCCAACATTTGCCGGGCATGTGCGGGGCGAGGGCGTGCGCTATGACGGTGTGGCCTTTGACTCCGTGGAGGGCGAACTCTCGTACTCGCCGGACGAATTGACGTTTTCGCGGGCGCACGTGAGGCGGGGACCGATGGATGCGGCGATGGACCTGGCGCTGGGGCTGCAGGAGTGGAGCTTTTTGCCTGACAGCACGTGGTCTGCCGACGTCAACCTCGAAGCGACGCCGGTGGAAGCTCTGCAGCAACTACTGAATTACTCATACCCGGTGCACGGGGAACTGTCTGGCCAGTTCCACGGGCGTGGGACGCGGAAAGCACCGGACGTTACCGGCCTATTTGATCTGGCAAACGGAGAAGCGTACGCCGTCACGTTTAACCGGCTACGCGGGCAGCTTAACCTGACACCCGATGAAGTTCGCATGGCAAACGCGGAGCTGCGATTGTTTCCGCCCGAAAAGGAACCGGGGCACGGGGCGGGAATCGTTACCGGGTCGGCGGGTTACAACTTCGCGGACGGTAGTGCATCCGTTGATCTGGTCGGCGCTTCTCTTCCGCTGGCAAATTTTCAGAAATTGCAGTCGACGCGATTTCCACTGGACGGCCAAGTTTCCTTCCGGCTGAGAGCGAGTGGTCCACCTCTGGCGCTGATCGGTGAGGGGAATTTTCGGGTGGTGGATTTGAGAGTGGGGCAGTCCGTGATCGGCAGCTTCGACGGCACGCTGACCTCCGATGGACGTACGGCGCGACTGGAGCTGGGGTCGGCAATGACCACGGGAGAAATCTCCGGCGGGTATACGCTAACACTCGCCGATCCGTACAACATCGAGGGCAAGATTGCCGTCAAGAACATGGCGCTGGACGCACTCATGTTGGGCGCGCTGCACTTGCAGGCGTTCAACGGGCACGGCACAGCGGACGGTGAAATCGGACTGAGCGGTGCACTGAAGCGGCCAGAGAGCATCGCTTTGGATGCACGATTCTCCCGGCTGACGTTCAACTATGTGAACGTGCAGCTTGAGAACGTGGGCCCGGTGCACTTTCGTTCTTCCCGCGACAGTTTGCAGATCGAACCGGTGGAGTTTCGCGGGCCGGACACCGATATTCGTATCGATGGAAATGTGGGCTTCGCCGAACGGGCCAACGTGAAGCTACGCCTTAACGGGGCGCTGGATCTGCGCTTACTTGCGGGAATTTCGCCGGGGCTGACGATCAGCGGCCCGGCGCAGATCAATGCGACATTTGAAGGGACGCTGGAGCGGCCGCGCATCACCGGGCGGATTCATATCGACAGCGCCAGTGCGCGAGTCGCCGATTTTCCCACGGGGCTAAGCAACTTCAAGGGCGACTTCGTCTTTGACGGTACGCGGCTCTCCTTCAGCGACATGAGCGCGGAAGCCGGCGGCGGCACGCTGCACCTTTCCGGCAGTGTGACGTATAGCCAGCGGCCGTTGCGTTACGACATCACCGTGCGGAGTGAGAGCACACGCATCCGCTACCCGGAAGGGATGAGCTGGTTGACCGCGGGATCGCTACGCCTGACCGGCACGACGGAAGCAGGCCTGCTCTCCGGGCGGGTGACGATACAGCGGGTCACACTCACACAAGGACTGGAGGTTGCCGGCATGCTGGTTTCCACTAAGGAGGGAATCAGCGGTCCTTCCACTAGCTCGCCGTTTTTACGCAACCTGCAGTTTGACGTGGAAGCAGTTTCCGCGCCGGATGCGCGGATGGAGTGGCCCGGAGCGCAGTTGGACGCGGAAGCCAACATTCGCGTACGCGGCACGTGGGAACACCCGATTTTGCTGGGGCACATTCACGTTCTATCGGGGGACTTACTGTTTCATGGAAACCGTTATCGCGTAGCGAGGGGCGACATTAATTTTGCCAATCCCTTCCGGCTGGATCCGGTGGTGAACGTGGAGGCGAGCACGACAATTCAGCAGTACGAGATCACATTGAACTTTAACGGGCCGGCGAGCAAGCTGACGCTAGCGTACCGTTCAGACCCACCGCTGCCGGCCAACGATATTGTTACGCTGCTGGCGCTGGGGCAGACCAGCCAGGAATCCACGCTGCGTAGCGCCTCAGGAGCGCAGAGCGGAACATCGGGGGCTTCGGCGCTGCTTTCGGAAGCGGTGTCGAGCCAGGTCGGCGGGCGATTGGAGAAGTTGTTTGGGATTACGAACTTTCGAGTAGATCCAGGCCTAACCTCGGTGGGTTCGACGGGAACTTCGCAAAACGCGGCGGCGCGCGTGACGGTGCAGCAACAGGTGACGCGCAATCTGACGGTGACGTATGTGTCGAACGTCGGTTCCACGCAACAGCAGGTGATCCAAGTGGAATACAACGTAAACCGCAATGTGTCGATCGTGGCGCTGCGCGATTATAACGGGACGTTTGGTATCGACTTGAAAATCAAGAAACGTTTTCCGTGAAAGCCGGCCGGTTTCAGTTCTGATTTGGCTCGCCGCCGGGGTGTTTGTCTTCTTCGTTGGCACCTGTAAATTCCGGGAAGTCCGTCTTCAATTCTTCCATGGTTTCTTGCGCGGCTTTCTGGCCTAGGGCGAAGCCCGCGGCTTGCGATTCGCGCGTTACTTCCGGCAAGGCCTTCAACATGCGTTGCCCAAGCGGCGAGTGGTAGTAGTCCAACAAGCCTTGCAGATCGTCGGCGGTTAGATATTTATCGTAGATGGGAATAACTCGCTCCGTAAGGGAGTCGGAGTCAAAGTGTTTCTGAAAGCGGGCGACGAAGGCATCGACAAATTGTTTGGCGCGCGGATTGTTGGGCTGGGAGTCCTGAACGCTGTTGCGGAACTGCTCCATTCCGGCCTCGATAAGCTGCTGTCCGAGGTCCTGCGCGCCGGTGACGTCCATCAACTCGCGAATGCGGGCTTCCTTTTGGGGATCGATCGCGCTCGAAGCTCGCGGAGTGCTCTTGGCAGGAGACGGGGAGGGCTTGGCAGCCACCGGCTTCTCCTGAGCATTCACCTGGAGCGACGGCGAGTGCGCCAGTACCAGAAGCGCCCCCGAAAGAAGCGCACACCCGACTAGCAATGGTCGCATTTACAGCCTCCCATAAGCCTAGCGGAACAAAAAGATTGACCTAATGGCGACGATCAAGCTGCCATTTTGTTCCGCGGGAATGAGACGCGATGGAGGTCGTTAGGGTTGTGTCGGTCGTGTCTGCGCCTGCTGCTGTTGGACTTGTTCTACTTGTCCTGGGCGAGGTTTGGCTAAGCGCGCGTGGGCAGCCACGCCGGGATACTGCTTGCGGAGGTCCTGCAGCACATCCTTGGCGATTTGCATACTGAAGGCGCGGTTGGCGGCCTGCATTTCCGTGCTGATTTTGGGCATCTCCGCGGCGAATTTTTGACCGAGGGGCGAGCCGTAAAATTGTAGGAGGCTTTTGATTTCGTCTTGCGTGAAATGCTGATCGTAAATGGCAACGAGCTGGGCGGTAGCATCATCCGGGTTGAATTTGGCTTTATAGCTTTCGACGAAGGCGTTCACAAATTGCTGGCCGCGGTCGCTAGCGGGAACGGAGGCGAGGAGATTTTCGCGCATCTGGTCGGCGCCGTGAGCGGCGAAATCCTGCAAGGCGTCACGCGCGCCGACTAACTCCATGAGCGAGCGAATGTCGGCATCTTTTGCGGGATCGATGGAATGTCCAGCTTGGCCTACGCTGCCTTGCGGCGCGGCTTGAGCGGAATTTTGCGATGCGCCTTGAATGGCGAGGAAGAACATCGCCACGTAGATGATTACTAATGCCAGGACCGCCTTCATGACTGCCTCCGCGGCGAAAATCTATGCGGTTTCGCCACCTTGCGATTGTAAAGAAGAGCGGGCGCGCGGAGGAACGTGTCGAAGGACAGGTTTGTCGGGGGCATACTGTCTGTCCTTTGCTGTACTTTGGTGCAGGCTGGAGAAACGGGAGGAGTTTGGTCCTGACGGCGCGTCGCATTGGCGGTCGGCGAGCGGTCTGCTACGATGCCGCGCCATGGCACATACCGAAGCTTCCGACGAGACGAAGGTTGCTGACGCTTCTGGCATTCTGGAACGCGAAGCAGGCCTGCACCGCAACTTGACGCCGCGGCAGCTTTCCATGATCGCGGTCGGCGGAGCTATCGGCACCGGACTTTTTCTAGGCAGCGCGCTCTCCGTGAGGCTGGCGGGTCCGAGCGTGATTCTGAGTTACACCGCCGCCGCCGGAATCGCGCTGGCGCTCATGTGGGCGCTGGGAGAAATGGCCATTGCGCACCCGGTGGCCGGCTCGTTTGGCGTTTACGCCGAGATTTACGTGCACCCGTGGGCGGGCTTCGCCATGCGCTATTCGTATTGGCTCGGGCAAGTGATCGCTATCGGAAGCGAAATGGTGGCGGCTTCGATTTATTGCAAGCATTGGTTTCCGGGAGTGCCCTCGTGGATTTGGATCGCGGGATTTTCGGCGGCGCTGATTTGGGTGAACGCCAGCAGCGTTTCGAATTTCGGGACGTTTGAATACTGGTTTGCGATGCTGAAAGTCGTGACGATTGTTCTGTTTTTGATTTTGGGGGCTGCGTTGCTGCTCGGCATCGGCTTTCCACGAATCGGCACTACGAACTACGTGGTGCATGGCGGATTTCTTCCCAACGGCTGGGTTGGCGTTGGACTCGGCATTGCGATGGCCGTGTTCAGTTATCTGGGGATGGAGATTGTCGCGGTCACTTCCGGCGAGGCGAAAGATCCGGCGACGGCGTTGCCGCGGGCGATGCGCTGGACATTTGCGCGGCTGGGCATCTTCTATATTGGCGGACTTGCGGTGGTCGTCGGCGTAGTGCCTTGGACGCAGGTGGGGCTCGGCGAAAGCCCCTTCGTTCGCGTGTTCGAATCCGCGGGGATTCCCGCGGCCGCTGAGGTGATGAACTTTGTGGTGCTGACGGCGGCGCTCTCGAGCGTGAATTGCAATCTCTATCTCACGTCGCGAATGTTGTTCTCGCTGGCGCGCGGCGGCTACGCTCCGGCGGGGCTGGGACGATTGAGCAAACGCGGCACTCCGGTAACGGCGCTGCTTGCTTCGAGCATCGGCATGGTGGCAGCGCTGTTTCTGGAGCGGCGTTACAGTGGGACTGCGTACGTGTACATGCTGGGAGCGGCGTTTTTCGGGGGGATTTTTGTGTGGCTGATGATCTTCGTCACACACCTGATGTTTCGGAGGCGCACCGCGCAATCTGGACAGCCGGTGAGCCGCTTCGGTCCGCGCGGTCCGTGGAATTCGCTGTTTGGCGCGGCGGCTCTCGGGGCAGTGCTCGTGTCCACGTGGTGGGTGCCGGGTCTTCGTATTACGTTGACGGCTGGGCTGCCCTGGCTGCTCTTTATCACGCTGTGCTACCTTGGGTGGAGAAAGACTCATTTCCGCAACGCGGACGCTGGAGCCAGTATTGATGGATGACCTGCTGAAATGGCGCGGCGAGTTCCCGATTCTAGACCGCTCCACCTATCTCATCAGCAACTCGCTGGGCGCGATGCCGCGCGGCGTTTACGGCTCGTTGCGGGCCTACGCGGATTCGTGGGCGGAGCGCGGCGTGCGCGCATGGGAGGAGGGCTGGTGGGAGATGGCTGTCGCGGTCGGCGACAAAATCGCGCCGCTGATAGGGGCGAAGGCCGGCGAAATTTCGTTGCACCAAAATGTGACCTTGATTCAGGCGGTCATCGTGTCGTGTTTTGATTTTCGCGGTGCGCGGAACAAGATCGTGATGACGGACCTCGAATTTCCGTCCATTCAATACTTCTATCACGAGCAGCGGCGCTTGGGCGCGCGTGTGGAGTTGGTGGCGAGTCCCGACTCGGTACGCATCGACTTGGACAAATTCCTTGCGGCTATCGATGAGACTACGTTGCTCGTGCCGATCTCGCAGGTTCTCTTCCGCAGTGCCTACATCGTCGACGCGCAGGCGATTATCGAGCGCGCGCATCGCGTCGGCGCACACGTAATCCTCGATGTCTTTCAGGCGGCCGGCACGATTCCGATCGACGTTCGAGCGTCGCGCGCCGATTTCGCGGTCGGCGGCGTGCTGAAGTGGCTATGCGGCGGACCGGGGGTCGGCTATCTATATGTGCGTGAAGATTTGCGCGCCAAGCTGCATCCGGCTTTGACGGGATGGATCGCGCATCGCCGGCCGTTCGACTTCGAGACCGGGGCGATCGATGCGCGGGAAGATTCGTTCCGCTATCTGAACGGTACGCCACACGTTCCGGCGCTGTATGCGTGCCAGCCCGGGCTCGACATCCTCAATGCGGTGGGCATCGAAGCGATACGCGCTAAATCGGTACGCATGACCGCGCGCTTGCTGGAGAGCGCCACGGCACGCGGCTGGCGGGTCAACACTCCGGAGAATCCGGCGGAACGCGCGGGCACTGTTTCTATCGCTTGCCCTCATGCCTACGAAGTCTGCCGCGAACTGCTGGCGCGGGAAATCCTTGTGGACTTCCGGCCGAAAGCGGGGGTGCGCTTCTCCCCCCATTTCTACAATCGACTTGAGGAATGCGAATTCGCAATCGAGCAAGTCGACGAGATTCTCCGCACGCACGCGTGGGAGAAGCATGCGGCCGCTTCCGCTCCGGCCTGATTTCATGAATGCAGGCGGCATTTTCGGGAACAGCTCGCGCAACGATTTTGCGCAAGCTCGCCAGGAAATGGTGGAAACGCAAATCCGCCGGCGTCATATCACGGATAGCCGCGTTTTAGAGTGCCTCGAGCGCGTGCCACGCCATGAATTCGTTCCCACGGAATTTCGCGACCGCGCTTACGAGGACGTGCCTCTCCCCATCGGAGAAGGCCAAACGATTTCGCAGCCTTACATCGTAGCCGCCATGACCGCGGCGCTGCGCCTTCAAGGGGACGAACGCGTGCTGGAAATCGGAACGGGATTTGGCTATCAGGCCGCTGTGCTGGCCTGCCTGGCGCGCGAGGTCTTCACCGTGGAGTTCCGCGCGGCGCTGGCCACTGAGGCTACTGAGCGCCTCGCGCGCGTAGGCTATGAGAATGCTCACGTACACTGTGGCGACGGTACGCTTGGTTTACCGGAGTTCGCCCCGTACGACGCCATTCTCGTAGCTGCTGCGGCGCCCTCCGCGCCCGCGCCACTTCTCGCACAGCTTGCCGAAGGCGGAAGAATGATAGTGCCGGTGGGCGACGTCGAAAATCAGGACTTGCAGCTGATCGAGCGCAGCCATGATACCTTTCGTACCACCATGCTGGAGCCTTGCCGCTTCGTTCCACTTCTCGGTGCGCACGGCTGGAAGGAAACCCCGCAGCGATGAGCTCCGTTCCGCCTGAGCTCTCCATCGTGATTCCATCTTTCAATGAAGAGGCGCGTCTGCCGGTGACGCTCGCGGACATCTCCGCGTACATCCGCGCCAGCAAGCGAGAGACAGAGGTCATTGTTGTCGACGACGGCTCGACCGACCGAACCGCGGATGTGGCCAACTCCTTCCGCGGCGAAATTCAGCGGCTGCGTGTGATCGCCAACAAGAAAAATCGCGGAAAGGGCTACAGCGTCCGGCATGGGATGCTGGAGGCGCGCGGACGCATCGTGCTGTTTACCGATGCGGACTTGTCCGCGCCGATCGACGAAGCGAACAAGCTTCTGGCAGCTCTCGCGGATCACGACGTGGCTATCGGCTCACGCGCGCTGAACCGCAGCCTGATTTCCGTGCATCAGTCCGTTTTCCGAGAGTATGCGGGCATCATTTTCAATTTTATTGTGCGCGCTATTCTCCGTTTGCCGTTTGTGGATACGCAGTGCGGCTTCAAGGCCTTTCGCCGCGACCGCTGCCGCGTGATCTTCCAGCAGCAGCGCATCGACCGCTTCGGCTTTGATCCGGAGCTTCTGTACCTGGCCCGGCATCATGGCCTGAGCGCGGCGGAAATTCCGGTACGTTGGGCGCATTCGCCGGCGACGAAAGTGAGCATGTGGCGCGACAGTATCCAAATGTTTCTGGACGTTTTCATCATTCGCTGGAATGCACTCGTGGGCCGGTATCCGCGTTCGGAGTCGTCGGTGGCCAGCGCGGCTTGAGGGAAGCGGCTTTGGACTTTACAGTACAAAGTACTTGACACGCATGTAGGTCCCCTGCTAGGCTGCGCGCATGGCCTTCATGAGCTCTCTCCGTTCCCACCAACGCGAGCCCATCCCCATCGATGCTCGCGCCGCAGACCATCTCCGTTACATTCGCGAGACCATGGAGCGCGCTGCCGAATTTACCGCCGTCCCCGGCTGGGGCGGGGTAGCCATGGGATTGACCGCGATCGTCGCGGCTTGGATAGCATCGCGGCAAGCGTCGCCGCGCGCATGGCTCACAGTTTGGCTGGTCGAGGTCTTCGTTGCCGTAGCTATTGCCGCCTCCTCGGCGGCGACCAAGGCCCATCGCGGCAGCGCCACACTTCTTTCCGGGCCGGGCCGCAAATTCCTTCTTAGCTTCACTCCGCCGATCATCGTCGGCGGCCTCCTGACCCTCGCACTGTTCCAGGCCGGCGTGCAAGCCGCGATTCCCGGCGTGTGGCTGCTTCTTTACGGCACGGCCATCGTCACGGGCGGGGCATTCTCGGTGCGCGTTGTTCCGGTGATGGGCTTGGCGCTCATGGGTCTTGGAGCGATCGCGCTTTTCGCTCCGTCTAATTGGGGAGACGCATTCATGGCGGCAGGGTTTGGCGTGTTGCAAATTGGCTTCGGGTTGTGGATTGCTCGGCATCACGGAGGGTAGCCCAGACTTAGGATTCTTATGGCCAAGTCATCTACAGCACGGGACGAACGGTATCAGCGGTCTCGCGAGCGTGAAGCCGCACTGCCTGGCGGGCATTCGCAGCAACGCGAGCCCGTTCCCGCGGATCTGGACCGTCTGATTCACGAGCGCGTGCGATTGGGTATCGTCAGCGCCTTGGCGGTCAATCGCTCGCTGACCTTCAACGAATTAAAGGCCATGCTGAAGACCACGGACGGCAACTTGAGCGTGCATGCGCGCAGGCTGGAAGAAGCCGATTACATCGTGTGCACGAAATCCTTTGACGGGCGGCTGCCCAAGACGGAGTACCGGCTGACAGCGGCGGGGCGAAAGGCGCTGGAGCGCTATTTGAATCATATGGAGGCGCTGATCCGCGCGACGCGCGAGGGCTAAGGCTGCAAATTTTTTTGTCCCTATACTTTGTCGTACAGAGTAGTTTGTATCAGTAGAATCCGCGACGGAGAAAAGAACATGCACATGGCACCCATCGTTCTGCAGCAACCCACGACGCTTCCTCAGGAGTTGCCTCCGAGACGTTCCCTCCACGTGGCTATCATCTCCGACGGCAATGGGCGCTGGGCCACTTCGCGCGGCCTGCCGCGCTCGGCCGGGCATCGTGCCGGCGCGCAAACCGCGAGACGCATTATCGCCGCGGCGCCCGGCCTGGGCATCCACACGCTCACGCTTTTTGCGCTCTCTTCCGCGAACTGGAAGCGCCCTCCCGCGGAGGTCGCCGGAATCCTGCGCTTGTTGCACGAATATCTTCTGACCGAGACCTCGAACTGCATCGCAGAAGGCGTGCGCTTGAGCATCATCGGCCGCCGCGACCGTATGCCCGCGACGCTGCGCGACGCCGTCGCCGATTCTGAAGCAGCCACCGCAAATGGCACGCGTTTGCACCTGCGGCTGGCGATCGATTATTCCGCCCGCGAAGCGATCTTCCACGCCGCTTGCCGCTTCTACAAAGTGACGAAGCTCTCGTCCGACTCCTTCGGCGATGTCCTGTCGGAAGTGCTGCGCGGCGGCTCGACAGACGTCGATCTCCTGATCCGGACCGGCGGAGAGCAACGGCTCTCCGATTTTCTCTTGTGGGAGTGCGCCTTCGCGGAATTTGTTTTTCTGGCCAAGCGATGGCCGGACTTCACCGCGGCTGACCTAGAATCCGCGGTACAGGAATTTGGCCACCGCGAACGCACGCGCGGCGCTTTGCCCGGTGCTATAGCGGGCTAAAGTTTAACTACTGAACCTTCAGCCACTTGCAAACCCTGACGTTTTGCCCATCCCGAGCGTCTCTACACCAGGAGCATGGCATGGGAATTATGGGACTTGCGCTGGCCTGGGAGACTAGAATCCCTCCCCTAGCGCAATGGGAGAGGCGGGTGGAACCTTTCCGTGGACAAAACGCCGCTCCTGACGCGGCTGAGGCCGGGCGGGCGGAGGATGCCGCAATGGCCGCAGCCTGCCGGTCAGGGGACCTGCGCGCGTACGAGCGATTGTATTCACTCCATGGAGCGCGCATGAAGAACCTTGCTCGGAATATTCTTGGCAGCGCCACGGATGCGGAAGACGCCGTGCAGGAAACCTTTTTGAAGGTTCAACGCGGAATCGCCAGTTTTCGGGGGCAATCGAGTTTCGTCACCTGGACCTTCCGCATCCTGGTGAACACCTGCTACGACGCGCGACGCAGCCGTTTACGGAAGAAAGAAGTCGCCGCGGACGACGAGCCGCAACGCGATGATGCTGCTCCGCGCCCGGAGCCTCACGCGGCTGTCGCTCATCCTTCGCTGCGAATGGCGCTTGAGCGCGCCCTCGCCAAATTGACCCGCCATCAGCGCGACGTGTTCTTGCTTTACGAAGTCGAAGGTTTCCGTCATGCGGAAATTTCCTCGATGTTGGAAATCAGCGAAGCGGCTTCGAAAAATACCCTTTTCCAGGCGAAGAAAAATCTTCGCCAGATGCTGGAGCCTCCTCGTGGCAGTTATGCCGCGGGAGCACGGTGAATCTGATGAATGTAACGTGTAAGGACCGCGATCGAATCTTCGAAGACGGCACGGCGGCCGAATGGGCCGCGCTCGAGGGCCATGCGGCGAACTGCACATCCTGTGCCGAAGAGCTTCGCGCCTGGAAATCCCTCAGCCTGGCGGCAGCTGAACTGCGTGACTACGGGGAGAGCACGGTGCTTTGGCCGCGGATCCATCAGGCGCTCGCCGAACAAGCAGCTGCAGTCCGAGCGGGGCGATACCGTTGGAACTGGCGTTCGCTTTTCGCGAATTTTTCGCTTTCCTGGCAAACTGCGGCAGCGACAGCCTTCGTGGCCGTGCTAATGGTTTCCGCAGGTTGGCTCCTGCGGCCCAGCAAACCGACGGTCCAGCAGGGCAGCTTGCTGAAGAGCAATGCGCTCACCGAAGTGGAACACGCAGAATCCGCTTACGTGCAGGCGATCGATAAGCTTGCCGCTGACGCAAAGCCTCAGCTCGATAATCCAGCGACACCGCTGATGGGCAACTATCGCGAAAAGCTGCTCGTGCTCGATAGCGCCATCGATGATCTGCGCGCGCAGACGGGGCAAAACCCATCGAACGCACATCTGCGTTACGAGTTGCTGGCCATCTATCAGGAGAAGCAGCGCACTTTAGAGGAAATCTTGGAGGAGAAGCGATGACCGGCCCCTTCTCTGACGGGCAGCAGACCGCGCGGTCACTTTGGTCGGGCAAACGCTACGCCCTGCTAGCCGCTGCGACTTTGCTTGCCGTCACGGCTTCGTCCACGAGCGCTTCGAATCCTGGCCAGGAGCAGGTTACGCGCGATTTCCAGAGGACGCTTTCCCTCGGCGCCGGTCAATCATTCCGCATCGAGAACAAATTCGGCGAAATTCGCATCCATGGTGAGTCCAGCCGCGAGCTAAAAATCTCCGCCACCATTCGCGCGCAAGCCGACACCCGAGAGCAGGCGCAAACTTTCGCTGACAAAGTGCGGATCGATGTCCAGCAAACGGCGCAGGGCGTTGAGGTACACACCACCTACCCGGAGGAAAATCGCAACTGGTTCGGCCGTAAGAACGCTTCGTATTCCGTCGATTATGAGATCGCCATGCCGTCCGACGCTCCGCTCTTCGTCAAGAACAGCTTCGGCAGCGTGAACGCCGCCGGTGTCCGCGGCAAATCCGAGTTCGACAATAGCCACGGCTCGCTCAACGTCCGCGATACGGGCGCCGCGCGACTCAGCAATTCTTTCGGAAGCATCGAGCTCAGCGGAGCAGCGGGTGAAGCCTCTGTAATTGACAACAATGGCTCGGTGCAAGTTTCGCAGGTGAAGGGTGCGCTTGAGCTGCGCAACCGTTTCGGCAGCATCACCGTCCGCGAGATTGGGGGCGCTGCAAGCATCACGGGTGGAAACGCAGCGGTCAACGTGACGGACGCCGCCTCCGCCCACATCACTACATCGTTTGGCAGCGTTGAAGCCCGCAACATCCGCGGCGACCTGATGGTTCACGACAACAACGGCAACGTCGATGTCTCGAGCATCGGCGGCGTCGCCGACATCACCGACAGCTTCGGGAACGTCACCTTTTCGGAGGTCAAGGGGCACGTGAACTGCACCACCAGCAATGGCCGTATCTACGGGAGTTCGCTCTCCGGAAGTGGCGTAACCATTCGCGATTCCTTCGGCAACATCGAGCTGATCAATATCGCCGGCGCTCTGAACGCGGAAACTTCTAACGGGAAAATCACGCTGCGTTCCGCCCGCGGGACGGTGGAGCTGAAATCATCCTTCGGCGCCATTGAAGCCTCAGACATTTCCAAAGGGATCCGCGCCATCACCGGCAATGGCAGCATCACGCTCACCGACATTGGCGGCGACACTTTCGCCAAGACCAGCTTCGGCAGCGTTTCTGCCGACCGAATCAATGGCAATCTTATCGTGGAAAACACGAACGGCTCGGTTACCGCGCGCAACGTGAAAGGCGACGCTGAGGTGACCACGTCCTTCGCCGGCGTCTCGCTCGAATCCGTGGGCGGCAAAATCACGGTGAACAATCAGAACGGCGGCATTTCCGCTACGGCCGCGCGTTTGGCCAGCGGCTGCCGCGACATCGCGCTGAAAACCTCCTTCTCTTCCATCCGCGTGCGCATCCCGGAGGGCCTCGGGTACAACGTCACGGCCCGCACATCCTTCGGCCGCATCTCCACCGACCTGCCAATCACCGCCACGGGCAGCGTAGGTCCTGATTCGCTAAACGGAACTATTGGTTCCGGCGGCTGCCGGCTCCAGCTAACGGATGCCAACGGCAGCATTGAGATCAACAAGTCCCAGTGATTTCTTCTTCTCGGACTACCCTCAGTGCCGTCTCCGTCGTTCCATGGCAAATGCCTTTTTCAGAATCCGCGTAGCCGTCTCGGTCAGCTTGTATTTCGCCAACTCCTCTTCGCTCGCGAAGGCAACGTCGGTCACATCGCTTCCCGCCACGGCCTCACCCGCCAGCCGTTCGCAAAGGTAATCAACGATCACATAGTGAAAGCGCGGTCCCTTTTTTCCGTCATTCCCCCCCGCGGTGCTCTCCACGTAAATTCGGTCGAACACTTCGATCAGCTCGATCACGCGTACCGTGAGACCTGTCTCTTCCAGCAGTTCGCGCGCCACGCCCTCCTCCAGCGTCTCACCCAATTCCAGCGTTCCCCCTGGAATCGACCATTCTCCGAGCAGCGGCTCGCTGCCGCGGCGGATCAGCAACGCGCGCCCCTGGTCGATAATCACGCCACCTACACCGACCATCGGTCGTTCTGGATACTCCCGTGAAGACGCCATTTATAAGCTGTATATCGGTTTTCCGAGGATTGCAAATTCAACCGCGCCCAGCCGGATGGGGTTGACTTCACGCCGGTATATAATACGCTCAACGGTGGTGCTCGCAGTCCGAGTGGGCCGACTTTTGATACACGTACGGAGGATGGAGCCGTGATCCGCTGCCCTGAATGTTCCGCTGAAATCGACGTCGACGAAGACGAGGTCGAAGAAGGCGAGATTCTCAGTTGCCCAGAATGCGAGTCTGAACTGGAGGTCTCGCAAATCCATCCCGTGCATCTAAACATCATCTCCGAAGACATGGATGATGATGAGGACGAAGAAGACGACGAAGAGGACGAACCTGGAGAAAATGGCGATCTTCCCGAGGACGAAGAAGAGGACGATGAGGAAGACGACGAAGAGTGATCCTACCTCCAGGAACTGGGGCATCTTCTTTTCTGCCTGCCCCCATCCTAACCTTTAAGGAGCGGAATTATGGCTGTTCGGTGGGTCGTTGCCTTGTGGGCTGCGGCGCTGCTCGTTCCGTTCGCCGTCTCCCGGATGCCAGTTCAAGAAGCCAAGTCAGCTTTTCAGCCGCAATCCTCCTCGTCTACAAACAGCGGCAAGCAGAAATATAGCCACGCCAATGACTTTTTGATCCGCGGAACGGTGTTCACCGACAAAGCTGTCGCCTTCCCTGGCGTGCAACTCCGCATCCGCCGCGCGGGCAAAAAGAAATTCCGCTGGGAGGACAGCACTAATTCGCGCGGTGAATTCGCGATTCGCGTGCCGCAGGGCACCCAATATGAGATGGTGGTGCACGTCAAGAGTTTCGCCGACCAGACCAGGACAATCGACGCACGGACAGGCTCCGGCGAAAACAACGTGGTTTTCCGCATGGAGCCGGCTAAGAGAGAAAAAAAATGACGCCCCGACTCCGCTTGTTGCTTGTGACTCTGGCTTTATCCGTGTGTATATGCGCGGCCAGGGCTCAGGACGCCAAGCATGAAGCGCAGCTCCGCACCGTTCGCGGCGTTGTGGCCGATAAGTCCTCCGAGAATCCCGTCCCTTCGGCTGTCGTCTTTCTCAGGAATACGCGCACCAATGCGGTTCGCAGCTACATCGCCGACGAGGAAGGCAATTACCGTTTCAGCGGCCTGGATCCCAATGTCGACTATGAAATCCACGCGGAAAAAGACGGTGCGAAGTCCGCTACTCGAACGGTCTCCAGTTTCGACAACAAAAAAGACATCGTGGTTAATCTGAAAATCGAAAAGAAAAAGGCCTGATAGTCAGCCAGACCTAAGGTCCGATCGACGCGCGCGATTTCAGATCGCGGCGGTCGACCGCTTCACGACGACGCGTCCTTGATGTCTTCCTGCGCTCGCTTCTCGGCGCTCTTGGCTTCCGCCTTCGCGTCCGCCCCCGGCTTCAGCGTCTGAATGGCTTTCGCGAGGCTCAAAGCCTTCCCACTCTCGGGTGAGCTGCACGAGGACACACTGCCGCTGCCCGGCTGAACCCCGGTGACGTCCCACTTCAAACAGTTGAACTTAATTTTAAGGTTGTGGCTCACGTACAACGCGGCGACACACTCGTTTAGCTGCCGAAACGCCGTGCAGGCATCCTCCAACTTCGTGCGCGGCGGCAAAAGCGCCTGCAGTTGCGACGCTAGCTTTTTGCTCTGCTCACCATTTGCGGCAAGTTGCTCGCTGGCCGTCGGGCCTTTCTTAATCCAGTGGATGGGATTGTACGATTGCGCCGTGGCCTTCGCGGCTCCAAGAAGCACCAGAGCTGCTGTCAAGACAGCAATAATCCACTTCTTTTTCATGTCTTTCCCCTTTCGCTCCGCAATCTCTGGGAAGCAGACCGCGAGCAAGCGCAAGTGAAAGGGCTGGACTTCCCTTGGGCACGGGCTGCGCAAGGCAGCTCAACTTCCCTAGTAGGCCACTCCGGCGAGCAGAATATCGACTCCCTCGCGGGTCGGTACTCCCCCAAAGCGTCACCCCTGTCCGCTTGTCCAGTTTTGTCGTTTGGCGGACCTGTACTTTTTCTCGATTGCCCGGCGCGCATGTCACGCTTACAGTTATTTTGGGGTCCGTAAAGCCAGATGAAGTCCATGCTCGGCCTTCGCGCGCGCACGCCAGAACCTTCTCCCCTGGAAGGCTCCGGCGCTTTCCGAGCGCTGCAGAACGAGACCGAGTTGCGCCAACTTGCGCGCAGCGAGTGGTGGCTGTGGTTCTCCGCCTGCACAGTGACGCTGCTTGCCGCGTCGGCATTAACTCTCTCCTTCCTGCCTTTTCTCTTCCACCATGCCAATCACTTCTATGAACTTCGACCCGATCAGGCGCAGTGGGGCACCGCGTCTCTCGTGGTCGTTTTTAATGCTTGGCTTGTTTACCGCCAATGGTCTTTCCGGCGGCGCAGAAAACAACTCGCTGCGCAGAATCCCTCTCCGGAGCATAATGGTAGCGAAATCTCAGACGCCTCCGGTTTCGATCCCGTGACTGGCCTGTACACACGCTTATCCATCGAGCACCAACTCGGCAAGGAGATAGGCCGCGCGCGCCGCGAAAACATTTCGCTAAGCGTCGCGACTATTCACATCGACGAATTCGCACAGGTGCTGCAGCACTATGGCAAAGCTGCCATCGACTCATTGCTGAAGGAGTTTGCGCGACGCCTGAAAAAGTCCATTCGCGGCTCCGATTTTGCGGTGCGTCTCGCAAGTGGCGATTTTCTGCTCGTTCTGACCGAATGCACCCTGGGCGAGGTAAAACTTTTTTTGGATCGCATAGGTCCACTGGAAATCACTTCCGCAGGCGAGAAAGTCGCGATCCCTTACTCCACCGGCTGGGTTGACTATCAGCCTGGCGATCTTCCCTCCGATCTGCTAAAGCGCGCTAACCAAATCCTTCACCTGTACGAAAACGCTTCCATAGACAGCTCATCGACGAACCTCGTCGCCCGCTGAGGACGTCACGCAAAGGCGCCCGTCAACCGTGCACCGGCATGTTGTTGCATTCCGTAACTTGCGCGCCTATGATTTGCGCAGATTTCCCTCATGCGCCTCGGACCGTCTCCCTTTTAGGGGGTCTTATGTCAATGACCGCAAGGCTCCTGGGTTCCCTTCTTTTCGCCGTGACGTTTTTCTGCAACGGATGCACCAAATCTCTCAATTCCGCAGGACATGAATCAGGTGACCAATACTTCCTCGTTACCGTAAACACGCAAATTCCTTACTGGCAGACAGCTTCGACTGGGTTTACAAGAGCCGCTTCCGAAATTCAAGTGCATGCCACTATCGCCGGCCCAAACAACTATGATCCTAAGGCCGAGCAGCAGGAATTTCTCCGCGTTGTCCAGTTGAAACCCGCGGGCATTCTGGTTTCGCCGGCCGATCCGGAGCTCATGAGGGCGGACATCGATGCCGCCGTTGCTGCCGGGATCCCGGTCATCACGGTCGATGCCGACTCCTCCGCCAGCAAGCGCCTGTCTTTCATCGGTACAGACAACTATGAGGCTGGAAGATTGGGCGGTGAAATTGTGAGCCGCTCACTGCAGGGCAGTGGCCGCGTCGCCATCTTTACCATGCCCGAACAGACCAATCTCAATGAGCGGTATCGCGGCTATATGGAGATCCTGACCGCGTACCCTCACGTTACCGTGCTGCCCGTCGTCGACATCAAGGGAGATCCGCAGATAGCCTTCGAGCAAGCCCAGAAGCTGATCACGGCAAATGCAAGGGTGGACGCCTTCGTGTGCCTGGATGCGTTGGGCGGCAAGGGGGTAGCGAAGGCATTGAGCGCGGCTCACGTGACAGGTAAAACGCTTATTGCCATGGACTATGACCCCGAAACTCTCGATTGGATTCGCAAGGGCTTCATCCAGGGCACCATCGCGCAAAGACCCTTCACCATGGGCTTCGTCGGTTTGAAAATGCTAGATGACCTGCACCGTCATAAACCCCGGTCGCTTGACGTGGGCTGGGCCAAGGATCCCTTCGCGCCCGTCCCAACCTTCGTAAATACAGGCGTAATCTGGATCGACAAACAAAACCTCGCCGCCTTCATCCACGCTCTGGCCACTCCGCAATGACCCCGAGCTGCCTGTAAAACCGTTTAGAGTCAAACGACTACACGCTACCACGGATCGAGTTCCTGGAATTCCGCGTGAGGAGCAGTGAAGTGAGTTTTGAAAAAATCTAACTTAAGCACGCATCGCGGTCGCACTGCGCGCAGCTTGTAGCAACTTGCGGGCATTATCGCGAACGTCGCCGTGGGCAAAAACAGCACTGCCCGCCACCAGCAACTCCGCGCCGGCGCGAACCACTTCTCCGATCGTAGTGAGATCGACGCCCCCATCGACTTCGATGCGGAACGAAAGTCCGCGGCGCTCGCGAATCTGGGCCAGTGCCTCAATTTTGCGCGGCGAGCCGGAAATGAATTTCTGCGCCCCAAAGCCGGGATTAACCGACATGACGAGCACGTGGTGCACGATGTCCAAGACTTCGTCGAGCATCTGCACGGGCGTCGCGGGATTGATCACCACCGCAGGCTCGCATCCATGTGACGCAATCAAGTGCAGCGTGCGATTCAGGTGCACGCAGGCTTCCTGATGCACGGAAATCCAATTGGCGCCGGCTTCGGCGAAGGCCGCGATGTAATCGTCTGGATTTTCGATCATCAAGTGGCAATCGAAAGGCACCTTCGCAATGGTTTTGCGCAACGACGCAACGACCGGTGGGCCGATTGTGAGGTTCGGAACGAAATGTCCGTCCATTACATCGAGATGCAGGACGGTGCCGCCGCCGTCGATGGCCGCGAGCGCTTCGGCGCCGAGCTGCGCGAAATTGGCGGAAAGAATGGAAGGTGCGAGTTCGATCAACGTGGCGCTCCCTCTCCTTTGATTATACGCGGAAGCAGCGGTAGCTCTGTCCTGAATGTCGAGGCGCCGCTCTAGTCCCGCCACGGGATGGTGCAGCGGCGGGCGCTGCTTTCGCGGGCGAGTTCGAGGATGCGCATGACGTTGAGCGCGTGTTGCGGCGTGACTGCAGGCGCAGCTTTGCCGAGCAAGGCGTCGCGGACATTCGCGTAGTAGCTTCGGTAGTCACTCAGCGCAGGCGGGACGAGCTGCATCGTCGTGGTGCCGTCGGCCTTCACGAGCGTCAAGACGCCGGAGTTTTCTTCTTGCTCTTCTTCGCTGGGCGTTTCGTTCCACGGAAGGTGGCCAGCACGCAATTTTGGCTCTTGCACATCAAACGCTTGCTTCACGTAAGCGCCGCTGGTGCCGTGGAGAATGAAGCGCGGTCGCGTGACCGGGGCGAGCATGGTGGCGCGAAGGAGTACGCGCAGGCTCCCGGCATAATGTAGCGTGAGATCGAAGGAGTCGTCGGCGATCACATTTTCGCGTTCGGCGCGAATGTCGGCGGTAACTGCTTCGGGAAGGCCGAAGAGCACCAGCGCATGGTCGATCAGGTGCGGCGCGAGGTCGAAGAGAACGCCGGTGCCGGGGCCGGAGCGCTCGCGCCAGGCGTTTGGCTTTAGCTGCGGACGAAAGCGGTCGTAGTTCGATTCGAATCGAACGATACGCCCGAGACGCCCGCTCGCGACAAGTTGCTGCACGGCCTGAAAATCGCCGTCGTAGCGGCGATTTTGGTAAACGGTAAGCAGCCGGCCGCATTCCTGGGCGAACTTCACGAGGTCGAGCGCTTCCTCCAGGGTGGCGGCTAAAGGCTTGTCGACCACTACATCGCGATTTGCTGCGAGGCATTGCCTAGCGATGGGATGGTGCGTGTCGTTTGGCGTGGCTACGACAATCAATTGAACGTCAGACATCGCCAGCAGCTCTTCAACGCTGCGCACAGTCCGTGCGTTAGGATAAAGTCTTGCTGCTTCGTCGCCGCTGCGCTGCAAAATCGCGGCAAGCCTTAAGCCCGGAACGGCAAGAATCACCGGCGCGTGAAACGACCGCCCTGCCAGGCCAAATCCGATGAGTCCTACGTTGATCATTCCGAGGTAGCAGTTCCTAAATGCCGACGTAGAGCGTACACGATTTCCCGCGCAACGCACCTACCGCGGCTTCGAGTGAAATTTGCCTCTGGCGGCTTGCTCCTTCAGAATGTTTCGCACGCCCATGTCGATGACCACCACGATGGCAATACCAGAGCGCACCAGGAGCGGCCGCACCGGCGTGCTGGCGGTGCTTTTCGCCGGCTTCGTCTTGAGTGGAATTGCCACCACCAGCGTCGGACCGATGCTGCCGGTTTTTATTGGCCGGTGGAGGCTCGATGACGGGAAGGCCGGCCTCTTCCCTTCGATCCAATTCCTCGCGGCGTTGGTCGGCACCGGAGTAGCGGGCGCATGGATGGCGTGGCGGGGCTACCGGCCTGCGCTCGTCGCGGGCTATGCGCTGATGGGATTCGGCCTAGCCAGCCTCAACGCCAGCACGCATGTAAACGCGCTGGCGGCTGTCGCGGCGTTGGGCTTGGGCTACGGGCTGACCACGCCGGGCACGAACTTGTACGTGGCGGAAGCCGGTGGCGCTCGCCGTGCTTCCTTGCTGAACCTGCTCAATTTTGCCTGGGGAGCGGGAGCCATGGCCTGCTCTCCGCTGATCGCGCTGGCCTTGAGGAACAATCGCCTGCCCGGCCTGCTCATCGGCTATGCGGTTTTCGGAGGGCTGCTGGCCCTCGCGCTTTTGTTTGCGCGGTTCGGCGCCGAAAAGCACGAAAAAGCTATAGAAACCGCGGGAGCAGCGCCCGTGCTTGTCGGACGCGGAGTGACCTTCGCACTGGCAGCCTTGTTTTTCATGTACGTTGGCATGGAAACGAGCATTGGTGTCTGGTCCGCGGAGTACTCGCGTCGCATCGCACACGGAATCACAAGCATGACCACGCTCGCGCCGATGTTTTTCTACGCGGGGCTTACTGCCGGCCGCGGCTTGGCTCCGCTGGTCTTGTTGTCTCTCTCGGAAGGACCATTGGTAGTTGGCGCGCTCAGCCTGGTCGCGATAGGAACCACCGTGTTGATCTTTTCCGCCACGTTGAAGGTGGCCATTGCCGGAGTTTTTCTCGCCGGCTTGGGATGCGCTTCCATTTATCCCATCTACATCGCCTGGCTTTCGAAATGGTTCGGAGCGCGGGCAAAGCGCGTCGGCGGCTACTTGTTTGCATTAGCTTCGCTGGGCGGGTCAGCGGGGCCGTGGCTGGTCGGCATTTTTTCACAATATTCCGGAAGTTTGCGCGTGGGATTCCTCGTGCCGCTCCTCAGCGCCCTTTTTATGATTTGTATTGTCGTGAGCCTGCGCCGGCAAGCGTCGCAGTGAGGTATTCTCTGTCCGTGCAAACGTCTGCGCGCTCGCAACGATCACCTACCGTGGGCCTTCTCTTGGGCTTAGTGATTACACTGGCCGTGGTTGTTTCTTACTCCGCGTACATCCGCGTGCAGCTCGCGGGTTTGCGCAAACTGCAGAGCGACATGGTGGATCGCGGGCGCAAGGATTCGCTGCAATTGCTTCGGCTGCAAAACGATCTGAACACCGTGGCCCTGGCGATGCGCGACATGCTGGATGCGGGCGATCCCTATCCGCTGGTCGCGTGGTCCGCGCAATTCGACCGCGTGCGCGGCGACTTAGATTCGGCGCTTCGCCTCGAAGAACAGTATGCCGAAGTCCATCGCACTCCCGAACAGCGCGCCTATTTGAGCCAGCAACTTTCACAATTCTGGGATGCGGTGGACAGGATGTTTTTGCTGGCGCGCGACGGGAAGGAATCGGAGGCGCGCGACCAGATCCGGCTGTCGCTGCAAGCGCGGCAAGCGGCGTTGAGCACGGCGGTCTCCCGCTTACTGATCGAGAATAACGAGGCCGAGCAGCAGGCCGCCGCGCAAATCGAGAACATCTACAACGGCGTGCAGCGGCAGTTGTATATTTTCCTGACCGCCGCGCTGATCGCCATTGCGCTCACCAGCTTGTACCTGATTCGTTCCAACCGGCGGATTTTCTCGCGGCTTGCGGCGCTCTCCGCGCAGCGCAGCGATCTGGCGCAGAAACTGATTGCTACCCAGGAGTCCACCCTCCGCCACATCTCCCGCGAACTGCACGACGAATTCGGCCAGGTTCTGACCGCGATTGGCTCGCTGCTGAGCCGTGTTGAAAAGCAGGTGCCCCAGGGCGCGCCACTACGCCAGGATTTGCAAGAGGTGCGCGAAATCGCGCAATCCACGCTGAACAATATTCGCAGCTTGTCGCAAGCACTGCACCCAGTGCTCCTCGATGAACAAGGACTGGGAAGCACGCTCGATTGGTATATTCCAATGGTCGAGCGGCAAACCGGGCTGAAGCTGCATTACGAAAAGTCGGGCGCTGCGCATCCGGTGGATAGCACTGCCGGCGTGCAGGTGTATCGTGTGTTGCAGGAGGCGCTGAATAATATAAAGCGTCATGCGGGAGTGCAAGAGGCCTGGGTGCGGCTAAGATTTCAAGACAATTCCATATCCTTGGAGGTCGAAGATCACGGCAAAGGATTTTCGCCAAACGCCGGGCACCAAGGTATCGGGCTGGTTGGAATGCGGGAGCGCGCGGAGCTTGTCGGAGGCACCTTGCAAGTGTTGAGACGCGAAGGTGGGGGAACGATCGTGCGGCTCGTAGTGCCGGCGGAAAAAGTGGAAGCGCATGGCGGATAAGGTCACGGTCTTGCTGGTGGACGACCACGCACTGGTGCGCAAGGGATTTCGGCGCATGCTGGAGGATGACGCCGCAATTTCCGTAGTAGGCGAGGCCAGCGATGGCGAGGAAGCAGTCCGGCTGACGCTGGAGTTGAAACCGAAAGTGGTGGTGATGGATTGTGCGCTGCCTGGCATCAACGGTATCGATGCCACCAGGCGCATTCGCGCGAAGATGCCGGATGCGACCGTGCTGATGCTCAGCATGCATTCCGAGGACACTTTGGTGCGCCAGGCCCTCGGGGCGGGAGCGCGCGGCTACATCCTGAAAAACGCGCTCGAGCTGGATTTGGTCAGCGCCATAAAGCGCGTCGCCGAGGGCCACCTGGTGCTCGATCCGCAGCTCGCCAAGCCCGCAGCCCTCAAGGGCGAGCGCGACAGCGGCCTAACCGCGCGTGAACTGGAAGTTTTGCGGCACATCGTGGCAGGCAAATCCAACAAGGAAATTGCCGCCGAGCTGGGGCTCAGTGCTAACACCGTGGGCGTGCACCGCGCCAACATCATGGACACGCTTGGTATTCACAAGACCGCGGAATTGGTCGTGTACGCGATTCGCAACGGATTGGTGACCCTGACTTGAAGCGCCGCGAATTTTTGTCGGGCGCCGCGAGTGCAGGCCTTGTTTCTCTGGCTTTTCCTCGCCTATCGCACGCCACGTCCGCGACACCCACGTTTCGCTTCGCGGACGTCACCCAACAGGCGGGCATTCAGTTCCAGCACAACAGCGGCGCATATGGCGGCAAATTGCTTCCGGAGACGCTTGGCTCCGGCTGCGCGTTTCTCGATTACGACGCCGATGGCTGGCAGGACATTCTGCTGATCAACGGCATGGACTGGCCGGGCCACAAACGTCAGCGCTCCACGCTGCGACTTTACAAAAACAAGCGCAACGGCACATTCACAGACGTAACCAAAACCGCCGGCTTGGACGTCGAGATGTACGGAATGGGCGTCGCGGTCGGCGACTACAACAACGACGGCTTCTCCGATATTTTCGTCACTTGCGTCGGACAAAACAGGCTTTTTCGCAACACCGGCAAAGGAACTTTCCTGGATGTGACGCGCGCGAGCGGTTTGAGCGCCCGACAAGCGTTCAGCACCTCGGCGCTCTGGTTCGATTACGATCGCGACGGCTTGCTCGATCTTTTCGTCTGCAACTATGTGCGCTGGTCGCCGGAGCACGATGTTTTCTGCAGCCTCGACGGAAAGCACAAATCTTTTTGCACGCCGGAAGCCTATCGCGGCGATACCTGCTGGCTTTTTCACAATCGCGGAGACGGTACATTCGAGGACGTCACCGCCACCAGCGGAATCTTCGACAGCAGTTCGAAATCTCTTGGCGTGGCAATGCTCGACTATGACCAGGACGGCTGGCCGGACTTGCTGGTGGCCAACGACACGCAGCCCAACAAGCTCTACAAGAATCTGCGCAACGGCAAATTCAAAGACGTCGCCGTGGAAGCGGGGCTCGCCTTCAGCACGGAAGGCAAAGCGCGAGCCGGGATGGGCGTCGATGTTGCGGACTTCGAAAATTCCGGCAATCCGGGAATCGCTATCACCAATTTCGATAACGAGATGATCGGACTGTATCGAGCAGTGCGTCCGGCAACGTACGACGATATTTCGATCGCTGCTGGCGTAGGTTTGCCCTCGAAAAATACGCTGGGCTTCGGTTGCGCATTTCTCGATGTAGACCTCGATGGCTCGCTCGATCTCGCAGTCGCCAACGGCCACATCGAGGAAACGGTCCGCAATATTCACGGCAATGTTGGCTACGCGCAGCCGCCGCAGCTTTTTTTGAATCAGGGTGGAAAATTTCAGGATGTCGCGGCCAACGTTAACGGTGGATTTGCTGAGCCCAAGGTCGGCCGCGGCTTGGCTTGCGGCGATTTCGATCGCGACGGCGATCTGGACATTCTGCTGACGACAAACAATGGCCCCGCCTATCTTTATCGAAACGATCAGCTCGCCGGAAATCGTAGCATTCGCTTTCGCCTCACGGGAACAAAATCCAACCGCGACGCAATCGGCGCAGTCGTGCGCATTTTTTATGACGGGCAGACACAGAGCCAAATGGTGAAGACCGGCTCTAGCTATCTCTCACAGTCGGAATTGCCGCTCACTTTCGGATTAGGGAAGCGCGACAAAATTGAGCGCGCACAGATTGAATGGCCGGGCGGGGCCAAGGAAGAATTCAGGAATTTGGCCACCGGCAAGGCCTATCAATGTACTGAAAGCAAAGGCTTTACACCTGCTGCCGGTTTCTAGTAGTTTCGCGTTATTGCGGGGTTTTTGGGTAGGCGATATAAAACGCCCACATCGCTTCCAGATAGGCTTTCATTTCTAGCGCCCGCCCGGAGGCACCCCAAGCACTCGCGGCCGGATGTGCACCCATCCGGCCGCACTTTTTGTAGTGGCGTCGAGGCGCTCGAACCTGGAGATACACGGGATGGAACGTTGGCGCTTGCGAAGCTTGTTGGCCCTCGTGGCAAGCGCGATTTATTTGTACGGATTTCCCTCCACCACCATTGCCTACGAAATCCTGGTCCTTTTTCACCTGGCTGTCGGCATCCTTCTGACTGTTCTGCTGCTTCCCTTTCTTTTCCGGTTGCTGCGAGTGGATGCTCCGCTCGCGCGCGTTGGATGGCTCTTCTTGGCCGCGGGCGCGGCAGTCGGCATCGTGTTGATTTTTATCGGCACGCTGAACCGGCTGAAGCCGTGGCTCTACGCGCATATCGCTCTTTGCGTCATTGGCTCCCTGTTTCTCGCGACGGCGTGGCTGTCTTCGCATGGCTGGCTCGACACCACGGCAACACAACGCGTCTTTCGATTTGCAGGACTGGTCCTCGCCACCGCAGCCATTTCGGCGGGAGCCTGGTGGTCGCGCGAAGTCCCGTGGAGGAACGCCAATCGCATTGTGAACCCGCAAATGCCCGCGGCTTCCATGGATGGCGAAGGCGACGGCCCGCAGGGGAAGTTCTTTCCAAGTTCCGCGCAGACCAAACACAACGGCTACATTCCCGCAAAATACTTCATGCAATCCGACGCGTGCCAGCGCTGCCACGCGGACATTTATAAACAGTGGTACAGCTCGGCGCACCATTTTTCTTCGTTCAACAATCAGTGGTACCGCAAGAGCATCGAATACATGCAAGGCGTCGCGGGAGTGCGAGCTTCGAAATGGTGCGCGGGCTGCCACGATCCCGCGCTCCTCTTCAGCGGCCTTTTCGACAAGCCCATCAAGGAAATCGTCGACCGGCCCGAGGCAAAAGCGGGCCTCAGCTGTCTGATGTGCCACAGCATCGTGCAGGTGAAGAGCACCATGGGCCAGGGCGATTTTGTGTTGGAGTATCCGAAGCTGCACGAGCTGGCAGCCAGCGAAAATCCCGTAGTACGCACCCTGCACGATTTCCTCGTGCGTGTGAATCCCGAGCCGCACCGCCGCACCTTCTTGAAACCCTTCATGCGCACGCAAACCGCGGAATTCTGCGCGTCGTGCCATAAAGTGCACCTCGACGTCCCGGTGAACCACTATCGGTGGGTGCGCGGCTTCAACGAGTACGACAATTGGCAAGCCAGCGGTGTTTCTGGCCAAGGCGCGCGCTCCTTCTATTACCCGGCGAATTCGATGATGTGCGCGGATTGCCACATGCCGCAAGTGCGCTCCGCGGATTTAGGGAATATCGATGGCTTCGTCCATTCGCACCGCTTTCCCGGCGCGAACACCGCGCTGCCCACGGCGAATCAGGATCAGACGCAGCTCGAGCTGAGCCAGAAATTCCTGCAAGACAAGCAGCTGAGCGTGGATATTTTTGCGATTTCACCGGCCGGGAATGAGGTTTCCGCGCCAGCGGTCGCGAAAATGGGCCGGCCGGAGCTGTCTACCTCCTTTGCGGTTGGGGAGGAAGCGGACACGTCCCTGCCAAGCGGACCCGCCGGCGAGGCTCGCGCAGTTACCGCGCCCCTGGGCCGCGTGGACGCCACGGTGCGCCGCGCCGATGACGTGCGCGTGGATGTAGTCGTTCGAACGCGCAAGGTCGGCCACTTTTTCCCCGGCGGAACCATCGATGCCTTCGACGTCTGGCTGGAGCTGCAGGCGGTCGATGAAAAAGGGCAGACACTCTTCTGGAGCGGCAAGGTCGAGGATGACGGCAAAGGTCCGGTGGAAAAAGGAGCGCACTTTTACCGCTCGCTGCTCATCGATGCGCACGGTAATCCGATCAACAAGCGAAACGCCTGGGCCAATCGGGCGACTGTGTACGTGCATTTGATTCCACCCGGCGCGGCAGACACCGCGCATTACCGGCTGCACGTTCCGGAAAATGCCGGCGACAAAATCACGATGCACGCCAAGCTGAACTACCGCAAGTTCATGTGGTGGAATACGCAGTTTGCGTTTGCCGGTGTGCAGGATTCGAATCAGCCGCCCGGCGCCGTGACGCCGGACTACGACGACCGCAAATGGCTCTTCAAAAGTGTGGACTCGAAACTGATTTCGGGCGAGCTAAAAACGGTTCCCAACCTGCCGATTATCACCGTGGCCGAAGACACGAAGACGCTGAATGTCGTTGCACGAAGCGCGACTACGCCCCAACCGAACGTGACACTTGCCAAAGAGGATTGGTCGCGCTGGAACGACTACGCCATCGGCCTTTTTTTGCAAGGCGACCTAAAGAGTGCAGCGGCGGCGTTCCAAAAGGCCGCGGACATCGACCCCCAGAATCCTGATGGCTGGGTGAACATCGGGCGCGCTTTGGTGCAGGAAGGCGACACCGCCGGCGCGCGCATCGTGCTGGCCAAGGCTTTGACGCTGAAACCCGGGCTGGCGCGCGCGAATTTCTTCTATGCGCGGATTCTGAAGGAAGAAGGCAATTACGACGAGGCAATTCCGCGGCTGAGGGACGTACTGGCGCAATATCCGCGCGACCGCGTCGTGCGCAATGAAGTGGGGCGTATTTTATTTTTGCAGAAGAAGTACGCTGCGGCCGTCGCGGAATTCAATCAGACCCTGGCGATCGACCCCGAGGATTTGCAGGCCCATTACAATCTGATGCTTTGTTTCAGCGGGCTCGGCGACGAAGCGCGCGCGAACGAGCATAAAGAGCGCTATCTGCGATTCAAAGCCGATGAATCGGCACAGGCGATAACCGGACCTTACCGGCAAGCGCATCCGGAAGACAACAACGAGCGCCAGCCCATTCACGAGCATGTCTCCGTTGCGCTGAATCCGCCCGCGACGGCGGGCAAGCGCGTTGCCGCATCACCTGCAGCCGCCGCAAACCAACCCGGCGGTTCACCTTGATTCCACACCAACCTGAGTTCAGGAGGACGTGATTCATGACCTGGATCAAGACTGTGACGATGGAAGATGATGAGCGCGTCAAGAACGCAATGCAGGCGCAGCGCGCGGTCTATCCCATTGAGTACGCAACTCCGGTCCATCCCGAAAACAACGGGCAGAGTTCGAGCATCGTGGCGTCGCACTCCCTGATTCCCGATGCTCTCTTTCACGCCTTCAGCACCTTCGGCGCGCTGATGTCTCCGGAGCTGCCTTTGCACCGCCGCCAGCACGAAATGATTGCGACCCTGGTTTCCGTCACCAACCGGTGTGTCTATTGAATTGAATCCCACGCAGAGTTTCTGCGCCGCGTGACTTTAGACAAAGAGTTAGTTGAGGCGCTGCAGACGAATTACCAGTCAGCTCCAATCAGCGAACAGGATCGCACCATGCTCGACTACGTTGTGAAGCTGACCAAGGATGCCACCAAAGTTTCACCGGACGATCATGCCAAACTCCGGGCCGTCGGTTTCGACGACCGCGGCATCCTGCAGATTACGCTGATCGCGTCCTGGTTCAATTATATCAATCGCGTCGCCGATGCCTTGGGTGTCGGGCGCGACTAACAATGAGGACACAATGAGGGAACTCACGGCTTTGAGCGCTGCGTTTGTGCTCGCAGTTGCGGCAGCACTGGCAGGCGGAAGCAGCAGTGGTCCGGCCGCCTCCCCGGTGACGTTTCGTGATGTCACTCAGCAGTCCGGCATTCGCTTCGTACATAACAATGGAGCGTTCGGAAAGAAATTCCTGCCAGAGACGCTCGGCCCGGGCGTGGCCTTCATCGATTACGATAATGACGGCTGGCCCGATATTTTCCTGGTCAACGGCACGAACTGGCCGGGCCATATCCAAAAGCACACCACACCCAAGCTCTACCACAACAATCATGACGGAACGTTCACCGACGTAACGCACAAAGCCGGGCTCGACGTCGAAATGTACGGCATGGGCGTCGCGGTCGGCGACTACGACAACGATGGCTTCGACGATCTCTTCGTCACCGCCCTCGGCCAGAGCCGGCTCTTCCACAACAACGGTAACGGGATATTTACCGATGTCACGCAGAAGGCTGGACTCAACGGCCCCCGCGAGTTGAGCACCAGCGCCGCTTGGGTCGATTACGACAAAGACGGGCGCCTCGATCTGGTGGTCGGCAACTACGTGCAATGGACCCAGGAAACCGATCTCTATTGCACGCTGGACGGCAAAAGCAAATCGTACTGCACGCCGGAATCGTATAAAGGAACCGCGGCGCGGCTCTGGCACAATCGCGGCGATGGCACATTCGAAGACGTCACGCAGAAAGCCGGCCTCGGTGACCCTACCTCGAAAACAATGGGCATCGCGGTCCTCGATTACGATAACGATGGCTGGCCCGATCTTCTCTTCTCGAACGACACGCAGCCCAACAAGCTCTACCACAACAACGGCAATAGCACCTTTTCCGAGAAGGGCGTGATTGCCGGCATCGCGTTCAGCGAAGACGGTGTGGCGCGCGCCGGAATGGGCGTAGATGCTGCGGACTACGATCACTCCGGCTATCCCAGCGTGATGATCACGAATTTCTCGAACCAGATGCTTTCCCTTTACCACAACGAAGGCAAAGGCCTGTTCGTGGACGAAGCCCCGCAATCCGCCATTGGCCGCGCCACGTTGCTGACCCTGGGCTTCGGCTGCTTCTTTTTCGACTACGATCTCGACGGCTGGCCGGACATCTTCATCGCCAACGGCCACATCGATCCGGAAATTCAGCGCGTGCAAGCAAACGTCAAGTACGCCATGCCGCCGCACCTGTTTCGCAATCTCGGGAAGGGAAAATTCGAGGAAGTGACGAATTCCATGGGCGCGGCATTCGTCGCGCCGCGCGTCGGACGTGGTGCGGCCTACGCCGGCATCTACAATGACGGTCGCCTCGATTTGCTGCTTTCCACGAATGGAGGCCCGGCATATTTATTTCGCAATGAAGCCCAAGGCGGCAGCGCCGCAAATCGCAGCGTGCGGTTGAAGCTCGTAGGCACAAAATCCAACAGGGATGGGATCGGCGCGGTCGTGCGGCTCTCTTCCGGCGGCGAATCACAGACGCAAATGCTGCGCAGCGGCTCCAGCTATCTTTCGTCCAGCGAACTTGTTCTGACCTTCGGACTGGGGCAGCGCGACAAGGCCGACTCCATCGAGATTCGCTGGCCCAGCGGCCAACTCGATCATCTCTCTAACGTCGCAGGAGGACAAACCATCACGGCGACAGAGGGCAAAGGACAGACTTCATTCCACCCTTACGGTAAATAGCATTTTGCTACGTGGTTGCTGGTTGCTGAACCTGCGGCGCGTGCCCTCTAGACAGGTAGTAGTGAATCGCCGGCGTGAAAATCAGCGACAGCACCATCGAGCTGAGCAGTCCACCAATCACCGTAATCGCCAGCGGCTTCAACATCTCCGAGCCTGCGCCAATTCCAAATGCCAGCGGCAGCATGCCGGCGATTGTTGCCATCGCGGTCATGGCGATCGGTCGCAAGCGCCGCCGGCCCGCCTGGATCATCGCCTCCTCCGCGGACAACCCCAAGTTTCGGAAGCGATGTTCAGCGTCCAGAAGCAAGATGCCGTTTTTCGCTACGATGCCGATGACCATGATCATGCCCATTCGGGAAGCAACGTTGAACGTCGTCCCCGTAACCAGCAGCGCCAGGAATCCGCCGAAAGTGGAAAGCAGCGCTGACCCCAAGATCGCCGTCGGCGCGGAAAAAGTCCTGAATTCAAACAACAGCACCGCAAACAGAAGCAGCAGAGCCAACAAAAGGACCATCAATAGGTCGCGCGACGATTTCCGATTCTCCTCATACAAACCCCCATATTCAACACGGATTGACGACGGCAAATGCATATTGCTTACTGCTTTCTGCACCGCGGCAACGCCGTTGCCCAGGTCCACTCCTTCCAGGCGCGCGGTAACTTGAACCAGGCGCTGCAGATTCTCTCGGCGAATTTCCGTCTCCCCGGGATCGGTAGTCACCGTCGCCAGCGAGCCGAGCGTCGCCGTGCGCCCGGTCGCACTGGTCAACAGCGTGTTACTCATGTTGTCAAGCGAAGAGCGACTTTGCTCCGGAAAACGAACCCGGATCGTGTATGCCCGATCGTTCAGAATCACAGGAGTGGCCGCAGGCTCACCCTCCAGAACAGCCGCCGCGTCCACTGCCACTTCCTCTGGAGTGAAGCCCGCGCGCGCGGCAACAGTGGGGTTCACCTGATACGTGACCGCCGGCCCGCTCACTGTGTTTTCCACGCCGTTCAGCACATCGACTACGCCTTTTACTTTGCTGATGGCCTCGCCAACTTTGGGCGCCGTGTCGTTCAAAAGCTTGCCGTCCTGCGCAAAAAGTTTGATCACAACCGGCTCAGGCTG